>Ga0326728_10000799_pt1 | contig 118625 bp, 103 predicted proteins | sample MB3enrmetagenome_FD_207602 | JGI IMG/M metagenome (GOLD analysis project Ga0326728, IMG submission 207602) | Lab enriched peat soil microbial communities from McLean, Ithaca, NY, United States - MB31MN | ecosystem: Environmental > Terrestrial > Soil > Wetlands > Peat | place: USA: New York... | reverse complement strand
GCCCCAAGGTTGGAGAGGGGCTCGCTTCAGCGCGCTCGGGGGCTGCCCAACCTGTTGCATTATGGCTGCATAATCGCCTTCGGCTCCGCCGAAGACCCTCTTGACGGGCAGCACTTCTTCACTCATGGGGTTGGGCCGTGTCAAGAGGGCCTGCCTTTCTTTTGTTTTTCCTTCCTCCTGGCTCCGTTCATAGTTGCGGGGCCGCGCCAGGCTAAAGCCGGGGTCAACTTGGAGCGCCCGCAGCGGAGCGAGGACGAACGAGGTTGACGCCGGCGAGGACTGGCGCATAATGGCGGGGTTTGAACGGGGCGCCCCGGACGCGACCAGAGCTGGCCTCGCATTCACTCATCCGGGCCCGGCCGAGGCCGGGGTTCACATGACAATAAGTCCGGGGCCGGGTTGCTCACTCAGGAACTCGGCTGCCTCAAAGGCAGCGCAGAAGGAGCGTCGAGCTCACCCGGCGCACCGATCAGCCTCGCCAGTGGCGATCTTGTCCACCTCCTTTAGGATGTGGAAGCTCTGGGCCAGCAGCCGCCGGGCGATGGCGACCGTGGCGATCTGGCGCCCGCGGCGGCGCCGGATGGAACCGTAAAGTTCGTCGAAAGGTGGCCTGCCCTTGGCCGTGTGCGCCGCCTCGACCAGCACCCAGCGCACCGCCACCGGGCCCTGTTTGGTCAGGGCACCGTGGTGCACCGTTAAGTCCGAGTTGCGCACCATCGGCGTGAGCCCGGCCCAGGCGCACAACTTGCGGGCGGTGGGGAACCGGGAGATGTCACCGATCTCGGACACCAGGGTCATGGCCGTCAACAGCCCGATGCCGGGCTGGCGCTGCAGGGCCTGCACCCTGGGGTCAGGCTTGGCCAGTTCCTTTATCTGGCGCTCGAGCCGGGCGATGGGCAGCTCGATGGCATCGAGCAGGGCACAGGTGTCCTCGACGACCTGGCGCTCGACCCCCGGCAGGTCCACGCCGGCCAGCCACTTGCGCCCGGGGCCGTCCCACAAAGCGTCGGGGGCGTCGATACCCCGGTCAGCCAGTACGGCGCGCACCCGGGTCTTTAGCAATGTGCGCTGGCGCACCAGGGCGGCGCGGTGGCGCAGCACCATGCGCAGCTCCTTCACCGGCCGGGGCGCGATCCACGCCTCTGGCAACAGGTCGGTGCGCAAGAGGTGGGCCAGTGTCCGGGCGTCCACGCGGTCGTTCTTCAGACGGGCATGGGCGATCGCCTTGCAGGCCCGGGCGTGGGCCAAGTGCACGTCCATGCCCATGTTCACCAACAGCTCGGCCAGCCACGACCACCCGTAGGCCGCTTCGAACACGACCGGCGTCCCCGGGTCGGCGCCGCACAGGACCTCGCTCAGGCGCGCCGGGTCGTTGGGGACGTTGCGGTTGAACAGCTCGTGGCCACCTTCGTCCATGACCGCCACCTGGGTGCGCCGACGATGGACATCCAAACCGATGTACAACATCTACTGACCTCCTTTTGGGCTAGAGACCACCAGGGTCCCTTAACCGCCGGGCGGAGGCCCGACCCCCATATTGTCAGGTACGTCGTTCCGTCGCGAAAGACCTGCTTCCATGGCTGTCCCTTGGCGAGCGCAGAACTGGTCGTTCAGGGCAACGTGCCGCTGGGGTGCCCTTGACTTATGCCGCCGGGTCGCACGGCAGCTGCCCAAGTGCTGCTGGGAAACAAGCCTGAGCCCGGCTGCGTTCCGCTTTTGGCCCACGCCGCTTCGCCGTCTCACCCCCAACCGGAATCAATGACTGCACCGCCCAGGCGACCCCGCCAAGGGCAAGTGCCCCCAAGGGGAGCACGCAAATGGCCCCCCACACGATTGCGGCCCGCAACCGCCGGCGCCCCTCAGGTGCTCGTCCTGCTGTCGCTGCCAGAAGCACCAGAGCCAAGGTGACCAGCCCGACGATGAGCCCGTCTGGCCATGCCCACCCGTTGGCTGACCGGGACAGCCGTGTAAGGACAACCTCGTACATGGACCACGTGACCGCTGACAGCCAAGCTACGGTGGGGCCCGCCGTGGCACCCCCTAGCACGTGGCCGACGCTGGGAGTCGCTTCAGGGTGCGGCCAGTTCGCCACGGCACGGAGCGTATTGCGCCGCAAGTTGGTCGTCTATGGAAAGCCCGCCCAACGTAAGACTGTGTGCACCCTCGACTTCGGCTACTCGGGTTCCGCGCTGTCGTGGCTCGGGGTCGAGCCCAGCTCGCGGTTACTGTCGGCGCCCTGGCCTAACCGGAGCCCGTCAGTGGCCCCGGTGGCGGGCCTTCGCCTTGGCCGTTGCCCTGTCACGCCTGAGCTGTTCATCAGCGGCGCGCGTCGCGCTCAGGTGTTCGCGACGCTGAGCGTCCGCTGCCTCAATGGCTGCCTGCATGGCAGCCTGAGCCGCAGTCGTGAACGGGCGGGCCGCCATTTCCCTCGCTGCTTCCCGGGCCGCGCGCTTGGGGCTCGGGCGACGCGGCAGCGGCTCCAGCTGGGCGGCGGTCCTGGCAAGTTCAGCCTTGTCCAGCAATGCGCCGTAGCCAGGTGAGCAGGCGAAGGCATAGACCTCGGGCTCGGTGGGCTCGCCTCCCCACACGTGGTCAGCCCCGCCGGCGCCAGCGGCATCTCGTAGCTCCAAGGCACCGCGCCAGAACTGGCCGTCAAAGTACAGCGTGTAGCGGTTGACGCTCTCCCCACTCGTGGTCATCTCTTTCTCCAGGCGCGCAGCAGCGGACCTGGCGAACACAGGCTTCCTTGAGAGGACGACGAGCCACGAGGGCCACCCGGACTGCCAGCCGGGCTGTGGGTTTCGTGTTGCCAGCTGCAGCAACGCTAACACGGTCCCTGTGGCTGGCACCTGTCGAGCGGGTCGACGACACCCCGGAGTCTGACACCTGCTCTTGGGTACCGCATGGGTGCAGCCCCGGCGGCGCGACATTCTGTGCGGCCACATCCTTGTGATCGGCGAGCCAGTGCTGATGTCATGAAGGAGCGCTGAAAAGCGGTCCCGCGTGACGGGCCCGGTGGTAGGGGCCGGCGCCGTTGGGTGGGAGGAAAAGCTCGTGCTGTCTGCACCGGGCCGCATAAGGGGATTCCTCCGTCGTGGGGCACCGAGTGTTGGCACACTCGGGGTCGACCAAACCTCAGCTCCACGACGAGAGGAGACCCCGATGCAAAAGACAGTTTCGCGCCAGTACGTAGGTATCGACCTGCACCGCCGGCGCTCGGTGATCGTAAGGATGAACGACGAGGGCCAGGTGCTCGGTATCGACCAGGTCCTGAACGACCCGGTGGAGCTGTCCTTGGCGGTGGCCAAGGCCGGCCCGGGCCCCGAGGTGGCCCTCGAGAGCACTTACGGGTGGTACTGGGCAGCAGACCTGCTCCAAGCTGACGGCGCCCGCGTCCACCTCGTGCACCCTCTTGGGCTGCACTGGGACACGAGGCGCGTGAAAAACGACATCCGCGACTCGACCGAGCTGGCCAACCGCCTTCGCCGGGGGGACCTGCCCGAGTCCTACATCGCCCCGCCCGAGCAAAGAGAGCTGCGCGAGCTGGTGCGCTACAGGGCCAAGCTGACGGCCCTGCGGACCTCGGCCAAGGCCCAGGTCCACGCCGTGATGGCCAAGGAGGGGATCCTGCCGCGCCTGGACGACATGTTCGGGCCCGGCGGCCAAGCGCTGCTGGACCAGATGCCCTTCGAGGGCGCCTATGCCATGCGGGTGGCCTCGCTCAGGAAGCTGCTCGAGGCCTACTCGGCCGAGCTCGTAGTGGTCGAGGCCGAACTTGCCTCCAGGCTCGCCGGTCACCAGGGCTACCACGCCGTCCAGTCCATCTGCGGGGTCGGCAAGATAATCGCAGCCATCTTCGTGGCCGAGATCGGCGATGTCAGCCGGTTCCCCTCCGCGCGCCACCTCTGCTCCTGGGCGGGGCTCACCCCCTCCCACAAGGAGCCAGGCACCAAGGTGCAGCGGGGGCACATCACAAAACAGGGCAACCACCTGGTCCGCTGGGCGGCCATCGAAGCCGTCGCCCACTACCACGGCGGCGAGCCCATAACGCCTACCTACATGCGGGTCTCACGCCGGCGCGGCAAGATGATCGGCCGCGTCGCTGCGGCCCGCAAGCTCCTCACCCTCGTCTATTACGGCCTGCGCGACGGCGAGATCCGCTGCCTGGCCGAGCGCGCGGGGTGAGGGAGGCCCGGGCACAGCCAGGGTGCGAGCTCGACGAACGACGTGGCCCCTCATCGAACGAGCGAGGCCGCTGTAACTGAATGAGCCCACCTGGCTGTGGCCGGAAGCACACCATGCGCCCACCAAAGGGGGGCACGCGCCCGTTCAGGCCGGCAACCCTTTGGGGCGGAACGAAGGTATGTCTGCGCACCCGGACCGGGTGCCCCGCCCAGTTCTTACTGAGCAATGGTGTGGCCCGCTGTGCCCAGCACTAATCCGAAGTTACGGCTGCTTTGGCTCATGAAATGTGGGTTGACCAGCGCGGATAGGCGCGGGGTGCCCACTCAGTGTAGCCAGTAAATCATTGCGGATGGTGGCTCAGGACATGTAGAATGTGCCTGTGCCACAACGTTCTGCTTCTATGCACATCGCCAAGGTTGTGCGCAAGTACAAGGACCGTGAGTACGTCAGTTGGCTGCTGCGCCGGTCGTTCCGGGAGGGCGGCGTCGTACGCCATGAGACCCTCGCCAACCTCTCGGCCCTGCCCCCGGCCGGCATCGACGCCTTGCGGGCCGTGCTGGCAGGCCAGACGCTCGTCGGGGCGGACGAGGCGGCGGAAGTGGAGCGCAGCCTGCCCCACGGGCATGTGGCCGCCGCCTGGGCCATGGCCCACAAGCTGGGCCTGGCCAAGCTGCTCGGGCCGGCTTGCGCCGAGCGGGACTTGGCCCTGGCGCTGGTCCTGGCCCGCGCCGTGCGCCCGGGCTCCAAGCTGGCCACCACCCGCTGGTGGCAGACGACCACCCTGGCAAACGACCTGGGCGTGGCGGGGGCGTCGACCGACGACGTGTACGGGGCCATGGACTGGCTGGTCGCCCGGCAAGGCGCGATCGAAGCCGCGCTGGCCCGCCGCCACCTGGGCCCGGGGGGCCGGGTGCTCTACGACCTGTCGAGCAGCTGGGTGGAGGGCACCTGTTGCCCGCTGGCCAAACGCGGTTACTCGCGCGACCACAAGGCGGGCAAGGCCCAGGTCGAGTACGGCCTCACCTGCGACCCCGAGGGCCGGCCGGTGGCCGTGGAAGTCTTCGCCGGCAACACCGCCGACCCGACGGCTTTCATCTCCGCCGCGCAGGCGGTGCGCGAGCGCTTCGGGCTCTCTGACGTGGTCATGGTGGGCGACCGGGGGATGATAACCAGCGCCCGCATCGAGGCCCTGCGCTCTGTCGGCGGGCTGGGCTGGCTGACCAGCCTGCGCGCCCCGTCCATCGGCGCCCTGGCCGCTTCGGGGGCCCTGCAGATGAGCCTGTTCGACGAGGTCAACTTCGCCGAAGTCACCCACCCCGACTACCCCGGCGAGCGCCTCGTCGCCTGCCGCAACCCGGCCCTGGCGGCCGAGAGGGCCCGCAAGCGCTCCGAGCTGCTGGCGGCCACCGAGGCCGACCTGGGAGAGGTGAAGGCCGCTGTCGAGCGCGAGCACCAGGCCCTGCGGGGCAGGGACAAGATCGCCCTGCGGGTGGGCCGGGTCATAAACCGCCGCAAGATGGCCAAGCACTTCAGCCTCGCCATTACCGACGACAGTTTCGGCTTTTCCCGCAAAGAAGAACAGATCTCAGCCGAAGCGGCCCTCGACGGCATCTACGTGGTGCGGGCCTCGGCCCCCCACACCACCGGGCTGTCGGCGGCCGAGCTCGTCGGGGCGTACAAGGACCTCAAGTTCAACGAGGCCGGCTTCCGCAGCCTGAAGACGCTCGACTTGGACCTGCGCCCCATCTACCACTACACCGAGGAGCGAGTGCGGGCGCACGTGCTCATCTGCATGCTCGCCTTGTACCTGGTCTGGCACCTGCGCAAAGCCTGGGCGCCGCTGTGCTTCACCGACGAAGCCCCGCCACCCCGTAGCGACCCCGTCGCCCCCGCCCGCCGCTCAGGAGCCGCCCTGGCCAAGGTCCACGCCAAAAAGGGTGAAAACGGCGAGCCCCTGCACAGCTTTGCGACCATGTTCGACGAGCTCGCGGCCCTGACACGCAACACGATCGTCTTCGCCGGCGGGGCCCGGGCCACCAAGCTCGCCGCCACCACCACTCTCCAGCGGCGTGCGTTCGAGCTGATCGGTGTGGCTGTGCCCATAGAGCTGAAAGCCATGTAGCCAGAACGCCGACCTTGCGGTCCCCAAAGCCCCCTGCTCAGCGGGGGGTTTTGTTGTTACGGGCGCCGTAACTTCGGCCTAGGCGACCGACGCCGCTGTGCCGATGTTGACCGGCCAGTCTGGGTACCGAACTAGAAGCTCGTGGCTGCCGCCGCCAAGGTGACGACGGCGGCAAAGGCGGCACCAAAGAAGTTGGGCACGTCGGTGGCTTTGAGCCCAGTCCCCTTCGTAGTGACCAGTAAGGCTGCGCCACTCAAGAAGACGCCGGCAAGCATCATGATGAGATAAAAGGCGAGCCTGGCCTGGGTTTTGGCGGTGTGCTGCTGCGGTTCCAATCCCCGTGCTTGACCCGCGGCTCAACAGTCTCAATGTCTGTGCTCTCGCCGGGCGCCAGCTGGCTGAACTCGGGTACCGCCAACAGGTCCCGCTGCGGGTCGCGGCGTGAGCGACGGCGCGTGGTGCTCTGCTCGGCCGTTTGGGCAACGGGGCGCGGCTGACCGGGCTCGGCGTCGTCCCCGTCTGTTCGCTCATGGCTTACCGCTGGAACTCGACTTCGCGGACTCTCCCCTTGGGGCCCTCGACGAGGATCTTGTTGCCTGCTGCCTCGGCCTGGGCTCCGCCGGACTTGCGGGCGTGCCGGGCAAGTGCCGGCCTGACGCTCCGCCGACGAGCGGCTCGATGGTCATCCCCGGGGGGTGGTGCCCACCCTGGCCTGGCCAGGGAGGGCCCAGGTGTCCGTCGGCGTGGTCGCGGGCGTAGTTGTTGCCTTCCCTTGCGAGGCCGTCGTGGATGACGCCATGATCGGCACCGAAGTTGTCGTAACGGGAGTCGCAGTCGTGGTCCCGGTGGTTGTGGTGGACGGATTGCCGGGGGCGGTGACCGAGATGCTCCCCGAAACGCCGAAGATGCCTGAAGAGTTGTCGGTGACCCGGAGCGTCGTCGTCTCGGGGTCGACGAGGGTCACGCTCACAGTGGCCAGCCCTGCCGTGAAGTTCACAGCGCTCCCAGCCGTGCAGTTGTGCTGCGCCGGGTAGGCCGGCGCAGCGCCGTCCGGGGCGTCGTCCGGCCCTGAGAAGGTGAGGCACTGTGGGCCGGTGTAGCCGGTTTCGACTGCGCCGGTCCCGTCGAGAGCGGTGATCCGGACGTCGAACGGCATGCGCTCCGGCGGTGTCGAGTTTGCAGGCGTAACTAAGAAGGATCGAGCGGGCGTGGTGATGGGGGCGGGGGCGGTCAGGGGCGGGGACGTCGTCGTCTGTGGGTCGGTGGTTGGGGTGGACGGTGACGTGGTCGCCGATGGGTCAATGGTTGTTGTCGTCGACGGGATCGTGCTCGTGGAGGACGTCGTCGTGCTGGTGGAAGTCGTGCTGGTGGAAGTCGTGCTGGTGGAAGTCGTGCTGGTGGGAGTCGTGCTGGTGGAGGACGTAGTGGTGCTGGTGGAGGGTGGGCTCGTTGTCTGGGTGACCGACGTCGTCAACGTCGGCGGGCTTGTCGTAGTTGTGGTGGGCGAGGCTGTGGCGGTGGAGGATGTCGTCGTGACGGAGGCGGCGGGCGAGTCGACGACGTTGATGCTCCCCGAGATGCCGAACATGCCTGAAGAGTTGTCAGCGACTTCGAGGATCGTCGTCTCGGGGACGGCGAGTGTCACGCTCACAGTCGCGACCCCGTCGGTGAAGTCCACCGCGCTCCCCTCCGAGCAGCTTCCCTGGGCCGGGTACGACGGCAAGATGCCGTCGAGGACGTCGTCTGGCCAGGTGAAGGTCAGGCAGTGTAGGCCCGTGTAGGTGGTGTCCACAGCGCCGGCCTCGTTGAGGGCGATGACAGTGACATCGAACGGCGTGCCCGCCGCCGGCGTGAAAGTATCAGGGACAACCCAGAAGGAGCCGCCGGGCGTGGGGTTAGGGTTCGGGGCCCCGAGTGGAGCGGGCGTCGTCGTCGTGGTACCTCCCTCGGGGGGAGCCTGGGGCTCCGTTGTCTCAGTCGCCACCGGCGGATCGGTCCTCGATGTCGTGGACGTCGGCGTGGTGGGCGCCGGACTGGCGGTCCCGGTTCCCGCCGGGGCGGCCTGGGCCTCAGGTGCCGTCGCCGGCTGTCCCGTGGTGCCCGTGCTGGACGACGTCGAGGTGGACGACGTCGAGGTGGACGACGTCGAAGTGGACGAGGTCGAAGTGGACGAGGTCGAAGTGGACGACGTCGAAGTGGACGACGTCGAGGACGTGGTCGAGGTGGACGAGGTCGAAGTGGACGACGAGGTCGAGGACGTGGTCGTGGACGATGACGTGGTCGTGGACGATGACGTGGTCGTGGACGATGACGTGGTCGTGGACGATGACGTAGTCGTGGACGATGACGTAGTCGTAGTGGACGTGCCGGTCGCGCTGACGACCGTGATGGTCGCGGAAGTGCCCGATATGCCGGAGGGGTTGTCGGTGACCAGGAGCGTCGTCGTCTCAGGGTCGAAGAGGGTCACGGGCACGGCAGCCACGCCGTCCGAGAACACCACACTGCTCCCGGCTGAGCAGTCCCCGACCGCCGGGTACGCCGGAGCAGTGCCGTCGGGGGCGTCGTGAGGCCCGGAGAAGGTCACGCATTGAGCGCCGGTGTAACTGGTGTCGACGTCGCCGTACTGGTCGAGGGCGACGAGCGCCACCGTGAAAGCGGTGCCGGCCGTCGGGGTGGAAGTGGACGGCGACAAGGAGAAGGACCCGAGTTCGGAGGGGGCGACCATGACGGCGCTGCTCTCGGCGCTCGGCGAGCTCCAAGAGTCGTACACCGCTACCACCTGGTACTGGTACGACGCCCCGGGGTCGACACCAGAGTCAGTGCAGCTCGTTTGAGAGGACGGGAGCAACGAAGCGGGGGACGTCCCGCACGCGGGCGTCGGCGTAGTGCCGCCTTGCAGGTACCTCTCGACGTAGTAGCCCTGGGTACCACCGGTCGGGAAGGTGACGCTGGTCCAGCCGACCTCGAGGGTGGGGACTTCGGTGTCGCTCTGTGAAGTGCCCTCGAGTGCGGCGGCTTGCAGGTCGCTCTGCGAAATGGCTCCGGGCGCGGGAGCCTGCGGGTCAGCCTGGGAGACCGTCACGGCTGCCGGCGCGCTCAAAGTGCCAACCCGCACTGTCGCCGCGCCCGCAGCTTGAGAGCTGAAGTAGCCCCAAGCGTGGGCCGCGAGCCCGACTGGGCCCACCAGGGCGAGGCAGACCACAATGGCCGAACGGGCAACGAGCAAGCGGCTGATTACGTGGCCGCGGGGGGCAGCGTGGCGGGCGGGCCTGATGAGCAGGGCAAAGAAAAGGACGCTCCTCAGGGTTCCCCGCTTGCCCACGGTGTGCCGGCCCCGGCTGCTCATGGCGACACCACCGCGCAGTTGACGAGGATGTCGTGGTAGTAGGAAGCCGCGTTGGCGTTCCAGGATGACGGTGGCGCCGGGACGTGGCAGATGTTGGCGCGGTGGGGAGCGCCGTTGTAGGTGTTGTAGGTGCCTGTGCCCAGGTAGACGGTCTCGTTGCCGTTGCCCCCGTTCAGGGTGTCGTGGCTCCCGCCCGACGAGACCGTGATGGTGTCGGCACCGGTGCCGAGGGTGACGACGTCGTAGGAGCCGGTCCCAATGGTGACGGAGTCGGAGCCATTGCCCAGGATGGCGACATCGTTGTGCCCGTTGCCCAGGGTGACGGTGTCGTTGCCGTTGCCGGCCGTTACGGCGTCGGCGCGCCCGTTGCCCAGGGTGATGGTGTCGTTGCCGTTGCCCACGAGGACCACGTTGGGGCCGTCCCCGCCCAGCAACACGTCGTTGCCGTTGCCGTCGGTTATGTAATTGGCCCCGTCGCCGGCCCAGATGCAGTCGTTGCCCCCGAAGCCGTTGATGAAATAGTCCCCGCCGAAGGCGTAGATGAAGTCGTCCTGATTGGTGCCGTCGATGACTGGGCTCCCCGGTGCCCCGGTGAACAGGCCCTGGAAGGTGCCCTGGCAGGGTGCCGGCGGTGCGACAACGGTTTCGGTGATGGCCGGGGAGGTGCTGGGGCCGAAGTTCGTGTCACCGCCATAGGCGGCATAGAGGCTGTCCCTGCCCGCGAGGAGCCCTGAAGTGGCGAAAGTCGCCCTACCGCTGGCGCTCAGGTTGGAGGTGCCAAGCAGCGTGTGCGAGCCGCCCGGGTTGCCCGAGTAGAAGCTCACCGCTCCGGTCGGAGCGCCGGGGCCCGAGGATCTGGTCACGGTGGCGGTGAGGGTGACCGCTCTGCCCAGGGCCGAGGGGTCGGGCGAAGCGGCAAGGACGGTGGCCGTGGCGTACCTCAGCGCCTGGACGACCTGGGAGACCGTGCCCGAGGTGCTCCCGGTGAAGTCGGTCGCGGCGCTCTCATAGACGGCCTCGACCAGGTTGGTCCCGGGGGCAAGGCTGGCTGTGGTGTAGCTCGCCCGCCCCTCGGTGCCGACGCTGGCTGATCCGAGCAGGGTCGCAGGGGCGCAGTTGGCCGACGGGCACAGGTAGAAGCTCACGGCCCCGGTGGGGCTGCCTGGCGGTGTGCCGGTCGGGGTGACGGTGGCAACGAAGGTGACCGTTTGGCCGGCGCGTGACGGGTTGGGGGACGAGGTGAGCGCGGTGGTGGTCGTGTCGGTGTAGGTGGCGTTGCCCGTGTACACGAAGTCAAAAACGGCTCTCTCGCAGTTGTCCTGGTTGGTGCCGTTCTCGATGAGCCTGATCGGCTCGGCGACGCTGTTGGTGCCGAGCGCCGGCACCACGAGCGAGCCGGAGAAGCTGGACTTGGAGAGGTCGAGTTCGGCCGTGGTGCAGGGCGGTAGGGCCTGGTCCCTCGGCTGGGTGGTCAGCGTGACGCTGGCGATGCCGAGGGAGTTCACGGTAAGGGGGACGGCGAGCGGGTTGTGGGCGGTGTAGACGAGGCAGCGCTGCACGCCCGGGTAGAGGTACACGGTCGGGCCGGAGCAGGCCGGGTAGGTGGTGACGACAGAGGTGATGGTGAAGCCCTTCCCCCCGTTGAGCTTGAAGCACGCGTTGGAAGGGCCCGGCCCCACGACGGCGGCCACAAACGCCCCGGCCGCGAAGACAGAAAAGCCGATACCCACCTTCGCGCTGAGCAGCACTCGTCGAAGCTGCCTCGTCACCGTTCCCTTTTCCTCACTCTCAAAACACCATTTACACGTCCGGCTCGCACGCACGGCCGTCCAATAATCAGGGCCCAGGTCGCTGGCGAGCGCCTAGGGGGCCTCTCCTCGGCCTCCGCGTGCGTCACCAGCGCTTGGACAGTTAGCCCGGCCGGAGGCCGGGCCACGAAGAATGATCCCGTGGCCCGGCCACCTGCACCGGCTTTTAGAAGCCAGGCAGCAGCCCGGTCCCCTGCTAGCTGGAGGTGAAGGTCAGCCCGACAGTGGCATCTTTGCACTGGTCCTGGCTGTATTGCTCGTTCGTCATGGAGATAGACGCATAACCGACCACGTCAATGCTGCCGTTGGCGGGGACGGTCTGGTCGACGGTCACGGTTGCGTTCACGGGTGAGCCGTTTATGTTGAACCAGCCGGCGTTGCAGCCAGCAACGTCAGTGCTCGTGTAGCCGGGGACGGCTTCGACGTCGCTGTTGTTGACGTCATAGGCCACCGCGATCGCCACCGAGCTGACTGTCTCGGGGACTGACCCCGTGTTGGTGATGCGGAAGCCGATCGGCTGGGCCGGGCCACCCGGGTAGAGGTTCATGCTGGTGTCGAACTCGACGGCCGGGACGTAGGCGGGCGGCCCGAACCCACAGCTCGACCCGGCAGCAGTGGGGTACTCCCCGAACGGGTTCGGTGAACCCACAGTGCCCACAGACGCGCAGGTGATCTCGCCGGGACCAACGTCGTTATAAGTAGCGGCGTACTCCCCCGCTGTAGCCGACGCAAGGTCCGCGAACAGGTACCCAGGGTCCGCATCCGACCCAACACTGACCTGTGTTGTCTCGTTCGAGAGCTGGACGTTCACTCCACCATTTACGTCGTTTGAGCCGTCGTTGTACTGAATGCCGTAGACGATCGCGCCCGGGAGCGTGATGTTCTGCGAGCTAAAGGGGAACACGACGGTGAAGTTGACTATGCCACACCAGGGATTGCTGCTGCCAGCCCCTGTTTGGCAATAGGTGCTGCCATTCCCCCCATCGGGCGCGGCCGGGACGCTGACGCTTTGTTCATCGGTCGCGATGAGACTGCCAGGGACAGCGCCGTTGCCCGGGGCTGCCGCCGCGCGCGGATTATAGATATTAAGCGTGATATCCATCGAACCCGCCGTGGCACCAAAGTTCGCCATATCCACAACGACATTGCTTAGCGGCCCGCCCCCGTTTGCCAGGTCGATAGCGTTCCCGAACTCGCCCATTTGGACGCAATAGAAGCACTGGGACCACTGATAAGTGGGCGCGGGGATCCTGCTGTTGTACATGGGCGTACCAAGTTGGCTGATCGTGAGCTGCGCGGGCGAGCCCACCTGGGCTGAACCCGTGCCGGACCCGGCCGAGGTGAAGTAGGCGAAAGCGATGCCGCCGCCGGCAAGGGCCACAGCAGCGACGATGGACGGGATTACGTAGCGCTTCCTCAGGAAACGCCTATTGGTGGAATGCATAAGAGCTCCTCGTTCGTGAGTGGTAATTCCACAAGGAGGCGCCGGCATTGCATTTGCCCGTATAGGGCTTGGTGACTAGGTACGATGGCCAAGGGATCAAGCTCTTCGCGCGCAGGCACAAGCAGCGACCTCCTCGGACAGCCCATTTCGAAGACTGCCATGTTTGCAGACGCGGTGGGTTCGCCGTTGCCTCCCCGAGGGCCTGAGGCGACCAAATTTGGCTCCCGGATCCACAGTCGCGAGACCGGACTGTAGCACTGTCGTACGTGTCGCGCATCGGGCGCCAGTAGTTTCGTTGAGTGTAGGAGGTCTTCCGCACACCTAAGGTGGTCAAAAGGCCGCGGAGCGAGGAAGTATTTCGTCAGGCATGGCAGAGTAATTTCGTTGGTCACAGTCATCTTGTGGTGTTGCCATCGGCATAAAATGCCTGAGAAGCAGCGAACCGACCTTGACCCACGTTACGGTCGGCACGCGGCGTGCGACGTCACCGGCACTCTGCTGGCCACAGAGCCGGTGCCGGCCAGCACAAAAACCTCAAGCGGCGGCCGCCCGCTGCCGATCACGCGCCAGCGCCCGGTGTCCCCGGCCCCATGTCCCCGTGGGGCAGTTTGTCCGCCAACTGGCGGTACTTTCACCTCCTCGCAACACGATGGGCCTAAGCTGTCCAGGCCCTTCAGGTTGTCAACGGCGCTGATTATTCAGGTCATGTACTTCCGTGGCGCGCCGTAGGTTGGGGGTCGTGCGCGCTGGGAGCGCGAGGTCGGAGGACCGATGAGGCGACAAATGTGGTGCACCAGGGCAGCAGTCGCCGGAGCGCTCGTGCTCATGGCGGCAACGATCGCATCCGCGAGCCAGGCTCAGGCCAAGGAGCCCGCCGGGAGTTCGCGGGCCCTGTCCGGGCCGTCGTGGACCAAGCCGGTCAAAGTCGATTTTGGTAAACCCGCCGGCCTTGCCGGCGTCTCCTGCGCGTCTGCTTCGTTTTGCGTCGCCGTGGACGGCCTCGGCCACGCCTTCGTCTACAACGGCTCGTCGTGGTCGAAGTCCGAGCTGGTCGACCCTGCTGCGGTCGCGGAGAACGACGTCAGCACCGTATCGTGCGCCTCGAAGTCCCTGTGCGCCGTCGGTGACCTGAAGGACAATGTCGTGATCTACAACGGCGCCACCTGGTCGAAGCCCAAGGTAGCGGACCCGACCGCCGGCACCGCCTTTTTTGCGGTCTCGTGCCCCACCGCGACCTTCTGCATGGCCGTCGACGGTGCTACTACGGCTGACGCCATAGAGTACAACGGCACGACGTGGTCCAAACCGACCGTGGTGGGTGCGGCCACCGATATCGGCGAGCTGACCGATGTGTCGTGCCCGTCGGTGTCCTTCTGTCTCGCGGTCGGTGGCGACGACCAGTCCGTCGCCTGGAACGGGAAGGTTTGGAAGGCTCAGTACGTCGACGCCAGGTCCAACGCCATCGAGCACGAGGCGATCATCTCAGTGGTGGCGTGCGCGTCCCCAAAGTTCTGTGTCGGGGCGGGCAACCTCGACAACGTCCGCTACCTGGCGACCTACGACGGCACCTCCTGGTCAAGGCAGGTCGACGCCGACCCCAGGACAAACGGCTTCGCGTCGGCGTCATGTGCTGCCGGGCCCTACTGCATGGTCTTGGACCTCGAGGGCTCCGTCATCACCTACCGCAAAGGTTCGTGGTCGCAGCCCGAGCGGATAGAGCCACCCGACAACTACTGGTTCCCGACCGCGATTTCGTGCCCCACGAGCTCGTTCTGCATGGCCGTGGACGGGGAGGGGTTCGCCACCCACACCGGGCGTTGAGTACAGCAGGCACGCCGGACCAGGCGGGCCTGGTACTGAGGCTCAGGTCATGATCGTCAAGAAAGCCAAGCGTCGAGGGTGATGCCGGCACCCGCGAGCGCCTTACTGGCAGGGCAGCCTCCCTTCGCTTCGTCGGTCATCGCCGTGAACTCTCCGAGGGGAAGGCCCGGGACGGTGCCACGTACCTTGGTGTGGGCCCCCGTGATGCCCTCGCGGCGGTCGAAGTTGACTTCCGCAGCGGCCTCGAGCTCTTCGGGGGGATGCCCACCTTTGGCTCCTCGGCCCTGATGGTGGACGTGACGTCGAAGGGGTCCCTGTCCCGCCCATGCGCCCATGCTTGACTCGTCGAACACACGTTTGCTAGCATGGGAAAAGAGAAGCGAGCCTCGGGGCCGGGCGTTTACGGCCTCCTCCAACTGACCGCTGGTCGCCGGGCCTGTACGCGCCCAGGTAGCCCAAGTACTTCACATCGGGGGAGGTGCCGTGCGCTCTACCGTCCTTACCGCTTCCGAAGATCTTTGCCGGGAGGTTGCCAGCTTCGACCCGGCGGTCTACTCCGGCGAGGACTGTGCCGTGCTGGCCGAGGTGCTCTCCAGGGCAGAGAAGGCCTGTGCAGGTGCGCGGGCCCGGGCCGCGGCCAGGGCGGTGGCCTGCGGGGCCCACAAGTCCCGCGGCTTTGCCGACGGGGCCGGTTGGCTGGCCCGCAGCTCGGGCACGACCCTGGCCGAGGCGCGCGACCAGCTCTGGGCCGGTAACGCCCTGGGGTCCCTGCCCGCCACCTTGCAGGCCGTGGCAGCCGGGGACCTGTCCCTGGCGCAAGCGGCAGAGGTCGCCCGGGCCGAGGCAGCGTCGCCGGGCTGCGAAGCGGGGCTGGTGGAGGTGGCCCGCCGCGCTGGCCTGGCCACCCTCAAAGAAGAAGCCCGCCTGGCCCTGGCCGCCCCGGGCCCCGAGGAGCTGTTCGCGCGCCAGCACCGCGCCCGCTCGTTCCGGCACTGGACCGACGCCGGGGGCATGTGGCGCTTCGCCGGTGCCTTACCACCGACTACCGGGGTGGCCCTGGCCAACCGCATCGGCGCCGAAGCGGCACGCATAAGGCGGGCCGCGGGGCCTGGGGGGCGGGCAGAGCCCTTCGAGGCCCACGCCGCCGACGCTTTGGTGTCCCTCCTGTCCTCCAGTGGCCAGGGCCGGCCCCCCAAGGCCGAGGTCGTCATCGTCTGCGAGCTGCCGGCCCTGCGCCGCGGCCACGCCCTCCCCGGCGAGGCCTGCGAGGTGATCGGCGGCGGCCCGGTCCCGGTCAGCTGGGTACGCGAGGCCCTCGACCACGGTGCCTTCGTGAAGGGCGTGCTCCACGACGGCGTGAAGATCGGCACCGTCGCCCATTTCGGCCGCCACCTGCCTGCAGAGCTGCGCACCGCCCTGGCGTTGGGCAGCCCCCCGGGCTTCGAGGGGGCCGTGTGCTCACAGCCCGGCTGTGGCAGGCGCTACGGCCTACAGGTGGACCACATCACCCCGGTCGCCGCCAACGGGCCGACCTCCTATGAGAACCTTCAGCACCTCTGTTACCTACACCATGCCCAAAAGACCGAGCGTGACCGCCAGGCTGGGCTACTCGGCCCCGGGCCGCCATCAACATCCGGAGGCTGGTGACTCGGGGCACTGACCAACCTCCCCGTTGAGAGGCCTTGGCCTCCAGTCTTGGCGCGGCGCAACGCGTGGTCCCGCCTGGGAGAGTGGCTGACCATGGCGCCACAAAGGTCGCCCAGCCGCGGCCGTCACGCTGCTTCGACACGTGCCGGGTCTGCTTCCAGTTTGCCGATGGCGGCTGGCGCCAAGGCATCGCCGTAACCGGCCTTGTCTTACCCCCTTACGTCGCACACCGACAATAATGTGTCTTCGACGACCTCGGTCCACCCATGCAGGCCGCCGGGCTCGAAGATAAACAACTCTGGCCCGTGGTACTCAATTTCTCGGCCCTCCGGCAGGATCAATTTCCCGCGTCCAGTGAGGATCTGGCAATAAGCATAGTTGGGGCCCGCGTGAATTGGGACCGAGCAACCCACGGGGATCCTGTAGAGCACACCTGTGCCATTTGGTGACCGGTGCACCTCTGCGGCCGATTGCCCAAAGGCATCCGGCTCCGCCCAGCGTGGGACCTCAGAGCTCTGAAACTCGACGTGCCCCTGGTTTAGAGAAAAAATGGTGGTTTTCACAGTCAACCCCAATCGTCCCAGACCGTCCGGCTCCCCGATCAACGGTCGCGGCCTCTCACGTTAGGTCGTGAGGAGGCGAGCCGGGCCGGCATCTGAGGCGGCCGGCTCGGCGTGCTGGCGCAACGACCACGCTGGCCCGGCACATCAGGCCTGGATGAAGGCGATGCCCACCATGCCCACCACTGGGCCGACGCCTACCCCTTGTTGCCAAGTCCTTATCGAAGAACCCGGCCGAGGAGGGAGAGCCCTGGGGCTCATGCGCCAGGCGCACGGCCCGGGCCCTGATCCGCAACTGGCACCCGGGAGCGAGGTGGTCTGGCATGCCAGGACGCTGGACGTCGTCATCGACTACGCGACTATCACGCTGTGTAACGGTGGCTATCCCGACGGCGGTCCCGCACCGGCCGTGCACTGGGTTCCTCCGCCGGGCCCCACCTCTTCAGTGCGAACCAGACGGGCTGCCTTTCGTCGCGACCGGTTGCCTTGGCGCCGGCTTGCTGCCTGGGCGCCGGCGTGCTGCCTGGGCCCCGGCCTGCTGCCTGGGCCCCGGCCTGTGGCACGGACCGTTGGCGTGAGCGCCCGGCCAACGCAGTTGTCCTGCCGGAGGCCGGGGGGATCGCGGCATTGGGCTTGCCGTCACGCCGGGCTGAGGATCCGTCAGTTAAGGTTGCGCGCGCTCGTTAATTGGCCGCCTAGGCCTGCAGGGAAAGCGAAACCTTGACCGACTTGCGCCCGTCCGCTACGAGCTCCAGGCCACTGGCAAATTCGTCGATCGGGAGTTGGTGCGAGATGATCCGGTCCATGGGAAGCAGCCCGTCCTCCAACATACGGATCGCCGGCGGCCAGCAGTGGGGGCCCAAATGTGCGCCTCTGATATCAAGCTCCTTGGTGTCGCCGATTATCGTCCAGTCGACGATCGCCGGTTCCAGCATGACGCTGTACTCGACAAAGCGGCCCAGTTTCCGCAGCGTCGCCAGTCCCTGTGCCACACCTGAGGGGTGGCCGGTGGCGTCGAAATAGACGTCGCAACCGTACCCATCGGTCAGCTCCGAAACTGCCGCCAGAGCGTTGTCGTGCCCCACATCGATGACCATGTCGGCGCCGCAGCTCTTGGCCAGTTCCAATCGAGCCGCATCCCTGTCAAGGGCGACCACGCAACGGGGGCTGCGGCGCTTGGCTCCTGCGATCATCCCCAGGCCGATAGGTCCGGCACCCGCCACCACCACTACGTCATCGAAGCCGATGTCGCCCCTCTCCACTGCGTGTAGCGAGCAGGAGAGCGGCTCAGCGAACGCGGCGTGAGCCGCTGGCAAGTGCTCAGCTACTTGGTGAAGCCGGGACCGTGCGGGCAAGGCCATGTAATCGGCCATCGCGCCATGAGTTGCCTGATGGAACCCGAAGATGTCGTTACGCCGGCACAGCCAGTACAAGCCGCGCTGGCAGTACCGGCACTCGCCGCAGGGCACTATCTGCTCGGCCACTACGCGGTCGCCAGTACGGACGCCCCAACGAGAAGCAGCGTCCGCAGTTATCTCCACGATGTGGCCGACGAACTCATGCCCGGGGACGACCGGGGGCTCAGTGTAGGCGGGACGAGTGGCATCCCCCCAGAACATCGGCGCGCCCTGAAAACATTTCACGTCACTCGCGCATATCCCGACGGCCTCAATCTTGATGACCGCTCCACCCTCGGGGGCCCGCGGCTCGGGGACAGGCTCCAATCGGTAGTCTCCTGGCCCGTGGCATACTACGGCACGCACCTTGGCGCCCCCTTTCGACCAGTCCCGACTTTCGTCGGCCTTCCCACTGCGACCATACCCGGCAAAGGGCAGTTCCGTACTCCAATGCTCACAAGTCCTGACAGGAAGGCAACATCACCAGGTCTCGGACAGTGACGTGCCGTGGCCTGCTCACCATGAACTCGAGGGCTTCGGCAACATCGTCGGGGCCCAGGGCCAGCCCTGCGCTGATTTCAGCTCCCATGTCTGCAACTGCTTGGGTGCCCCACAGCTCGGTGATGACTCGTCCCGGGGCAAGGCTGGCCACGCGCACGCCGTACTGAGCCACCTGACGGCGCACGCCGTGAACAAACGCCTGCACTGCGTGCTTGGACGCGCTGTAGACCGGTTCCCAAGGAATTGCCTGGTGCCCCGAGATGGAGCTGGTGACGACCACGTCGCCGGAGCGCTGGTCCAGCATGGGCCCGAGGGCGGCGTGCACGATCCTGAAGACCCCAGTCACATTGGTATCGACCAGGTGTGCCCAGGCATCCGGGTCACCGTCGGCGACAGATCCAGAAATGTAGATGCCTGCATTGGCGAACAGGAGGTCGATCCTCGAGAAGCGTTCGATAGCGGTACGTACCACTCGCTGCGCTTCACCTGGCTCAGTCAGGTCCCCGCTCACGGGGAACGCTTCAGTGCCGAGCTCGGCAAGAAGGCTCGCCAAACGCTCTTCCGACCTTCCGGCGAGGATGAGGCGTGCCCCTTGGCGGGCGAAGCGCCTGGCCACTGCCCGTCCTATTCCAGAGCTTGCCCCCGTCACCACGACGACTTTCCCGATAGCGCTCCACGCGTTTTCCATTGCTCCTCACTCTCGCGCACTCGCCGAGGACCAGCAGCGCCCTTGTCAGCTGGGCCGTCCCTAAAGGCCCACCTTGGGCCCGTCCGTGCGGCGGGCAGCTCTCCACGTTGAGGACCACCCCCTCAAGTACTTCGACCTCGAGGGCGTGATCCCCACAGGTGGTAGGGGACAGGCGATGTCATCGGGTGGGAACTGGGCACCTGGGACGCGGGCGACCTCTTCCGCACCGTTTTGCTAGGGGACCAACAGTTCTTTGCTAGGGGACCGGCAATTGCCGGTTGTCGGGTGAGCTGCTGCCCGTTAGGCCCGCTCCTGCGTCCCTGGTGCGACCTGGACCTTCAGGCCCATCCCGTTGCGCACTCGTAAGAGCGCTTCGCCGTATTGGGCAAGGGGAAGGATGTCGCTCACGAGGCGCTCGAGCCCGAGGTCGACGTGCAGGGCGATGTCGCTGGCCCGGTCGAAACTGTGCAACACGGCCATTGAGCCGACGAAGCTCAGCTCGTCGTTGTACAGGCGGAACGGGGAGAACCTCGCCGTGGCATCCGCGGGCGCCACACCGAACTGCTGGTAGTGCCCGCCGCGCTGAAGGCGGGGCAGCGCCTGCTCGATGGCACCGACCACGCCCGTGGCATCGATCACGACTTCGAAACGGGCGTCGGCGTCGAGGTCGTCACTGCTGGCCACCGCGGCCGTGACGCCGAAGGAACGAGCGAGCTCACGCCGGCGGGCGTTCGGTTCCACGACGGTCACCGAGATCGCCCCCGCTCGGCTTGCCAGGGCCACCAGCAACAGGCCCATGGTGCCGGCCCCGCAGACCAGGAAGCGGTCCCCGAGCTTTGAGCGTATGAGGTCATAACCGTGCACCGCGCAAGAAAGGGGCTCGATGAGGGCAGCGACCGACATGTCAAAGTCCGCCGGCAGGGCACGGGCCCGCCAGGACGGCACGGCCACGAAGTCGGCGGCAGCGCCGGGCACCGTAACCCCTATAGCCGTGAAATCTTCGCAGAGGTTGTCGTGGCCCTCGCGGCAGGGCCGGCAGCGGCCGCAGGCGTTGTTGGGGTCAGCCGTGACCATGGTGCCGAGAGGGAACCCTGCCACCTTGCTGCCGACGGCCACCACCTCGCCCGCGAACTCATGGCCCGGGACCAAGGGGTAGCGGGCCAAGGAGTACTCACCGTCAACGATGTGGAGGTCCGTGCCGCAGATCCCGCAGGCGCGCACAGCCACCACGATCTCTTCCGGCCCCGGGGCCGGGTCCGGTACTTCGCCCACGGTGATGTCGCCGGGCTTGTCGATGACGACGGCTCGCATTGCGCGCCTCCCGTTCCGTCTTTCAGCGCCCCTGTTCCTGCGCCACGAAGTGGGCTGTCCACTCCCCATCCAGGCGTCACTTTAGGGCTCCGAGCGACAAGCCAGCATGTTTTGCGCCGGTCGACGGCCCTGACTTCGCACCCAAAGCCCGCCCGGACTTTCACCATCCCGCACCGGGCCCGGGGTTCGACCTGCAGAGACGTCGGGAACCCTTTCAGAAGTTCGGCCGGCCCCGTCGCCGGGCGTCCTGCTGCTGGCGGAGCGTTTCGCGGAGCAGCCTCTGCTGGTCCCTCTTTACCTTGAGGAACTCCTCCCTCAGTTCGCGCTGGACCGTTCTCCATTCCTCCCGCTCACGCTGCATGGCGCGGCGGGCACCCTGGCGGTCGAACCCTCCCAGGTCCCACGGGCCGCTGCCCCAGGCGCCGGCGGCGTGGGCGCCATGGCTCTGGTGGTGCCCCGCTTGTACCTGCCGCCACACGTCCCGGGCCTGGCGCAGGGCGGCGGCAACCTGGCGGCCGGCGTTCTGGGCAGCCTCGGCCGCCGCTTTCAGTTGCTCCCGGGTGCCCCTTCCCTGCACCATCACTTCGAACGCCCAGAGCCCCGAGTCGATGAGCCGGGCGGCGCGGGCGATTTCGGCCGTCACCGCCTCACGGACCTCGTCGAAACTGCGAGATCCTGTGGAGTAAAGCCGCACGGCCTGTAACTGGAGCCGCCACAGGCCGATGATCGCAGTAGCCGCGATCTGGGGCTCGGGGTCGTCCGGGCTCACGCCCGCCCGGTTCGCCATGGCCTCGGCGGCCACCTGGACCAGGCGTTCCATCATGTCGCGTTGTGCGGCGCGCAGCGAAGGTGTGCTCTCGATGAGGTCCATGAACCGCTGGAGCGCCTCCGGTGAACCGACGAGCGCCTCCCAATCGGCGCGGGACTCGTCCATCTCCCGCTGCAGCATCTCGACGGTGGCCTGGACGGGCGAGCGCGACGGGCCTCCCGGGCCCAGTGCCGTCCGTATCGCCGCAGCCATCTCCTCCTCCCGGTCGAGGACCAGGCTTTCCTTGGTAGGGAAGTAGTTGTAAACCGTCTTCTCCGACACGCCGCAACGCTCGGCAACCTCGGTCACCCGTACCTCGTCGAAGCCGCGTTCGAGGAACATCTCCGTGGCTGTGTCGGATATCAGCTCGCGCATCTGGCGCTTCTTGCGCTCGCGCAAGCCTTCCGGCGGCTGTACCCCGGCGGTGTCGTCGGCTCCAGGGCTCACAGCCACATCGTACACCCCCAGGAAAAATGCTGTTGCAAGATGTTTACTGTGACTGTAAGTTAGTAGGGGACCAGTGCGCCGAGGCTGAGGAGCCACACCATGTCGGAAGTTGATTTGGCGGTCAGTACCGAAGGCTTGACCAAGAGGTTCGGCTCGTTCAGCGCTGTGGAGTCATTTGACTTCACGGTGGAACGGGGGACGGTTGTCGCCCTGTTGGGGCCGAACGGGGCGGGCAAGACCACGATCGTCCGCATGCTCGCCACCCTGTCCGAGCCGACCAGCGGGAGGGCGGTGGTCTGCGGTCACGACGTCGTGGCCGAGGCAGACGCGGTCCGCAGCGTCATCTCGCTCACCGGCCAGTTCGCCGCGCTGGAGGCCAACCTCACCGCCAGGGAGAACCTGGTGCTGATGGCCCGGCTCCGTGGTTATGGTCACCCGGCCGCCGCCTGCGTGGCCGCCACCTTGGTGGAGCGCTATGACATCGGGGAGTTCCAGGACAAACTGGTGAAAAGACTGTCCGGCGGCCAGCGCCGCAGGGTCGACCTTGCTGCCGGCCTCGTGACCCAGCCTGAGCTGCTGGTACTGGACGAGCCCACCACGGGCCTCGACCCCCGCAGCCGCCAGGTCGTGTGGGCGGCAGTACGCGAGCTCGTGGCCAAGGGCGTGACGCTGCTGCTCACCACCCAGTACCTGGAAGAAGCGGACGCATTGGCTGACAAGATCGTCTTCATGGACCGTGGCCGCAACGCCGCCACGGGCACGCCGGCCGAGTTGCGCGCACAGATCGGGGACCACAGGGTCGACGTCGTCGCCAGCGATGCCGCCGGCTTCGAGGAACTGGTGGTGGCCCTCAGCTCGAGCTTCAAGCTGACGCTGGCCCCTGAGCGGCGCACGATCTCTGTCCCCGCTCCCCGGGAGGCCCTGGACCTGTCCACGGTCACCGGCCAGGTCGTCGCCACCGGCGTGGCCGTGGACGAAGTTGGGCTGCGCCGCCCCACCCTGGACGACGCCTTCTTCGCTTTCACCGGGTCGCCGGCGCAACTGGGCGCCGGGCAAGTGGAGGTAGACGAGGAAATGGAGCTATCAGCATGACGGCTGTAGCTGTTGCCGGGCCTTTGCCGGCCTTACCCGCCCGGGCGAACCGGGCGCGGCGCTACCTGCGGGAAACCGCTCTGTTGGTGGGCCGCAGCCTGCAGAGCATCCCTCGGGTGCCCGAACGGCTGAGCGATGTGACCATCCAGCCGGTCATGTTCACTTTGCTGTTCCTTTATGTGTTCGGCTCGGCCATCCACATTCCCGGGATGCGCTACCAGGACTATTTGCTGCCCGGCCTGGTCGGCCAGGGGTTGGCTTTCGGCGTCATCGGCGCCGGGGTGGCCACATCGACAGACTTCGCCAGTGGCGTGGTCGACCGGTTCAGGTCCCTACCCGTCACGCGCCTGTCGGTGATAACGGCCCAGGTGCTCGGCCAGATGCTCGAGCAGGTGCTCGGCATGCTCATAGTCGTCGCCATCGGGCTCGGCCTCGGTTGGCACCCCCACCTGACCGCGGCCAAACTGTTCGAACTGGTCGGCCTCATCCTGCTCGGCTTGTTGGCCTTCACCTGGTTCGGCGTGCTGCTGGGCATGCTCGTCCGGAGCAGCGACGCCATGCAGGGCCTTGGCTTCGCCATCATGCTCCCCCTGTCCTTCCTGGCCGGCACCTTCGTGCCGATCGCAGGCATGAGGGAGGTGCCACGGGCCATCGGGGAGTGGGACCCGCTCTCTTCCCTCGTCGCCGCCGTCCGCCAGGTGTGCCAGGGCACGCCTTCGAGCGGGTCTTGGCAGCTCGACCACCCCGTACCGGCCATGGTCTGCTGGTGCCTCGTCATGATCGGGGTCTGTGCCCCCCTGGCGCTACGTCGGTTCCGCAAGATGAACACCGTCTGATGCCAATCGGGACCACCCTTCCGGCACTGCAGCGAGGGCCCACCACCACGAGGTGGTGCGCCCGGAAAGAATGTGTCCGGTGAGGCCGGCCCCGCGCCTCTGTACCACCGTGGAGCCACATGGCCCAGCAAGTGCCGCAACCGGACTGGTAGGCCGCCACCTGCCCGAGGTCCATATGGTACGCGTCGCCGATTTGTCCGTGGGTTATTCCCCCCGGCAGGTAAAGCTCGACGAAGAACATGTGGTCGCGCTACTGGAAGTTGTGGACCGGCTGCCACCCGTGATCGTCGACGAGCGCTCGATGAGGGTGCTCGACGGGGTGCACCGCCTGGAAGCCGCCCGCAGGGCGGGCCGTACCGAACTCCGAGCGGTGTTCTTTTCCGGGAGCGAGACCGAGGCGCTGGTCGTCGCCGTCCAGGCCAATATCAAGCACGGGAAGCCGCTGTCCCGGGCCGAGCGCCAGGCGGCGGCGGCGGCGATCTTGAGGGCGTTCCCCGAACGTTCCGACCGTTGGGTGGCAGAGGTTTGCGGGCTTTCCCACTCCACCGTAGCTCGGGTGCGCCAGGCCGCAGACGCCATGGACCATGGCGTAAGGACAGGGCGCGACGGGCGCCGACGCCCGGTCGACCCGGCGAGGGGGCAGGCGGCGGTGGCCAGAGCGCTCGAAGAAGCACCGTACAGCAGCGTCCGCCAGGTCGCCGACGCGGCGGGGGTGACCCCATCTACGGCCCACCGGGCGGTGGCCCAGCTCCGTGCGAACGAGGGCTTGTCTTCGCCGCGGCTGCAGCCCGCCGTACCCGTCGCGGCAGGAGGCGCCGTCGCAACAGGAGCCGCCGTCGCAATAGAAGCCGCCGTCGCAACAGAAGGCGTCAGCGTGAACCTCCGCTCGGGGCCGATCGAGGAGAGGCTCGACGCAGGGGTGTGGTTGGCGCGCACATCGGTCACCCCTGGCGACCTCGACTCCTACCTTGTCAACATGCCGCTGAGCCGCGTCCCCGAGGTCGTGGACGAGTGCCGGCGGCGGGCGCGAACCTGGGCTGATATGGCCGACGCCCTCGAAGAGCACTTCAGGGCCCGCGATGACGCACCGCTGGAGCAAGCGCGGTAACAGCGGCGCCAGGGCCACCGGTCGAGCTTGGGGCCACCACGCTCGCGAAGCCGCGTCCGTAACAGACAAAACCAGCCGCCGACGCTGACGTAGCCGGGCCTGGCATGGCTCGGCGCGCTACCGGCAGCGCGACAGCCGGGCTGGCGCCGGACGCGACTTCTCGGTGGAGCCGCTCCATTAGCGGGACGGAGTAGGCATCCGACACCGGGCTGACGCTCGCGACGACGGCTAATGTGCCCGCCTGGTTCAGGAGGCGGCTGAGACCTATTCCACTGGAGTCGGCCATCCCGCTGTCGCAGCACGACAGCACGATGAGCCGCGCCCCTTTGGTGACCTGGGCCAGCTCGTCGCCCGTTACTGGCCCGTCGTCGAGGCGCACCGTCGACAACAAGGGGTTCCCACCCCTGAAGGACCCGTGAGCGGCGATGTGCACCACGTCGGCGCGGCCCAGCGCGGGTTTGGCCACTGAGAACTTGGCGTTGGCGCCGCGTAGGACCCGGGCGCGGCCCCCCCACGCCGCCCTCACGACCTCGGCTTCCCTGTCGCCGTGTTGAAGCCCCGGCCCGGTCACCACCAGGACTCTGGCTCTGCCGGGGCGAAGGGGGGGCACCGCTCCGGCACGCACGAAGGCCTCGGCCGAAGGTGCCACCACCACGGCGAGCTCCCCCAGGAGCGGCAGCGTGCCCCAGGGCGTGGACGCCACGGCCCCGTCGGCAACGATCACGACTTCGCGGGCCGGAGCCAGCTCGAGAGGCCCCAGGAGGACGCTTTGGGCGCCGCTGGCTGCCTCTTCCAGTGCGGCCGTGCCGCTGCCCGATTGCCTGATCGCCGCCTGTAGGGCCAGGCGTAGGTGGGCCACCGCTTGACGTACTTCCAAGAGCCCACCGAGCTCGACCAGCCGGCACTCCCCCCGGTACAAGACGGCGGCGACGAGGGTCCGCCTGACGGTCGCGTACTCGATCAGCAGTCGCGAGCCGAGAGCCTGTGCGAGCACCCGGGCGGCGACCGTGCGCCCCGGTGCCCCTGGGCCTGCGGCGTGCCGGCTGCAGCGGCGCACCACCTCTTCGAGCGCAGACTGCCGTCTACGCAGGACCGTCGCCTCCCTCGGCGTGAGACCCTCGCGGGCCTGCAGGACCATGACGTCGCGGAGGTTCCCCAGAGCTGCGCTCATCTCGTTCATCTCGGTTATCTCGCGGCCCTCCCTCCGGCCGTCCCGGGGGCCCTCCTGAGCGGCGCGCACCGCCTCCATCCACCAAAGGGCGCGAGCGGGCACTCCCCGAGAGCGGGCCACGGTGACGCCGAGGGCCATCAGCTCGCCGGCTCGACCCCCGCCGGCAGCACGTAGCTCGAGGGAACCCAGGGTTGATTGGTACGCCGAGAATGCTCTCAGCCCAGCCGTCAGGGCCCTCTCGGCAGCCTGGGCGTCGTCCGTCACCAGGTGGAGGCGGGCTTGGCAGAGCCGCACCTCGAGGCGGGCCAAGGGCAAGGCCCGGCGCAAACCAGGGAGCAGCCGGGCGAGGACAGCCTTGGCCTCGTCCAGGTCGCCTGTGGCCACGAGCACCCCTACCAGCTGCACCTGCGCTTCGGTGGCTTGGGCAACCCAGCCGCATTCCCACAGGTCGCGGGTGGTGGCGGCCAGTCGTCGGGCAAGGTCTTCTGCCGGCGGCCCGACAGCCGCCTCCGCTCGCAGGTTGGCATAGCGCGCCAGCAGTTCCCAGCGTGGGCGGCGCTGCCCAGCGAAGAGGGTCGCGGCCCGTCGCGCCCACTCCCCTGATGCCGCAGGGTCGTCGTCCTGTTCACAGGCCCGAGCTGCCAGGAGGCACGCCTCGGGCACGTCGGCGCCGAGCCCCCCCTTTTCGAGCAGCTCGACGGCTGCCTCCGCCAGGGTCCTCGCCTCTGGGGCGAGGCCTGCTTGGAGGCATACTTCTGCTCGGTCGACCAACATCGCCGGCCGCAGCGCCCCGAGCTCGGCGGCTCGGCTTTGGGCCCGGTCGAAAAGGGACAGCGCCAAGGGCAGGTCCCCTCGGCGGGCAGCCACGAAACCGCGGTTGTGGATTGCTTCGACAGCGCGAATGTGCTGGCCACAGCGGGCAAAGGTCCTTTCGGCGGCGGCAAGGTCCGCCTCCGCCGGGCCGAGTTCACCGCGGTAGGCGTGCACCAACCCGCGGCTCTCCCTACAGATCGCTGCCTCGACCACCATTCCCGCCGCGCTGAACGTCTTCAGCGCGTGGTCCCAGTCGTCCCGGGCGTCTACTATCCGGCCTCCTCGCTGTAAGGCCAGCGCCCGCTGGACGGCGGCTCGCGCCGCGTCCGGCCCGGACAGGTCCCTGGCCACCGCGTCGAGGAGCTCGACGGCCTCGTCAAAGCGCCCTTCGTCGATCCGCTCCAAGGCCAGGTGCACCGACGCCCGGGCTGTGGCCGAGCGGTCACCACTACGAGCGAGCAGGGCCACCGCTGATTCAATCGACGCCTGTGCCTCCCGGTAACGGCCGAGGTGGCGGCTCGCTCGCCCACGGGCCCAAGCGGCCAGGCCTTCGGCGAGCGAGCAGATTTCCCCGGGTTGCGGCCAGCTAGCCACCTGGTCGGCCAAGGCCAGTGCCCGTAGTGGGTCGGCCTCGGCGAGGCCCAGGGCTTCAATCGCCAGATCTTGGGGGCCTCGGGCGCCATGGCGCCCCAGAGGCTGTCGAAGGGGCCCTGCCTGCCTCGCGGCGCCGGCTGCGACGCCCGAGCGGAGAGAGCCCACCGTCAACGACCGAGCTCCTCCACGGCCCTCAGATGGTCACCCATTCGGTCTCGAAATCGCCAAGGGTGCCGTCGGCGGGGGCAGGCCTCAAGCTGACCGGGCCTCGCCGGACAGCCTCGAAGAAAAACTGGCCGTGCTCGTCGACCGGAGCGCTCAAGGTGGTGCCGTCAGCGCGGCGCAGGACCATGGAGCCGAGGACCGGCGGGTCGACCCGCCCAGCCAGGCCCCTGTTCGCGTCCACCAGGGCAACGTCGATCGCTCGGCCCGCGCCCACGAACCGCAGGCGTCGCTCGCCACCGGGGCCACGGACCCGGGCCAACTGGTCGTCGTCATCGACCAGCGAGTCGAACTCGAGCCCAGCGACAGCAGCGACCAGGCTCCTCCACCTGAAGGCGGCCACAGCCGCCGCGACGACACCGGGTGGGGCGGCTTCGGTACGGCTCCTTAACGCCATTAGCTCTTGGAGCATCGCCTCGTCGGAGCGGGCCCAACTATCGGGTGTCATGGCCTCACCGAGGAACTGGCTTCCTCGGCCAGCTCGGGCGCCAGTTGTTCGACGAGCCGTCGGAGCTGCTCCAAGCAGCGCCGGCGTGTGGGCCCAACGCTTCCCACGGCGAGGCCCAGACGCGCCGCAATTCGCTCGTACGGCACCGGCGGGTCCTCCGCGGCAGCCAGCAGCAACGCCCGGCACCGGTCCGGCATTACCGCGAGCGCATATTGCACGGTCATGTCCCTCTCCTTATCGACCAGATCGGACCCCATTTCGCCTAGGCCCGCATCGGCATGTTCGAGCCAAGACCACGGGTCCGCCACAATATGGCGGGCCCCGAGCTTGGACAGGCGCACGGCCTCGCGCCTAGCCGTCGTAGCCAACCAGGAACCGGCCCGCGACGGATCACGCAAGTCACCCACATGCTCACAAAACCGCAACCACGTTGTTTGGCTTACATCGGCGGCATCCGGCTTGCTCAACCCGACCGAGCGCGCCACTGACCAAACCAGGTCGGCGAAGCGCTCCACGAGCGCGGACCAGGCGTCGGGATCCCCAGAGGCCGCCCGCAGCACCAGGTCGCCGACCTCATCCACGCACCGTGATGCTACTGGGCCCGGTGGTTAGATGCCGGGCCAGACGGGTGCCCCACCCACCACCCAGGCCGCAGCCAGGCAAGCGACGATGGCACCGATGTGAAAAGCACGGCTGCGAAGGATGTTGCGCATTGAAGACCCCTTTCGTTAGGCCAGGCCCTTGGCGGCCCTGACAGTATGGAGAGGCGGTTCGCCACAGCCTCGGGACGTCCACGCGCGGTGCAGGTGTTGGGGTAACGGTTGGGCCCGCTTGCACCTCTGGATCCGAGACGAACAAACAAGTCGGGAGCAAGTTCATGTTCCTCTGGGCAGTGGCTCTGATAGCAGGTATAACCGGTGGCCTCGCAACTGGGGGCAGTCTTTCCAACCTGGCTTCCGCTCGTTTCCGGGCCTGGCCTTTGCTGGTAGCGGCTGTGGCGTTGGAAGCAATCCTGGGCGCTGTGCCGGCCTGGTCCCGTCCGCCCGTGGCCGTCGGGGCCTGTTTGGCAGTAGCCGGTTGGTGTGCCGCCAACCGGTCGGGAGGCCTGGGTAACGCTATTGGCGAAGCCCTTTTGGGCCTAGGCGTGGTGTTCAACGCGACCGTGATGGCTCTGAACGCCGGCATGCCGGTCTCCGCACCGGCGCTGGCAGAGGCCGGGTTGCGGAAGTCAATGGACGTCGCGCGAGGGGACTTCTACAAGCACACCGCTATGACTGGCCACACAACGCTCGCTTGGCTTGGTGACACCGTGCCTTTCCACTTTGCCCACACGGTATTGAGCCCAGGCGACCTGCTCATGCTGGCCGGTATCGCGACGGTCATCTGGGCGGCGACCAAGCAACAAGGCGTGCTGCGTGTTCGACTGGCCAAATTGGCCAGTCGAACAGACCAAGTTCCCGCATTGACCGGCGATGAAGTGGCCGACCGCTGTCCCAACGAGCCCGGCGCCCCAGGGCCGACGACGGCAAAGAGCTCGGGTTTTGGTGACATGCACTATCGCCGCAGTAGCGTCGATTGCTAATACTCGAGCTATCATCACCTCGGACCATGGCAGGAGTTCTATACTCAATCCGACCACCTTTTCTCGCTGGAACCGCCCCAACGCGCGAGGTTCTCGCAATGAGTGACGCCACAGTCGAGCTGTGTGTAGTGAGGGACCAACTTGATGCCTTGGCCTTCGAGCGATTGTCAGCGCCGCTCGACGCTGAGTCCGAAGCGCTGTACAAGCGCCTGTGCGCCCGAGAGCACGAGCTGCTCCAAGGTAAACCAGGACCGGCAACAGTTACGCAGCTGGCGTTGCACCGGGACGAAAATGAGCGCCCTGTGCGGCCACAACCAAAGCGGTGCTCAAGCGGGACTTCGTGATCGGGGGCATGTGCCAGGCATCCTGGCCGGCAACGGCCTTAGGTGTGCAGTCCTTCCACATCGGCATGGGAGGGAGCACTCCGCGGACAAAACGTCGAGGGCGGCGGGTTATGCGAGGCGCACACTGCATTACGCGGACGGGAAGTGCAGTGTGCGCTATTCATGTGCGCATTAGATGAGCTCGCATCAGGACGTGCTCGAGGTGGCCGCCTTGGTCTGGATGCTAGTGATGAGGTCGTGCAAGGGCTTGGTGCCCGCGCCAATGGCTAACCCGGTGACGCTCAGATCCAGAAAGCTGTTGACGGGAGTGCTGGCTACCGACTGAAGCAGGAAAAAGCCGAAGCCGCCCGACAGACCGAGGCCGCACACGCTGGCGATGGCCCAGGACACTACCGCCCGGTTGGACCGCTTTTTGTCCAGTACCGCTTGCGTCTTGGCTGCCTCGGTGACCTGCCCGAGGACGGCTTGGTGGCTCTTGCTCGGGTCGGCGGCGCTTAGGCGATTTTACCCGAGCCACACTGGCCGTGTCGCGCCTTCATCACCCACCCTGCACGCCGTCAACGGGCCTTGGCCCAGCGGTGGCGACCCGAACCATTAGCCGCTGGGAGCAGGAATTCATCACATCGCCACGATTGAAGTATTCCGTCGCAACCCCTTGCTTAACCATGAGCTCGACGTCTTCCAGAGTAATCGTGTTACCATTTACGCCGAGCGGGACCAGCATGCACGACACATGGCAGAACTGCTCGAGCGTGGTACCACCAAAGGCTTCATCGAGCACTCAGCCGGGTCGACCAGCCGCGGACCAGTCTTGCCGCGGCTAAGCCCATCAGCGGTGGCGCCAACGCCACATGATCGGCCTCGCGCTCACCGCCGAGCGGGGCCAGTCGCAGAGTTCTCCGTCAACTGTTCCGAACGGCGGGCCAGTCGGCTCTCGGCCTCGGATTGTGGGGCCGCCTCGGGGAGAGCGACCACAACCGGCGCCGGCGCCGCGGCCGGCAGGTCCCGCGCACGCACCATTGCCAGCGCCAGGGCGGCGCCGACCAGGACGACAAGCCCGCCGATGAAGAGGACCTCGTTCGTGCCCGCAACGTACGCGGCCAGCAGTACGTGGGCGGGCTGGCCCGTTGCCGCCGCGGCCCTTATGCCTTCGGAAGCGACCTGCTTGGGGAGGGCAGGCGTCGTGTGCCCGAGCTGGTGGCCAAGCGAGCTCGCCAACCGGTGCTCCAGGAGCGCCCCAAGCGCGGCCACACCCGTGGCCAAACCGGCGATCCGGAAGGTGTTGCTGATGCCCGAAGCCATGCCGGACCGTTGCGGCGGGACGACGGATAAGGCGATCCTGCCTATGGCAGGGTTGGCGAGGCCGACACCGACGCCACAGACCACGAGGCCGGCGAGCAGCGTTGTCCAGCTCGAGCCGGCAGAAAGGTGCGCCATTAGCAGCAGCCCCGTGCCCGATAAGGCCAGGCCGGCGAACAGTAGCCAGGCACTGGGGATCTTCTCGCCTGCACGCCCCACAACGAGCGGGACCAAAAAGGCCATGAGCGTTGCCGGCAGGAGCCGCAAACCTCCGGCGAGGGGTGAGTAACCAAGGCCGTTCTGTAGGTAGAAAGTCAGGTAGGGAAGGCTCGCGAACATCCCGCTGCCTATGGCGAACGTGGCCAGCGACACGCCCGTGAACGCCCGGCCCCGGAACAGTGACAGGTCGAACATCGGGCGCGCCTGGCGCCGCTCAACGATTATGAAGGCCGCCATCAAGGCCGCGGCGGCGGCAAAAAGGGCCAGGATCTTCCCGCTCGCCCAACCGTCGTCGTTGCCGCGGACCAAAGTGAGGACCAGGAGGAACAGTGACCCCGAGAACGTTACGAGGCCGGCCACGTCGAGGCGCCGGGCATCGGGGTCGGCCTTGTTGACCATGAGCGGGACCGACACTGCGACAGTGGCGACCCCGATCGGCACGTTGACGAAGAACACCCAGCGCCAGCTGATCGCCTGAGTGATCAGGCCTCCGAGAAGCGGCCCGGCCGCCACCGCGCCACCGACCGTCGCGCCCCACAAGGCGATGGCCTTGAGGCGCTCCGGGCCGCGGAAGTCCTGGCCGATAAGCGCAAGGCCGGTGGCGAACATTGCGGCCCCGCCGACGCCCTGCGCGGCACGCGACACGACAAGCGCGGTAGCCCCACCAGCCACGCCACAGAGGAAGGAGCCTGCGGTGAAGATCGCGACGCCGGCTACGAACACCCGCTTCCGCCCGAACCGGTCGGCAAGGGCGCCGCTTGTGAGGATCAGCGAAGAAAGTACCAACGCATAGGCGTCGATGACCCATTGCAAGTCGGAGAAGGTCGCCCTGAAGTCCCTCTGGACCGTGGGGAGCGCCACCTGGACAATCGTGACGTCCACGAGCAACATGAAAGTGGCCGCGCAGACCGCCGCCAGGGCCCACCAACGCCTGTTGTTCATTCGGAAAGACTACCGAGTCTCGTTCGTATTACCTCAGGGCCACTGCGTGGTACCTCAGGGCCACTGCGTGGTACCTCAGGGCCACTGCGTGGTACCTCAGGGCCACTGCGTGGGCCATGCCCCTCGTTGCCGGGGTCCCGACGCGCGGTACCAGGTACGCCCCGACGCGCGGTACCAGGTACGGGAGCGTGAGCGGGCGGGCCTGCGGATCGGTGGGCACCCGGGCCTGGGGCACAACCCGGGGACCGAAGTAGTGGAATCGATTAGGGCTGGCGCGAAGACGCGCCCTGCCCGACCGGTCCCTCGGGTGAAGGCGACAGTAGTCCGTGCATAGGTGGTTGCTGATCAGAGGTCCGGCCTACCTGGACGGCCTCTCCTGGCCCCGCACCTTGGAGCCGAAAGGCGCTCCGGCGCTCGCCTAAGGTGCCAACGTGACCATTCTTCCCATTGCGGGCCCAGACCGCGCTGTGCCCGATGCCGCCACCGCTGATCGCGGAGCAGCCAAACGCCCGCTTCGCAGTCGGGCATGGTTCGGGGCCGAGGGCCGCGCCGGCATGATCTACCGGTCATGGGTGCGCAACCAGGGGTACGGGCCGAAGGTTTTCGACGGTCGCCCGGTCATCGGCATAGCCACCACATGGTCCGAGCTGGCGCCGTGCAACGCCCACCTCCACCGCGTTGCCGAGGCCGCCAAGCGCGGTGTGTGGCAGGCGGGTGGGTTCCCCCTCGAGTTCCCCGCCCTCGCCCTGGGCGAGACCCTGTTGCGGCCCACGGCCATGCTGTACCGGAACCTTCTGGCGATGGAGGCCGAAGAGCTGATGCGGGCCAACCCTCTGGACGGTTTGGTGCTTCTCTCGGGCTGCGACAAGACAACGCCGGGCCTGCTCATGGCGGCTGCCAGCGTCGACCTCCCGGCGATCATGGTCACGAGCGGCCCCATGCTCAACGGGAAGTTCCGCGGGCAGGATGTCGGCTCGGGCACCCACGTGTGGAAGTTCGAGGCTGAGCTCAAGGCCGGGCGGATGACCCAGGAGGAGATTTACTTGGCCGAAGGGTGTATGTCCCGGTCCGACGGGCACTGCATGACGATGGGCACCGCGTCAACCATGGCGTGCATGGCCGAAGCGCTGGGCATGCAACTCCCGGGATCCGCCACCTGGCCGGCTGTCGATGCGCGCCGTTACGAAGTGGCCCAGGAGGCCGGCGCCCGCGCCATTTCCATGGTGGAAGAGGATCTCCGGCCCAGTCTGATCATGCAACGGCCTGCTTTCGAGAACGCCATCCGGGTCAATGCGGCAATTGGCGGCTCGACCAACGCCCTCATCCACCTCACGGCTCTGGCAGGGCGCCTGGACGTGGAGCTTTCTCTCGACGATTTCGACCGGCTTGCCCGCCCTGTGCCGACGCTGGTCGACCTTATGCCTTCGGGCCAGTACCTGATGGAGGACTTCTGCTACGCGGGGGGCCTGCCGGTGGTAATGCGCGAGCTGGCCGAAGCCGGTTTGCTCAATACGGGGCCGGTCACAGTCACGGGCAAGAGCGTAGGGGAGAATATCGCCGAGGCTACCTGCTGGGACCGCGAGGTCATCAAGACCGTCGACGACCCGTTCCAGCCCGCCGGGAACGGCACCGCGGTACTTCACGGCAACCTTTGCCCCGGCGGGGCTGTGATCAAACAGTCCGCCGCCTCCCCTCGGCTCCTGCAGCACCGTGGGAGGGCTCTGGTCTTCGACTCGCCGGAGTCCTACCACGCCGTTTGTGACGACGACGACTTCGACGTCGATGCGGATGACGTGATTGTCGTCCGCTACGCGGGCCCGCGGGGGTACCCGGGCATGCCCGAAGTTTCCAATGTCGCCTTGCCTGCGAAGTTGTTGAAACTGGGCGTGACAGACATGGTCCGCATCTGCGATGGGCGGATGAGCGGGACCGGCTTTGGGACCGTAGTCCTCCATGTTGTGCCCGAAGCGGCCCTGGGTGGGCCCCTCGCCCTGGTCCGCACGGGCGACATCATCGACCTGGACGTGCTTACCCGCTCGCTCCACCTCGACGTCCCCGATGCAGAAATGGAGCGCCGGAAAGCTCTGTGGACCGCTCCGGCGCCCAAGGCGCAGTCCGGCTACACGTGGCTTTACGTCGAGCACGTGCTCCAGGCCGACGCGGGCGCCGATTTCGACTTCCTGCGTGGGGCTCGTGGTCACGACGTGCCCCGGGACTCGCACTGATCGCGGCGGGACCTGGGTCGCCGGCGCGAACTGCACCGCCGGCGCGAGCTGCAACAAGACCCACGAATGACCCCTCGCCACCGAGGTGCGTGGCGACGTTCTTGAACAACCGCACCTGGTCCTGTTGGGTCACCAGGTTCAACAGGGGGTGTTGAGAATCACGAAGACCAGCCGGTCAGCGCCCGCCAGCCGCACGTCGGCGGAACACGTCGGCGGAACACGTCGGCGGAACACGTCGGCGGAACACGTCGGCGAAATCGCCCAGAGTGACCGCGACAGGTCCGGCACTTGGCCTCGACCCGATAGCCATCGACCGCTCGGTAGCGGAAGCATGGGCGCGCCTGCGCGTCGTCTTGCGCGATATGGGCAGACAAATGCTGGTCGACGACTCTTGGATCGCGGCCACTGCCATATCGCTTGGGGCTCCGGTTGTCACCCAGGACGACCATTACGTTGCGGTACCTGGTCTCGAGATCGTTCGGGTTTGAGCCGTACGGTCCGGGCGAGCTTTCAGGTGCCGGGCCCGCTCCGAGTGCTGAGCCTCAATGACGTCCAGCTGGCGTCCGCCGACCACCCGCCGTCGACGGGCAGGGCGATGCCATTGATGAAGCCGCTTTTCAGCGGGTCTGCCAGGAATGCCACCGCTCGAGCTATGTCCGCAGGGGACGCGAAGCGGCCGAGCGGGACCTGGTTGACGATGTCCGCGTCGGTGTACCCGCCGGCCGCCTGGTCTTCTGCGTCCATTTCCGTCTTGGCCCAGCCGGGGCATACAGCATTGACGCGCACACCGCAACCACCCCATTCAGCAGCCAGGGTGGAGGTGAGCCCGACAAGGCCGTGCTTGGACGCGACATATGCGGCCCGGTGCGACACCCCCCGAAGGCCGGCGATCGACGCGATGTTGACGATGGAGCCGGTGCCGGCGGACAGCATAAGAGAACCGAGCTCCCGGCAGAGCAGGAACGGGCCGGTCAGGTTGACGTCGAGCACTCGTCGCCAAGCCTCGGTCGAGGTGTCCTCGGCGGGCCGCAGTAGAGAGATGCCGGCGCTATTGACCAGCACATCAGCCCGCCCGAAGCGGCTCCGCACGCCGTCGACCATCGCCAAGACCTCGGCTTCGGACGAAACGTCCGTCTGTGAAACCCACGCCGTGGCCGCGAGGTGCTCGACGTCGGCCGTGGTGGCGCTGAGGTTGGACACGTCCACCAGGACCAGGCGGTAGCCCTCCCCGGCCAGCGTCGTGGCGATCGCCCTGCCCAGGCCCCGAGCTGCTCCTGTCACCACCGCCACGCGGCCCGGTACGTCCATGGCGCGGTTCTAGCAGAGGGCGCCGTCTCGGGCAGCTCCAGTGCCCCCATTGCCTACCGCAGCCGCTCCCGACCCGACCCGGCATCGGTTCTGTTCAGCCGGCCTGTCCGGCGGGCAATGCCGTAACTAGTATTTGGGGGTTGTCTTACCTGGAGGGTCAGGATGGCCGAAGCAGAACTTAGCCGGATCGAGAAGTTGGAAGTCGAGGTGGAGGAGCTTCGAGCCGTGTGCTACCGGCTCGTCCGGGAGAACGCCGAGCTGCGCGAACGTGTGCCGCCCTTGGCAGTGCCGACGGCGGTTCCGGCCGCGACAGGGGCTCCGACCGCGGAAAGCCTGGTCAGTAGGCGCGGCGTGCTCGCCAAGGCGCTCGGGGCCGCCGCTGTCACGGTGGTGGGCAGTGCTGTCCTGGTTGGCCGCGAGGTGTCTCCGGCTGCGGCCTCGAACGGTGCCAACCTGGTTGCTGGGAGCGAGACGACCGCAGAGGACCGGACCTCGGTGCGTTACGACGGTGCCTCTGGGTTTGGGGGCGTGGTGCTGCTCGGCAACGACTCAACCTACGGCGGTTCGTCGGCCAGCTACCCCGCCGCCCTGGGGGGTTTTGCGGGAGCCGGTGCCACCGCTGGTAAGGGAGGGGTAGCCAACGGGGTGTACGGCTTCACTGACAACGGCAATGGCAGCGGCGTGGTCGGTGTCAACAGCGGGCTGGTGGCCGGTGCCGGAGCAGGCGTGCTGGGGACGGCTGCGGGCACCAAGAACGTAGCTGTGCAGGGGCACAACACGCTCGGCACGGCCGTCTCGGGCACCAGCGACAGCACGGCGGCGGACGCCACCGCCGTCATCGGCGTCATCAGCAGCACTGCTCCTGGCAGCTTCTCGTCCGCCGTACGAGGCCAGAACAGCGGCACGGGCGGGCTCGGCGTCGGGGTGTGGGGCTCTCATGCCGGGACCGGGTGGGGTATGTACGCCACCAGTGCCGGCGGTGTCGGGCTCAACGCCAGCGGTGGCGGAGGGACGGGAGTCACTGCCTCTGGCGCAACGGGGGTATCCGCGGCCGGCACCACCCTGGGGGTCAACGCCACGGGGCCCACGGCTGTCAGCGCCAAAGGCGGCGCTGTTGGCGTGGTGGCCTCCGGGCCGACAGGCGTTGCCGCGACCGGTAGCGATATCGGTGTCAGTGCCGATGGGCCCACCGGCATTGCCGCTACGGGAACCACTGTGGGTGTTTCGGCCGCCGGGCCCACAGGTGTCACTGCCACTGGGACCACCCTGGGGGTCAACGCCACGGGGCCCACCGGCGTAAGTGCTGCTGGCACGATCGTCGGGATCGACGCTGGCGGCCCGACCGCTCTCAGGGCGCACGGCACGACAGTTGGCGTCGACACTTCAGGGCCGACGGCCATCACCGCCACCGGCACGACAGTTGGCGTCGACGCTTCAGGGCCGACGGCCATCACCGCCACCGGCACGACAGTTGGCCTTTCAGCCAGCGGGCCGACGGGTGTCTCGGTGACCGGTACCGGGGCGGCTGGCACGGCGGTGGCCGCAGGCTCCGCCGGTCCGGCACCAACCATGCGTGCTTTCAACGCCGGCGTCGGTCCCGCGCTCCGGGCGACGACGGGAGGGGGCAGTGGCGCCAGCGGTACTGCGGCCATCGTGGGCGACAACAAGGGCGGGACAGGTGTGCTTGGCCTGAGCGAGGGCAGGACCGGCGTCGAGGGCCACAGCCAAACGGGCCGGGGTGGGCTCTTTGCCGGTGGGGTCGCCCAGATCCAGTTGAAGCCTGGCGTGCTGGCGACCCATCCGACGAGCGGCCAGAGGGGGGACCTCTACTCTGACAGCACTGGCCGGCTCTGGTTCTGCAAGGAAAGCGGCGCGCACGCCAGGTGGGAACAAGTTGCGTGACGCCACTTACTTGACTCCTCGAACGTGTGTTCGCTACAATGGCAAGGAAGAAAGGGAAGGAAGAAAGGGAGAGAAAGCCTCGGGGCCGGGCGTGACGGCCTCCTCCAAGTGATAGCTGAGTGCCGGGGCCCTTCCCGGCCGCCACTGTCCATGCCTTATCTGCCGGAGGAGGTGCCGTGCGCTGTCGTGTCCTTACCGCTGCCGATGAGTTTTGCCAGGCGGTCGCCGGTTTCGACCCGGCGGCCTACTCTGGCCAGGACTGTGCCGAACTGGCCGAGGTACTCTCCAGGGCGGAGAAGGCCTGTGCGGGGGCCAGGGCCCGGGCGGCGGCGAGGGCGGTGGCCTGCGGGGCGCACAAGAGCCGTGGTTTTGCCGACGGGGCCGGCTGGCTGGCCCGCCAGTCCGGCACCACGCTTGCCGAGGCCCGCGACGAACTGGCGGCGGGCAAGGCGCTCGAGGCGTTGCCCGCCACGCTGCAGGCAGTAGCAGCGGGAGAGCTCTCCCTGGCCCAGGCGGCCGCGGTCGCGCGGGCCGAGGCGGGGTCACCGGGGGCCGAGGCGGGGCTTGTTGACCTGGCCCGCCGCGCGAGCCTCACCGCCCTCAACGAAGAAGCCCGCCGCCTGGCCCTGGCCGCTCCGAGCCCCGAGGAATTGGCGCAGCGCCAGCACCGCGCCCGGTCCTTCCGGCACTGGACCGACGCCCAGGGCATGTGGCGCTTCGCCGGTGCCCTGCCGCCCATCTCCGGGGTGGCATTGGCCAACCGCATCGACGCCGAGGCCGCACGCGTGCGACGGGCCGCCGGGCCGGAGGGGCGCAAGGAACCCTTCGAGACCCAGGCCGCCGACGCCTTCGTGTCGCTCCTGTCCTCGGGCGACCGGCGCCGGGCCACTAAGGCCGAGGTCGTCATCGTCTGTGACCGGGCGGCCTTGCGCCGGGGCCACGCCCACGCCGGCGAGGTATGCCAGGTGACTGGTGGCGGACCGGTGCCGGTGAGCTGGGTACGCGAGGCCCTTGACGGCGACGCCTTCGTGAAGGCCGTGCTCCACGACGGCGTGAAGATCGACACCGTGGCCCACTTCGGCCGGCACTTGCCGGCTGAGCTGCGCACCGCCCTGGGGCTGGGCAGCCCCCCGGGCTTCGAGGGGGCGGTGTGCTCAGAACCCGGCTGCGGGCGCCGGCACGGCTTGCAGGTGGACCACGTCACCCCCGTCGCCGCCAACGGCCCCACCTCATATGAGAACCTCCAGTTCCTGTGTTACGAGCACCACAGCCAGAAGACCGAACGTGACCGCCAGACCGGGCTCTTCGGCCCCGGCCCGCCATAATCCCGGGAGTCCGGTCGTCGAGCAGAGCCACAGTGGCAGTGGCCACCCCCGGCGCCCCGCACCGCTCGTGCCCATCCGGTTCGGTCCCACGCCGACCGTGCGCACACCACCGCCCCTCCAGCTCGGCCGCACGCCGGTCAGCTCACCGCGGCCCGACTGCCTCCCCGGCCCTGGCTGTTTGTAGCTCTATAGCTCTATAGCTCCGCAGCGCCGGCACTACGTGGGGGCTTGCCCCCCCAGTAGTGCCCCGCCACTCACGCTGTCGGGAGCTCCGTCTGGCCTCCCACGGCAGAGCCCATGGCGAGGCATCGTTGCCAGCCACGCTCCAGGACCATCGAGCAGCCACCTATGTGAACGAGGGGTTTGGGCTTGCGCACCCCGAACGGGACCAGCTGCCCTGGAGTTCGCAGGCGCCTGCCGGGGCGGAGCCAGGACCAACGGCCCAAGGGGTAGGAACGTCAGGTGAGGCTTCGTGGCGCGGCACTTCGGATGGCAGCCGCCAGAAAGGTCCTCAGATCCACCGCCGTGCCTTCTGAGCGTAGGTGCGGTACTGATCACCAAACTTGTCTTCCAGGTAGCGTTCCTCGCGTTCAATAACCCCGCGGTTGATGAGGGCTACGACCGCAGGCAGAAGGTAGAGCGCCGTGCACGACGATGCCATCAGGGCGATGCCAGCGTAGATGCAGGCGAACCCCAGATAGACAGGGTTGCGCGTATAGCGATAAACACCCCCGGCAACCAGAGCTGTCGTGGGCTCCCAGGGTTCTAGCGATGTGCCTGCGCGCCGGAACTGCCATGCGGCTTGCAATCCCAGGATTGTGCCAGTACCGGCGAGCCCTAGACCGAGCGGGCAAGCAACCTTTTTGGGGAGTAGGCCCGGCTTTCGCCAGTCATAGAGTAGTCCCGCCAACAATGGCGCAGCGTAGATCACCACTGGTGCAGTCACAACACCAGGGACGTCCTTGGGACGAGCTTCCTTCATGCGTGCTTCCTCTCACGTGACAAATAACCCCCAAGCTGCTCCGGCCGGGCTGAACGTTACTACTCCCTGGAGAACAGGTCTCGGTTCTCTCGAAGAACAGGTCTCGGTTCACTCGAAGAGCAGGTCCCAATCGACCATGTCGTTGCCGGCGCTTGGCGGGGCCCGCTGTGCCAAACCGACAGCCGGGACCGACGACCGATCGTTCGCAGCATCTACGAGTTGTGCGCCTTCTCGCAGAGGGATTTCCAAGCGCGCCAAAGCACCGGATCTGGTCGCTTCACTAAGCAGGGCTTGCCCGGGCTCGACAAGCGGATAATCGGAAGGTCGGTGCCACAGAGGCGGGGCCCAAGGCCGATCGGTCCCGGCCAATGGTCGATCGGGAAAGCGGCGGGTGCGAGGTCGGGGCCGGTCTGGAGCTCCCGGCACGGCCGGGGCTAAGTGCCTGACCCTAAACGGCCGGGCCCTCCACGGCTGTGGAGGTCACTTCGGAGGCTGGGCCGCCGCCCGCGCCGGCCGCAAGCCCCGCTTTATGGCACGAGTCCGCGAGCCAGCCAAGGCACCTGCCATGCCTGCCGTCGTCTGGCGGGATCGCCTCGTACTCGCTCCGAGCCTTCGCAAACCACTCGGGCGCGAGCTCGGTATCCCTCTCGCCCATTGTCCGGTAAATCTCTCCGCGGGTGATGTGCGCATTGGTGGAACCCGCTGTCAGGACGCCGGCGGCCTCCTCGATCTTCTTCCGGGAGCGTTTGAACTCGCCCCGGGCCCAGAGGTCGTACCCCCAGTAACTAACAGTCTCCGCTCGGAAGAATTCGTCCTTAGTGCGGGAGGCCATCTCCCAGTACTGGTCCGCCCACGAGTAGTCGGAAAGCAGCCCGAGCGTCTGGGCAAGGGTGATGCCGATCGCTTCGGGGAAGCGCCCATGAAGCTGGTCCACGAGATAGTCCGCCTGACGTACCAGGACTTCTATCTCCTGGCACTTCGCGAACTTGCCTTCGTCTTCGTTCGGTATGTCCCTGTAGACGGACGCTTCCTTGCCGATCTTGAGCGCGAGATCCGTCAGTGCGCTTCTCGCTGCCCGTCTACCCGCGATCGCGTTGATCACGAGGGCCACGACCGAAACCGCAATTGCACCTAACGCCAAGAGGGCAGTCACGACGTCATTGGTTGACACCTCGCCCAGGCTAGTGGTGCGAGGTGGTTAGCACTACTGACGCGTCGCCTTCGGGCCCGATGGGCACCAGGGCACTCTGGTACAACGGGCGCAGCTCTCAAAACCCATGACTATTCGCTATTTGGCGCGCCCGCAGCGTGCGCGCTCACGATGTGGTGCGTCAGCACGCCGTCATTAGCGCCCGCGCTACCAGGAAGTACTTGCTTGCCGGCGCGGGAATGATCTCACGGGCAACTATCGGGTTGGTCCCCCCGGCGCCCGACCGTGGGTACTCAGTCGAGGGCGATGGCGCTGAGCACGTCAAGACGGGCGGCCCGCCTCGCTGGCAGGAAGGCCGCAGCCACGCCGGCCAGAGCCGCCAGCACCAGCACTACAGCCAGCGTCGTGATGGGGAAGGACAGCACGAACCCCGAGCCGACCAGGGGACGAGCCAGGGTGACGGCGAAGGCGGTCCCGACCACCAGGCCGATGACAGCGCCGATCAGTGAGGTGATGACCGATTCGTAGCGGATCATCTGGCGCACCTGGCTCCGGCTGGCCCCCACCGCCCGGAGCAGGCCGAGCTCTCCCCGGCGTTCGTGCACGGCCAAGGCGAGCGTGTTGACCAGCCCGAACAGTGACACCACGACGGCCAGGCCCAGCAGCACATATACGAGGCCGAGGAGGTTGCCCACCTGGCCGGCCTCCTGTGCTTCGAACTGGGCGGAGGTCTGGGACAGCGCCTGGGGGTACTGCTGGGCCAGCAACCGGCCCACGTCCCGCTGCACAGTGGCGCCTGTCGCCCCCTCGGCGTAGCCGACGAAGTCCACGCTGTCGTTGTCCTGCGAGAAGGCCCGTTCGAGCAGTGGACGCGACACCGTGACGGCGCCGAGCAGGTGGGCCTTGTCGGAGGCGACAGCGCTGACCACCAGATGAAGTGCGGCACCCGAGGCTGTGGTGAGGGAAAGCGGGCTGCCGATATGGAGGTGATGGGAATGGGCGAAGCCCTGCGTCACCACTGCGGTGGAGCCACCGAGGGCGTCGAACGCACCGACGCCACCGCTTTCCCAGGCGACGCGGTACAACTTCGACAAGGCTACGGGCTCCACGCCGGCGACTTCTTGGACGCCGGGCACGCCCTTGACGTCGGCGTTGCCAAAAGCGACGGGGGCGACCACGCCCACACCGGGGACCCCTTGCAGGGCAGTGGCCAGTGAGGCCGGGATGCCGGGGGTATTGGCCCCTTTGGCCTCGATGATCAGGTTGCCGGCGAACGAGCTGCCCACGGCGCTGTCGATGGTCGCCTTGGTCCCCGACGCGAAGACGGACACGAAGGTGACAAGGGCCAGGCCGACCATCAGCGCCGCTGACGTGACAGCCGTGCGGCCGGGCTGACGGCGGGCGTTCTGGCGGGCTATGACGCCCGTGACGCCGCGCCACACCACCACGACCCCCACCGCTCGGGCCAGTCCGGGGACCAATTTAGGGCTGAGCAAGGCGACCCCCACGAAGACGACCAACGCTCCCATGCCGGCGAGGGCGCCGTTGGCGCCGCCCGCGACACTGGCCACGATCATGGCCACGCCTAGGAGGAACACGATGGCGCTGATGAGCACAGAGTGACGCGCCAGCCTCCCTGGTTCGGGGTCGGTACCTTCACGCATGGCGGCCACGGGCGGGACGCGGGCTGCCCGTAGAGCGGGTGCCAGGCCGGCGACCACGGGCACGGCGAGGCCGACCAATGTGGAGACGATGATGGTCCGAGCCTCCACGACGGTGCCGTAGCTCGGGATGCTGGCGCCAAAAGCCTTGAAGACCGCCTCGAGCCCGGGCACCAGCACCAGGCCCAAGCCGACGCCGGCCAGGGAGCCGGCCAGGCCCAACAACGCGCTCTCGGAGATCGCCGAGAGCAGTACCTGGCGCCTGGAGGCGCCCAGGGCGCGCAGGAGCCCCGTTTCCCGGGTGCGTTGCGCCACGGTGACCGAGAACGTGTTGAGGATTATGAACCCACCGACGAAGAGGGCCACGGACGCGAAGATGAGCAGGAAGTCGCGAAAGAAACCCATGTTGCTGGCGAAGTCGCTGGACAGCCGGGAGACCTCGGCCGACGCCGTCCTGGTCACGACGTCGTGCGGCAAGGCTTTGGCCAGGCGTTGGGCCAGCACCGACGGCGTCAGCCCGCTGGTTGCCGAGACTTCTATCTGGTCGTAGCGGCCCACCTCGCCCACCACCGCCTGGGCCTGAGGCATCGTGAGGACGGCCAGCGAGGCCCCTGCCAACGAGGTGCTCCCCGCCACCCGTACCGTGCCGACCAGGCGGTAGCGCCGGACCGGGCCGGTCCCGCTCACCTCGATGATGTCGCCGCGCCGCACCCCGGCGCGAGCGGCAGTGGCCTGGTCCAGGGCCGCCTCCCCGGAGGTGATCGGGAGCCGGCCGCTCGCGACGTCGAGGATGTCGAAGGGCGCGGGCGCCGTACCGGTCACAATGTCCGGGGCCCCCCCGGTTGAGCCGATCGCCTTCCCGTTGGCGTTGAGCAAGGCCACGTCGGAGATGATCTCGCCCGTGGCACTGGCCACCCCGGGCACCTGCCGGGCTCGTTGCACCATGGCTTGGGTGATGGGCGAGACCTGCGCGCCGTAGCTGTCCCCGAGAGGCTGGTTGGGCGATACCACGGCAGAGGCCCTGCCGTAGACGGAGCCCATCACGTTTGTGTAGGAAGCGTTCAGGGTGTCGGTCAGCATGTAGGTGCCGGCCATCAGGGCCACGCCTAGGGCGATGGCCGCGCCTGTCAGCAGCACACGGAGACGGTGGCGCCCCAAGCTTCGCCAGAAGGCCTTGTTCATCGCCGAGCCCCGTCCAATAGCCGGAGCACAGTCTCGGTGCGGACAGCTCGCTTACCCTCCATGCGGCCCTGGCCCACAATTCGCCCGTCGGCGATGAGCACCAGGTCGTCGGCAAACGAAGCGGCGTGGGCGTCGTGGGTGACCATGACGATCGTCTGGCCGAGCTCATCCACTGACCGGCGCATGAGCGCCAAGACCTCGTCGGAGGCCTTCGAGTCAAGGTTGCCGGTCGGCTCGTCGGCGAACACCACCGCGGGCCGGCTGATGAGCGCTCTGGCCACCGCCACTCTCTGCTGCTGCCCACCGGAAAGCTGGGCCGGGCGGTGCCCCAGGCGGTCGCCGATCCCGAAAGTCCCAACCAGTGTGCCGAACCATTGACGGTCGACCGGGCGGCGGGCCAACGAAAGGGGCAACAGGATGTTCTCCTCGGCGTCGAGCACGGGCAACAAGTTGAAGGACTGGAACACAAAGCCGAGCTTGTCCCGCCTGAGCTTGGTGAGCCGGCGGTCGTCGAGGGAGCTGAGAACAGTGCCGTCGACCTCCACGGTGCCCGACGTGGGCCGCTCGAGGCCGGCCAACAGGTGCAGGAGGGTGGACTTGCCGGAGCCGGAAGCCCCCATGACGGCGGCGAAGCGGCCTGGGGGGAATTCCAGGTCGACACCGGCGAGCGCGGTGATGGCCGCTTCCCCCGAGCCGTACTGCTTACGAAGGGCCCGGGCCACGACCCGGGGCATGGCCCCGGGCGCGGGCCCGCCGGCGTCGTCAGGCCCGGCATCGGGGAATTCGTCAGGGACCGTGCTCAACTGAGGAGGACGCATATGAGGAGGACGCATATGTAGATCGTCGCGTCCGGATTTGCGCCGCAGAATTGGGGAACACCCCGGGCCGGCCCTGGAACTGGGCACGGGCTACCAGGGGAACCCCTGACCGTTCGTGCCAGGGACCATTACATGTCGCCCTCGGTCGTCCATGCCGCGGTTCTCGCAGAGGGCACTGTTCCGGGCGGTGGCCTCCTGTCTTTGCCTCGGTGGGCGGTATGCCTACGTGTCTTGGCGCTCGTGCGCGCGGCACCGTCGGTTATCCGTCCTGGTACCTGCGCGTGCCGCGGGCGTCGAAGTGGTACCGCTGAGCCCCAGCCCAGAGTTGAAGGACCATTCTTGCCCTCGGGCCACGATCGCAGAGCGAACTGACAGGGTTAGATAACCGGCCTATCTGCGTTTGGTTGCGCCATGGTTTGCTTCAGCTGAAATCCTTGGTGCCCGCCGCCGAGGATGCCCAGATCGCTCGCTTATGTCCTGCCCACCGCTTGAGCCGGCTCACGCGACGTTGGCGGCGGTAGCTGGGTGGGCTGTTCAGCACGCTCGATGAAGACGATACCTGGGTACGCGTGGATACTAGCGACGGGCCGGGGACCGACGTTGAGGTCGTCCAGAAGCTGTTTTGTAAGATCAATAGCCGTTCCCGCTGTGCCAGGCGGCCCGCCCTCCCAGTTTGTCCAATACGCGGTTGCCAGGTCTTCGATGACGTACATGCCGCCCGGACGGACTTCAGGGAAGAGGGCCGCGAACGAGGCACACTGATGAGCCCCGAGATGGCTCCCGTCGTCCACGATCAAGTCGAAGGGCCCGTAGGTTAGACCACCCCGGCGAGGAATGTGTGGTCGGATTGGTCACCCTGCAACACCACGATCCGCGAGTCGGGCAATAATCGTTTCTCAATGATGTCGATACCGCAGATGACCGCGTGAGGGAAGTAGCTCCGCCACATGCGCAACGATTCCCCTCCCCTCTGGGGGTCGTCGTAGCCACCGATGCCGGTCTCGAGGACCGACTTAACGGAACGTCTCCGCGCTCGGAGGTGATGGGCGTAAAGGGTTGTGTAGTGGTTGATTGCCTTGTCCGTGCCGAATATCGAGGCTAGGAGGGTTAGGTTCCAGGACAACGGCCCGCCAAGTTCTCGCTTTACATGGTCGACGGTGCTCCGCGCGAAGTACTTTGTGAACCTAGAAAGGGGACGCGGCACGGCGCGGACTGTAGCATGTCTTGACGTGCTGCAAAGGATGCATTGAGGTCCATCGCGCGGACGTCCGTGCTGGCCGTCCGTTGCAGTGCAAGTGCCGGCATTCTGGAGGTTAGCCAGGGGGTAGCACTGCCAAGTCGACGAGAGCGGAGCGGGCCTCACCGGCACCACGGGCTCGTACGGCCGTCAACCCGACAGCCTTTGCCTGGGCAACGTTCAACTCGTTGTCATCGAGGAAGACGAGCCCTTCAGGTGGCCCCTCGAACGAGGACGCGACATGCTCGAAAAGTTCGCGGTCGGGCTTTACGAGGCCCATCTCGTGCGACAGGAACCTGTAATCGAACATGGCGTCCAAGTTCCACATCGATGTCATGCGCTGCCAGTGGAGGGCGTTCGAGTTGCTCACGCAGCCGACTCTGAGCTGTTCGCGCACCGCCCGGACGAGTTCTGCCGCCCCATCGAACAGAGCCTCTGGCCAGGCCTTGAACAGCTCCAAGAACTCGACGGGCCCAACGGGCAGGCCCCAATCAGCCACAATGCCATTGGCGAAATCAGCCGCTGAACAGAGGCCTCGCTCGAAGTCACGCACCCAGCCGCACGTAAGCCAGCGCTGCCAGAGTTCCTCTTCGGTCGGGATGCCAGCCAGCTCCTGCATGGTCGTCACGCCGCCCAGGCGTACCAGGACGCCCCCGAGGTCGAACAGGGCACACTCGTACGGGGCTGGGGACATGGTAAATAGTAGGCCCACGGCAAGAGGGAGGTCCTCCAGTCCGCCTACGCGTGTTATGAGTGCTTGACCTGGGCATTTGCTAGGCTGAGGTTCGCTGAGACAGAGAAGGTACCACGGCCAAGAGGGACAACAATGACTGACAGCACACCCGAACATAAATGGGAAGCGCTAACGATCGTCAGGCGCAACATCCTTGAGTTCGACGAGTCACATGTGACCCTACAACTGGAGCTGAGCGCGCCACCCGACCCCGAATGGGCCCATATCTTTGAGAACGTCGGCGCAAGCCGCCGTGGGTCACGGGCGTTCATCAACGGCCCTGGCCCGGTGGTTAACGGCGCTTTCCTCGAGTGGAGGGTCCCCGAGGCGGACATGCAAGGAGCATGGCAGACGATCGACCTCCACCTTCGGAATGCCAACGCAGAGTTCCTGAACGTGCTTTGGCAACGCCACGAGGCGGCTGAAAAGGATGCCGTCCGGAAGGCCAAGCGCGCCGAGTTGCAGCGCAAGCTCGATTCGTTTTCTTAGCGGACCTCCTGTCGCCGGCGATCCCATCGGCGGGCCCGCGGGCCCGGCCAAGAACTCATCCTGGGCACGAAGCGGACTTCATCGTCGACGCTGCTCTCGGGGGCCGACCCGGGCTATTCCTCGCCGCGGCCGAACCGGCTGGCACGGTCGCCCCCCTGGGCCAGTGGGCGGCGCTCTGCCCACCGCAGTCAACCCCTGAGGCGACCGTGCTCAGGATGTGAAGCCCATCGATGGTTCGAACTCGGGCTCGATGGCGGTCTTCGTCCCCCGGTCCCACGCCACTGAACGCCCCGAGGAGCGCAGCGGCTTCAAAACCGTCTGCCGGGCGCCGGCGGCACCGACGTCCTACAAGAGGCTGTCGAGCGAGACCCCGGTTGAAGAGGTGCCTGCCGCGTCCGCTGAAGAGGCCCCGTCCAGTAACTGGGACAGCGTGGTGCCGCTGAGAAGGGAAGAGCCCAAGGTGGCAGGATCAATGCCCAGCAACTGGGCCAGTTCGTCCAATCGGGACGCGGTGTTCACGCCCTGAACAGACGATCCTGAAGACGACGAGGTCGAGGTGGTAGAACCGGTTGTCGAAGTGCCCGTTCCTTGGCCGGTGCCGGGCTGAGGCGGCGTGACCCCATTGGCTATGTCGGTCGCCATGGTGGTCAGCTGGTCTGACGACAAGGTCGGGGCACCAGGGGGAGGGTTGTTCGCCAGCGTTTGGGCGATAGTCGAGATGAGGGTCTGGCTGGTAACACCCGCCTGGGACGCGATCGAAGACAACGTCTCGCCTGAGGACAGGTCGTTTTGAAGCGTAGTAGTGCTGATGCCCAAGAGCTTGGCGACGGCCTCATCGACCTTCTGCGCCATGGGGTTCTGTGAGCCTGACGGCGGTCCACTATTGCTCACGACGTTATTGGAGGAGCTAAGCATGCTGGTAAGTGACGTATCGAAGTTGATGGGCATCGGGTCCTCTCTTGCTCGGGGTGATGCCTGGTACATCGGCCCGGACCAGGCCCCGATAAGGCTGGCACCACAACTCTCAGCGAACTCCCAGCTGGTTCCAAGGCAGAGGGCGTTGTCCGGGCCCTGCGGCCGGCAACGTGCCAGTACCTTCGTCAACCGGGCGGTGATGAGCATGGCGCCGGGCACTAAACTATGGAGCAGAGGGGAAAGGTTTACCGCCCATCAGCTCGCCGCAGCCTGTTAGATGTACACCGGCTGGTCCAAGACGCAGCACCCACCAAGTTCGCACTGGTTGTCAAGAAAGCACTGGTTGTCAAGAAAGCGAGACGTTGAGGGTGACGTCGGTGCCGGCGAGTGCCTTGCTGACGGGGCATTTGTCCTTTGCTTTGTTGGCTATAGCCGTGAACTCTTCGAGCGAAAGACCGGGGACAGTCCGCTCACGTCGATATGGGTACCCGTGATGCCTTCACGGACAGCCCCAGCCAGCGCGTACTTGCCCTCCGTGTGGTAGTCATGCTCCGAGGCCACGGCGTCGTGCATCCCCGGGGCCGTCCGTGGGTTCACCGCTCAGCGCTGGCGTCGCGGCCTCGCTGTGCCGGTCTCAGCGCGCCACCCTGAACGACCGGCGTCTTTTCGCTGAGAGCATGTCGTGGTCGGCCTCCCTGATCAGGTCGTCCGCCACATATGGCGGAGATGCGACGGCCACCCCGAAGCTTGCCCCGATCTGGCAGCAGGTGCCCTGAAGGTCGAAGGGCTCTTCCAACGATACTTTCAAGCGCTGGCCTATGCGAAGCGCCAACGCCCGCTGCGCGATCCCGATCAGGGCAATGACGAACTCGTCACCTCCCACCCGGGCGACGATGTCTTCGGCGTCCACGCCCTCCGTGAGGCGCCGAGAGACGTGGCAGAGCAGTTCGTCCCCCACGTCATGGCCGAACTGATCGTTGACAGCTTTGAACCCATCAAGGTCGACGTACAACAGGGCTAGGCCTCTGTCTGTGGCCACTGTCCCCAGGCGGTCCGTGAGCAGCCTGCGGTTGCCGAGGCCGGTCAACGGGTCGTGTTCGGCTCGCCAAGCCAACTCTTCCTCGAGCCGACGGCGCCTGCTCACGTCCCACATCACCACATGGACCGCCGGCCGGCCTTGCCACTCGGCCCGGCCCACGACGGTTTCGACCACGATCTTGGTGCCGTCGGCGCGGATCAGCACCGTCTCCTTCGCCGCGACCTGGGTGTCCTCGTTGAGCACGCGAGTGAAACGGTCGACGACATCCGCCCGGTACGCCGGGTCGACGTAATCCAATAACCGGGTCCCGAAGGCGTCCTCCGCGGTTATCCCGAACATGACCTCGGCCGCGCGGTTCCCGTAACAGATAGCTCCATCGCAGTGAATTATCGCGGCGTGTGGAGAATTGTCAATCAGGTCAGCCAGACGCCGACGAACAATTCTGAGTTCATTCTCAAGTTCGGCGATCCTCATTTCCGCGCATTGCGGAACGTCGTTGCTCACGTCAGGTTCCCCCCCGGGCGTGCAAGTCGAGAACCCCTTGGCCCAAGACCACAGAATAGGCACGGCCGGCCGTCCTCGCCAGGGGCGGCGAAGAACCCGCATAGAACCGCCTGGCCCCTGAGGACGCTCACAGGAATACCCGTCAGCCCTGAGCAACAAGAAGCGCCCCGGCCCCGGCACTCGGCGGAGTTGACAGCCAGCGAGCCGAGGCGAACACTGAAGGGCCATGGGCGAATTCCCGGCGTTCATGAAGCGCAAAGCAGACCGCATCCCCGGTGACCAGCAGAACAGTGCGGCCGTCGAAGGCTACGTGTTCGACGGGGCCGACGGGGCTCAGATGGCGTTTTGGACCTGCCATGAGGAAGGTGGGCCCGCGTGGCACGTGCACGACTTCGACGAGTACATGGTCGTCATCGAGGGCGAGTACCATATGCTCCTCGACGGATCCGAAACGGTGCTCCGCCGTGGCGACGAGGCCGTGGTCCCCAGAGGGATGAGGCAATCAGGGTGGGCGACCGCGGGCACCCGGACAATACATGCCTTCGGAGGCCGACGCGTCAAGCGCTGACCCATCGGGCCGGGAGGGCCGCCGGCGAAGGTGTACAGGTTTGCTGTCGTGCAACATCCCTAACTACGTACCTCGGGCAGGCCGTACAAGCGACGTTAACATGGTCTAATGGGTGTCGGGCGCCTTTGACCAGCCCCGGGATGGGAAGATGATTTTCGAGCAGTACTACCTGGAGTGCCTCTCGCAGGCCTCGTACTTCATTGCCGATGAGACCACCGGCCGAGCGGTGGTCGTCGATCCGCGGCGCGACATCGGGCAGTACCTCGAAGCGGCGGGGGAGCACGGCGTCACCATAGAGCTGGTGATCGACACGCATTTTCACGCGGACTTCCTCTCGGGCCACTTCGAGTTGGCCAAAGCTACGGGCGCCGAGATCGCCTTTGGTGCTCGGGCCAAACCCGAATTTGCGGCGCGTGGGCTGCACGACGGCGAGCGGGTGCCGCTGGGAGATGTGACCCTCGAGATCCTGGAGACGCCCGGGCACACACCCGAGTCGATCAGCATTGTCGTCTACGAGCACGCAGCCGACGAAGTGCCCTACGGCGTCCTCACCGGCGACACGCTGTTCATCGGCGATGTGGGGCGTCCCGACCTGCTTTCTGCGGTCGGGTTGTCGTCCGGCGAACTGGCGAACATGCTGTACGACTCGCTCACCTTCAAGCTGATGACGTTGCCTGACGCCACCCGCATCTTCCCCGGGCATGGCGCCGGCTCAGCGTGCGGCAAGAACCTGTCGATTGAGCTGTCGTCGACCCTTGGCGCCCAGCGGGCCGTCAACTACGCGCTCCAGCCGATGTCGCGCGACGATTTCGTGCACGTTGTGACTGAGGGCCAGCCGTTGGCGCCCGCCTACTTCGGCTACGACGCCATTCGCAACCGCGAGGCCCACGAGCTCCTCGACGAACGCCGTTACCCAGCGGCGTTGACGGTCGGCGAAGCGCTCGAGCGTGGGCACCAGGGCGCCATCCTGCTTGACACGCGCGATGCTGCGGCTTTTGCCGCCGGCCACCTGGTCGGATCGGTGAACGTGGGCCTCGAGGGCCGCTACGCAACCTGCGTCGGGAGCGTGGTGCGCCCTGACGAAGAAGTCGTGCTGCTGGGGGATCCCGGCGCTGAGCTGGAGGCCAAGGTACGGCTCAGCCGCATCGGCTACGACTCCGTTGTTGGCCACGTGGAAAACCTCTACGCGGTGTTCCAGCAGCACCCAATGCTCGTGCAGCCGGCATCGCGGCTCACGGTCGAGGCGTTCGACGACAGGCGCCGCACCGTCCCGGGCCTCCAGGTCATTGACGTACGGGCCACCGACGAGGCTGCAGAGGGCTCGGTGCCCGGAGCGTCCAACATCCCGCTGCCGGCACTGCGTGACGCGATGAGCACGCTCGAGCCGCAGCGGCCCACTGTCGTGTTCTGTGCGGGCGGCTATCGTTCGTCGATAGCGGCGAGCTGGCTGCGCCGTGCGAGCTTCGCCGACGTGTCCGATGTGCTCGGTGGCTACCGTGCCTGGGAAGCCGCGCAGGTACGCCAGGGCGTGATCACCTGAGACACCCGTTGGGCGGCCCGGTTGGACCGCAACTTGGCGGGCCCGGCACCGGGGAGCGACCACCGCGCCCTCACGGTTACCTTCGGAGCACCTCCACCCGGGCCTCGACGCTGACGTGGGCCGTCAGCGAGCGGGCGATGTAACACTCTTCGTGGGCTTGTTGAACCAAGGCGACGACGCTGTCGGGGTCGGCTGGCGGGTGCACCGTGATGACCGGGCTGAGCACGACGGTCTCGATGCGAGAGACGTGCATAGGCATGGAGGCGACCGCCGTGTCGGTGTACGCCACGACGTCGATACCGGACCGGGCCGCCAGCGCCAGGAAGGAAAGCATCTGGCACGAGCTGACCGCCGCCGTCAGGAGCTGCTCGGGGTTCAGCAGATGGGGATCGCCCAGGAATGCCGGATCGCTGGTAAGCACCAGTTCGGTGCCCGCCGCCGGTACTTCGGCGCGGTGCGTGCGGTCATAAGCCTTATAGCCGTCGGCCGTGGACCCTGCCCAAGAGAGTTCGACGCGGTATTCGTGGACCTGCCCCATCAGGGCACCCCGCCAGAATGTCCGCTTGTACCGCCGAGTTGCGTGTTCCGGTACTCCCTTTGAGCGGCTTGGGCTCCCGTGGTCAGTCTACCTACTCGGTTTTGTATGGAAAGCCTAAGAAGGATGCTACCCGATGGAGGCGGTCATCGCTTACTCCGCGTCGGCCAGGACGGGATCCAGTGCCCTCAGGTTGACAGGGCGAGCGGCTGGGTAGCGAGGAGCTCCGCCTCGCGTTCGCAGAGCAGGCGGTACTCCTGCCACAGGGGGGTTGCCAGGGGGCCCTCCAGGCGCAACTCAGCCAGTGAGCTGAGCCGCCGTCTAACGGAATCGAGATCATTCATCGACAGCACAGTCCAGATGTTCTCGTACCGGCCGAGCGTGGACGTAGAGCCGAACGACCGTAATCAGAGCACCCTAAGGCCCGCTTTGGCCCGCGGCAGCCTGCTCCCCGGAGCCCGCCGGTGCCACGACCGTGCGGCCGCCGAGGCCAATCGGCTCGCCGGCAGGAAGCGGGCCCGGCGCGCCGGCAATAGGAAAAAGGGCGCCGAAGGAACGGTGGAAGAAAGGCACAAAAACGGGCCGCCAAGGCCAAGAATATCGAGAAACCTCTCTTCAGGTCCGCGGGGGGAGTGCTGATAACTCTTGAGTGACAGGCTCTTTCGGGGATTTCAGCCCTGGTACCCGGCCCTGGCTCTCCGGCGTCGCCAAGCGGGCCCCTGTGGCCGCCCTCAGCGTGGTGGCCACGGCATTAGTGGTGTCACCAGCTCAGGCGCAGGTGAGCAGGGCACCGGCGACCCCGGTGGCCACCATCCCGGCACCGGCGGCCATGCGCGCTGCGTGCGCCTCAGGCCCGGCCACCAGTTGCGAACAGGCCGGTCTGCAGGCCATAAACGCGGCCCGGGCCGCCGAGGGCGTACCGCCGCTTGTCCTACCCGCCAATTTCTCCAGTTTGCAGCCAATCGTGCAGTTGCTCGTCGTCACTGACCTGGAGCGGACTGGCCGGGGGCTGCCGGGTTTCACTGGCCTTTCCGTCGAACTTGACAACCTGGCGCTGGAGGGCGCCCTGGCTCACAAAGACCCTGTCGGGCCTCCCAACACCAGCTGGGGGTCCAACTGGGCCGGTGGCGAGGGCGCGGTGTTGGAGGCCGACTATGACTGGATGTACAACGACGGTCCCGGGTCGTACAACGTGGACTGTCCGGCGAGCGGCGGCGAGGGATGCTGGGGCCACCGCGACAACATCCTGGGCAACTATGGCCCCTCCCCGTCGATGGGAGCGGCCATCGCCAGGGCCCAAGACGGCGGAACACCGTACCTTTCGATGACACAGTTGTTCGCGTCGGCGCCGGCCGGGGCTATCGCCTACAAGTTGCCCGCTCTGGCGTCACTGAAGTAAGCCTTTCCAAGGTCAGCCGGCTCCAGCACAACCCCAAGTGGCGTGGTTCCGGGGGCTCCGGGATGTACCGGTCGTGGGCAGCTGACGTCGCCGCTGCCGGCTTCCCCGGCGACCCCGTTCACGCCCCCCATCGCGTTTGGGCACGGTGGGCCGTCCAGGCCCGGGCAGGCGCCGGGCGGTGGCGATCAGCTCTTCGGTACCGCTGGTTGGACGCAGAGCAGCCTGGCCGTCGAAGTCCCCAGTACGACCCGCTGGTCGTCAACTTCGAGCACCAGGCTCCCGTCGGGGCCCTGAGCAGTCACCGTGGCCTCAGCCCCCGGCACGAAACCGTGGTCCTCCAGGTAGCGGAGCGCTTCGTCATCGAACTTGGCTATCTCCGCGATGCGGGCGAGGCAGACGCGCTGGCCCACTTTGGCCTCAGAAAGCATCGAAGTAGGCCCGAGTTGTGCGCACGATCCTGGGATGGGGTTCCCATGGGGACAGGTCGTGGGGTTACCGAGGATCTCCATCAGGCGCTCGGCTACCTCGTCGGAGATGACGTGCTCCCAGCGGTCAGCTTCCGCGTGGGCCTGGTGCCAGGGGACGCCGATGATGTCGGTCATGAGGCGCGCGACCAGGCAGTGCTTGCGGACCACGTTGGCCGCGAGCGCTTTGCCCGTGCTTGTGAGGCTGAGCGCGCGGCCCTTCGACTCCACGTAGCCCTGCTCTTTCAAACGGTGCACCATCTCCGAGACAGTGGGTGCGGAGTGCCCGACCCGCTCGGCCAGGCGCGCCTGTATGACCTCGGGCCCTTCCGCTTCGAGGATGAAGATGGCCTCCAGGTACTGTTCGGTTGGTGGGTGCGCCCCTGGGCGGTCGACTGCTGTGGCCATACTTGCAACGGTAGCACCCCCTCATCCCGGCCATGGTCCTTCTTGGACGCATGGATTTAGTAGAGATGGGACAGTGGTGGAGGTTGCCCTGAATCAACTGCGTGACGGTTGACCGGTCGTGATCTTGGTATTTGGTCCCAGCAGTCTTGTCGCAATGGATTTCGACGCGGCCCATGTCGGGCAGGGCCAGGACCACGTCGACCAAAGCCCGTGCAGCAGCCGTCATTGTGCCCCCGTTCCCTGTCGACGATGTTCACCTCGACGGTCCTGTTCCCTCCTCCGTGTGCCGGCGTCGAAAACCGGTCCCGCACGCGGGTTGTGATTTACGTGGGGTACGCGAGCACCCCGAGCACGGCGTCCTCGTTGTCGCCTAGAGCGTGAGAAGCCTGCGAGACGGCAGAACCGTAGCGGCCTTCGAGGCGGTCGAGCAGGCTGTTGGCGGCCCTGGCCCTTCGAAAGGCTTGGTTGTAGAGGAGTTGGGAAGTCGTGCCTCGTTCCGCCTCCTCCTGCAGCCTCCAGGCAACGTCGTCCAGTGACCAGACCAGGTGCTCCGCAGCGGTCGTGCTCCTGTCCACTACCTGTACGCCGGTTGCGGTCAATGCCTCGTCGACAATGCGCTCGACCGCTCGGTCAAGGTCCCCATCCGACAGGCGCGCCAGTTCGGCGGCCAAACGGGGGAACTCAAGGGCTAACTGACTGAATTCCACGACAGAAGTCTCTCACGCCCACGCCCGCGCCATCGCCAGGTTCTCGTGGCTCGCCTGGTCCCCGTGCCCAGAACGTCACCAACCTGCTCTGTCGCGCGACCTTGCCGGCTACAGCCCGTCAGGCTACAGCCCGTCAGGCTACAGCCCGTCAGGCTACAGCCCGTCAGGCGGCAGCCCGTCAGGCCGCAGCGTCGCGAGTAGCTTCGAGCCATGGTCCCTCCGGTCGTAGACATGTCGTGGGTGGGGTACAACCGCGCCGAAGCGGTCCTCGCCGACGTGCGCTGGTACCTCGACGGTCGCTCCGGGCGAGAGGTGTACGAATCTGGGCACCTCCCCGGGGCGGTGTTCGTTGACCTCGACCGCTGGCTTGCCGGGGACCCCCGGGCTGGGCGCGGTCGTCACCCCCTGCCGAGCCCGGAGGTCTTCGCAACAGGGATGTCGATGCTCGGCATCGCCGACGATGCCACCGTTGTCGGCTATGACGACCAGGGCGGTGTGATCGCGGCGCGGCTGGTGTGGATGTTGCGGGTGACAGGCCACGACGCCGCCTTGCTCGACGGGGGCCTTCAAAGCTACGAGGGACCTCTTGAAAAAGGGAGCCGGGTGGTTACTCCCGCGCACTTTTCCGCGCGCCCGTGGCCGGTCGAGCGCCTCGCTGACATTGACGACGCTGCGGACCCCGCCAACGTAGTACTCGATGCCAGGAGCGCCGAGCGCTACCACGGCAAAGAAGAGCACGTCGACCCGCGCGCCGGCCATATCCCCGGGGCGGTGAGCCTCCCGTGCCGGGAAAACCTCGACGAAAAGGGCAGGTTCCTCCCCGTCGTGGCCCTGCGGGACCGTTTTGAGAACGCCGGTGCCTCAACTAGCGCCTCGGTGATCTCCTACTGCGGGTCCGGGGTTACGGCCTGTCACAACCTGCTTGCGTTGGAGCTTTGCGGCCTCGGCCCGGGGCGTCTTTACCCCGGTTCATGGTCCGAGTACGCCGGGCCCGCCGACATGCCAGTGGCGACCTGACTCTCGTTGCGCCAAACGTCAGCCCAGGCTCGTTCCCCGGGGCGCGCCGGCGCGCCGAGTTTGGTCCCTATAGGGCGGCGTCGACGATCGAGCGAGCTTCCTGCTGGATCTGGGCCAGGTGCTCTGGGCCCTTGAAGGACTCGGCGTAGAGCTTGTAAACGTCCTCGGTGCCTGACGGGCGAGCGGCGAACCAGCCCGAACCACTCACGACTTTCAGGCCGCCGATGGGCGCACCGTTGCCGGGCGCCGAGGAAAGGGCGGCAACCACCGGTTCACCCGCCAGTTCGCGGACCTTCACCTGTTCGGGTGAGAGCTTGGCCAGGAGCGCCTTTTGCTGCCTCGTTGCCGGTGCATCGACGCGGGCGTAGGCCGGTTCGCCATAGCGAGCGGTCAACTCCCGGTAGGCCTCGGTGGGCGACTTGCCCGTGACCGCCTGGATCTCGGATGCCAGCAAGCAGCAGATGAGGCCGTCCTTGTCCGTGGTCCACACCGACCCGTCGCGCCGCAGGAAAGCCGCGCCGGCACTTTCCTCGCCCCCGAACGCAACCGTGCCGTCCAATAGGCCGGGCACGAACCACTTGAAACCGACCGGCACCTCGAGCAATTTGCGGCTGAGCCCGGCGACAACCCGGTCGATCATCGACGAGCTCACTATGGTCTTGCCGACAGCAGCGGCCGCCGGCCAGCCCGTACGGTGCGTGTACAGGTATTGGACGGCCACGGCAAGAAACTGGTTAGGGCCCATCAAGCCGCCGTCGGGCGTGACGATGCCGTGGCGGTCGGCGTCCGTGTCGTTGCCTGTGGCGATGGTGAACTCGCGCTGACGGGTGATGAGGTTCGCCATTGCGTACGGCGACGAGCAGTCCATGCGGATCTCGCCGTCCCAATCGAGGGTCATGAAGCTGAACGTGCGGTCGACCCCGGGGTTGACGACGGTCAGGTCCAACCCGTAGCGGTCAGCGATCTCGCCCCAGTAAGCGACGCTGGCGCCGCCCAAGGGATCGGCGCCGATCCGCACCCCCGAAGCTTTGATAGCGCCCAGGTCCACGACCGTCCCCAATTCAGCGACGTAGTTACCCAGGAAGTCGTAGCGCCGGGTGCTGTCGGCGGAGCGAGCCCGGGCGTACGGGATGCGGCGTACCCCGTCGAGACCGGCTTCGAGCAGGGCGTTGGCCCGGTCCTGGACCCAGTTCGTGATGTCCGTGCCTGCAGGGCCGCCCTCTGGTGGGTTGTACTTGAAGCCCCCGTCTGACGGCGGGTTGTGCGACGGTGTGACCACGATGCCGTCGGCCCGTGGCCTTCCTGCCCCGGCGTTGGCGGCAAGGATCGCTCGTGACACCGATGGCGTCGGGGTGAAGCCATCGCGCGCGTCGATGCACACGGTAACGCTGTTGGCGGCCAGCACCTCGAGGGCGGTGGTAGTAGCGGGAGCGGAGAGCGCGTGGGTGTCCGCCCCGAGGAACAACGGGCCGTGGATGCCGTGGGCAACGCGGTAATCACAGATCGCCTGAGTGGTGGCGACGATGTGGTCCTCGTTGAAGCTCGCCGACAGCGCCGACCCTCGGTGGCCCGAAGTGCCGAAGCTGACTTTTTGTTCGGGCACAGCCGGATCCGGGTGCTCGGCGTAGTAAGCGGTTACCAGCACGGCGACGTCCACCAGATCGGCGGCTTGCGCAGGCTGGCCAGCGCGGGGATCTACCATGTCACGATCCTTGCACGATGGCGTCGGATCTACGCCGGCAGGTGACCAGGCGCGCTTCGCAGTGAGCCGGCGTCGTGGCGAAGACCCCAAGCCGTTCGTACGGACTGCCAGTGACGAGGGCACCCTGGGGAAAGCCGGCAGTCGGCGGGACCATCGCGGTGCTGCACAGCGCCGACGTCGGCCGGCACTACTTGGTGTAGCCGGTCACCTCGCCGACCTTCCTGTGAGCCCGCTGTGAACGTGGCCGCGACCAAGGCGGGTTCCCTGGAGAGGTCGCCGCCGTCCTGTTCATCTTTGTGGCGAGAGGACTACGTGATGTGAGGTTGCGCTTTCTGCGGTGGGCACGGCGGCAGGGCCTTCGCTTAGGGTCCCGATCGATGGCCGCGAGGCGCGGTTATCTGCCATCCCGTCGCCGCAGGGGGTTTGCAAAATGAAGTTCTCGCGAGTGGCCGGCCGTATAGCGCCGGTCGCAGTTGGTTTCCTCATGGTCCCGTGCATAAGCGCGTTACCTGCAACAGCCGCTACTTCCAGCCAGGCCCCGGAGGTGCCGACCCAGGCGCCGGCGACCATGGTCAGGATCCAGTCCGCCCCGCTCGTGCCGGCAGGCACCACGGACCTGGGTGCCCTGGGTGCCTCGGCGACATTGACGGGGGTGGTGGCGCTGGCGCCGCGCGACGACGCCGCCCTGGAGACGTTCATCAGCAACGTCACGAACCGCAGCTCTGCCCAGTACCACCAGTACCTCGCCCCGGGTGCCTTCGAGGACGAGTTCGGTCCCCTGCCCGGGACCATCTCGGCCGTTGAGCAAGCGGTCGAAGCCGATGGCCTGAGCGTCACGGGCGTGGCCAGCGACGGTCTCCTGATCGGCTTCAGCGGCACGGCGGCCCAGGCGGAGGCCACCTTCCACACCTCCATCGAGAGCTACCAGCTGAAGGCGGGCTGGACCGGGCGCGGCACCACCGAGCCCGTCGAGCTCCAGCTCCCTTCGGCAATCTCGACCGACGTGACCGGGATCATCGGCCTCGACGACCTCGTGCGGGCCCAGTCTGCCAATGTCGAACCGGGCGCTGCCTCGGGCTCTTCGTCCTTCCCGGCGGCCAAGGAGGGCAATGTCCCGTCCGTGCCTGGCGCGCCTAGCCCGTGCACGCTCGCCCAGCAGGACGCGCTATCCAGCGGTGGCCTCACCGACGACCAGATCGCCAACGCCTACGGCGCCTTCGGGCTCTACAAGCAGGGCGATTTCGCCCAGGGCCAGCATGTCGCCGTGTACGAGCTGCAGCCGTTCCTAGCCACCGACATCGAGACCTTCGACACGTGCTACTTCGGCCCAACAGAAGCCACCCAGATGTCGGGCACTGACGGCAACCTCGCCGGCAGCCGCCTGTCTGTCGTCCCGGTCGACGGCGGGGAGCTGCAGCCGGGGCCCGGCAGTGAGAACGACGAGGCCACCCTGGACGTCGAAGATGTTTCGGCCATGGCCCCCGAGGCTGAGATCGACGTTTATGAGGCGCCCAACACCAGCTTCGGCGGCCTTGACGAGTACGCCGCGATCATCGGCTCCGACACCGACCAGGTCGTGACGTCCAGTTGGGCCATCTGCGAGCAGCTGGCGCAGCTGGCGGAACCCGGCGTCCAGGAAGAGGAGAACTACCTGTTCCAGCAGGCTGCCGCCCAGGGCCAAACGGTGTTGTCGGCCGCAGGCGACACGGGCGACGACTCCTGTAACGAGTACCGGGCGGTGCCGCCCCCGGCGGGGCAGAACCTGTTGTCGCTGCTCGACCCGGCCAGCCAGCCTTACGTGGTCTCGGTCGGCGGCACCACGATCAGCGATGCCACCGAGCCCCCGACCGAGCAGGTCTGGGACGACGGGGCGTCCTGGGGCGCCGGCGGTGGGGGGATATCCGAGACATGGGCCATGCCCAGCTGGCAGCAGAAGGTTGCGTTGACAAGCGCCAACGCCACCGACGTCGCCAACGCCGAGGCGGTCGAAAAGGAGTACACCTCCGAGATGGCGCCTTACGGGACCCCGACGTTCTGTGACGGGGCCCTGCCCGCCAGCACCCCCTGCCGGGAGGCGCCGGACGTGAGCGCCCAAGCGGACGAGTTCACCGGGTCGGTCACGATCTTCGGTGCCTCGCTCGGCTACGGCAACCCCAACGGGTGGGCGACGATCGGGGGGACCTCGTCGGCCACCCCGATATGGGCGGCCATGCTCGCCCTCGTCAACGCGTCTCCGTCCTGCTCCGCCGACCTGGTCACCTTCAGCACGGGGAACGGCACTGCGAAGGTTCCCGACGCCGGCTTCGCCAGCCCCCTTCTGTACGGTACCGCCGCCAACCCCAAGGCCTATGCCGCCTCGTTCAACAACGTGACCGTGGGCAACAACGACGTCTACGGGTTGGACAACGGCCTCGTTTTCCCGGCCCGGGCCGGCTACAACATGGCCTCGGGGCTCGGTTCTCCCCAGCTCACCAGCCCGTCGGGTGGGCCTGGGCTCGCCTTCTATATGTGCCACTTCGGCGCAACGCCAGGCGCACCTGCCGTTAAGAGCCTCAACCCGGGCTACGGGCCCCTTACCGCCGGTGATGTCGTCACCGTCACCGGTTCAGGCTTCGAGAGCTCCGGGACCGCCGACGTGCAAAGCGTCGAAGTGGGCGGAGGGACGGCGACGAGCTTCTCGGTGCTGAGCAACACCAGCCTCCAGGTCACCCTCCCCGCCGCCAGCACGACGGTCCCAGTGGGCTCGCCCGATCAGACCCAGGACGGCGCCGGCCCCGCCGACATCGTTGTGACCCTCACCAACGGCGAGTCGAGCCTGCCCGGCGCGGGATCGGTCTTTGTCTTCGTTGATGAAGCCTCGTCAGGGGCGTCCACCGAGGTCGTGCCCAGCGTGACCGGTGTGAGCCCCTACGGCGGCCTCGACACGGCCCCGGCGCCGGTGACAGTGTTCGGGTCCGGTTTTGTCTCACAGAGCTCCGCCGACACCGTCGATTTTGGCGGTATAAAAGCCACCTCGGTGACTTACGTCTCGCCCTACGAGCTCACCGTCACACCGCCCCCGTTCTCCAGCTCGGGCGCGACCACGGCCTGCCCGCTGGACAATGGCGCCCCAGGGGGCCCGCTCAACGCGGCCGAAGACGTCTGCCAGGTGGAGGTCACGGTGACCACGGGGGGCGGCACCAGCGCGACTGCAGCCCCGCTGCCTCCCTACGAGGGCCCGCTCAGCTTCGACAGCATGGGCGGTGAGGTCCTGCCCGCGGGTTGTAACTGCGAGGACATGCCGCAGACCGACGAGTACGACTACGTCCCCTTGCCGACGATCACCGGCGTCTCGACGACGGTGGCCGAACCGTACTCCCTGGCCAGCGAGTACGGCGGGGCGACGACCAACATTGTCACGGTGACCGGGACCGGCCTGGACCCGCTCACCGCCAACTACGCCCTGCTTACGATCGGCACCCCGTTCAACGAGAACTCGATCTTCTACCCCGTCCAGGAGAGCGGCACCTCCATGGTGCTCGAAGCACCGGCGCTCCTGTCGGCCGGCGGCACCCCGACCACGGAACCGTTCGGGGTCACCGTCGGTTTCTCCTCAGTGGCGGGGACCTCCACCGAGGACGGGACGATCATTTATGCGGGGGTGCCGGCTGTCTCCAGTGTTGTCAACACCACCAACAGCAACACCTTGAACGGTGTGTACGGCGCTCCTGACACAGGGGGCGCCGCCTTGGAGATCAACGGCGCCGGCTTCGACCAGACCGTGGGGCCCATCGAGTTCATCGACAACATCACGGGCTTCTCGGTCGGCACCCAGGGAACGTACGCTGTGGAAACCGACACCGAGGTCACCACCGAGTCGGTGGCCCAAAACCCCGGCCTGGTCGATGTCGAGCTGTGCAGCAACACCGGCTGCTCGTACTCGCCACCGGGCGACGAACTCATGGTCTACCCCCTCGGCGCCCCCGTGGTCACGTCCGTGACGCCCGGTTCGGGCCCGTCCTCGGGGGGTACGGCGGTGACGATAACCGGCCAAAACCTGGGTTGTGCCGTAGGAGTCAGCTTCGGCGCGGCCGCAGCCCCGAGCTTCTCCAACGAGCCGGCCCTGCTTTACTGCGGCACAACCGGCGTGGTGGAGGCCACCTCGCCCGATGCCAGCCCGGCAACAAAGGTCCCCGTGACGGTGGAGACGGCCGAGAGCGTGCTCGCCCCGAGCACCCCGGTCAGCGAGGCCACCTTCAGCTACGCCGGTGCTCCGGGGTCACCCACGATTACCAGCTCCAGTTCGGCCACGGCCCTAGTGAGGACAAGCTTCAGCTTCACCGTCACCGCTACGGGCAACCCGCCGCTGGTCGTCTCACAGGCCGGGCCACTACCGCAGGGGGTGAGCTTCACGCCCGAGCGGGCGGGGACGGCACTACTCCACGGGATGCCGGCGCCCGGCAGTGGGGGGATCTACTACTTCGACTTCACGGCTGTCAACGCCTCGGGGACGGCGGCTCAGGCCTTCACCCTCACCGTCGACCAGGCCCCGGTCATCACTGCCACAACCACCTTTGCCTCCTGGACGGTGGAGGTGGGGGAGCCCGTCAGCCTCATGGCGACGACGACGGGGTACCCCACACCGACCGTCTCCGTCCCAGCGGGCAGCCTGCCCGCCGGGCTCAGCGCCAGCGACGGTAGCGACGGCATGCTCGTGATCTCGGGCACGGCCCAGCCCGGGTCGGCCGGGACCTACCCGCTGACCATCTCGGCGGCCAACAGCGTTGGGACAGCCACGAAGGCCATTACCCTCGTGGTCAAGTAGGGGTACCCTCGGGGCCACTCGCTCTTCCAGCGCCAGGTGAACAACAGGCCGGAGGCGGCCCGCCATAGGCGGGTTGCCTCCGGCCTCTCATCAACCTGACGGCATGCCGCTAGCCTTCATGGGGACGACGTTGTCTGTGCCCCTGGGAGGCGCCGGGTGCGGAAAGGCATAATGAGGACGGCTCGGGCGGGCATCCTGGGAGTTCTCCTGGTTGCCACGCCCGTCGCCGGGGCGGTTACCAGTGCCGAGGCCAGTTTGCCTTCTGAGCAGCCCAGCGCCCCGGCTTCCTGCGCCCCAATGGGGAGGCCGGGGCCGGGCTACAACGCCTCCATCGGTAACCCGCAGAATGGCAAGAGAGTTTGCATCACTGTCGGCGAGAAGCTGCTCGTCCTGCTTTCTGCCCCGCCTACGGGTGGTTCGGACTGGCAAAGGATCGAGGTGTCGCCGTCGGGGATCCTGATGGTGACGCCACTTAGGTTGATGCTGTCGCGGAACTTGACGGCAACGGACTTCATGGCCGCGCGGCAGGGCGTGGTGCAGCTCAGTTCGCAAAGGCCGGCGTGCTCGCGGCCCCCGAAGAGCCAGACCATGTGCGGCGCCGTTGTCTCCTGGGAGGCAATCGTGGTCGTGCGCGGCGCCCAAAAGGACCGCTACTAGGAGGAGGCCCTGGGTCGCTGCGGACGAGAGCCTCGCCTTGTCAAAACTGGCCGGGGTGGACAGCTAACCTTCCGGCACAGGGGAGGTGGTCAGGATGGCAGAGCTGAACCGTGAGGGCGATGAGCTCGTGGTGGTGCTCACTGCGACCGAGAAAGCGGAGGCGGTCCATGGCGACATCCGGGTGCCCATGTCCGCGGTCCGGGGCGTGGAGGTCGTTGACGACGCAGTGCATGCCGTCAACGGTTTCATGAAGTCAGTGGGGTCGGCTTGGCCGGGGCGGTTTGTTATTGGGACGTTCCGTTCGGAGGGCATCAAGACTTTCGCCGTGGTCCACCACAGCACGCCACGGGGAGTGATAGTCCGGCTGGAAGGAGCCAACTTCGACGAACTTCTCGTCGGTTGCGACGACCCAGAGGCAGTGGTCCGGCGTATCGGGGATGCCAGACCGCCCAGCGCTACCTGGGCCCCTCCTTGGCCGCAGTAATAAGTGGGACCTGGTTCCTCGGGCAGCGCTGGTCGCGACCTCGTCGCCAGCATGCGCTGAACATCGGGAACGAGAGGTGTCAAGCTTGTCGCGGCGGCGACCCCGAAGGCCGGCTTCCCTTCAACGCATAATCGAAGAACCGGTAGGAAACCCCGCCTGCCGTCCACTCGGACCGAAGGCGAGTTCGGCGATGGGCCTTCCGAAGTGCCGAGAGCAGGGCCCGGTTCAGATCTCGAGCGTCCGCCCCGGTCATGGTTGCCTCGATGTGAAAACCGTCAGTTGTGGCGGATATCTCACCAACTATCAGCTTTCGCAAGACTGGCGCTATCACGTCGGGTTCCTCCGAACTGACATCTGCAACTAGTTGGAAACTGAGCTCGGCCACATCGCGATCCTCGCGCGCACAGCCCTGCCTGCGGCCTCACAATTCCGTGCTGGTCAGTGACTTTGCTGCCGAACAGTCTGAGGTCCTCGATCTCTGAAGGGCCCCCGACCGCTTAGAAGTGCACGAGCCCGCAACCAGGCGGTTACCAAGGCCAGGACAACGCAGGAGATGGCCTGGGCCAGGAGCGGGCCGAGCCACTACTGGCTGTCCAGGCCGCTTGTCAACATTTTGGGGAGTGCCTATCGGGACGCTATGGCAGCCTGAGCAGCCAGACGCCTCGGGGCCACGGCTCAGGCGCAACCTTCGGCGCGCTGTACCGTCTCGCCCGGGGTTGGTAACTGAGGACGTAAAGCCCGCCCTGGCCCGGCTCGTTGAAACAGAGCTTGCCGGTCACGGTGTCGCCTGGTACGAGCTCGCCGTGCGCCAGGACCTCATGGGTGCCCATGCTGGCCGGGTGTTCGATGGATCCCGATGGGGACCGGACCGCCCAGTTGATGGCCCCGTTGCCCAGTTTGGGACCGGAGCTGTCGCGGACCGACACCGACACGCACAACAACAGGTGCCCGACCAGGCTGGGGGCGACACGGGGGCTGGCCAGGGTGATGCTGGCACCGGCTACCTCAACGGTGCCGGCGGCATTGGCGACGACGTCGCCCGCCTCGTGGCCGGGGTACGACATAGGCGAGACGAAAGAAGGCACAGTCGTGCTGGCTGCAGCCGGGTAAGTCTGGGCGACCGGGCCGGGGGGCACCACAGGCGGCTGGGTTGACGACTGGGTGAACGAATTGTCGTGGCTGTACCATGCGGCGGCAAGTACGGCCGCTGCCATCACGATCAGGGCCAGGGAGCCGTGGCGCCTCAGGCTCCAGCGCCGGCGCCGACCGTCCCGGCGCGGGCCTGGTTGGTCACGGTGCGGGCCTGGTTGGTCACGGTGCAGGCCTGGTTGGTCACGGTGCAGGCCTGGTTGGTCCCGGGGCGCGGCCGGTCGGCCCTGCCCGCCCGGCTGGTCGTGGAGCGACCGGGGGTTCTTGGCCCGGGCCCAGTTGGCCCACGTCTCGGGCATTGGCCGCGGCCCCTTGTTCCCTGCGACGCCTTCGGTGCCCCCTGCGGCATCTTGAGCCCCCGCGGGCGGCCCGTCCGAGGAGCCGGCCGCAGTGCCCGCTTGGTCCCTTAGGGCTTGGGCCGATGTAGCCACTTCGGCGGGCGCATGTACGGCAGGGAACGACAGCAGCGCACGGGCCAACGAAGCGGGGGAGGTTATGAGGACGTCGAGGTGGAACAACGGGGATCTGGCGCCCGGGGCGATGAGGACGGTGTAGACAACAGGAGTCACGCCGGTACGGTCGCGTAGGGCCGTGGTGACGTCATGCGAGGCCTTGGTTAGCTCCACGATGGCCGGTTCGAGCGAGGTGGCACCGCAATAGGGTTTCCCCTTCACCACGCACAACTGGCCCGCGTCGGCGACGGTGCTGAGAAGGACCGTGCCGCACGCCCCCACGACCGCGCTGACGAAGGCTGGCAAGCCGGGGACACTGACATCGTCGACCGTGGCCCAGTGGTCGCCCAACTTCAGTCCGGCCAGCGACGGCTTTGTCAGAGACGGGGCCCCGGGCGGCTTAGGACCGGGCGGGGGCGCCCCGTCGCGCGGGCGCGTCGTTCGAACCATCCTGACTTCCCATCGGGCTCCCCGAGCCTCAGTTGAGCAAGCTGGCACCCTGGTCCCATAACTGCTCGCGTTATTCGGTGACCCCTCTGCCCCGGCCCTGACGGGCGGTTCAGTTCCTACGACATACGGGGCTCAGGCAGTGGACCGCCCACGCGCTACTGCGCGAAGGTCTGTAAGGGCCCCCGTTCAGCACCCGCTCCGCCGAGCTCGGATGAATGGCTCCCAGGGAGCGGGCCAAGAGGCCTACGGGCTGGTTGCACCTATCGCGGCTTACGTCGGTCGCGAGGCCCGGACCGCCAGCGGCCTCTCACCCGCTAACTCTTACCAGCCCCGGTCCACCCACTCCTGCAGATGGGGGCGCTCGGCGCCGATCGTGGTGTCGGCACCGTGGCCGGGCAGCACCAGGGTCTCGGCCGGCAGCGGCGAAAAGAGGCGCCCCTCGATGGAGCGGATGATGGTGGGGAAGTCCCCGCCGGGGAACCTGGTTGCCCCAGGCCCGCCGGGGAAGAGGGTGTCGCCGCTGAACAGGACCGGGGAACCTTCGAGGCGGAAGCACATCGACCCTGGCGTGTGCCCGGGCGTTGCGAGGGCTTGGAGCCGCAACCGGCCGACTTCGATCACGGTAGTGTCCTCGATCACGAAGTCGTACGACGGGAGCATGTGGGCATCGGCCTCGGTGACGCCCACCTCGTAGCCGGCATCCCGCACTGCCGGGACGGCCTGGATGTGGTCCCAATGGCCGTGAGTTTCCAGCACCTGGCGCACGTTGAGGCGTCGGCATAGGTTGAGCAGCTTGTCGTGTTCGTTGGCCGCGTCGATGAGAACAGCTTCCCCGGTCCGCTTGCAGCGCAGCACGAAGACGTTGTTGTCCACCGGTCCGACGACCAGACGGTGTACCTCGGCCTGGCTGTCCTCATAGTGCATGGTCTTTCCGGGTATTGACCGACAGTACCCTGCGGCCAGGGCTCTCGCGTCCTCCCGGAGGCCACGGCCGGGCCCGTAACTTGTGGCTGCCGCTAAGGGGTGCCGGCGACTGGCCCCGGACGGTTGCCGTCCCCGGCTCCCAACACGTCGCAGAACACGAAACCGTCCCGTTCTACGATCTCGCCTATCTCAACGTCGATGGGCGATCGGAACCCAGGGCCGTCCCAGACGAAAGTGTGGAACTCGCCGTTCTCGCCGCACGGGTCGGTCTTTGCGGGGAGATCTCTGAGCAGCTCGGCATCGAAATGCCGCCCGGCGAACTCCGCCGGTAGCTGTGCCGGGTCGATGCAGGTGAGGACCGCCTTCAGGCCTGACTCGATCATTTCTCGCGCCAGCGCACCGGTCGGGCAGTCCCACAGGGGGAAAAGTGGGGAGATACCAGTCGGCGCCAGGCGGTCCTCCCGGTAGGTGCGCACGTCCCGGAGGAAGAGGTCGCCGAAGATGACGTGCACGACCCCTTCGGCCTGGGCCCGTGCCATCGCCTCTTCCATTCGAGCCTCGTAGATCTCGTTCGGGCACGGCGAGGGGATGTCGACAGCGATGAGAGGCAAGCCAAGGCGGTCCGCCTGTGCTTCGACCAGGCTCCGCCGGACAGCGTGCATCGCCACCCGGTCGGCGGCGGAGTTGACCGTTGACAGCAGTGCCGTGACCTCCACGTTGCCCGCAGAACGGGCCAGGGCCAGTGCCATCGCACTGTCTTTGCCGCCGCTCCAGCTCATCCAGGCTTTGGGGCACGCGGCCATCGGGCCAGTCTTGCTCAGGGCCCTGGCGCACTCAACATGAGGGCCCCGGCGTACTCAACATGAGGGCCCCGGCGTACTCAGGATGAGGACCGTCGCCGAGAAAGGTCCTCGAGTTGGCTAGGAGCGGGCCGCTGCCCGCCAGAAGGCCGGGCTATGGCACCACGGGGGGCAGCGAGCCGCCGGGATGCAGGCATTCCCGGCGCGCCATTTCCAGCAGTACCGCTGTTGCGTCGAGGTCGCGGGCAACGCGGCCAATGAGGAGCGCCGGCATGTACTGGGGCCCTCCGGGCCAGCCGTGCCCCCCGCCTTCGATGCGGTAGAGCACGACTGGTTTGCGGCCTGGCGCAGACCAGGTCAGACGGGCGACATGCAAGCTGCCCCGGTTGGTGGGAAGGCTTTCGAAACTGGGTTGGGGCCCGAGCCCGTTGGCCAGGGCCCAGTCGGCAGCAACGACCTCGGCCGCCAGCGCCATGCGGGCCTCGCCGGTCTCCCCCCGCCGCCTGGCCCGGCGCGCGGTCATCCACCCGATCACGCCCCTACCGCCTGTGGGGCCCCCTTCGTAAGGCATCACCGGGTCCGCGGTCCCTTGGAAAGACAGGACTGTCACCGGGTGGGCCGGGCGGGGTGCCTCCCGCCGGCTGGCGACGCTGGCTGATCCCGCGACGAGCACAATGCCGCTCGCCGCCACGAGGCCATGGCGGGCAAGGTGCTCCACAAACCGAGCACCATTGGAGAGGCCGACGAGGACCGGCGGGATGGGGCTCGCTATCCCTTCTGCCGCTAGGTGCTCGATGAGCAGGCGGACGAAGCCGGGGTCGTCGACATCCTCCCGCCGCGGCAACCGGCGAGCGCCGTCCCAGACCTGACCGACGCCGTCGGGGAAGACGACGGCGAAGCCGGCGGACGGGCCGCGTTGGGCCAATCCCGTAAAGGCGGTCATGTCGTTCCCGTTCATGCCCAGGCCGTGGGCCACGACCAGGAGCGGGGACGGGCGTTGAGGCCCGGGAGCCAGCCAGTAGGTGCGCTTGAGCGGCCCCACCTGGATTTCGGCCTGGGCCAACCCGCCACGGGGTTGCCAGCCGTCCCAGGGCCGGCCGCGCCGCCATCCGGCCCTCCCCCTCAGCGGTCTGCTGTCTACAGGGCTCGGCAACGTAGGTCCCAGCGCAGTCAGTCAGGCACCGGCGCGCTCACAACAGGGTGGGAGCAGAGTGCTCTCATAACCGGGGGAGGAGGTCGGCAAGCAGCCGGCCGAGGCCCGGCACAGCGGCCGCACCTACGGCAAGCACCTCGGCGTGGTCGAGCGGTGCGGGCGATACTCCTGCGGCGAGGTTGGTGACGAGGGAGATCCCAAGCACCGAGGCCCCGAGGTGGCGCACAGCGATCGCTTCGAGAGCGGTCGACATGCCGACCAGGTCGGCGCCGGCCAGCCGCAGCATGGCGACCTCGGCCGGTGTCTCGTAGTGAGGACCACGGAGGGCCGCGTAAACCCCCTCGGCCAGGCTTCCATCGATAGATCTGGCAACCTCGCGCTGGCGTGACGCGTACAGGTCGGTGAGGTCGACAAAGCGGGACCGGTAAGCCGCCGGCGGCTCTTCGCCTGACAGCGGCGAGGCGCCGGTCAAATTCACGTGGTCCCTGACCAGTACCACCTGTCCCGGGCGGAACCCCGGGTCGAGGCCACCCGCTGCGTTGGTCAGCACGACAACGCGTGCCCCGGCGATAACGGCCATGCGCACGGCGTGGACCACCTGCGCGGGCGAACGGCCTTCGTAGAGGTGAACGCGGCCGAGCAGCACGAGCACCTGGCGCCCGCCCACCTGGAGCGAACGCAGCGTCCCGTGGTGCCCGGGCACGGTCGGCCCCACAAAACCGGGGATCTCGGCCATCGGGAACTCGACTTCGGCAGCCCCGAAAGCTTGCGCAGCCGCCCCCCAGCCTGAGCCGAGGACGACCGCCACTTCCGGGGCGGCCCCTGTGCGCCGCACCAACTCTTCCGCGGCCCGCTGGGCGAGCGAAAAGGGCTCGGAGGTGCTCGGGGCAGCGCACATACCTCGTGAGATTACCGGGTAGGGCACGACCGGGTGAGAGACCGCCGTCGGGCTGGTGCCCGGCTCCAGGCGCGATGATGAGGCGTGGGAGAGAGCCCCGAGCTCGTTGTCGAACCTTGGTCCCCCGGCAGTGCCCTCCGCCGGGAGGTTTTTGTCGGCGCGACGCCCTTGAAGTACCGCCGGCCGGGGCCCCAGGGCGGCTACGTCGACATCGCCGGCGAGCCCTTCTATCGCATCGTCAACTGCGACGCCATGGCGCCGTTCCTCATGAGCCTGGCAAGCGACTCGGACCACTGGATGTTCATCTCGAGCACCGGGGCGCTCACCGCCGGCCGGCGCGACCCCGACCACGCCCTGTTCCCGTACTGCACCGACGACCGCATACACGACAGCCAGGACCAAAGCGGCGGCAAGACCATCCTGCGGGTCACCCGGGACGAGCGCACGGCGCTGTGGGAACCCTTCTCGCAACGCTACGAGGGCCTCTACGACACCACACGCAGCTTGTCCAAGAGCGTCTACGGCAACAAGGTCATCTTCGAGGAGGTCAACCACGACCTCGGGCTGTCATTTTCTGCCGGCTGGGCGAACAGCGAGCGTTTCGGCTTCGTCCGCCCCTGCACCTTAGCCAACCTCGCCGCCGGGCCGGTCCGGGTCGAGGTCCTGGACGGGATCCAGAACCTGATGCCCGCAGGCCTCACCCGCCGGTTCCAGCTGGAGCTCAGCACCCTGGCGGACGGCTATAAGGAGAACGAGCTCGAGCTCACGACCGGCCTCGGCCTCTTCAAGCTCAGCTCGGTCCCCCACGACCGGCCCGAGCCCAACGAGGCGCTGCGCGCCACGACAGTGTGGTGCGAGGGGCTCCCGGTGGAACGCCGCCTGCTGTGCTCAGCCCAGCTCGACCGTTTCCGTCGTGGTGAGCCGGTAGAGACCGAAACGCTGGTCCGCGGCCGGCGGGGTGCCTACTTCGTCGTCGCTCGGTTGGCGCTCCCCGCGGGCGGCAACCAGCGCTGGACCATGGTGGCGGACGTCGGCCAGGACTCCTGTGGCGCCGCTGCCGTCCGCTGCTTGCTCGAGCCGGGGGCCGACGTACGCCGGCAGGTCGACGACGATGTCGACGACGGCACTCGCAAGCTGATCAGGACTGTGGCTGGTGCCGACGGCCTTCAGCTCACCGGCGATGACCTCAGTGCCTGGCGCCATTTCTCGAACGCGCTGTTCAACATCATGCGCGGCGGGATCCCGGATTCCGGCTACGACATTTCGCGGTCGGACTTCGAAGCCTTCGTCGCCAAGGCCAGCCGCGCCGTGCTCGGGCGGCAAGCCAGTTTTCTCGCCGGGTTGCCGGCAACGCTGCGCCATGGCCGCCTCCTGGCACTGGCCCGCCAGAGTAACGACCCTGACCTCGAGCGGTTGGCCTATGAGTACCTACCGCTGACATTCAGTCGCCGCCACGGTGACCCGAGCCGGCCCTGGAACATCTTCGCCATCGAGATCAAGGGCCCTCACGGTGAGAAGATCCTCAATTACGAAGGCAACTGGCGCGACATATTCCAGAACTGGGAAGCGCTGGCCCTTTCTTTCCCCGGCTACACCGAGAGCATGATCTTCAAGTTCGCCGACGCCTCCACAGCCGACGGCCACAACCCTTACCGGATCATGCGCGACGGGTTCGACTGGGAGGTGACCGACCCGGACGACGCCTGGTCTTACATCGGCTACTGGGGTGACCACCAGGTCGTCTACCTCTTAAAACTGCTCGAGGTCTCGGCCCGGTACCACCCCGGCGTACTGGCGGGCCTGCTGGGAAGGCGTGTTTTCACCTATGCCCACGTCCCTTACCGCATAAAGCCGTACGCGGCGCTGTTTGCCGACCCGCGCAACACCATCGAGTTCGACGAGGCTCTCGACGCCGAGATCCGCCAACGCGCCGCCACCATGGGCGCGGACGGCAAAGCCCTCCCGGGGCCTGACGGGGTGCCCTACCGTGCCAACCTGGCCGAAAAACTGCTCGTGCTGGTATTGGCCCGGCTCTTCAACTACATCCCCGAGGCGGGGTTGTGGCTGAACACGCAGCGGCCGGAGTGGAACGACGCCAACAATGCGCTGGTCGGCAACGGCGCTTCAATGGTGACGCTTTGCTTCCTGCGCCGCTTCCTGTCGTTTTGCCGCGACCTGTTCCGCGGTGCCGGGGTGCCCGCGGTGGAGGTGTCTTCGGAAGTAGCCGTCGCCTTTCAGCGCGTAGCGGGAGCGCTGGCAACGTTCGAGAGCGTGCTCGAGGGCCCGGTCCCCGATAGTACCCGCAAGGCCGTCCTCGACTCCCTGGGCACGGCCGGCAGCGACTACCGGGCCGGTCTCTACGCCAAGGGGTTCTCAGGGGAACGGACTGCGCTCACCACGGCCGAGCTCGGCACCCTTTTCGACGTTGCATTACTTCATATCGAGCACTCCATCAGGGCCAACCGCCGCAGCGACGGCCTTTACCACTCCTACAACCTGGTTGAGCTCAAAGACGACGGGATCCCGGTGAGCCACCTTTACGAGATGCTCGAAGGCCAGGTGGCGGTGCTCAGCTCGGGTGCCCTTTCGGGCGCGGAGGCAGCAAGCCTTCTGGACGCCCTACGGCACAGCCGCCTCTACCGCGCCGACCAGGACAGCTACCTCCTTTATCCCGACCGCAAGCTGCCCGGCTTCTTCGAGAGGAACAACATCCCCAGCGCGTCCCTGGCGAAGTCGCGGACGCTGACCGAGATGATCGCCGCCGGCGACCGGCGGATCGTGGTCGCCGACATGGCCGGCGCGGCCCATTTCAACGCCGCTTTCTGCAACGCCGGGGCGTTGGCGGGGGCGTTGGCCCCGATCGGGCTACCGGAAGAAGAGAGGGCGCAGATCCTGGCGTTGTACGAGGAGGTCTTTGACCACCGGTCATTCACGGGCCGATCGGGGACCTTCTACAAGTACGAGGGGTTAGGGAGCATTTACTGGCACATGGTCTCCAAGCTCGGCCTCGCCGTTCAGGAGGCCATGGACCGCGCCGCGCTGGCCGGCGAGGACGCCGGGACGATCGAACGCCTACGTGCTCATTACACCGAGGTGCGCGAGGGCATCGGGGCCCACAAGTCGCCCGACGTCTACGGTGCCGTCCCCACGGACCCTTACTCTCACACGCCCGGTTTCGCGGGCGTTCAGCAGCCAGGGATGACCGGCCAGGTCAAAGAGGACCTCATCGCCCGCCTCGGCGAGATGGGCACCGCCGTGGAAAATGGCCGGCTCGTCTTCCGCCCCCACCTGTTCAACCGCCGCGAGCTGTTGGCCCAGGCGCGCACATTCCATTTCTACGACGTCGACGGGCAGGACCAGAGCGTGGATCTCGGTGCCGGCATGTTGGCGTTCACGAGCTGCCAGGTACCCGTCGTTGCCCACGGCGCCGGCCCGGCCCGCGTCGTGGTCACGCTTGCCGACGGGACTGAGCAGACTGTCGAGGGCCTGAGCCTCGACGCCCGCACAAGCGCCGCTGTCTTCGAACGAGCTGGCCTGGTGCGCCGCCTCGACGTCTTCTTGGGTCCCGAGGCGCGCCCCGGCTAGTTTGGCCCCGCAGCGCTGGTGCGGTGCCCGGGAGGCGGTTGCAGGCGGGAAGCGGTGCCCGAGATGCCGGGCACCATAGTGTTGTGCCCATGGCGGTGTCGCCCCACATCCTTCACCTGCGCTCGAGAGTTGGGCACGAGTTGCTCCTGCTCCCCTCCGTGTGCGTGCTGCCCTCGGGCCCCGACGGGCGCCTGCTACTGGTCCAGGACTTCGAGACACGGCTGTGGCAGACGATCGGCGGCGCGGTGGAGCCCGACGAATCCCCCCGTGACGCCGCAGTGCGAGAAGCGTTCGAAGAGGCCGGGGTCACGGTCGAGCTCGGCCGGTTACGCGACGTGCTCGGCGGGCCAGAGTTCCGCATCACCTATCCGAACGGCGATGTCACCGCCTATGTTTCCATTGTGTTCGATGCCGTCGTCACCTCGGGGACACCCGAACCGGATGGCGAGGAGACCTGCGGGGCTGCCTGGTGGGCTATCGACGAACTCGAACGGCTACCCATGAACAGCTTCACGCGATTGCTGCTGCGGTCGCTGTCGATTACCCCCACGCCCGGGGCCCGCACCCCGGGAGGCTCGTAGGACTGGTTGCGCGCCGGGAACGACCGACCGGCCCTGCAGGTTGCCCTCGGGTTCAGCAGACGGCGCGGGGCAGTTCCGAAAGGTCGTTCACCACGACGTCCGCCGCAGCCAGCGCGCCCGCAGGGTGAGTGGTTGTCACCCCGACCACGAAGGCGCCAGCCGCCTTGCCGGCAGCGACGCCGGCTGGTGAGTCCTCGACCACCACACAGCTGGCCGGGGGCACGCCAAGGGCCCTGGCTGCCAACAAGAAGCCCTCCGGATGAGGCTTGCCGAACTGGACGTCATGCGCAGTGACGAGGACCGCCGGCACCGGTAACCCTGCTGCCTGTAGCCGAGCCGTCATCAGGGGCCGGGGACCGGAAGTGACGGCCGCCCATTGCCCCTCATCGAGCGTTGCCAACAGTTGCCGTGCCCCGGGGATGGGGACAACGTCGGCCACGGCCTCCGTGTCCAGGGAGCTGACGCGTTCCAGGACGGCCTCCTTGACCTCGGGCGCGAAGAACTCGTCGGCAACGTCGGTGTCACGGCGACCATGGCAGTTCCTCAAGATTGCCGTCGCATCGGCGCTGAACTCATGGGCCACCTGCCGCCACACCCGTTCGACGGCTGCGGAAGAGTCCACCAACGTCCCGTCGATGTCGAACAGGAAGGCTTGCATACAGCCAGACGTTACCTTCCACACCCGTGGGGCGGGCGTTCCCGTCGATTGGCGCCAGCCCCTCGCCACCTGGGGTGCAGCTGGCGTTGCTGCCCTGCTGGCGGTCGCTCGGCTCCGGCGCCGTCCCGCTCCACTGGCCAACGCGGCGTAGTCAGGCCCCCGTCCCGGGCTACCTCAGCGCGCCTGGCCCGCCTGCCGGGTACAGCGAGTGGCCGCCCTTCAGACGCGCCGGGCAACTGAGCAGACCGGGGCGGGCCGGTCGCGTGTCAGGGAGCAGATGTCGGCTATGAGGTAGCCTGCCGCTGCCTCGGCGGCGCGTGAACTGGGGTTGTTGCCGGCGGCCATGTAGGTTGCGGCCGCCGCCATTTGCCAGCCCGAGATCTTGCCGGCGTCGTACTGGGCGCCGGTGACGAGGTAGCGCCCGGCGATGTACACGAACGGGATCCCGCCTGCCTCCGACGTGTACGGCGCCTTGTCCCACTGTTCGAACAACCGCAGCTCGAGCCTCGTGGGGTATTGCAGGACGGCAAAGGACCCGGACGACGGTGACACCTTGTTGCTGTTCAGTTCAACCGGGGCGAAGCTCACGAACCTGCTCGTGTACGTCGACCCATAGAAGCTGAACGTCGGTGTGCTCGGGTAGACGTCGTCAGCGGACGAAGCAACGCGCCTGAGGTTGGAAAAAGTCCCGAACTTGGCGAGGGCCATGACCAGCGGCCAGCGTTCGGCCGCGCAGTACGGGCAGTATTCCGCCCCCATGTACAGGATGTAGGGCTTTCCCGCGCTCTTGAAGAGCCTGCTGCTGGCGGGAAGGGCCTGGGGCCGCAAAACGTGCAGGCTTTTGTCTTCCGCTGCCGAAACCAGGTCGCGCAGCGGGAGTCCCGTCACCTTGGCGAGCACGCCGGGCGGCAAAGGGAACGCGCCGGCCGCGTTGGCTGCCGTAGAAGATGAAGCCGTCGCCGGCGAGAGGCCCGCCGCGCCGGCTACTGGCGCCCCGGTCCCCATCCCGGCCAGCCCAACCAGCCCGAAGATGCCAGCCACTGCGATCACACAAGCCGCCGCCCGGCTCCTCCCCCTCTGGCGCGCCACGTACGGGATCGCCTCGGAGGGCTGGTTGACCAGGTACTGGGTGTTCATCGGGCGCTCGTCTCCTGTCGAAAATAGGGTTGCAGGCAAGTGTACGGCCCCCGCCCGGCGAACAGGACCATCACCAGGCGCTCAATGCAGGCTCATAGGTTCTTCACATGGCGGGCTCAGACTGGGTTCATGACCAAACACCACACCAAAGCAAAAGCAACAGCAATCGCCCTAATTGCCGCGGCAGGTATGTTCCCCGTCTTTGTCTCTTCGGTACCCGCCCTGGCGCAGCCCTCTGGCAGCTCGATTGGCTTCCAGCGTAATCAGCAAGCTCTCGAGGGCCAGATCATCGCCCGTCAGGTCCAACTCGCCCTCCTCGGCACCAATATCGCCGATGCCGCGAGCGTCACGACCTCCGACCGCACGGCACTCAGCACCATCATCACCAACGAGCAGACCGCCCTCGCCACCGACGCCACTAATGCGGCCGCGGCCACCACCAACGCCGAGCTGGATTCCGTCCGCCAAGCCGTCATCGGCGACGAGAGGGTCTATGTCGTGGTCAGCGCCCAGGTGCGCCTGGTGATCAACGCCGACACCGACGCGGTCACCGAAGCTGGCTACACGAACCTCGTCACCGAGCTCACGCCGCTTGTCAACGAGCTCGGGTCCAGTCTCGCCGCGAAGCGGTTGGCCGATGTCACCTCCGAGGTGTCCGCCGCCACGGCCTTGACGAACGGGGTCTCAGCCGGTGCCCTCGCCCTGACGCCTGCGGGGTACCCGGGCAACGAGAGCCAGGTCAAGACCTGGGACTACCAGCTGAACCAGGTCGCACGCGACCTCGAGCTGGCCAAGCTCGATGTCAAGGCGATCGAAGCCATCGCCCTGCACACCCGCTTGCTCCCCCCTCCCCTTGTGAGCCCTGCTCCGACCACTACCACCACGACCGTTCCGCCCACGACGACCACCACCGTCTAAGGCCTGGCACACACACCGTCCAAGGCCTGGCACACATCGTCTAACGCTTGGCACAAGGTCGCCAGCCCCCCGCCCTCACCGGTTGGGGGGCTTTGGCGCCTGAGGGCCTCAGGCGCCGGCTAGGGCCGACTCGCTCTTCAGGGTTGCGCACACGGCGTTCACTACGGCAGCGATGCGGAGCCCTTCGTGGACCTGTTCGGTGGACATGTTGGCCTTGCGCAGCTCTTGCTCGTGCGAGACCAGGCAGGAGGCGCAGCCGTTCACCGCCGAGACGACGAAGCACCACAGCTCGAAGTCTCCCTTGGCCACACCGCCATGGGACCCGATGACCTGCATGCGCAGGCGCGGCGGCACACTTTCGTAGCTGTTGACGCCCATGTCGGACAGGAGGTGCTTGGAGCGGTAGTAGACGTTGTTCATGGCCATGATGGCAGCCGCCGCGTGCGCTGCGGTGTGAGCCTCGGGCGCCAGGTGTTGCTTGCTCTCCGCATCGAGCAACGCCACCGCAGGGGAGGGCGCCGCCGCCGCGGCGACCGCGGCGATGGCGCCCCAGAGCTGCTGCTCGGTGAGCGGGGAGGCGTTGACAAGGCCGCTCAGGTTGAGCTTCAGGTCCCGGGCGTAGTCCGGGAGCATGTCCTTGACCACCTCGATGTTCATGTTCAGACGGCCTGGCTCATGAGTTCAGCGGCGTTGATGGTGGGCTGGCCCTTCTGCCAGTTACAGGCGCACAGTTCCTCGGATTGGAGGGCGTCGAGGACGCGGAGCACCTCGGGAACGTTGCGGCCCACGGAGCCGGCGGTCACCATGGCGAACTGGATGATGCCGTCAGGATCGACGATGAACGTTGCCCGCTGTGCCACCCCGTCGCTGCCCAGGGCCCCGAGCGCGGACGCAAGTTCACGCTTCACGTCGGAGAGCATCGGGAACGGGAGGTCTACCAGGTCATGGTGCTGGGTACGCCAGGCGTAGTGGACGAACTCGTTGTCGACGGACGCACCGAGCACTTGCGCGTCACGGTCGGCGAACTCCGAATTGAGCCTGCCGAACTCGGCGATCTCGGTCGGGCATACGAAGGTGAAGTCCTTGGGCCAGAAGAACACGACCCTCCACTTGCCGGCGTAAGACGTCGAATCGATCGTCGTAAAGTAGTCCTCGGGTGCCGCTGCCTTGATGTCACCGAGGTGCCCGGGCACGAGGGCCTTCACGGAAAACTCGGGGAAACTGTCGCCGATACTGAGCACGGGTTCACTCCTTAGCGTTTATGTGAAAAGAGGCACTTGTTGTCCCCAGCGTTCTATCAGGGCAGTGGCCGGAGACGGCGGTCGATAGCCAAGGCCCCGGTTTCACGACAGTATTGATAGGTTGAAGCTATGAGTGCTTCGCCCACGTTGTCCCAGCTGCGCGCCCTGGTTGCTCTGGCCGACCATCGTCACTTCGGTGAGGCGGCCAGCGAACTGGGCGTGAGCCAGCCCTCGGTGTCCGGCGCCATACTTGGCCTGGAGGTGTGCCTGGGAGCCCAACTGGCCGAACGTTCGAGCCGCAGGGTGGTCCTCACCGCGGCCGGGCTGGAAGCGGCAGCGCGGGCGCGCCGGATCCTGGCGGACGTCGACAGCCTGGTTGAAGCGGCATCTGAGCGGGCCGGCGCCGAGCGCGGGCGCTTGCGCCTCGGGATCATCCCGACGGTGGCGCCTTACATCCTCGCCCCTGTGCTGCGGTCCCTGAGCCGCCGGCTCCCGGAGGCCCAGCTGGAGGTGACCGAGGACCAGACCGCCCGCTTGCTCGACGAACTGTCCGGGGGCTTGCTCGACGCCGTGGTCCTCGCGCTGCCCACGGGTGCCCCGGGCGTAGTCGAGGTGCCCCTGTACCGGGAGGACTTCGTGCTGCTGGTGCCGCCGGAGCACCCCTTGGCGGGCAAGGCGGGCCTGAGCCCTGCCGTCCTGAAAGACCTGCGGCTGCTATTGCTCGATGAGGGCCACTGCCTGGCCGCCCAGGCCTTGGAGGTGTGCCGGCAAGTGGGGGCGGCCACCGACCATCCCGCCCGCGCCGCCTCCCTCACCACCATCGCCCAGCTGGTGGCGGCTGGGCTGGGTGCGACCCTGTTGCCCGCGACCGCCCTCCCAGTGGAGACGCGTAAGGGCAAACTCGCCGTTGCCCAGTTCCGGGCGCCGGCGCCCGGGCGACAAGTGGGCCTCGTGTTCCGAGCCGGCAGTGGCCGGCCCGGTGATTACTACCAACTGGCCGAGTACCTGCACCGGGGCCTCGACCGCCCCGGCTTCGCCGGTCGTCTAGAAGGCACGGACCACCCCCCGTGGGCGGCCCAGTCTCCTTAGCCCCCCCCGGCCCTGGTCCCCTCAGCCCTGCCGGGCTCGCCCTCTCGGGCCCCGCGCTCTGTGCCCCCACGCTCTGTGCCGCCGTGCTCCGGTGCCCAGTGCTCGCAAAGCGGCCCGACTTCGAGCCCTCTGGCCTTCCAGCGCTCGGCCAGCAGGGGCAGGGCCCCCAATGTGGCTTTCCAGCTACCCGGGGAGGACGTGCAGTCCGAGTCGTGGAGCAACACGGTGGCCCCTGGCACCAGCGTGTGGGTGACGTCGCCGACGATCGACTCCGGCGTGGCCGCCGGGCGCCAGTCCCGGCCCCAGGTGGTCCACAGGACCGGGTGCAAGCCCGCTCGGTAGGCACCGGCGAGAGTGCTACCGGACAGCGCTCCGTAGGGAGGGCGCACCCAACGGGGAGCGGTGCCGGTGAGCTCCTCGATGATGTCCCGGGCGGCAACCATGTCGCGAGTAACCCAGGCGGGGCTGCGGCCGAGTTGGTTGCAGTGACGGGCACCGTGTACGGCGACCTCGTGGCCCCGGCGGGCCACCTCGGCGGCGACCTCGGGGCTGGCACTGGCCATGTTGCCCAGCATGAAAAACGTGGCCCGCCACTTGAGGCCGTCCAGGGCGTCGAGGAAGGCCGGTGTGGAGTTGCTGTCAGGGCCATCGTCGAAGGTCAATGCGACGTGGCCGTGGGTGCCCACGCCGGCCAGGCGCGGCATCCAGCGGTTGCGTACCAAACGAAGGCTGGAGATCGCGGGTAGGAGTTGAGCGAGGCCCACCACGGCCGCCGTTGTTGCCAACCCGCCGGAGACTGCACGCCCCGGCCTCACTGGCAGGACGCCCTGTTCACTGAAGGACGCCCTGTTCACTGAGGGACGCCCTGTTCACTGAAGGACGCTCAGCGGCGCGCTGACGAGGTGTTGCCCGGCCAGCTCCGAACGCAAGCCCCCCAGCAGCACAACGAGCTGGTCGGGCCTCAGGCGCTGGCCCTCGACCACGTATATTCGGCCACCCTGCAGCAGCGGCAGGGCCAGCTGTTGGCGCGGGAACGGGCCGCTGGGCGCTACCGGCAGGGTCGTGTTGGGGACCACCATAACGACGTGTTCTGAACTGGCGTCCACCAGGTCGAACGCGCTCAGGCTGCGGTCGGGTACGAAGATGCCGACCGGCCGGCCGACCAGGGCGGACAACTCCTGGACCGAGCGAGTGTCGCGCTGGGCGATCGACCAAGGGGCGTAGGGCCCGCCGTGGCGCTCGTGGCCGTAATAGAAGCCCCCACTTTCCACGCTTACCCGCCGGGCGACGAGGGATTGCAGGGCGGCGCGCTCCGTTTCGGCGGCGCTCACCTCGACCACCGCGGTGGCGCTGAGACCGGCCAGTTGCGCCTGGACCACCGGGTCCGAAAGCTCCCGTGGTCCCAGGCGGACGCCGAGGTAGACGGACTGGTAGGCGCCCGGGGGCGGATGTGCGACACCCAGGCCGGCGGCGGCGGCGACGCCGACTCCGGTGGTGAGGCCGAACCAGGCCATGGCCCCGGCCAAGCCGACAGACGAGGCGGTCCGGGCCACTCTCACTACGGGGCGCCGAGGCAGGCGCCGCGGCGCGCCCTGGGCCCCGAGCACGGCAACGGCCACGGCTGCGTCCTCGGTAAAAAGGCCCGCTGCTGCGGCCAGCTGCGCCTGCCTGGTTGGCCCGGGCCGTCCGAGGCGTTCCAGGTAGTCGGCAAGCTCCTCGCCGCTGTGGGCAAAGGAGCTGACGCCGGCGGCGGACATGGCGGCTGCACTCTTGCGGCCGTGGCCAGGGATGGGCCGGAAACTTACCATCGGGAGCTTCGCCTTCATCGCTTCCAAGGACGTGAGGCCACCGGCGTTCTCAACGAGCACGTCGCAAGCCGCCATGAGGCCCGGCATGTCGTCGGTCCAGCCCAACACTACGGCTCGGTAATTCTCTGCTTCGACGAGCTCGGCGAGCTGGCGCTGCAGGGAAGCGTTACGGCCGCACACCACGACGGGGACTATCCCGGGCCGGCGGGCCACTGACTCGAGTGTCTCGCGTACCGACCCCACACCCCATGAACCAGAAGAGACCAGGGCGGCGACCTCGTCGTGCGCAAGCCCTAGCCGGTCGCGCTCGGAGGAGCGCCGGTTGGTCCCGGAAGCGAATTCGGGGCCGACCAGGGGAGCGCACGCTATGCCTGGCCGCTGCGTGTGCCTGGCTGCTTCGGCCACTGTGGTCGGGTTGACTGCCAGGTTGAGATCGATGCTCTTGTGGGCCCAGAACGGGTGGTAGCCGAAGTCGGTTATGAAGTTGACCGCCGGCACGTGCAGAGCGGAACCCCGGCGCCAGCGTCTCCGGGCCCTCCGGCGTAGGTCACCAACCACCTGCGTAGCTATCGGGTACGTGCAGACGACGACGTCAGCGCGTGTCTGCCGCACCCAGCGCAGGATCTTTCTGCGGGTGAACAGGCTGAGCAGGTGCGAGAGGGGGACCAACAGGAAGGGGAACCAGTACCAGACCCGGAAGACAAGCTCGTAGGCCCACGGGGCATGGCGCAGCTCGGCCTCGTAGCCCTTGTTCATCGCCTGGCCGATACCGAGAGGAGCGGCCGTCAGGAAGTCCTGGATGACTGCTTCATGACCGCTGTCAGCCAGGCGGCGGGCCAGTTCGCGAGAGTTGCCGACATCTCCCGCTCCAACGGTCGCTGACACGATGAGGACGCGGAGTTTCCGAAAGTGCGCCTCCATAGCACCTCTACTGTAATTGAACGGCGCCGTGGCCACCGCTTTGGACGACTGAGCGGCGTCGCGCGGTACCATCGGGTTTTCAGGGAACCGTCTTCGGATAGCCTTGCACCATGGTTCCTGCACCCACACGCATTCGGGCGCGCCCGGGGGGGAAGCTGCCGTGAAGGCCGTCGTCCTGGTCGGGGGAGAAGGGACGCGGTTGCGGCCGCTCACGTTTTCGACGCCCAAGCAGATGTTGCCGGTGGCGGGCCGGCCCGTCATAGAGCGGGTGCTGGAGCACCTGGCCGTGCACGGGGTGGATGAGGTCGTCCTTTCCCTTGGCTACCGGCCCGACGCATTCCTGGCCGCCTACCCGGAAGGGCGTTGTGGGGACGTCAAGCTGCACTATGCAGTCGAGAACTCGCCACTGGACACGGCCGGGGCGATCGCTTTTGCTGCTAAGGAGGCCGGCATCGCCGATGAGACCTTCGTGGTCGTGAACGGGGACGTCCTCACCGGGATCGACGTGACGGCACTGGTGGACTTCCACCGCTGCCGGGGAGCCGAGGGCACTATTGCCTTGACCCCGGTCGAGGACCCGTCCCGTTTCGGTGTGGTGCCCGTAGACCCCACGGGCTTGGTGGAGGCGTTCATTGAGAAGCCCCCGGCCGACGAGGCGCCCACCAACATGATCAACGCGGGCATCTACGTGCTCGAGCAGTCCTTCCTCAAATATGTGCCGAGCGGTCGGAAGGTCTCGGTCGAGCGTGAGGTCTTCCCCGCCTTGGTGAACAACCGGTCTCTGTACGCCCTGGCTTCGGACGCTCCTTGGATGGACATGGGCACGCCCGAGAAATACCTGGAGGCCAACTTGGCCTGGGCCCGGCGCGAACGGTGCCTTTCCGAGGAGGCCGGGGCGCTCGGAGTTCGAGGCCTTGGGGGGGTGCACCCGGGGGCGACCATCGCCAACAGTGTTATCCACGAAGACGTGCTCATCGAAGAGGGCGCCCAGGTCCGCGATACGGTCATGCTCCAGGGGGGCCGGGTTAGGGCCGGTGCCATGGTGCGGCGCTCTGTGCTCGGCCGCAACGTGATCGTCGGCCTGGGAGCGGTGGTTGATGCCCTGTCGGTCCTGGGCGACGGCTGGGTGGTCGGGGCCGGCGACGTGCTGAGCGGGGCCCGCCTGCCCGCCTGAGCCCGTGCGCTGGTGTGGCCACCGGTACGGCGTTCTTCGCTAGAGCGTCTCGCCCGGGCTCGTTCGCGCTCCTCGCGAAGTACCTTTCGTAGCGGTAGAGGGCTTCGATGATGAGGTAGTTGAGGGGGAACCAAACCGGGCCCTGCCAGTTGGAATTGCCGCCGAAAAGACCCGGTGCCGACTCTCCCGGCTGGTAGTCAATTGTCCAGCAATTGGTCCCTGTCTGCAGCCGGCATGGGCACCAGGCCCACCATGGAACGCACTTTGACCGGGACCGGCAATGGGCGAGAACAGTCGAAAAGCCCGATGTTGCCGAGCCCCAGGGGCCCGCCCTCGAAGACGTTGTTGGCCTCCTCGTCCTTGCGGTTGACCAACCATGTGAGGTTGACAAGCATGTTGTGGAACATCCGCTCCAGGGAAGCAACATCCGCTCCAGGGAAGCGACATCCGCTCCAGGGAAGCGACATCCGCTCCAGGGAAGCGACATCCGCTCCAGGGAAGCGACATCCGCTCCAGGGAAGCGACATCCGCTCCAGGAAAGCATTGTCCGGCGCCAAGTCCTGGGCCGCGCGGCGCTGGTTGTCGGTGCGCGGCACCGCCGTCGCCGCCCACGCCGCCACCGGCGGGTTGACGTCGCCAAAGTCCCATTCGCAGGCGGGAAGCTGTCCGTTGGGGCGCATGTACCACTCCCGGCCCAGCAACAACAGTTGCTAAGGTCCCCATCTTCTCCAAGGCACGCCACAATTGCCGACATCTTGCAGACGTTGCCACTGGGCAACGGGCCTGTTCGGGCGAGGCACGCTTGACTGTCCGCCGACTGTGCTCGTAGAAGGATCTCGACGAGATCCAGGCACTAACGGGCACGAAGCCGATGCGGCCCTCCCCCCAAGTACTCGCGATAGCTCAGATGCGGCCTGCTTGTGCCGAAGTTACCACGTTGCAGGGCACAATACTTGACTCCGCCGTCGAAACCGTATTTGATGAAGTGTTTAGACAGTGCGAATCTTTCCAACTTCCCCGCACGCCTAGGAGGTGGCGTTTGAACAGATCTCAGCTAGTAGAGGAGATGGCCAGCACTACAGGCCTTACGAAACGACAGGCCGAAGCGGCCGTCGACACGATCGTCGGCACTATCGGTGACCAGATCAGATCTGGCAACAAGGTGACGATCTACGGTTTCGGGAGCTTCAACCCGACGTCGCGCAAAGCACGTACAGGCCGCAACCCGCGTACCGGCCAGCCAGTGAAGATTGCTGCGTCCAAGGGCATACGCTTCAGCCCCGCCGCAGGTTTCAAGGCCGATCTCAACGCCAAGAAGGCAGCCGCCAGAAAGGTTGCTCCTGCCAAGGCAGTCCTGGCCAAGGCCACCGCAGCCAAAGTTACCGCAGCCAAAGTTACCGCAGCCAAAGTTACCGCAGCCAAGGCGGCGCCGGCCAAAGCAACAGCAGTCAAAGCCACGCTTTCCAAGGCCCCCGCAGCCAAGGTGGCGCCGGCCAAGGGAACGGGCCGCGCCTCGGCCGCCCGCGCGGCCGCACCGGTAAAGGCGACCAAAGCGGCCAAGGGGGCAGTTGCGAAAACCGCTGTTGCCACCAAGGCAAGCGGCCGTCGAGCCGCCGTCGCCACCAAGGCGGTAGCCCCGCGTCCCGTCGGTCGCCCGTCCAAGGCGGCGCCTCCTGCTGTAGCCAAGGCTTCGGCCAAGAAAGCCGTTGCCGCCAAGGCCGCTCCTAAGGCACCTGTGGCAAAGAAGGCTGTCCCGGCCAAGAAAGTGGCCGTCAAGGCAGTCAAGGTGACCAAAGCCCCGGCTCGCTCGACAAGAGCTGCCAGACGCTGATCCGCTCCACGCTGACCAAGTCCCCGGCCGTCTCGAGAGCGGCATCGGGGCCGACCTCGGCGTAAAAGACAGCGCTCATAGGCAAGTTTCCGGTAGCGCCCAAGCGCAGGACCAATCCGGCAGTGCGCCGGCAGGGCCTGGTTAGGGCGCTACCGCTGTCATGTCTATGGGAAAATCGACGTCCCAGGCCAGTCCTGGGTCATCGACAATCTGCCACGGCAGGCCGGTACGGCGGGCCTCGTCCTGGTGGCGGGCGAAGGATCCTGAGCCGTAGGCGAACCGGAACCCGCAACGCGTTGGCAGGCTGATCACATTGGTCCCCTCGAGGCGACGGTCGGGTACCAGGGCAATCCCGTCGAGCTCGGCCAAACGGGCCAGGCCGGCAGCTAGAGGAAGGTCGGAGTGGGCGACGACCACGCGGTCGTAACCTTCTCGCCCGAGCTGTTGGAACGCGGCGTTCACGGCCCCGTTCAAACCGGCTCCCGGGGCGGTCAACGCCCGAGCTCCCAGGCTTTGCGCCCAGCGCGCCACCTCGGGGCTGTCGCAAACCACGATTACGGGCAGCGGTTGGGCGGCGGTGACGACGTGCTCGGCCATTTTCCGGGCCAGTTCCGCCCGCTGCCCCGGTTCGAGCACGGTGGCCAAGCGCATCTTGGCGTTGGCAAAGGCCTTTACGGGCACAACGACGGCAGCCCTGGGGCCGGTGACCGGCGGCACTGTCCAGCGCGACGCTGCGCTCACGGGCTTCATCATACGGACGGCCTCGTCGTCGTGTGTGGAGGACCTGGGCCGTGCGCATGGCGCTGCACGCTTGCGCCCAGCCTGCGGGGCGATTGCTAGCGTGAGGCCATGAGAGTAGCGTTCGGCACCGACGAGAGCACCCCGGTCACCGAGGAGCTGAAGTCAGACCTGGTGAAGCTGGGGCACGAGCTCGTGGTCGTCGCCGACCCGTTGCGCTGGGCGGAGGCGGGCCTGGCGGTAGGGGAGGCGGTGGCCGCTGGGTACGCCGACGTGGGCATCGTTTTCTGCTTCACAGGCACGGGAGTGGCTATGGCGGCCAACAAGGTCCCGGGCGTGAGAGCAGCACTGTGCGGGGACCTCGAAACGGTGCAAGGTGCTCGACGGTGGAACGACGCCAACGTGCTGGCGCTCAGCCTTCGGCTCACGACGGCCGAACTCGGCCTAGAACTCATAGACGCTTTCCTGGCGACCTTCGCTGACGAGTCAGAGTCAGACCAGATCGCGCTCCTGGGCTAGGGGACCGACGCTATGGCCGGCGGGGGCGCCCGCTACGGAGCGGCACCCACGCTTGATTTCGAGCACGACGCCTGGCGGGCTGGCCGCGAGGTGGTCGTCGGCATCGACGAGGTGGGCCGGGGCGCGTGGGCGGGGCCGCTAATGGTGGGCGCCGCCGTCTTGCCCATCCACCGGCGGGTCTATGGCGTGCGAGACTCCAAGATGCTCCCCGAGCACCGCCGTGAGGCGCTCTTTGACCGGGTGGCAGGCTGGTGCAGGGCATGGGCGGTCGGGGCGGCGACACAGGTTGAGTGTGACGCTCTCGGCATGGCCGACGCGCAGCGCCTGGCCGCACGCCGGGCACTGGCCGGTCTGGGCGTGGTGCCGGACCTCGTCCTGATAGACGGGAACTGGGACTTTGTCGGCACAGGCAACACGGTGCGGATTGTGCGCGGTGACGTTCGCTGCCTTTCGATCGCTGTTGCCTCCATACTGGCCAAGGTGACGCGCGACCGGCAGATGAGGGCGGCGGCCCCCGCCTTCCCCCACTACGAGTTCCAGGACAACAAGGGTTACCCGTGCTGGCGCCACAAGATGGCGTTGCAGGCTTACGGCCCGTGTACCATTCATCGCCGGTCCTGGGCCTTCATGGACGCCCTCAGCTGGGACATGCGCACCCGGCGAGCTGTCCCCGAAGGGCAAGGCGTGCCTGCTGGTGACGAGGCTGGTCACGACGAACGAGGAGTTGAGGAGTGATCATCGAGGTAAGTGGGCTGAAGAAGCACTTCGGCCACGTGGAGGCTCTCCGGGGGGTGGACTTCGCGGTGCTGGAGGGCAAAGTGCTCGGTTTGCTCGGGCCCAACGGCGCCGGCAAAACCACGGCCGTGCGCATCCTCACCACACTCCTGGTGCCCAGCGGCGGCCGCGCCACGGTGTGCGGGTACGATGTCGCCCACCACCCCGCGGCCGTGCGGAGGGTCATCGGTCTGGCCGGGCAGGCTACGGCCATCACGCCCGACCTCACAGGGTACGAGAACCTCGAGATGGCCGGTCGCCTCTACCACCTGGGCAAGGTGACCGCCCGCAGGCGTGCTCACGGGCTGCTGGAGCGGTTCGACCTGAGCGATGCCTCTAACCGCCAAGCCAAGACCTATTCGGGCGGGATGCTGCGCCGCCTCGACTTGGCTGCCAGCCTGATCGGCCGGCCGCAGGTCCTGTTCCTGGACGAACCGACCACCGGCCTCGACCCCCGGAGCCGGCTCGGCATGTGGGCCATAATCCGTGAACTTGTGGCATCGGGTACGACGCTCCTGCTCTGCACCCAGTACCTCGACGAGGCGGACGAACTGGCCAACGACATCGTGGTCATCGACCACGGCCTGGTCATCGCCTCGGGCACCTCCGAGGTGCTGAAAGACCGTGTCGGCGGCGATGTCGTCGAGTTCTCGGTCACCGACCGCACGAGGTTGTCTGCCGCCGTCGACGCCGTGGCCGGCCTCAGCGTGACTGTGCCCACCGTGGACCCTGAAGCAGGACGGGTCCAGGTACACGCGGGCGGGCGCGGTTCGGAGGTACTTGTCGAGGCCGTGCGGGGGCTGGACGCCGCCGGCGTGGTCACTGCCGGGCTGGCCCTGCGCCGCCCGTCACTGGACGACGTCTTCATGTCCTTGACGGGCCACACCGCCGAGGAGGCAGAGGCAGCTGCAGGGGTTGGCGGCGCCGGCCCGGGCAGGGCGGGGGCCGGCGGGCGCCGCAGCAGCAAGAGGCCGGGAGGGAGAAGCTGATGGCCGTTACCGAGGTGCACCATGGTACCGAGGTACACCCTGGGCCGGTGACCCCAACGCTGTGGCACCGGGCGCGTTGGGTGGTCGACGACTCGCTCGTCATCACCAAGCGCAACCTGCTCGCCTGGTGGCGGGTGCCGGCCTACATCGTCTTCACCGTGGTGCAGCCGGTGATGTTCGTCCTGCTTTTCAGGTACGTGTTCGGGGGTGCGATCCAGGTACCCGTGCCGGGCGGGTACGTCAACTACCTGATCCCCGGGATCATCGGGCAAACGGCGGGCTTCGCCTCCTTCAGTACCGCAATCGGCCTCACTCACGACATCCAGCGAGGTGGCGTCGACCGGATCAAGAGCATGCCAACGGCCCGCTCGGCTTTCCTCCTCGGTCGCCTGACGGCGGACACGCTGCGCCTGCTGCTGACGACACTGGTGATGGTGGCAATCGGGTACGCGGTCGGTTTCAGTTTCAGCGGCGGGGCAGGCTATGCGGTCGCCATGGTGGCCCTGTCGACTCTGTTGGGTTTGGCCGTCTGCTGTGTTGCCGCTTTGATCGGCCTGGCAGTGAAGGACGAAGAAGCCGTCCAGGCCTTCGGGCTCATCTGGATCTTCCCCCTGACGTTCGTGTCCTCAGCGTTCGTGCCGATCCGGTCGATGCCGTCCTGGCTGCAGGCGTTCGCCCGCAACCAGCCTTTCACCCAGGTCATCAACGCTCTCAGGGTGCTCGCGCTCGGTCCTCGCGTCGAGCCCGTGGTGAGGGAAAGCCTGTCGTCGGCGACCTGGATCAGTCTCGTGTGGCTGGTTGGGGCCATTGTCGTGTTCGTGCCCCTCGCCACCCGCGCCTACAAGCGTGCCTGAAGGCGCCCGGCCGACGGGCGACCCGGCGATCGCAGCGGCATTGGCGCGCGCCGCTGCCGACCTCCCGGGTCACGAAGACCGGCCCGAACAACTCGCCATGGCCGAGGCGGTCGCCAGCGCCATCAGGCGGCAGCGTCACCTAGTGGTCCAAGCCGGCACGGGAACGGGCAAGAGCCTCGCCTATCTGGTGCCCGCCCTGGCCCTGGGCACCAGGGTCGTGGTTGCCACTGCCACCAAAGCGCTGCAGGACCAGTTGGCGCACCGGGATCTGCCCCGGTTGTCTCGTTCGCTCGGTGTGCGGTTCCAATTCTCGGTGCTGAAAGGCCGGTCGAACTACGTGTGCGCTCAGCGGGTCAGGGAGCTCTCGGGCGGCGGCCAGCAGCTCATGATCGGGGAGGAGGGACCGGGCGGTCCCGCGGCGAACCTGGGCCAACTCGGCCGGGAGATCCACCGGTTGGTCACCTGGGCCACCGCCGGCCCCCGCGGGGGCGGAGGGGGCGCCGCCGCTGGAGGCGCCGTGGCCGGTGACCGGGCACAGCTGGCGTGGGAGCCGAGCGAACCGGCGTGGGCGCAGGTCAGCACCGGGTGGCGGGAGTGCCCTGGGGCGTCGCAGTGCCCTTCGGGTACCGATTGCTTCGCCGAGGCAGCCCGCCGCCGAGCCAGCGAGTCGGATGTCGTCGTCGTGAACACCCACCTGTACGCCACCTCCCTGGCAATCAAAGAAGCCGAACTCCTACCCCCTCACGACCTGGTTGTCTTCGACGAAGCCCACGAGCTTGAAGACATTGCCTCCGCTGCCTTCGGTTTCGACTTCAACCACGGCCGCCTCGTGGGTCTGGCCCGCCTGGCCCGCCCCCTGGTGGCGGACAGCTCGGTGGTGGCCGGGATCGAAGGCACCGCTTTGCTCCTGGTCCGGGCCCTGTTGCCGTACCGGGACCAAGCGCTGCCCCGGCCGCTCGACGACGACCTGGCCCGGGTCGTCAACCTCGTCCGGGAGAGCGCCAACCGGTTGCTGGAGGAACTGCGCAAGGCGGGGCGGCAGGCAGCGGCCCGTCCCGACCACGACCGCGGCGGCGCCCCCGCGGTGGACCAACCGGGTTCCGGCGGCCAGGCGCGCAGCCAGCGGGCCCAGAAGGCCGCCTCGCACCTCGTCGAAGAGGCCAACGAGCTGTTGGAGTTGCCAGAGAGCCAGATCGCCTGGGTCGAGGGGCCGGAACACTCGCCCGTTTTGCGGGTGGCACCCATCAACGTGGGTGCCGCTCTGGTGGAACGGCTCTGGCGCGGCGAAGGAGCGCCAACCGCTGTTCTCACCAGCGCCACCATCCCGCCCGGTCTGGGCGAACGCCTGGGCCTCGCCGCCGGTGAGTTCGACGAGCTCGACGTAGGCAGCCCGTTCTGTTATGCCGAACAAGCCCTGCTCTATTGCCCTCTGCACCTGCCCGACCCCCGTGCGGCCGATTTCGAAGCCGCCATGCAAGACGAACTCGTGGCTCTCATCGAGGCCGCCCAAGGCCGGGCGCTGGCGCTGTTCACGAGCTGGCGGGCCATGCAGGCGGCGGCGGACGCGGTCCGCCGGCGCGTACCGTGGACCGTTCTCACCCAGTCCGATTTGCCCAAGCCAAAGCTGGTCGCGGAGTTCAGCGCTGACGAGCACTCGTGCCTGTTCGCCACGATGGGTTTTTGGCAGGGAGTGGACGTGCCCGGGCCTTCCCTTTCGCTGGTGACCATCGACCGTCTCCCATTCCCCCGTCCCGACGACCCGCTGCTCCGGGCCCGGCGAGCGGTCCTCGGCCCCCGGGCCTTCGAGCTGATCGACGTGCCCCGGGCGGCCACCCTTCTGGCTCAGGGAGCCGGGCGCCTGGTGCGCTCGCGCGAGGACAGGGGAGTGGTCGCTGTGCTGGACCGACGTTTGGGCAAAGCTCGTTACCGCTGGGAACTGGTCAAGGCCCTTCCGCCGATGCGGCGCACGCGGTCGCGAACCGAGGTGGAGGCTTTCTTGGCGTCCCTGCGCCCCAAAAGCGCCGGTTGAGGGCTCCGGGGAAGTTGCCGCTCGCGCAGCGGGTGAGCGCGCTCGGTCAAAGTGTCGTGCTCCCGCCACTGGTTACCCTGGCTATGGCCGGTCCCCACGGGTAACCTCACCCTCCGGGATAGGAAGGGCCGCGAACTGGTCGACTTGTTCCCTGTCACCGGGACGGGGACAAGCGCGGCTGGCCACGCCGCTTGCTCGGTTGCGTAAAAAGAGGCCGGTTTGTCAGGAACAGGTGACGTGATGATCGGAGCCGGAGCGGGGCGCGCTGGTAGTGACGACTGGCGGCGATGGGTTGTGTACCAGGTCTACCCGAGAAGCTTTGCCGACTCCGACGGCGACGGTGTCGGGGACCTCCACGGACTGCTGGCACACCTCGACTACCTCGAGCATCTCGGCGTCGACGTCGTATGGCTTTCCCCCGTGTACCGCTCCCCAATGGACGACAACGGCTATGACATCAGCGATTACACCGACGTCGACCCGCTGTTCGGGTCGCTTGGCGACATCGACGCTCTGATCGCCGCGCTGCACACCCGGGGCATGAAGCTCGTCATGGACCTGGTGGTCAACCACACCTCCGACGAACACCCATGGTTTATCGAGTCCCGTTCGAGCAGGGACAACCCCAAGCGCGACTGGTACTGGTGGCGCGATCCGCGACCAGGCCGCGTCCCGGGAACCGCCGGCGCCGAGCCGACTAACTGGTTATCGTCCTTTGCGGGCCCGGCGTGGGAATGGGACGGGGCAACGGGGCAGTACTACTTGCACGTCTTTTCACGCAAACAACCCGATCTCAACTGGGAGAACCCAGCTGTCCGCCAGGCAGTTTTCGCCATGATGCGTTGGTGGCTGGACCGTGGCGCCGACGGGTTCCGCATGGACGTCATCAACATGATCAGCAAGGATCCCTCCTTGCCCGATGCCGCACCCCGGATGGGCTCGCTATACGGGCCAGGTAACAAGCATTTCGTGTGCGGCCCACGCAACCACGAGTTCCTTCAGGAGATGCACCGCGAGGTCTTTGCTGGCCGGGACGCTCACGTGCTCACTGTCGGGGAGATGCCCGGGGTGACCGTTGCCGAAGCGGTGCGCTTCACCAGCCCTGAGCGATGTGAGCTCGACATCCAGTTCGAGCACGTATCACTGGGCACCGGCAATCACAAGTTTGACTTACGCCCACTCGGGCTCCCCGCCCTCAAGGCGTCGCTCGCCGCCTGGCAGGAGGGACTTGCCGAGAAAGGATGGAACTCGCTCTATTTCGGCAACCACGACCAGCCGCGCGCCGTTTCCCGTTTTGGCGACGACGGGAAGTACCGCATGGAGTCGGCGAAAACGCTCGCAACCGTACTCCACATGCATCGCGGTACTCCCTTTGTCTACCAGGGGGACGAGCTCGCCATGGCCAACTCGCCTTTCAAGGAGATCGGCGACTACCGGGACATCGAGACACTCAATGCCTACGCCGATGCAGTCGCCTTTGGCGGCGCCGACCTGGGCGCATTGCTGCGGGCGATGGGACGGATGAGCCGCGATCACGCCCGTACGCCATTTCAATGGGACGCCTCGCCGGGCGCCGGTTTTACCGGCGGGTCGCCCTGGATAGCGATCAACCCCGACCACGTCGAGGTCAACGCCGCCGCTCAGGTTGGCCAGCCCGGCTCGGTGTTCGAGCACTACCGCCGGCTCGTCGAACTGCGCCACAGCGAACCGTGCATCACAAACGGTACTTTCGAACTGCTGATGCCCGATCACCCCGCGGTGTGGTCGTTCCTGCGTCGCGACGAGCAGGTCGAGCTGCTCGTGGCCGCGAACTTCTCGACCGAAGCCATCGACGTCTGCCTGCCGGTCGACCGGGGCTGGGCGACAGCTGCCGTCGTGGTCTCGAACCGCGCCGACCACGACCCGGCCCCGCCGCCCGAGGTGGCGCTCGGGCCCTGGGAGTCGTTCGTGTGGCGCCGGCCGCGGACGCGTTCCACTTCCTCCGCCGTCCGGCCAACCATCCGGTCATAAGTGGGGACAGCACGGTCAAGGGCGTGACCAAGGGGCCAGAGGTGTTGAGCGAGGCGGACAGGTTCGGCATGAGGATGCGTATGGGCTTGCCCTACCGGATCAGCAGCAAGGTGGTGGAGTTTCAACCGGACCGCCTGCTCGCCTGGTGCCGGGACGTCAGGTGAGCTACGCCGCCCCCGCCGGCCCGGCTCAGCTGGCAGGAGTGACTGCCGGCGTCCCCACCCACACTCGGAGGCGACCGTCGACCGTGCCCGCCACCACCGGTTCCTCGCCGACGTAGGCGGCCGCGTCCACCTGGGCGTAAACGGCGCCCATCAACGCCGGCACCTCGGTGTTCACCTGTTGCCAGGTGTCACCGGCATCTACTGAGGCCCACAGGCCGGCGGGAGTGAACAGGGCCCCCGCTGCTCCCCCCACAGCTGCCGGCCAAACCTCCGACGGCAGGTCGCCCTCGCCGCTCAAGCCAAGCCAGGTGGTCGTGCCGGTGGCAATGCCGTCGAGGGGTGCCGATTGCACACCTCCGGCCGGCGTGCCGGAGATGCCGGTGAAGGTCGTAGGCAACTCTTGCCACGACGTACCGTCGCTCGAGGCCCAAAGCGCGGGTTGTTCAACTTGGCCGCCGCCGGTTGATTCCCCGTAGGCGAGAAAACTGTTACCGGTCCACAGGCAACCGAAGACGCTTGTGAACGAACCTAACGGCGGAGTGGGTGCAAATGTGGCGCCGGCCCAGGCCGAGCCGTCAGTGCTGACCCAGCCTGCCGGCTGGCCGTCACGCCCTGTTGTGGTCATCGACCCGACAACCACGGCGCTGTTGCCGGCGCCGCATGTGGCGAGCGGGTCTTCGATGCCCAGCACAGGGGTCGTGTCCAAAGGCCGCGGCCGTTGCCACGTAACGCCGTTCGGGCTGAACCAGCCGACAGCCTGGGGCCCCACCTGGCCGATGACGTACTGCGCGTCCCCAACACGCCCTGCCGCAACCGCCGCCAGTGGCCCCCCTGGGCTGATCGGGAGAGTCGAGATGCCGCCCCCGAGCGCTGTGGTGCTGGTGGTGGCCGCGGGCGCGGTCCCGGTGCCCGTGCGGGAGGTGCCCGTGCCGGAGGTGCTCGTGCCGGAGGTGCCCGTGCCGGAGGTGCCCGTGCCGGAGGTGCCCGTGCCGGAGGTGCCCGTGCCGGAGGTGCCCGTGCCGCCGATCACTTCCAAGCCTCCGATGGAGGTGGGTTTGACCGGTTCTCTTGGCCACGTCACCCCGCCGTCCGTTGACACGCTGGCAAACGCGCCAGTCCATCCCTGCTCCGCCCTGGACTGTACGCCGGGCAGGGGCTGGGACCCGACGGCCAGAAGCCCGTTAGGAACAGCCAACAACTGATTGACCCTGGCGTTGTCGAACGCATCGACGTTGGCTGTCCGCCAGCTCTTGCCGTTGGAAGACGTGAGCACTGCCACCGAGGTCGACCCCTCGCCCAACCTTTGGCCCGTGTCGGAGAGCTGGACGCTCATCACGAGGGTGCCGTCCCCTCCGGTCAGGCTCGTCGGCACCGCTGTGCGCTGTGGGCTGCCGAAGGTGCCATTGGCGCTCGGCTCCTGCCAACTCCCGTCCTCGTGTACCAACACATAGGGCTGGCCGGGCAGGTTGTCGGCCACCACCGTTGTGTGCCCACTGGCGGCGGCGAGGCCGAGGTGCCACCCGGCGGCCTCCCGGGCCGGCCCCGGTAACGGGACTGCGCTCCACGCCAAGCCGTCCGAGGACCGCCACACCCGCTGGCGGCCAGGGCTCCCGCCGACGGCGAACAGGCTGCCGTCGGCTCCCGTCACCGCGTAGACCAAGGCACCGGGACTGGCTGGCGGCTCGCCGTCGAGCGGGAAGCTCTCCGAGGCCTGGCTCCACGAGACACCATTCGGTGATATCCATGAGGCCGGCTGCCAGGTCGCCCCGGAACGCACGCCGCCCGCGGCAAGGATGCCGGTCAGCCCTGGGGTGCCGGGCTCGGAGTTGCCTGTTTCGGCGATGTCGACGAGCGAAGTTATGACGTGGTCGCCCGCTCCGAAGAACGTGCCGACGGCGCTCAGCACGGGGCTCCAGTGGATCCCGTCGGAGGAGTACCACAGGCCGGCCGAAAGCCGGTTGTGGTTGACGAACGAGCCGCCGGCGAAGACCCCGTTGGGTGTGGACAGGATGACGTTGACGACGGCGTCAGTGAAATGGTCGATGGCCTGGTCGGCACCGGACAGCGACTGCCACTGTTGGCCGTCGATTGAGTACCAGACCGTCGCTTGGCCTTCGACGGTGCCAGCGGCAAATAGCCCGAGAGCGCCGGCCGCCACCGTGTCCATGACTGCACCGCTGCCCGTCCCGTTCGCAGGCGGGTCGAAGGCAGGGTTGTCAGCAACAGCGACGAAAGGTTGGCCTGGTCCCTGTGACACCCACGCCGCCGCTCTCATGTCGCTCCCGGTGCCTGCCGACCCGACCACGACCTGGCGCTCCCCCCAGTTGGTTGCCGCTCTGGCGGCTGTCACGACTTCTCCGACCGGCCTTGGCAGAGCGATCCGTGACCAGGTGACGGCGTCCGGTGAGGTCCAGACTGTGGCAGAGGCAACCCCGGTGCCCGAGAACCTGGTGCCGGCTATTAGCCAATCGCCGCCGGGCCCGGGCGGGACCACGGCGGACAGGCTGCTGGTGGCACCACCACCAAGGTCGAGGCTGAGGCTGTCGTCCTGCTGCCAGCTGTAGGGCTCGGACGCCGGGGGCAGTGTCGTCGTAGTTGTCGCCGGCACGGGCGTGGTCGTCGAGGTCGTCGAGGTCGTCGAGGCGACTGCGCTTGGGGTTGGGGCCGCGGCCCGGCTCGCGCAGGCGGGGACGACCACGGCCACCAGGGTGAGCGCGGTAACGCGGCGGGCGAGTTCGCGCCGGCGGGTTTGGCACACGCTGGGACGGTTCAACGCGCGCTCAAGTTGAACCCGCCGCCTTCCTTGCGTCTCCAGACCTTCCACCAGGGCCGGATCTCCCTCTGGCGCTCGATTTCGGCCACGATTTCCGGCCCGGCCGCTGTGACGATGAGGTCGGCGGCGTCGAGGAGGGTAGCTACGTCGCCGTCGGGCAGATCCGGCTCCGGTTCCATCGCCGGTCGAGCCAGGGAACCAACGACGAAAGTGGCATCGATGATGTCCTGCTCGTAGCGCGGGCATTCGTTGGGGCAGCGCCACGGCGCCTCGGGGGCGAGGTTGAGGACGCAAAAGCGCGCCGCTTCCCCCGAAGCGTAGGTGCGGCTCTGAAAGTGCCGGCAGTCTTCCCTCATGGCCACGCGACCAGTTTGGCATGCGGCGATCATCGAGCGGTCACCGACTCAAAGCTGATGGGCCTGCCATTCCAGGCCACGCCACCTTTGTGGTGACGCTGTGCTGAGCTCACGGTCATCGCCAAGTACAGACAGGCAGTGAAAGGAAGGGCCAGTGCACTTGCCGCCGGGGCACGGTAGTACCTCACCATCGGCAGGTATGTCGCGGTCATGGCCGTCCACGCACCCAGGCCGGCGACCGCCATTGCCGGCCGTCGGGTAGCGAGCCCCGCGACTGCCAGCACCGGCGGGACCAGGTAGATGGCGCTCAGGCCGACCACCGTCCCGGCCAAGAACGCCGGGTTGTAACGCAGCTGTGTGTAGGCGCTGCGGGCCACCATTTCCCAGCTGTCGGCGAGGCGTGGGTAGCTGCGGTGGCTCTCGACCCGGGGAGCGCCGTCGTCGTCACGGGTGCCGGCGAGGCCCAGCCAGATGTCCGAGCCGGCACGCTTAAGTGCCCTGGCCATGGCCACGTCATCGATCGTGTTGCCCGCTATGGCCTCGACTCCACCCGCTTCGTTAAGAGCCTCGACCTGGACGAGCATGCAGCCGCCAGCGGCCGCAGCCGTTCGCCGGCGCCTGTCGTTGACCCATCCGAACGGGTAGATCTGCGCGAAGAAGTACACGAACGCGGGCATCAACAAGCGTTCCCACCCCGCCTTGGCCGACAACCGGGCCATTAGCGAGACGCTGGCCCGGCGGTCTGCGAGCGCCGCAGCCACCAACTGGCGCAGCGATGACGGAGAATGGGAGATGTCGGCATCGGTGAACAGGAGCCACTCCGCCCCCTCGCCCCCGGGCATGCCAGCCCCTGATATGGCATGTTGCGCCCCCTGGGCCATGGCCCAGGGCTTTCCGGCCCAACCGGGCGGTCTGGGCTTTCCCGCCACGACGCTCAAGGGCAAACCATGGGTGCCTCGGTTGTCGGCCAACGCCCTGGCTACTGTCGCTGTGCCGTCCGAGCTCTGGTCGTCCACCAGCAGGATGAGGGCAGGGCCCGGGTAGTCCTGGGCCAGGAGGGTCGGCAATGTCGTAGGCAGGAGCATTGCCTCGTTAAGGGCGGGTACTATCACGGCGACCGACGGCCACCGCGAGGGGCTGTGCCCCGCGTGTCCCGCCAGTGGCAGGCGTGGAGCCGTCGACCAATACCGTCCCCGGGCGAGGACCAGGTAAGCCCATGCGGTCGCGGGCAACCACTGGCAGTGCCGGAGTGCGTGCCAGCGGGGTCTTCGGCGAGAAGTTCGGGGGAGCATGATCTCTGTTTTCCAGACCTAAGAGAAGGTCTGAGGCAGCCACGCCACCTTCGAAATGAGCGCGGTGATCGGTTCAGTGGCGTTGGCGCGGGTCGCCTGGCTGGACGGTGCCACCGACAAAGTATGGGTCTCGCCGCTGCCTGTTCGTCGTCATGCTTCGCTGCCCGCTGCTTCGTCGCCCCGCCCTGGACGGTATCGCACGCTGACTGTCACAAATTGCTTGCCAACGCCCATGTGAACCGGGTCAAGACGGCTCCCCTTGCCCAAGCTCGAACATACGTTCTGTTATTCCGTTATGCTGAAGAGATGGGCCGTGAGGCGTTGGCAGCCATGGGGGACAGGTTGGGGACGGTCGGTGCGGTCCTCGCCCGGGACCGCACGCTCCCGCTTGTAAGTGACCTGGCCTGCCTTTTCCCTGAAGGCGGTCTTCGCCGGGGAAGCACGGTGGTCGTGGGCGGGACCTTCCCGGGGGCGACGTCACTTGCCATGGCCTTGCTGGCCGGGCCGTGCACTGGCGGTTCCTGGTGCGCCGTAGCGGGCGCTCCCGATCTCGGTTTGGTAGCCGCGGCCCAACTGGGTATCGACCTGGAGCGCCTGGCTGTGGTCCCCTCGCCGGGAGCCAAGTGGCCGGTGGTGACGGCTGCCCTTCTCGAGGGTTTCGATGTGGTGCTCTTGTGCCCGCCAGGGCCGGTAAGACAACCGGACGCCCGGAAGTTAGGTGCCCGGGCACGTGAACGGGGGTCCGTTCTCGCCGTGCTGGGGGAGGGTTGGCCGGGACCGGCCGATATTCGCCTGGTCGTCGTCGCCGGCGGCTGGCGAGGTCTAGAGGACGGCTGTGGCTACTTGTGGGGCCGCGAGGTAGAGGTGATAGCCGACGGCAGGGGCGCTGCTTCCCGGTCGCGGCGGGCACGCATCTGGCTCGGCCCGACCGAGGGACCTCTATTCGGGCGGGGAGGGTACCCGCCCAGCCTGGGAGGGTCTCCGCGCGACCTTTTCGGGAGGTCTCTCCCGGCACTGGTTACCGGTGGGGCCCCGGAAGGGCCAGGCGACGAGACTGCCGCCGGCGCAGATCTCGCTGGGTGAACCATGTCGGCGCTGGGTCAACCATGTCGGGGCCCCACGCCCGCTGCCCTTTGGTGCGCTCGCTCGCTCTTGGGGACCTTTTCGCCGCTCTGGGTACGTCCTCCTCCGCTCTGGGTGCATATGAGCCCCGTCCTGGAGGTACCAGCTCTCCTTCTCGGTGCGCTACAGCGTTTTGGTTGCGCCGGCATGCGATTTTTCCGCTCCCCGTGCACCCAGAAGTGCCAAATGCACCCAGTTGCTGCAGTTGCCCGGCTCCTACAGAATTCCAGCCCCGGGTGAGCACCGAAATGGACCTGTCTCGGGCTCTCGTAGCTTTTTGCCCCGACTGGTCTGTCATATCTGCTGGCTGCCCCCCTTCGGCCGAGGTGGTTGTCGTGCACGGCAACCGGGTGGTAGCGACCTCGCCGGCGGCCCGGGCGGTAGGTGCCCGAGCTGGCATGCGCCGGCGGGAAGCACAGGGTCGTTGCCCTGGCCTGCAAGTAGTGCCGCGCGACATGGGTGTTGAGGCCCGGCGTTGGGAGCAGGTTGTTACGGCGGTCGAAACCTTCGCCCTCGGGGTGGAAGTCCTGCAGCCCGGCCAACTTGCGCTCGCCTCCCGAGGATCTTCGCGCTATTTCGGGGGGGACATTGCTCTAGCGGCCAGGGTCGCCGCTGCGGTGGAAGCCGTGGTCATCGGCACCGGCTCAGTCGCCGGTACTGGCACAGTCGCCGGTACTGGCACTGGCACTGGCACTGGAGGAGCTTTCGCTGACTGGACTGGCTGCTGCCGGGTGGGTGTTGCCGACGGCCTCTTTACTGCTGGGATGGCGGCTCGGCGGGCGCGGGCGGGGGAGCCGGTTGTCGTGCCTGAAGGTGGGAGCGCCGAATTTCTTGCCCCCTTGCCCCTGAGTGTGCTCGTTCTGGGCCTTGGGAGCCTGACCACTCTGAGTGCCCCCGCTACCGCCGGCCTCGCTACCGCCGGCCTCGCTGGCCGCGATTTCGTCGGCCTTGTGGACCTCCTGGGTCGCTTGGGCTTGAAAACGCTGGGGGACTTCGCCGCACTCCCGGCCCCTTCGGTACTCGGCCGGTTCGGGCCCGAAGGCTTGCTGGCCCACCGACTGGCCAGAGGGCTCGAGGAGCGGTCCGTACAGGGGCGCCTGCCCTCTCCCGACTGGGTGGTCGCCGCTGAGCTGGACCCACCGGCTGACCAGTTGCAAGCCGCCGCTTTCGTGGGTCGGGCACTGGCCGAAGAGCTTCATGGCCGGCTCATCAGATCGGGCTTGGTATGCACTCGCTTAGCTATCGAAGCTGACACCGAGTACGGGGCCACGCTCCGCCGCAGCTGGCGGCACGACGGTGCCCTTAGTGCTGCGGCCATCGGCGAACGGGTGCGCTGGCAGCTCGAAGGCTGGGTTCAGGCCGGCCAGCCCGTTCAGGCCGCCCAGCCCACTCACGCCGGCCAGCCCGCTCAGGCCGGCCAGCCCGCTCAGGCCGCCCAACCCGCCCTGGGAATGGAGGCAGCGCAAGCGGGCCGGATAACGAGGCTCGCCCTTGTCCCAGAAGAAGTCCGCCCAGACGACGGCCGCCAGCTCGGTTTTTGGGGCAACGACGCCGGTACTGCGGTCCGGGCGGCCCGGGCGCTGGCCCGAGTGCAAGGCCTGCTGGGACCGGGAGCGGCCTTGACCGCTGTCCTCCAAGGCGGGCGCGACTATAGCGAACAGGTCCTCTTTGTCCCATGGGGGGAGCCCCGTCTGCCGCTGAGGACTGGCGCCTCCCCGTGGCCGGGCCGGCTCCCGGGCCTGGCGCCGACGATCGTCCATCGCTCGCCGTTGGTTGCACAGTTACTGGACGCAGCAGGCGGGCCGGTGTGCGTTGGTAGCCGGGGGGTGTTGAGCGGGCTACCGGCGTGGGTTGTGGTCGGCAACGGTCAGCCCTTGGCCATCGGGATGTGGGCCGGCCCCTGGCCTTTAGAAGAACGTTGGTGGGAGGCGGGAGGCCGCCGCCGAGCGCGCCTGCAAGTGTGCACTGCGGACGGTCGTGCTTACCTCCTGGCTCGTGAAAAGCGCTGTTGGTGGGTGGAGGCCACCTACGACTGAACTCACAGATTGACCTCCGACTGGCAGGCGACCTGCGCCCGACCTGCGCCCGACTGGCAACTGACTGGCCAACTGCTGGGCCTGGGCGCGCCCGCGCGACCCGGCGCCGAAGGCCGCTAGCGTGAGCGCGATGAAGTTAGCCACGCTGCGAACGGGAGGGGGCAGCACCGCCGTCCGCATCGAAGAAGGCGATGGCGAGGCTGTCGAGATCGGTGCCGCCGATGTGGGTGCCTTGTTGGCTCAAGCCAACTGGCCCGAGATCGCTGCCCGCGCCGCAGGCGCCCACCACAAGTTGGCCGACATCGACTACGCCCCTCTAGTGCCCCGACCGGGCAAGATCGTCTGTGTGGGCCAGAACTACCGTGCCCACTTGGCCGAACAAGGGATCAAGCCACCGCGCTACCCGACCTTGTTCGCCAAGTTCGCCTCTGCGCTGACCGGGGCTCGCGACGAGATCGTGTTGCCGGCCTGTTCGCACGCAGTGGACTGGGAGGTGGAGGTCGCGGTCGTGATCGGTTGGCCCGCCCGGCGCGTGAGCGAACAGGAGGCGTTGGCAGCCGTGGGCGGGTACGCGGTACTCAACGATGTCAGCATGAGGGATTGGCAATACCGCACCGGCCAGTTCCTCCAGGGAAAAACCTTCGACGCAGCGACTCCCTTTGGCCCCTGGTTGGTGACCCGTGACGACGCCGGCATTGACGAGGCAGGCATGCAGCTTTATGCGGCCATAGACGGGGAAACGGTCCAGGAAGGCAACACCGCCGATCTGCTTTTCGGTGTGGCCACGGTTGTTTCCTACATTTCACACGCTATGACGCTCCACCCGGGGGACGTGGTCGCCACGGGTACGCCCGGTGGTTCGGGCCACTGGCGGGGCCCGCAGAGGTACTTAGAAGACGGCAACATATTGGTATCCCGGGTCGCCGGCCTGGGCGAGTGCCGCAACGTCTGCCGGCGAGAGAGCGAGTAAAGCCAATGGAAACGCGACAATTGGGCAAGACAGGCCTGCCGGTAGGCGTTATCGGGATGGGCTGCTGGCAGTTGGGTGCCGACTGGGGCGACGTCAGCGAAAGCCAGGCGATGGCGACGTTGCATGCGGCGGCTGACGCCGGTGTCACTTTCTTTGACACGGCCGATGTTTACGGCGACGGCCGCAGCGAGCGCCTTGTTGGGCGTTTGCTTTCTGAGCGCCCTGGTGCTGGCCTTGTCGTGGCGACTAAATGCGGGCGACGCGTACCCCAGGACCCCGCCAATTATTCAGCCAAGGCGCTCCGGGAGTGGGCCGAAAGAAGCAGGCAAAACCTTGGGCTCGGCACGATCCCGCTCACCCAGCTGCACTGTCCGCCGGAAGCTGTGTACGAAGATGACCGCGTATTCGCCACGCTCGACGAGATGGTGAGCGAACGGATCCTCGGCGCCTATGGCGTGTCTATCGAGACCGTGGACCAGGGCTTGCGGGCTATCCAGCGCCCGGGTGTGGCCACTGTGCAGGTGATCTTCAACGCTTTCCGGCTGAAGCCGCTGGAAAAACTGCTCCCCGCATGCCAACGTTCCGGCGTAGGTGCCATAGTGCGGGTCCCGCTGGCATCGGGGCTCCTGTCGGGCAAGTACAACCAGGACACAACCTTCCCAGCCAGTGACCACCGCAACTACAACCGCCACGGGGAAGCATTCGACGTGGGCGAGACTTTTTCGGGTGTGCCGTTCGAGGTGGGATTGGCGGCAGCCCGGCGGCTCCTGCGAAGGGCCGTTCCGGAGGGTGCCTCCCTGCCGGAGGTTGCCCTGCGCTGGTGCGCCGATGCTCCCGGTGTGGCCAGCGTCATCCCCGGGGCGCGCAGCCCCATGCAGGCGGTCGCTAACGCCGCCGTGGGCAACAGGCCGCCGTTGCCCGAGAGTGTCGCCAGTGAGATCGTCGACTGCTACCACGACGAGATCGCTTCCTACGTCCACGATCGCTGGTAACCTCGCTCGCCCACCGCAAGATTGGCCGGCCCGGCCCGGTACCCGACAGCGCGCTCTGGGTACGTTCCCGGGATGGCGGGGCAAGCCGTTCCGACCGCATCCCGGTCGGGCCACCATGCCCGGGTTGGGATTCTGGCCGCGCCGGGCCTGCCGTCCGCTAAGGGAAAGTTCGGCGCGCCCGAACTACGCCCGCACGTATGAGCGAAGCCAGCGGCGTGGCCTCGACGATCAACGTTGACACCGCGAAGCAGGCCACACCGGCGACCGCATCCAGCAGGTAGTGGTTCGCGGTGGCCATCACCACGAAAGCGGTGCTGAGCGGGTAGGCGATGGCGAGAAAGCCGACTGCCCACCGCCAGCGGCCCCGGCCTGAGAGCCGCCAGACGACCAGTGAGCACCACAGCGCCCACGCCAGGTGCATGGAGGGCATGGCCGCGAATTGATCGGCGCTGTCGATAAGGGTCTTGTGCCACGACCCCAGCCCGCCCACATGAGCTACGACGTCGACGAAACCGGGCAGCATCCGGGGCGGCGCTACCGGGTAGAGCCAGAAGACGGCAAAGCCGATGACGTTCGTGAGGACGAGGTCGTTGCGCAATGGCCGGTAGATGTCGGGCCGCCGCCACCAGATCCAGGCTGCCAGGCCCAGGGTGACGCCGAATATCGCGTTGTCGTAGAAGTCAGACGACACATAAGCGAGCAGGTAGTGGTGGTTGAGCCAGTGGTCCAGCGAGCGCTCCGGGGCTATGCCGAGGCGTTCCTCAAAGGAAAGTAAGGCCCGGGCATTACTGAACGCCAGGCCCCGGCGGAGGGGGGCGAGGTTTTGCAGCCAGTCGTAGATCCAGCCAAGGAAGGCGATCACGCCCAGCTCCAGCGGCAGCGGGCTGCGCTTGGCCTGCGCTACCGCCCCGGCAGTTGCCGGGCCATCGGCGGAGGGCGTCGGCTGGTCGACTGCCAGTTGACCCTGCTCCACCTGTTCGTGCTCCACCACGGCCATAGCTCGGCCAGTTTAGAGGTGGCGGGGCCGTCAACCAGCGTCAACCAGGGTGTTCGCCGGCCAGAGGGCGCTGGAGGGGCTCGGTATGATTCAGCGCTGTGCGCGCCCTGCTGCAGCGAGTGTCCGAGGCATCCGTGAGTGTCGACGGCGAGATGGCGGGCAGGATCGGGCCTGGTCTCTGCGCACTGGTAGGCGTCGGTGGCAACGACGACGAAAAGGCAGCCGACCGCCTGGCGGACAAGATCTGGCAGATGAGGCTCTTTCCTGACGAGTCGGGCAACATGAACCGCTCGGCCGCCGAACTGGGCCTGCCTGTGCTCGTAGTGAGCCAGTTCACTCTCTACGCCGACACCACTAGGGGCCGCCGGCCCTCCTTCGTCCAGGCTGCCCCGCCGGAGCAGGCCCGAGCCCTGGTGGACCGGGTCGTCGAGCGGCTCCGGACCGTCGGGGCGGAGGTGGCGACGGGCCGGTTCGGTGCCAGGATGCAAGTCCGCCTGGTGAACGAGGGCCCGGTAACGGTCATGGTCGAGATCTGACCGCTTCATCCGGGTTGCCGGTGCCCTCGAAGGCCTGGTCCGCGCGAAGAGGAGAATCCCCAACGACGAGGAGCGTCTGAGCCTCGAAGCTCGAGGCACCTGTCACCCCGCGTCGAGCTACCGTCACCGCGCTCGTCACTGAGTGAGTTGCTCCCACCACGTGTTGTCGAGAACGTGCAGGGCAATGTGTGTTTACTCCCACGTCTCTTGCGCTCCGCGGAATTAGCGGCTAGTTTTTGCCTCCAGTTCAACCAAGCCAGTCACGACACCATCCGGTCGTGCTTGTGTACCCGCACTGCGCCATTTTCGCAGCTGCCTTTAACAGGGAGTTTGTGCTGTGCGTAAGTCCCGATTGTGGCCTGGTAGTGCCCCAAAGGGGGCAAATGGGTATGCAGTGTTGTTCTCCTCGCCACTGGACCGGGCACGGCGCCCGATGAGGCCCATGGGCAACTCGGTCGCCCGTGGCAGATCCCACCTCAGCGCCGCCGTCCGGCGGCGGCGCGTACTGGCCGTCATGCTGGGAGTCCTCGCCGTACCGGCGGTCATCGGCCTGGCCACGGGTTCAGCCGCCGCGTGGTGGGCGGTCGTCGCTTTCTTGCCTGTAGTGTGCACCTACCTTGCCGTCTTGTTCCGCGCCCGTCGCCTCATGGCCGAGCGGGAGATCAACCTGGCCTTCTTCGGCTCGGTGAACCGTGCCGGGCATGGCCTGGAAGACGCCTTCGGTTTTCACTACGAGGAACCCCTGGAGAAAGTCGCATCCGGCCGCTGATCACCGCCGTCCGGCTGTGGCCCTAGCAATCCCCAGCCGGCTTGCTCGCCCAGGAGGCAAGGGCGCTGGCAAATGCCGGCGTTGCGCTCCACGCCAGTGCGCGTAGCAGTAGGGAGTTGTCACCTGACGTCTTGAGCCGGCCCTGCATGAAGGCGACACTGGGCGCCAGCCGGCCTTGCCGGATGAGCTCAGCATCGCCAGGACTGAGGGTAAGCGTCAGCGCCGGTTCGCCGTCGCAACCGGGGAACACCGGGCCCGGCCCCTCGCCAAACCATTGGCAGCTCCATTGCCTTGGGCCTGGAGGCGCCTCTTCACCTGTCGGCCCCTGAGCTGTCGGCCCCTGAGCTGTCGGTCCCTGAGCTGTCGGCCCCTGAGCTGTGGCCCCGGCCGCAGCGGGCCGACGCGTCCTTCCCCTGGCCCCGCTCGAGCGGCCCATGTCTCCCACGATGACAGTGACGAGCCCGGTGGCGATGGTCACCACCTCGGTGCCGCCCACCTCGGTGCCGCCTACTGCCTCGCTCACAGCTGAGCTCGTTCCCTGATGCCGTCGAACAGGTCGTCTTCGGGCGGCTCAGAACCGGTCAGGTTGTGGGCCAGGTGGTACTCCTCGTAGTGACCGAGCTCTGCCGCCACTTCCAAGGGCAACCCGAACCAGAACGGAGAGCCCGGGTCCACCTGGGTGGCATGGGCCCGCAAAGCGTCGTCGCGGACATGGGCCCAGGCCTCGACATCCACCTCGGTGGTCACTTCCTCCTGGGGCGCAGCGGCCATCATCTCCAGGCGCTCTTCACCCCAGGGCAGCTCCAGGCCAAGCTCCTTGAACTTCTCCGCCAGCGCGAGCTGGCGCTTTTTGGACCAGAGTATGTAGTAGAGCTTCTGTGGCTGCCAGGCCGGGCCGGCTTCGGGGAAGGCGTCAGGGTCGCCTGCCGCTCCGAAAGCAGCCAGGCCGACTTCGTGCGCCCGGATGTGGTCAGGGTGAGGGTACATCGACTGGTGGGCAGGATAGATGGCCATTACCTGGGGCTTGGTACGCCTGACAATGGCCACGAGGCGAGCCGTCGCTTCCTGAAGGGGTGCCCGGGCGAAACAGTCAGGCCGCCGGTTCGCTTCTGAGTCCGGCATACCCGAGTCCCGGTAGCCGAGCATTATGACCTCGTCGTAGCCGATCACCGCGGCCGACCGGGCCAGCTCCTCCGCACGCACCGCAGCCAGGTTGCCCACGATCTCGGGGCGGTTCATGGCCGGGTTCAGGACCTCGCCCTCCTCGCCCCCCGTGCAACAGACGAGTACGCAGCGCACTCCCTCGGCGTGGCACTTGGCCACCGTGGAGGCGCCCTTGGACGCTTCGTCGTCAGGGTGCGCGTGAACTGATAGGAGGCAGAGCTCATCGGTCATCCCCACCAAGATATGGCCAAGGTGGGACCGTTAAGGCTGCCTTTCGGCAGTCCCTTAGCATGGCCAACGTGCCAGAGGGCCTCCTTTTCCGCCAGCTGCTCGCCGGCCGGGACTTCGCCGCCGGCGACCAGTTCGCCACAGCAATGCGCAACCACGTCTACGTCATCGGGGACCGCTCGACCGGCGAAGTCCTGCTCGTCGATCCCGCCTACGACGTCAGCGCGCTCGTGGGCTGGATCGACTCCGCCAACCTGTGCCTCGCCGGGGTGCTGGCTACCCACTACCACGCCGACCACGTCGGGGGAGAAATCCTCGGGGAGCACGTGCAGGGCCTGATCGATCTGTTGGAGCTGGCCGACGTGCCGGTTCACATACAACAGGACGAGGTGCCCTGGGTCGTCGAGATGACCGGCGCCCCGGTGTCGTCGTTGGTGGCCCACATGGATGACGACGTCGTGGAGGTGGGTTCGGTCAGCGTGCGGCTCCTGCATACTCCGGGCCATACCCCGGGGAGCCAGTGCTTCCTGGTGGGCGACAACCTCGTATCGGGGGACACCTTGTTCCTGGACGGCTGCGGCCGGACCGATCTTCCCGGCGCCGACGCCGATGACATGTACACGAGCCTCCAGCGACTGGCCAGCTTGTCGGGCCGGCTCACGCTCTGGCCCGGCCACCACTACTCGCGGGAGGCCTCAGCACCCCTTGAGGAGGTCCGGCGGTCCAATTCTGTACTTTCGCGGCTGGAGCGGGACCAATGGCTGCGCCGCTTTTCCTGACGCTCATGCCCCGTCCGCCGGCCCCTCTCTCACGTAGATCCACCGTTCGGTGGAGGCCCGGACCATCCACCCGGTGGAAGCGGGCGGTGACGGCATCGTCCATGCTGGAGGTATGGCTCAGGAACTTGTGATCGAGGCCACGGGGTTGCGGAAGTCCTACGGGACCACCGTGGCCGTGGACGGGCTCGACTTGGAAATGGCCCGGGGCGAGGTCCTTTCGCTGCTTGGCCCGAACGGTGCTGGCAAGACCACCACCGTGGAGATACTGGAGGGTTACCGCCGGCGGGACGCCGGCGAGGCCCGAGTACTGGGCGAAGATCCCCAGCGTGCCGGGGGGGCCTGGAGGGCACGCCGAGGCATCGTCCTGCAGTCCTGCGAGGACGTTGTCGACCTGACAGTGTCGGAATGCGTCCGCCACTTCGCCCACTTCTACCCGGCGCCCGCCCCTGCCGATGACGTCATCGAACGGGTGGGCCTGAGCGCCAAGCGCGACGCCCGCATCAGATCCCTGTCAGGTGGCCAGCGCCGGCGCCTCGACGTGGCCCTGGGGATAGTCGGGCAGCCCGAGCTGGTCTTCCTCGACGAACCGACCACCGGTTTCGACCCCGAGGCCCGCCGGCATTTCTGGGAAGTGGTGCGTGACCTGGCCAGGGAAGGCACCAGCGTGCTGCTGACGACGCACTACCTGGAGGAGGCCGAGGCCCTGGCGGACAGGGTGGCAGTCATCAACCGGGGCCGTGTCATCGAGTTCGGGGTACCGAGCGAGCTGGGCGGTCGCCAAGATGCTCCCGCCGAGGTCTCCTGGTTCGGCCCCGACGGCTGGCAGCGGGTGAAGACCCAGGAGCCGACGGCCCTGGTCCGCCAGCTGGAAGCGACCTTCGGCGGTGAGGTACCGCGCCTCACCGTGACCCGGCCCACGCTGGAGGACATCTACCTGCAACTGATCGGGGCCAACGCCCTCGACGAGGAGGGACAAGAATGAGCACCGCGAATACCATTGACAGGTTGAACAAGCCGGACGTGCCCCTCGCGAACGCGACCGTCGCCGGGCGCCCTCTTTCGACCGTCCGGGCGTTCGTTTCCGCCAGCCTCGCGCGAGGGCAGGTCGAAGTGCTGCAGTTCTTCCGCAGCAAAGACGCCGTCGTGTTCACCCTGGCCTTGCCGTTGGTGCTGCTGGCCCTGCTGGCGTCCATATTCTCCGGGAAAATCCATGGCACCGACGTGAGCTACAGCCAGGTTTACACCGCCGGGCTGCTTGCCGGTGGCCTGGCGTCGACGAGTTTCCTGAACCTGGCTGTGGCCATTGCCGGTGAGCGAGAGAACGGCGCCTTGAAGCGCCTGGCGGGGACGCCCATGCCGCGGACGGCCTATTTCGCGGGCAAGGCGATGGTCGTCCTCGCAGCCTGCGCCCTGGAGGTGACCGTCCTGTTGGTGTTCGGTCATTTCGTTTACAACGTGGCCTTCCCGAGCACGCTGGAGCGTTGGTGGACCTTTGTCTGGGTCACCGTCCTCGGCGCCACCTCCATGTCCCTGGTGGGGATCGGCATCAGCAGCCTGCCCCGCAACGCACGTTCGGCGGCCCCCGTGGTCAACTTGCCCTTCTTGGTGCTGGAGTTCATCTCCGGGGTATTCGTCCCCTTCACTTCGCTGTCGCACGGCATTTACAGCTTCGCTGGGTTCTTCCCCCTGCGCTGGATCGCGCAGGGCTACCGGTCGGCACTGCTGCCTGACTACTTCGTGAAGATCGAGCCGACTCATGCCTGGGACCATGGCCAGGCGGCGCTCGTCCTCGTCATCTGGTGCGTGGTGGGCCTGGTCATAGCAGCCAGGACCTTCAGGTGGACGGGGCGGGGAGAGCGATAACAGTGCGGGCGGCGGCTAAGGGGTGTGAGGGCAACCAGGTCGGCAAGCAGGGCCAGGTCAGCGAGCACGTCTGGGTTGCCCTCATGCCGTGGTGGCACGTCGCCTTCTTTGCCACCGTGGGTGCCACCGCGGCTTGGAGTGCCGTCGAGGTGCCCGCCTCCTGGCGCCTGTTCAGTTTGCTGGGCCTGTACGCCGGCCTGGTCTTGTTGTACCTGGCCACTCCCGGCAAGTTCGCCGGGGGTGCCTCCCGCCTCGTGTACCTGGTGGGTGCATTCGCGCTATTCGGCACGGCTGCCTTCGTGTTCCCGGGAACCGGCTATCTGCTGTTCATCCTCATCCCTCAATGTTTCGTGTTGATGGATTTGCGACCGGCATTTGTCGCCATCATCGGGTTGGTAATGGTCAGTGGTGGCGGGGAGCTCGCCTATAGCGGGGTCAAGGGCGCCACAGTGGCCACTGTCAGCGGCTCGGGCGTGTTCAGCATCGTCATGTCGTTGCTGCTCGGTGGGTACATAGCCCGCATCATCGAGCAGAGCAAGCAGCGCGCCGCCCTTATCGAGGAACTGGGGCGCACTCGCGCCGAGCTGGCCGAGGTGAGCCGGCAGAGCGGGGCCCTGGCCGAGCGGGAACGTCTGGCCCGGGAGATCCACGATGCCCTCGCTCAGGGTTTTACGAGCGTGATCATGTTGTTGCAAGCGGCCAGAGCGTCGCTGGAACGCGGGGACACCGCTGCGGCGCAGCGCCAGCTCGGCCTGGCCGAGCCGGCGGCCCGGGACGGCCTCGCCGAGGCCCGGTCCCTGATCGGTGCCCTGGCCCCCCTGCCGCTCCAGGGCACATCCCTCGTGGGGGCCGTGGAGCGCGTGTGCCACGAGCTGGGTTCGCGGCTGGGCTTTGTCGCCCGCTTCGAGGTCGAGGGCGCGGCGCAGGCTCTTTCCCACAATGCCGAGATCGTCCTGTTGCGGGCGGCCCAGGTCGCCCTGGTCAACGTGGGCCGCCATTCCCATGCCCTCTCGGCGTCCGTCCGGCTGGTGTTCGGGGGGAACGGGACCTTTCTGGAGGTGGCCGATGACGGGGTGGGGTTCGATCCCGCGCAGGAAGCAGGTTTCGGGCTCAGCCAGTTGCGTTCCAGGGTGGCCGAAATGGGTGGCACGACGGAGATCATTTCATCCTGCGGCGGGGGTACGACGCTGCGGGTAACCCTGCCTGCGCGCAGGACCGCGGCCGATCTCCCGGAGGCGCCGCCTTCTTTGTTGTCGTTGCCCAAGGTCGCGACTGGCGGGCCAGGTACCGTCCCGGCGAGAACAACCCTGGGTATGCCATGACCGTGCGCGTCCTCATCGTCGATGACCACCCGGTCGTTCGCGAAGGGCTGCGGGGGATGCTCGCCGGCGAGGCCGATATCGAGGTGGCCGGTGAGGCGGGTGACGGCAAAGACGCAGTGGGCTTGGCCAGGCACCTGTTGCCTGACGTCGTCCTGATGGACCTGCGCATGCCGGGTATGGACGGGGTCGAGGCCACGCAGCAGATCTGCGCGCTCAACGGCCCGGCTGTCATCGTGGTGACGACCTATGACACCGATCACGACATACTGCGGGCCGTCGAAGCAGGGGCCACTGGCTACTTGCTGAAGGACACACCGCGGGCGGAGCTAATCCGCGCCATCCGCGCCGCGGCCGGCGGCGCCACGGTCCTGGCGCCGGTCGTGGCGGCCAAGCTGTTCAGCCGGAGCCGAGCCCCTGCTCATCTCGAGCTCACAGCCCGGGAACTGGAAGTCCTCGCCTTGGTGGCCAAGGGCAGGACCAACGCCGAGATCGGCCAGGAATTGTTCATCGGTGAGGCGACGGTGAAGACCCATCTCCTTCGCGTCTTCGCCAAGCTGGGCGTCGACGATCGCACGGCGGCTGTCACGACGGCTATCGGCCGTGGCCTGCTGCCGGCGCCCAATTAACCCGATCAGCCAGTAACCCGGTCAGCCGACCGGCCGGGTCAGCAACCCGCCCGATCAGCCAACCGGCCCCGCTGCCACGATGTGGCCGGGCCACGGGGTTGCCGTGAGCGTGGCCGGAGCCATCTCGGGTAGGTAGAGGGCGTAAGGCGCGGTTCAGGCTGACCGATAGCAATTATGAGCAAAACAGCCGTCGCAGCGCGCGAGGCGACGGAGGTCACAGATGGACGAGTTCCCCAGATGAACGACTTCCCCAGATGAACAGTTACATGGTCGGGCGCCAGCCGGTCTTCGACGCGCAGTTCGACGTGCACGGCTATGAACTGCTGTTCCGGTCCCTGGCCCCTCGGCCTGGTGGCGACGCCATGACGGCTGACGTCCTCGTGCACGCCGGCCTGGACATCGGATTGGAGGGCCTGGTCGGCAACAAGCTGGCCTTTGTCAACGCGACACGCTCGTTCCTGGTCGGCGACCACGAACTTCCGTTCCCCCCCCACCAAACGGTTGTCGAGATCCTCGAGGATGTTCCCCGAGACGCACAGGTTTTCGAAGGTTGCCGGCGGCTGGTCGAAGACGGTTACACGCTTGCCCTGGACGACTACGTCTGCGGGGAGGAACGGGACCCGCTGTTGGAGTTCGTGTCGATCATCAAGCTGGACGTGCTGGCGCTGACCCGGGCTGACATAGAACGCACTCTCCGGGTATGCGGCCGGAGGGGTGTCAAGTGGTTGGCGGAGAAGGTCGAGTCCCACCATCAGGTCTACGCCTGCCAAGAACTCGGCTTCGACCTCTACCAGGGCTACGTGCTCTCGCGCCCTGAGGTAGTGGAGGGCAGCTCGCTCAACCCGGGCCGGCTCACCTGCCTGCGTATCATCGAGGAACTCTGCGACCCGCGGACGTCCGCGCGCGACATCGAACGTCTCGTGCAAACAGACGCTGCGCTCAGCTACCGGTTCTTGCGCGCTGCCGGAGCGGGAGCGGCCGGCGGTATGTACCGCAAGGTCAACTCGGTGCGCGAGGGCGTTGTGTTGTTGGGCCACCGCCGCTTGCGTTCCTGGCTGGTGCTCATGCTGCTCTCCGACGTTCGCCAAGGCTCGGACGAGCAGCTCCGCATAGCCATGACGCGCTCCCGGATGGCCGAACTCGTAGCCATGGCGCTGCGTTCCCCTCTCGTCGACAGCGCCTTCACCGTCGGTCTCGTTTCGGCCCTTGACCTCCTCCTGCGGGTGCCGCTGCAGCAGGTAATGGATGGCCTCTCGCTGTCGACGGAACTGGTGGAGGCGCTTGTCAGCCGCACTGGTGTGCTGGGCCACATCCTTACCGACGTGCTCGCCTGGGAGGTGGGTGGTGGAGACCTGCAGCCGCAGGCCGGACTGGACCTGGCCGGGATGGAGAAGGCCTACATCGAGTCCCTTGGCTGGGCGAATGAGGTCTGCAGCGTGCTCGATGCCGACTGAGCCCCAGTGCGCCGCCAGGAGGGCGCCGGGGCAGGGTTGTCGCCGGCACGGCCGGCTGAACCGGGCGCTGTTTCAGCTTGTGGTTTCCCGAGCCCCTGCATGGGAGACTCGGTGGCTGACCCGGAGGACACCCCAGGGTACGGTCACCCACAGGGGCCACAGCCCGTCCAGGCCGTGGTGGTGCGAAGTGGCCACCGCGACGCCCCATATGGCCCAGCACAGCGCGTTGACGGTGGTGTAGGAGGACCATCCGCGGCGGTGCCGGTGCCCGTGACGCTGCCGCCGGCCGCGCCCGCCGGGCCCTGTGCCCTCGGGCAACCGATCGCCGGCGAGGACCATGGGCGCTGTCCCTGAAGGGAGGTCGGTCAGCAGTGAGCTGAGATCCCCGTAGGTCTTGGCTGCGTAGGCGGTACCGAGGCGCTCCTCGAGTTCCTCGAGGGTCAGCCGCCCTTCGGCCGCGTTCTTGGTGAGGGCGGTGGCGACCATCTGGCGGTCAGCATCCGAGATCCTTATGGACGGGTCATGTGCCTGGTCACGCGCCATCCCGCCAGTGTGCCACCTCACCCGGGTGGCTGCAACGGTGCGCGGCCGCTTAGGGCACTCACCGGCACCGGGCCCCGCTCAGATTGGATCTGTGCCGCTTTTCAACATAATTGCACCAGGACGCCAGCCCTGGTGCCACGCTCGGGTGCCGGCCTAACGCGCCAGGCCCGGAGCTTCGTTACCCCAGGCGGCCCAGCCCGGCCGGCTGTGGCGAGCGAACATCTCCAGGTACGGCCCTGGGGAACACCGCTCGATTATCTCGTACAGTTCGTCGGGCTTGCGGGAGTGCTCGCGCTTGCGGGTGGCGATGAGGTTGACCTGGCGGCGCGCCGGGGCGAGGGTGCGGAGCTGGCCGCGAGTACCGAAGAGCACGAGTTCGGTGACGTTGCGAAAATAGAAGCCAACGCCGCGCCCATCACTGCCCCCGTCCTTACGGATTTTGTGCCATACCAGGTTGGCCTTGTACGTGAAGCCCCAATTTTCCAGCACCGCCAAACCGTCGGCCAGGAGAGCGTTCGGGACCCACAGGTAACAGTGGGACCGGGGTGCCATCAGGTCGCCTACCGCCAGATCGGCGATCTCCTTTGCCGTCATGGTCGCGTAGCGGGCAAGGCGTCGGTGCTCAGGTGCCACCTTGCCGGTGCGGTTGGTGAAGCGCCAGGGCGGGTCCACGAGCACCGTGGCAAAAGGCTCCCCGGCCCCGAGTGCAGCAAGGCCGAGGTCGGGCATGACTTGAGCTGAAATGTCGATAGGGCACCATTGTGGCTTATACCAGCTCAGCGGTCCAGCACCCGTGCTCACGCGCAAGCACCGGCAGGGGCCTGGGGCGTGGTGGCGCCGCTTGCCCCAGGCCTACTTGCCGGAGATGGTGAAGACTGCGGTGGGCACCGCCGGCATGGGCGCGTCCCCAAAATCAAAGAACGACACTGCGTCACCCGACTCGCGGCCCGATCCCACGACCCGCAACAGGTAGGGAGTGCCTGAGGCGGCGACGTACATGCGGTCACCCTCCCCGTCGTTGAGGACTATTGCCTCCCGCCCGTGCCAGGCAGCTGTACCCGGGAGTTTGGAAATCTTGCCCGGGCCCGACAAGAACTGGTCCACGAAAGTGGTCGACACCGTGAGCTCGACGAAATCAGCCAGGTTCGAACTCGATGCCGGGGCCTTTATCCACTTGTTCGCTACGGTTTTAGCTGCTGTCGGCGACTCCTTCAGTGTCAACCATGACTCCTCGTCCGCTTTCACGTACACGTACTTCCCGGCGGTGACGAGCTCCATGGTCACACCGGGCTCCTGGATGCTCCCGCCACCCCCGCTTGGCGACATGGTCAGGTTGAGCGATAGCCAGGAACCGCTTTCGAGAAGGTGGGCAAGAACGTGAAAATCCTTGGCATGGAGCATGGCCGTCCGGGCGTCACCGAAGATCTGGCCCGCGGTCTTGCTTTGTTCGGTGCTGTTGAGGGGCGCCCGTGCGCCAGTGGCAAGAGGAACGGCCAAGAGGGCGACGACGCCCACGGCAAGGTTGTGGTTCAGTCGGCTCATAGTGAGAGAGTACCATGGGCCTGACCAGCAGTGACGGGTGCTCAGGGTGTACGGGGCGACCCGCCGGGCCCGATGCTATCCCGCAGTGCGCGGGCCGGCCTGGCCTGGCCTGGTGCGGGCGTGGTACGCCGTGGTCCGGTGCGCCGTTTCGAGCCCGTAAAACGCCGCGAATTGGCCAGGAGCGGCTGTTGGGCATTAAGGAGCTCCTGCGTAAGAAGGGGCTGTTGCGGAACTGGCGTCAGCGGAAATCCCGAGAACGCAGGGCGCCCGCTTTGGCCAAAGGTGTTAACGCTTCGATGCTAATGGCAAGCACGTTGACGGCACCGTCGGCTCTTTCGAGCTTGCCACGGACCAACAGACCGGTCGCAGTACGGGCCACCTGGCCATAACGCTGCCAGATAGGGTGCGGGCAAATGACGTTGACCAGGCCAGTTTCGTCTTCCAGGTTTACGAAGACCACGCCCTTGGCCGTCATCGGCCGTTGGCGATGGGTGACGAGGCCACCGATCGTTACCAGCGCCCCGTTTGGCAGGCCGCCCAAGCCTGCTGCTGGCACCACGCCCAGCGAGCCCAGTTCCCGGCGAAAAAGCTCGGTCGGGTAGCTGTCCGGGGACAACCCGGTAGCCCACAGGTCCGCCCGGTTGAGATCGGCGGGGCCCATGGCGGGGAGCGGGGGAGCCTCGGCCCCGATGACGAGCCCGGTCAAGGTGGCCTGACTGGCCTGTGCGGTCCGGTGGATCTTGGTGGTTTTGGGAGTTTTGGAGGCCTTAGGGGCGGCCGCGCCGCGTCTCGCCCTCGTCCCCGACCGCCCGCCTGTCCCCATGCGTCGATCGGTGCCTGCCCGCCCGCCCGGATTGCCCTGTGCCACGGCGCCAGCGGACCACAACGCCTCCCGCCGGCTCAACTCGAAGCACTCGAAAGCGCCTGCCATTGCCAGGGCCTCGGTCTGAGCCACACTCAAACCGCACCGCCGGACCAGGTCCTCCATCCCGTCATAGGGCCGACCGGCGGCAATGCGTTTGGCCAGGTCCGAACCGATCGTGCGCACATAGGAAATCCCCAGGCGTACCGCCGCGCCGTCCCTGCCAGCCGCCCCGTCCCTGCCAGCCAGGTCGTCCCTGCCAGCGGGGCCGGCTGGCTCCAGCACTGAAACAGCCCCGCTGGCGTTCACGCCCGGTCGGCGTACCTGAACACCGTGGCGGCGGGCGTCAAGGACGAGGCTTTGGGGCGACCAAAAACCCATGGGCTGGCTGTCGAGCAGACCGGCCAAAAAAGCCGCCGGGTAGTGGAGCTTGAGCCAGGCCGAGGCGTACACGAGGTAGGCGAAGCTGACCGAATGGCTTTCAGGGAAGCCAAAATTGGCGAACGCCGACATCTGTTCCCAGATACGGTCGGCCACCGGGCCTGTGGCTCCTCGCTCGGCCATGCCGGCATAAAAGCGTGCCCGCAGGCGCTCCATGCGCTGAGCGCTGCGCTTGGCCCCCATCGCCTGGCGCAGTTGGTCCGCTTCGGCGGGGCTAAAACCGGCCACGTCGATGGCCATTTGCATGAGCTGTTCCTGAAAGAGCGGCACACCTAAGGTCTTTTGGAGGCTTCGCTCCAGCAGTGGGTGGAGGTAGCTGATCCGCTCGGTGCCGTTACGCCGGCGCAAATAGGGGTGTACCGAATGGCCCTGGATCGGCCCTGGGCGGATGAGGGCCACTTCTATTACGAGGTCATAAAACGTATTCGGTCGCAGGCGAGGTAGTGTTGCCATCTGAGCCCTGCTCTCCACCTGGAAAACTCCGACGGAATCTGCCTTGCACAGCATCTCGTAGACTCCCGGGTCCTGGGGTAGGGCGGCTAGGTCAAGCTTGGTCCCGTAATAGGCCTCTATGTGGTCCACCGTCGCGTGCAGGGCGGAAAGCATCCCGAGGCCCAGCATGTCGAACTTGACGAGCCCCACCCGGGCACAATCTTCCTTGTCCCATTGCAAGACGCTGCGGTCGGCCATGCGTGCCCATTCGACGGGGCATACTTCGGCTACGGGGCGGTCGCATATGACCATGCCACCCGAATGGATGCCCAGGTGGCGCGGGAAGTCCAGTGTTTCCCGGGCCAGGTCCAGCACCGGTCCGGGGATGCCCCCGCCGCCGCCCCCGCCGCCGCCGCTGCCGCCGCTAGTGGCTGGGAGCGGTCCCCAGGCGTCCAGGCATTTAGCCCAGGCGTCGACCTGGCCCTGTGACCCTCCCAAAGCCTTGCCCATGTCGCGCACGGCCGAACGGGGCCTGTAGGTTATGACATTTGCCACCTGAGCAGCCTGTGAGCGGCCGTAGCGGCGGTAGGCGTACTGGATCGCCTCCTCTCGCCGATCACTCTCGATGTCGACGTCGATGTCGGGTGGCCCGTCCCGCTCGGGCGACAGGAACCGCTCGAAGAGAAGGCCGAGGCCCACTGCGTCCGCCTTCGTTATGCCGAGCGCGTAGCAAACAGCTGAATTGGCTGCCGACCCCCGGCCCTGGCAATAGATGTCGGACTCGTTACAAAAGCGCACGATGTCCCAGACGATGAGGAAATAACCGGCGAAACCGAGCCGGTCGATCATGCCCAGTTCGTAATCAATCTGGGCGTACGCCCGGGGATGACTGGGAGCCTCCCGGGGCCCGTAACGGTGGCGGGCGCCCTGCTCGGTGAGATGGCGGAGCCATGTCATTTCGGTGTGGCCAGGTGGGGTGGGAAATGGTGGCAACTTCGGGGCGACCAGCTTCAGGTCGAACGCGCAGGCCAGTCCCAGCTCGGCTGCCCGTTCCACGGCACCGGGGTAGCGGGCAAAGCGGCGGGCCTGTTCGGCCCCGCTGCGCAGATGGGCGCTGGCGGCTGCCGGCAACCATCCGTCCATGTCGTCGAGGCTGCGCCGGCCCCGCACTGCGGCCAGAGCGGTGGCCAATCGGGCCCGTCCTGGCCGGTGGTAGTGGACGTTGTTGGTAGCGACAACGTCGGCGCCGGAATGGCAGGCCAGCTCGACCAGGGCATCGTTGCGGGCCGAAGCGAGGGGCTCGCCATGGTCCCATATCTCGACGACCACGTTGGCCCGACCGAAGTGGCGCTGCAAGCGGGCCAGTTCCGTACCGGCGGCACCGGGCCCAGCCCGCATAAGGGCGGCCGGGACCGGTCCCTTGCGGCAACCGGTGAGCACGAGCCAGTGGTCGGAGGTCCCGGTCCCGGGAGGCACCGGGACCGAGGGCAGAGGGACCTTCTCCGACATTGAGATTGTGGAGAGATCCAGGTCGGCACCAGCGCCGATAGCGGCCAGGAGTGCCAGGTCGACCAGCGGGCGCCCCTTTTCCCTCCCCAGCAGGTGGGCCGCGGAGAGCGCCTTGCACAGGCGGGCGTAGCCGGTCGGGCTACGTGCCAGCACTACCAGGTGGGCGCCCTCGGGGTCGGCCGCGCCGACCTGGGGGCGCGTAAGGCCAAGGGTGACCTCAGCCCCGAAGACGGTCGGCAGCCCGATCGGGCCAGCCGCCTCGGCGAAGCGCACCACCCCGTACATGCCGTCGTGGTCGGTTATGGCCAGCGCTTCGAGCCCGAGGCGCGCCGCCTCTTCGACCAGTTCGTCGGGGTGAGAGGCGCCGTCGAGGAAACTGAAATTGGAATGGCAGTGCAGTTCGGCGTACGGGGCCCCTTCACCCACTCAGTAATTGTACGAACGTATGTTCCCCTCCGCAAGGGGCCGCCGTGGCCCACGTCGGTCAGAGGCGGGGCGGGGGAGGGTGGAGCGGTCGTTGCCCGGGGACTCGGCGCCACTTGACGCTGAGGTCGGGGTTGTCCCTGGTGCTAGCTGGCGGAGGGGATGGTGGGAGGGGTACCCGGCTCACAGAGGCCGCTGGGGCCCTCGGAGGCTCCCAGGTCGCGGGCAAGCGGGCCAG
>Ga0326728_10000798_pt1 | contig 118635 bp, 99 predicted proteins | sample MB3enrmetagenome_FD_207602 | JGI IMG/M metagenome (GOLD analysis project Ga0326728, IMG submission 207602) | Lab enriched peat soil microbial communities from McLean, Ithaca, NY, United States - MB31MN | ecosystem: Environmental > Terrestrial > Soil > Wetlands > Peat | place: USA: New York... | reverse complement strand
ACAGGAACAATATCCATATCAGACCACCATAATGGCTAATCAATTGCGGGCCAAAAAGCCGACGCCGCCGGCCCGGAGCCCAGCATTTGGTTAGGCGAAAGGTTTTCCGTGGAAATTCAGGCTAGCCGCACGGCAGCGCGCAAACTCAAAACCCCACGGACTTGCTCCTGTGACGGGATGCTCCGCTTCACTGTGTGCCTGTCCGTTCAGCCCGTCGCGCTGTAGCCAGCATTGGCCACATTTAGCCAGGCTGGTCGCTCATGTCAATGCTGCTTCATTTCGGAGGCAAGGCAACGCTGCCCTGTTCCTTGTAGCGGACCAGCAGGCTTGTGCCGCGTTTGGACATGCGCAGCTCAAAGTTGCTCATAAGCTGTCTGCCGGTCAGCGTGCGCTGTTGGTTGGTGCGGCCTTCCTCGAAGACATCCAACTGGTAGGAAGCCCGCGGATCGAGGCCGTGCAGGCCGGCTTGCAGGACGGGGTAAGGGCATTCCTTGTGGCGGAAAGCCAGCACGATCCCCGCATTGAGGTCACTGCGATGCAGTTGCCAGGCAATCAAGGCAGCGGGGCCCGGCTCGCACGGCGTCAGCGGATAGAAATCCCCATACCAGTATTTCTGGCTCTCCTTGGCCTCGGCGAGCGTCGCGCGAGCAGCCGCGAAGGAGAACTGCTCGTCGAGGATAGGGAATTGGCAGATGAGTCCTGCGGTGGCCGCGCTCCGCAGGTCGTAGGGTTCGGGCGTCCAGGCGCAGAGAAAGGTTCTCCATGCCAGCTCTCAAAGTCGTTGGACCGGTCGCCGAACGTTCCAGCGAGGCCCGCCACTGGCCCGACCAGCCAATGGCGGTGATCATGCCTTCGTCGCCGTACTGCACGTTGAAAAACGGAAACGCGCCGTTGGAAGGACGGCCTCCTTCCGGCGCCAGCACGACTCTCTTACTGGGCTCGACCTCGGTTTCAAGCGGCAGGAACGAGCGCTCGCTGCAAACATCGCCGACCAAATGGTGCAACTGCACCGGCTTGCGGAAGTAGCCGGTGCGGAGTTGGACATCCAGGGCCTGCACCTGTTCGAGCAACGGCGCGTCCTCGGTGCCCAGGTTCTCGAACTCCAGCACCCACTCGACTGCCGGGTAGCGCTTGAAAGCACTAACCGTGGGGCTCACGCGCAGATGCGTGATCGAGTCCGTCCAGCTCACCTCGTGGACGACGCGGGCCAGGGTTTCCGTGGTTTTGACCGTGCATTGCCAGTCCTTGAGGAACGTGGACGAGGCCGCGCTGCCATAGTTGAAGGAAAACGGGAGCATCCTTCGCGTCAATGGCTCGCGATCTTCGTCGGCCCAGCAGACCTTGCCTTCGCGGGTAATGATGCAGGCGCCCGCCCAGTCGGCTTGATCATAGCCGGGGCCGTCAGGGGTCGAATCCACCTTGAGCGTCAGCTCGCGAGTGCTTTTGGGCAGGGTGATCCGGACCGGCACGGGCGCGTTGCTGCCAAAGAGCGTCGGGGTGCGAAAGACTTCCTTGCCAGCGATCTCCACGCTGAACTGCACGGAGCCGCGCACGCCGCCGGTGTCGAGGTTATTGTCAATGCCAACGAAGGACCTGAACTGCCGGGCATCCGGCGGCAGATGCAGGACGATCTCGCTATTGGCATGGGTGCCCAGGCCGTGCTTGAAGCTGCGCTGGCCGAGCTTGATCGGGGTATCAATGCACGATCGGCCGTAGCCCAGCGAGCTGTGGTCCTGCCGGCGGAGTTCGACGCCCACCGCCGGCGCGCGGCCTTCCGCGCGGTGGCCAGTAAAGGCTGCACTGGCCCAGTCCTGTATTTCCTGGATTTCCTCAGGCGTGGCCATAACCGCGTCCTGGGGCGCATCGGCCGGGATGTCGCTGGGCGACAGAGCTAGGGCCGCCGGACCCGCAAGCAACGGCAGCAACACCCCAAGCGCACCCCCCAGGGCCGGAAGCCCAGGCCTGAACATGCGGAAAGAACGCCTTGTCCGCGGGGAAAGGCCAGCTTCAGGAATTGGTTGCCGCGTCATCGGACCTAATGATAGCGGGGAGAGGGGGTCAATTCAAACGCGAAGGGCAGAGGCGGACTTTGCATCCGTGCCTCACACCCGAACCGCCCCACAAGTGGCCGGTTAAGCACGGGAAAGCAAGTCGTTTCCTTTAAACTGCCTTGAAACTACCTTCAAACTACCTAGAAACCACCTTCAAACCACGGAGAGAATGCCTGGGAAATGGCCTTTTGCTGCATGTTGGGGGCCTTGCGCCGAGCCAGTCATTTCAGACGAGTACATACGAGTAGTAAGGACGGCTAACCCCTGGAGGCGAACTCGGTCTGCCGGCCACGAACCGGCTCGAAGCGCCGCTAGGCTGGGTGCGCCAGAACCGAGACCAGGTACTGCCCGGTATGGCTGCCCGGGGTTTTGGCTACTACTTCGGGCGGGCCTTGGGCGATAATCTGACCGCCGGCGTCGCCGCCTTCGGGGCCAAGGTCGAGAATCCAGTCTGCGGTCTTAATCACCTCCAGGTTGTGCTCGATCACCAGCAGCGTGTTGCCCGAGGCGCGGAGCTTGAAGAGCACTTCCAGCAACTTGGCTACGTCATGGAAGTGCAGCCCGGTGGTTGGTTCGTCGAGGATATAGAGCGTGCGGCCCGTGGCTTTGCGGCTGAGTTCCGCCGCGAGCTTCACGCGTTGGGCCTCACCGCCGCTGAGCGTCGTGGCCGGCTGGCCCAGGCCGATATAGCCCAGGCCCACCTCCGCCAGTGTGAGCAGCGGGTCATAAATCTGCGGCACGGCGCGGAAGAACGTCACTGCCTCGTCCACCGTCATATCCAGCACGTCCGCAATGTTCTGGCCCTTGTAGGCGATCTCCAATGTCTCGCGGTTGTAGCGCCGGCCATTGCAGGCCTCGCAGGTCACATACACCGGCGGCAGGAAGTGCATCTCGATCTTGATCAGCCCGTCGCCCTGACACTTTTCGCAACGCCCGCCTTTGACGTTGAAGCTGAAACGGCCTGAGCTGTAGCCACGGATCTTGGCGGCGGGCAACCGGGCGAAGAGGTCGCGGATATGGTTGAACATGCCGGTGTAGGTGGCCGGGTTGCTGCGTGGGGTGCGGCCAATTGGCGTTTGATCAATCACAATCACCTTGTCCAGGTTCTCGAAGCCGCGCAGGGAGCGGTGAGCGCCCGGGCGCTCCTTGGAGCCAAAGAACTTCCGGAAGAGCGCGCGCCGCAGGATGTCATCCACCAGCGTGCTCTTGCCGGAGCCGCTGACACCCGTGACGCAAGTGAGCGTGCCCAGCGGGATTCGGGCATCAATGTTCCTGAGGTTATTTTCCCGCGCGCCCAGCACTTCCAGCCAGCCTCGGTCCGGGGAGGGCTTGACGCGGTGGCGGGGAAGGGGGATCGAAAGCTCGCCCCGCAGATATTTGGCGGTCAGCGATTGAGGGTGCGCGAGGACTTCCGCAAGCGTGCCCGCGGCCACCAACTCGCCGCCGCGCACCCCCGCGCCGGGGCCGAGGTCGAGGATGTAATCGGCATGGCGGATGGTGTCGGCGTCATGCTCGACCACGAGCACCGAGTTGCCGAGGTCGCGCAAGCCCGCCAGCGTTTGCAGGAGGCGGTCATTGTCGCGTTGATGCAAGCCGATGCTGGGCTCGTCCAGGATGTAGAGCACGCCCACGAGACCGGCGCCGATCTGAGTCGCCAGGCGAATGCGCTGGGCTTCGCCGCCGCTCAAGGTGCCGCTCTCGCGGTCGAGAGTGAGGTAGCCCAGCCCCACGTTCCTGAGGAAACCCAGCCGGGCGCGGATTTCCTTGATTAGGTCATGGGCGATCTTCTCCTGGAATTCCGTGAGCTTCAGCATGGAGAAGAACTCGTCCGCCCGCTCCACCGATAAAGCGCAGACGTCCATGATGGAAAGGCCGGGGAAGGAGGGGGGGCGAGGGTTGAGAGTTGAGGGTTGAGGGTTCGAGGGAGCGTTGAGCATGGAGCGTGGAGCGTCCGCCGCTGCCGACACACGAAACTCGTCACTCGCCACGTCCTTCGCCCCGCCCAGGCGCACTGCCAGAATCTCCGGCTTGAGTCGTTTCCCCTGGCACGCATCGCAGAACCGCGGGCTCATGAATCCCTTGAGCCGGTTGCGGGTGAACTCGCTCTCGCTCTCCCGATAGAGCCGCTGCAGGTTGGGAATCACGCCCTCGAACGGGCGGGTGATCTTGCTCATCTTCCCCCCCCGCCAGAAGTTGAACTCGATCTCGGTCGCGCCTGAACCCCAGAGCAGCACGCGGTGGAAGTCTTCCGGAAGGGCTTTATACGGCGCTTCCATGCTCTGCTGATAGCGCTTTGTCACGCCACGCAGGAGGCCTTTGTAATAGACCACCATTCGCTTGCCGCCCCGCCGCCAAGGCAGGACAGCGCCCTGTTCGAGCGACTTCTCCGGGTCCGGCACGACCAAGTCCTCGTCGAAGATCAGCTTCTGCCCCAGGCCGTGGCAGACCGGGCACGCGCCAGCCGGCGCGTTGAAGGAGAAGTGTTTGGGCGTGAGCGGCTCATAGCTCTTGCCCGTGGCAGGACTCAGGTTGCGGTTGGAATGCAGCATCTCGACCCAGCCCTGAGGGCTGAGGCTTGAGGCTTGAGGGTTGGGAGGGGGCGAAGACGTGAAACGCGAACCGTGATGCGTGATAGGTGATTCTGCATTCTGCATTCTCGCTTCTGCCTTCTCCGGCCCCTGGTGCAAAGTCAGCATCACGCCCTCGCCCCAGCGCAAGGCGGTCTCGACAGAATCGCTCAGCCGCACGCGAATCTTGTCGTCAATGACCAGGCGATCTACGACCGCCTCGATCGTATGCTTCGCCTTGGGGTCCAGCTTGATTCGCACCCCCTCGGCCAGTTCGACCAATGTGCCGTCCACCCGCGCGCGGACGAAGCCTTCGCGCGCGAGCCGTTCGACCACGTCGCGGAACTCGCCCTTCTGGCCGCGCACCACGGGTGCCAGCAGCATCACGCGCGTCCGCGGTGGCAAGGCGAGAATGCGGTCCACGATATCGCTGGTCGTCTGGCGCACGATGGGAACACCCGTTTCCGGGCAATAGGGCTGGCCGACGTGCGCGTATAGCAGGCGCAGGTAATCGTAGATCTCCGTCGTAGTCGCGATGATGGAGCGCGGGCTGGACCCGGAGCTGCGCTGCTCGATGGCTATGGCCGGAGACAGCCCTTCAATGAAGTCCACATCCGGCTTCTGCATCTGGTCCAGGAACTGCCGGGCGTAGGCCGAGAGGGACTCGACATACTTCCGCTGCCCCTCGGCGTAGATGGTGTCGAACGCGAGGGAAGACTTGCCGGAGCCGCTCAAGCCGGTGATGACCACCAGCTTGTCGCGCGGGATGTCCAGCGTGAGATTCTTGAGGTTGTGCTCACGGGCCCCGCCGATGCGAATGAATTCTTTGCTCACGGCCTCGAATTCCCCTGTGCAATCAAACACCCAGCCTACGCCGAGTTTAAGTCGAAGCAAAGGAGAAGGTTGGCGGCTTCACAGCGGCGGCTTTGGCTGACGGGGAGTTGGCAGTAATTCCAGGCAGGACAGGAGACTACGTCAAAGCTCTCCGGCGCAGTGCCTTCCAGATCTTGATCACCTCGTATGTGATCACCGTGGTGAAGCTCACCGCCAGCCAGAGACAGACCGCCTCCACAGGTAAGCCGTGCCACGCGCCAACGGCTAGTCCCATCATGGCGGAGGGGCGATACCCCCACCAGCCATAGGGCACCGCCAGCGTCGCCTCCCAAAGCAGGCTGATCAGGAGGATAATAAAGAAGGTGAAGCTGAAGGCCCGCCAGTTGATGAATGACTGCGCCGTGCGAAAAAAGCCCGCTGCGGGAACAATCGCTACCACCGTGAGGTAGGTGAAGTACCACGGGAACCCCTCGGGCGCTGGGGAGAAGGCCTTCTTGTAGATCGCGGCGGCGGCAATCAGCGCCACGCCCAGGATGACTGACTGCGGATGGAACTCCGCGATGCGCCGAAGGGCCTTCGCCCGGCTTTGGTAGTCGGGAATATGGTACTCTCGCACCCAGTATTCGTCCGCCCAGAGATAGCTCAGGAGGACCAGCATGAACCCCGTCACGTAGAAGATGAATTCCTCGATGGGAATGGAGCCGCCCACCGCGGGGATGTTCACGCCGAGCGTTGCCTTCTCGTTCAGGAAAGTGAAGAAAGTGTTGCCGAACAGCAGGTCGAGTGCGAAGCCCAAAGGGGCCAGCACTGCGATGGTGAGCCCGAAGCCTTTGCGCGCCAACTCCAGGTCCGGGCGGCGCGCGAACCACCCGCTCAGCGCCGCCAGCGGGATGATGAACAGCAACAGGCTCCAGGTGTAACCGTAGGGAGTGGGGTTGGCGGAATCTATTTGCAGCCTGCCCGGGTGCAGGACCGTGCGCAACGTGAGCGCAGCCGGCAGGATCAACAGCACGGCAATGAGGACCACGACTCGAAATGCCTCGCGGGGATGGCGCTGATTGCCAACGTCGCAGGGCGCGGAAATCTCGGGTGTCATGAGGAGAACATGCCAGATCGGTGGCTCCCGCGAAAGACACCGCTTGGGGGGACGGAAGATATTGCTTCCGGCGTGCTGAACCATTTCAATGGCCGCTGATGATCGCGAAACGTGTCATACCATGCCTGGACGTCCATGCGGGCCAGGTCACCCGCGGCGTCCAGTTCGGGGTGGCCGAGAAAGGCGGGCTGCGCAACGTGGGCGATCCCGTCGAACTCGCCCTGCGCTACAACGAGCAGGGAGCCGACGAGATGGTGTTCTTCGACATTACCGCCACCGCACATGGCCGCGCTACAATGGTGGACGTCGTCGAGCGCGCCGCGGACCAGTGCTTCATGCCGCTGACGGTTGGCGGCGGCCTGCGGTCCGTGGAGGACATGTACACGATGCTCCGCGCCGGCGCGGACAAGATCAGCATCAACTCCTCAGCGCTCGCGACACCGGACCTGATCCGTGCCGGCGCCGAGAAGTTCGGCAGCCAGTGCATTGTGGTGTCCATTGATGCCAAAAAGGCCGGACCGGACCGGTGGGAAGTGTTCTCTCACGGTGGCCGCAAGGCGACGGGTCTGGATGCGGTGGAATGGGCCAAGCGCGCTGTGTCGCTTGGCGCGGGCGAGATTGTGCTCAACAGCATAGACGCGGACGGCACCAAGGCGGGGTTCGACCTCGTTATCACGCGCCGCATCAGCGAGGCGGTGGGCGTGCCGGTGGTTGCCAGCGGTGGAGCGGGAACGCTCGATCACATGGCCGAGGTGCTCCTCAAGGGCAAAGCGGACGCGGTATTGGCCGCCAGCATCTTCCACTTCGGTGAATACACCGTCGGCGACGTGAAGCAGTTCCTGAAGAGCAAGGGGATCGTGGTAAGACTCACCTGACCCCGCGCTGCCACAGGTCGAAGTAGTAGAGCGCGACGACTACGAGTGAGTGCCGGATCTTCCCTGCCGCCACCAAGTGCGGAATCTCAGCCATCGGCATCAGCCGAGTGATCAAATCCTCTCCACCATCCAACTGCAGCGGGTGAACGCAGTGGCAGTTCTCCACCAGCACCGTGTAGCAGACGTTGCTCATGATGGCTGGGTTGGGGCAGTTCTGACCGATGATGCGCGGATTCTCGCCCGCGTAACCGGTTTCTTCGCGTAATTCCCGCAGGGCCGCCGCCACGGGAGACGCATCGCTGGGGTCCGTCATCCCGCCTGGAATCTCCAGTTCCACCGCGGCCGAGCCGTGGCGGTATTGCTCGATCATCACCAGGCGCCGGTCAGGCGTGAGGGCGATGACGTTGACCCAGTTGACGCAATCAATGACATAGACATCCTGCGGCTGCTGCGTCCGCGGCGAGACGACCTGATCGGTGCGGATGCTGAAGATGCGGAAATCCCCGGCGGGCTTGGAGCCGAGCTTCTTCCAGGGCTTCAACTCGCCGCTCACCAGCCGTTGCCTTTCTCCTGTGCGGCCCAGCCCTGACGCATGAGGCCAAGGAGGTGAGCGAGCGCTTCCTCGTAGCTGCGGTTCTTCTGCCCGGCTAATTGGCGCGCGCGCTTGTCAAGTTGAGCGGCCATTTCGTTCGCTTTGTGCGGCGGACAGCCCAAGGCTGAAAGGACGCTTGCCAGCTCTTGGGGGTCCATGAATTGTCCAAATGCCAAGCGCCAGAGGCTGTTGGGCCTGGAACGCCCCGCATCACCTCACATCGCAACTTCGGCCGGCACAATCGTGATGCTCTCAACGACCATGTGTTTGATGGGCCGATCCTGCGGCCGCGTAGGCGTGGCGGCAATCTTCTCCAGCACATCATCTCCCCGGATCAACTTGCCAAACGCCGTGTACTGCCGGTCCAGAAAGCGCGGGTTACCGTGACAAATAAAGAACTGGCTCCCCGCCGAGTCCGGATCGGACGAGCGAGCCATCGAAAGCACGCCACGGTCATGATGGCGATCACTAAACTCGGCTTTGACCTTATGCCCGGGACCGCCCGTGCCCCAGTTGCGTTCCTGCGCCGGGTCCTTGGTCAGCGGATCGCCGCCCTGGATCATGAAGCCCTTGATCACTCGGTGAAAGCAGGTGCCGTTGTAGAATCCCTTGCGGGCCAGCGCCTTGAAGTTCTCGACGGTCTTGGGGGCGACTTCGGGCCAGAACTCCAGGGCCATTTCGCCTTCGGTGGTCTTAATGACGGCAATTTCGTTGTCCATAAAACAGCATGCTCAGGATGACATTTATTTGTCACGCGCAGAATGAACTCCCAGGGAGCGCGGACCCAACTCCACGCGCGCTTCCAGCATAGCACCAGTTGAACGAAAATTCTTTCCTTCTGTCTATCGGAAGCTATGTATATGCGCACTATGTCAAAGAAAGTATTCTTGCAAGCCCTTGTGGCAGCGGTCCTCACGTCTGGCAGCCTGGCGTATCTGGCCACAGCGGCAGATGAGAAGCCAAAACTGCCCGACGGGCTCTACGCCGAAATGAACACCTCCAAAGGCAAAATCCTGCTTTCCCTGGAGTTCGAGAAGACGCCACTGACAGTAGCGAATTTCGTCGGCCTGGCCGAAGGGACCAAGAACTACTCCACAGATGGCGGGCCGCCCAAGGCCCAAGGCAAACCATTTTACGACGGGCTGAAGTTCCATCGGGTGATTCCCGACTTCATGATCCAGGGTGGCGACCCCCAAGGCAGTGGCCGTGGTGGCCCGGGTTATATGTTTCGCAACGAGATCGTTCTTTCCCTGAAGCATGATCGCGCCGGCACCCTCTCCATGGCTAACGCCGGCCCCGACACCAACGGCAGCCAGTTCTTCATTACCCACAAAGACACCCCCTGGCTGGACGGCAAACACACCGTCTTCGGCCATGTGGTCGAGGGCCAGGACGTAGTTAATAAGATCGCTGCAGGCGACACCATTACGAGCGTCAAGATCATCCGGGTGGGCGACAAAGCCAAAGCCTTCAAGACGGACGAAGCCGCCTTCCAGAAGTATTCCAGCAAGACATAACACGCTATAGATAAGCCACTTACGGATTGAAACCACCCCAGGGCTGGCGGGCTGACGCACGCAGGAGCGCTTGGGCATGTCAACCCTGCTTCAATTAGCTGTAACCAATCTCCTTGCCTCGCGTCTTGGGATTGTGTAATAGATGAACAGGTTGCCGTCTATAGAAGCGGTGGCCGACAAATAAACCAAAAACGATAATAGAGGACAAACAAGAATGAAGAAGCTTAGTTTAATCGCAGCCCTGGCCCTTGGCGGCCTATTGGCTTGCAGCACAATTGCCATGGCGCAAGACACCAACGCTACCCCCAAAAAGGGTGGCAAGCGCGGTATGCCCACGGTGGAACAGCGTCTGGATAGAATGACCACCGAGCTCAGTTTGACCGACGACCAGAAGCCCAAGGTCAAAGCAGTACTCGAGGAAACCGGCAAAGACATGCAGGCCCTCCGCGACCTCCCGCAGGATGAACGCCGCCCCAAGATGCAGTCCATCCGGGAAGACGAGACCAAGAAGCTGAAGGCCATCCTCACTCCTGACCAGATGGACAAGTTGTCCAAGATGCAGGAAAAGAAGGGCAAGAAGAAAGCCGACCAGTAATCTTCTCTCTGCCAATACAGATACTTAGAGGGACGGCCTTGAGCCGTCCCTTTTCTTTGCGCTGCACTGCTCCGGCTGCCCTCAGTGCTCTTGGACATAAGTTCGATGACGTAACCTGAGCCAAACCGTCGTAGCGCGGACTGATAGTCTGGCAGGCGCACGGTCGAGTCTGGCCTCCCGCCCCGTTTCGAGCGCCCGCCGAGGGGAACCGGAAGCCTGCGCTCCGACACTTTGGGGCAGAGGAGGCCGCCCTCGCCGCTCCCGATCCTGTGCCTGTCCTCACCGTATCCTCGCCCTGGCCTCTCCGTAGCACCTCTTATCGCCGATAAGAGGTGCTACGGAGAGGCTACGGTGAGGATCAGGATGGGATACGGGGCCGTGGCGGCGGCAAGCGGTCGGGAAGCTACGTGGAGATAGGAAGTTGCGAATCTGAGGCGCGGCTGGACCGGTATCGGCGGCGCTCTGCCGACAACTTACTGCAAGCAAGAGGCCCAGGGAGCGTTTGGCGGTAACATTTTCGGCTGCCAATGCGTATAGGAAGGTAGTATGAACAAATCGAAGTCGTTACTAGTCTTGGCGTCCACGGCACTAGCCGCGGGCGGGTTATTCGTCTTTAAGTCTCAAGCGGCCGAACCCTCGGCGGCTCAGCAACCCCCTCGTCAGCAATGGCTGGAGCGCGCCCAGGAAAAGCTTGGTCTGACCGATGAGCAGGTCGCACAGATCAAAACGGAACTGCAAGGCGAGGTTGAGGCCGTCAAGGGCATGATCACCCAGCTCCATGATGCCCGCATGGGATTACGAGAAGCGATTCAAAGCTCCGGGGCCACCGAAGCTTCCGTCCGCGCCGCAGCCGCCAAGGTCGCAGCCGTCGAGGCGGACCTGGCCGTCGAGCGCCTTAAGCTGTATGGCAGAATCAGCCCCCTTCTGACCGCCGACCAACGCGAGCAGGTCAAGCAGTTCCAGTCGAAGATAGATGACTTCCTGGACGGCGCCATCAATCGTCTCAGCGAGCGGTTGTCCGTCAAATAGCCGGCAGGGCTCGCGCGGCAAGCAACTGCGGGCTCTTCGGAAGAGGCGCCATTGAACATTGAAGTTGGCAAACCGCGGGTAGTAGCCTTGCAGCCAAGGTGAATGACGATGCGCAACTGCTGGCACGAATTAGAGATGGCGCGGTGGACGACTTCGCCGAACTTGTCCGCCGCCATCAGTCGCAGGTCTGCGCCATTCTTTACCGTTACGAACGCGACCGCCAGAAGCTGGAAGACCTCGCACAGGAGACCTTTCTCAAAGCCTGGCGTTCCCTCAGCGGCTTCGATGGTCGCGCACCTTTTGAGCATTGGCTGTCGAAGATCGCGGTCCGCGTCGCGCTCGATCACTTGCGCAGAGAACGGCGCCGGCGCAATGAGATCGGACTTCCGGACCTCGGCGAGAACGCCCTCGAATGGCTGCGCAGCGATGACGAGGCCCGGGAAATCGGGGCCCGCGAAGCGGCGGAGTTGCTCGCACTGGCAATGCGCGAGCTTTCGCCAGCGGAACAACTGGTCATCACGTTGCAGGAGCTGGAAGGCCGAAGCGTGAAGGAGATCTGTGAACGAACAGGCTCGTCGAGCGTGGCGGTAAGGGTGCGCGCGGTCCGCGCCCGCGCCAAATTGCGGCGCACCCTCGAGCGATTGGAGAAGGACGGAAAGTGAACGACAAGAAGATGCAGAAGCTCATCAGCGCGGCGCAGGCTGAGCCGGCGCCTCAACTCGCGCCAGGCTTTGAGACGCGGCTTATGTATGCGCTTCGCCGTGAGGGCAAGCCGGATGCCGCTTCCCTGTTCGACCAATTGGGCGAGCTATTCCCGCGGCTGGCGTTGGCCGCAGCGCTGGTGATTGGGGTGTGCGTGGCGGCCGATGTCTGTCTCTCGACGCTGGGGCCGATGGACCTGTCGGAAGGCGTCACGCAGGTTTCCGAGCAATGGCTGTTTGCGGTGAGGTAAGGTGATCATGAAGAAGCTCAAAGTCTGGCTGGTAGTGGCTGGGGTGTTTGTGGCGGGTTTTGCCGCCGGGGTAGTCGTTACCCGGGGCGTCGTCCGGCACCTCGTCCAGAGAATCGTCCTTCATCCCGAACGCCTGCGCGTCCTGGTCGAGAAGCGCCTGACCACGCGCCTGCGTCTCGACACGGACCAGCATCGCAAGGTGGATCAAATCCTGACCAGCACGGAAGGCGAGCTGAAATCCCTCCGACAGGAGTTTGCGCCCCGCTTTGTGGCGATCCTGACGAACGCCGAGTCCGAGATCTCCGGTGTCCTCACGCCCGAGCAGCGCGAGCGGTTCAAGAAGTTTCGCGAGGAGAACCGCCAACTCTGGCAGCCCAAGTGGGTCACTTCCCCATCAACTCCAGCACGCACGCCGTCAGCGTCGTAACACCAGCCTTGATGGAAGGCTCGGGAATAGGTGCCCAGAGCGCCGAGTGAAGTGACGGCAGGGGCTTGCCCGCCCGCAGGCTTTCCTTGAGCGCGTCGGGGCTGACCGCGCCCACGTTGAACATGCATATGGGAATCTTCGGCTTCACTCTGCCGTATTCGGAAAAATCCTCTCCACCCATGGAAGGCGGCTTCTGGATGAGGTTCGTCTCCCCGAACCAGCCCCTGAGCGCCACGGTGAGACGTTCGGTCAATGCCGGGTCGTTGTAGAGGGCGGGAGTGAAATCGTCGGCTACCCTGACCTCGGGTAAGCGATCCTCTGGAATGCCGGCAGCGATGGCTTGCCCGCGCGCTATCCGCTTGATGGAGTCCAGGGCGTGCTGCCGCACGTCGTCGCTATAGGAGCGCACCGTGAGCTGGAGCACCACCTGGTCGGGAATGATGTTACGTTTCGTGCCGCCGTGAATGGAGCCGACAGTCACCACGACCGGCTCGCCGGGACGCACTTCGCGGCTGGCGATGGTTTGCAACTCCAGGACGATCTGGGCGGCCAGCACCACCGGGTCCTTGGTCTTGTGCGGATACGCGCCATGCCCGCCGACGCCATGCACGATTATGTCCACTGAGTCCACGTTGGCACCCGAATACCCAGGCGTGTAGCCCACCGTGCCAGCGGCCAGCTCGGCGTCGTCGTGAATGGCCAGGCAGAAATCCGGACGCGGGAAGCGCTGGAACAAGCCGTCCGCGAGCATTGCAGCCGCGCCGCCGCCAACTTCCTCGGCCGGCTGACCTATGAGCACCAGCGTGCCGTGCCAGGCATCGCGAAGCTGCGCCAGCAACCTTGCCGTGCCGGCCAGGCAAGTCATGTGCATGTCGTGGCCGCACGCGTGCATCACCGGCACGTCGTTCCCCTGGCTATCCTTCGTCACTACCGTGCTGGCGTAGGGCAAGCCGGTCTGCTCCTTGACCGGCAGCGCGTCCATGTCGGCGCGGACCAGGACAGTTGGACCCGGGCCATTGCGCAGGACGGCGACGACGCCATGCTTTCCCACGCCGGCCGTGACCTCATAGCCAGCCTTCCGCAACTCCTCCGCCACGCGGGCAGCACTTTGCACCTCGTGGAGCGACAGCTCAGGGTGGGCATGCAGGTATTTGTAGAGCTCGAACAGGTTGGGATACTCCTGTTGCAAACGGGACTGGACCTGTTCGCGCGCGGCTGGAGGGCTTTGGGCCAAGCTGCAAACTGCGGTCATGCAAGCCAGCGCTAGCGACAAAGCGGGGACGAGAGGGAGTTTCATAAGCGGACTGGTTGTTCAGACTTAAGGGTAGAAAGCTTCGCCTCACCCCGCTCCGCCGCCGTGCCCCTGCAAGTCTATCTCGAACACTTCATATTTGGTGCGGCTCATGCCGAGCTTCTCGTAGGAGCGATGCGCCCGTTTGTTCTCTTCATGCACGTAGAGGCGCAGTGCGGGGACATTTTTCTGCCGGCTGGCCAAAGCCTGCACGTGCTGGAAAAGCCGGCGAAACACCCCTTGCCCCCGGAACTCCGGCTTCACATAGACGCTTTGGATCCACCACAGGTTGCCATTCCGCCAATCGCTCCACTCGTAAGTGATCATGGTCTGCCCGATCACCGCCCCTCCGGCTTCGGCCACATAATAAACGCCCTTGGCGGGGTCCTTCAGCACCGCGTCCACGCCGGCCTGGACGCAGGCGGGCTCCAGGCTCAAGCCTTCGCTCTCCTTCGCCAGCAGCACGTTGAACTCGGCAATGATCGTCCGGTCGGCCAGGCCCGCTTGTCGAATGGTTATTTCCATGCCGGATGATAAAACGGGCCCAAGCCGAATCAACGCAATCCTGCGGTCTCTCGCGTGACTGTTGCCCGGTCACGCGTCAGCCTCCACTCGTCTTTTATCCGAGCTGCGGCTCGCTGCCATCAATCATCTTCACCTTGGTGTGGGTGAAGTATTCCTTGGTGAGCGCCTTGATGACCTTGGCGCGGTTGTCGTAAAGGCGCTTGAGCTTGCGCGGCTTATGCCGGGCCAGCGCGTAGTGCGTCAGCAGCGGCATCGCGATGGTGGTGTCGGTGTAGCAGACGACGGCGTCGGGCAGGCGGTCCGGGTCCACCTTGCCCCAGCTCACGGCCTCGCTGGGAGTGGCGCCGGAAAGGCCGCCGGTGTCGGGGCGGGCGTCGGTGACCTGGAGGAAATAATCCTGGCCGTATTCCTTGATGCGGAGGACTTCCTGGATCTGCGGCTCGGTCTGGAGCATGAAGTTCTTCGGGCTGCCGCCGCCCCACAAGACGACCGCGCTTTTGCCGCCGGCGCGCTTGGCCGCCAGGACGAACGCCGTGGTCTCGTTGACGTCTATCGAGGGATTGAGGCGAAGCTTGTTGCCGCGCAACTCGACGCCCGCGACGTTCATGCCGATGGTCGAGTCGCCTGGGGATGAGGTGTAGCACGGCACACCGGCGCGATAGGCGGCGGCGAGGACGGAGACGTCTTTGAGGCCGGCTTTGCGTTCCCACTCGGCGCAGTATTTGCCAATGAGGTAGTGCAGCTCCGCGGTGCCCATTTCGTGCTGAAATTCGGGCTGGACGAGAATGTTGCGGAGGATTTCGTCGGTGGCCATGAGGCAATCGCTGTAGCCGAGCAGGACGTCATAGACGCGCACGATGTCGTTGTTGCGCAATTCGGTGTCGTCGAACTTGAAGCTGCCGACGCGCACGGGGTAGTTCAGCGCGAAGTGCATGTCGTGGTAGAGATTGGCGCCGGTGGCGACGATCCAATCCACGAAGCCGGCCTTGATGAGCGGGACGATGCTGGAGCAGCCCATGCCGGCCGGGGTGAGCGCGCCGGAGAGGCTCATGCCGATGGTGACGTCGGCGCCGAGCATCTTCTCGGTAAAGAGCTGGCAGGCTTCCTTGAGCCGCGCGCCGTTGTAGGCGAGGAAGGTCGCGTCAATGAGGTCGGCGAGCTTCTCCTTGCCGGAGATGTTCCTGGGCAGGATGCGTTTGCCGGACATGAATTTGTCGCGGTGCGGGCAGGCTTTCTTCTTCAGCCAGTCGGGCATTTCGGAAAGGTCTTTGCGGTAACGGCGCTTTGCGTTGTCAGTGCTCATAGTTCAAGGCAATAATGGGCAGACACAATACGCGTGAACGGGCTGTTGCCAATAAATAAGTGAAGGCCTGTCGGCTGGCGGGGGTCCAGCCCGGTTGGCGGTTGCGGCGGGTCGCGCTGGAGCGGCTAAGGCTCCAGGACTTAGTCCTGCGTCTTCTTGTCCCAGAAGCCGCCGGGTATCCCTTGAAAGCCGGGCGGTGGCGCGGAAAGGTTTGCGCCCCAGGCCTGGCCGGTGGTGGTATCAAGGATGGTTACGAAACCGGCACCGGTTGCAACCTGGTATTTTCCGACCGCGTTGGGCGAGCCCGACGCTCCGATAGCGAGCATAGCTAGAATGCCCAAGGCCAGCCCACACAGCGCACTTTTCAGGTCAATCTTGGTAGTCATAATCATGGCAGGAGTCTGGCATGGTCATGGCCTGCTTCGCAACAGGTCATCCTTCGGATAGCACTCCATTAACCCCCTGCCGCTGCCGGATACTTCAGCCACGTGAGTGCGACGCGATCGCTGAATGGCAATTGGCAAGTGGGCGCGAGCGGTTTACTCTCTAAACGACTCATGGCCACCATTAAAGCCTTTGCCGCGTTGCGTCCCAAGCCCGAGCTGGCATCTCGCATTTGCGAGCTGCCTTACGACGTCATGTCATCCGACGAAGCACGCCACATCGCCGCGGGCAATGCGCTCAGCTTCCTGCACGTCAGCAAGCCGGAGATTGATTTGCCGCCCTCTACCGACGTTCATGCGGCGGAGGTCTATGCGAAGGGGCAGGAAAACTTCCGGCGGCTCATCGCGCAGGGCGCCCTGCGCCAGGACCCGCAGTCCTGTTTCTACCTGTACCGACAGATCATGGGGCGGCACAGCCAGACCGGCCTCGTGGCTGCCGCCAGTTGCGAAGACTATCTCAAGGGCAGCATCCGCAAGCACGAGCTGACACGCCCCGACAAAGAAGACGACCGCGTGCGCCATATCGAGGCGCTCAACTCCCAGACCGGCCCCGTGTTCCTCGTCTATCGCGCCACTCCTGCGCTTGATGACCTCGTCTCCAAGGAGACAGCGGCATCGCCAGACATTGATTTTACCGCTGCCGACGGAGTGCGGCACACCGCGTGGGTTGTTGCCGACGCGGCGACCATTCGCTTCATCGAGACTGAGTTCGCGCGCATTCCGTTCCTCTACATCGCGGACGGCCATCACCGCAGCGCCGCCGCCGCCCGGGTTTACCAGGCACGCAAGGGCGCCGGCCAGAGCGCCTCCTTCCTCAGCGTGATCTTCCCTCATAACCAGGTGCAGATTCTGCCTTACAACCGGGTGTTGAGGGACCTCAATGGCCTGTCTCCCGGGCAATTGCTGCAGAAGCTTGACGCCGTGTTCCTCAACGGCGACCAGGCGTCCAGTGGCCGGAGCCCCGCCGGCAAACACGAGGTCGCCTTCTACTTTGAGGGCCGCTGGCGCACGCTGGAGTTCCGTCCAGCCCTGGGCTCCACGACCAATCCCATCGAGAGGCTGGACGTCAGCCTCCTCCAGAACCACGTCCTCGGCCCCGTGTTCGGTATCGCCGACCCGCGCACCAGCAAGCGCATTAACTTCGTAGGCGGCATCCGTGGGGCGGCAGAGCTGGAGCGGCTGGTCAACAGTGGCGAATACGCCTGCGCCTTTTCCATGTTCCCCACCAGCATCGAGGACCTGATGGCCATTGCCGACGCGGGCGGCCTCATGCCTCCCAAGAGCACCTGGTTCGAGCCAAAGCTGCGCGATGCCATGGTCTGCCACATGATCTAAGCCAGCAAGGATCAGACGCATACAGAAGGCAACAAAGACAACGCAGTGCGAGCCAAGCGAGGACTAAGCTTCGGCTGGTGTGAAACACGTCGAGCCGTGACTCAGGATCAACAACTCTTCACCTGCGTTCTCGGGCTGAAAAGCTCCTTTGTTTCCTTCGTTTCCTTCTGTTCAAAAGGATGTTTCATGCCCCTTGGCCGCGCGGTTCTCCTGCTCGCGGCCATTGCCGGCTTCTCTTCTTCCGCGCGGGCACAATCCACCTCCAATGGCTTCTGGCAGGCGCAAAGCATCTACCAGATCATTACCGACCGCTTCTTCGACGGCGACCCTTCCAACAATAACGCCGAAGGCAACTACCGCCCCCGCAATAGCCGCGGCGTCCACGGCGGGGACTTCAAAGGCATCGAGCAGAAGCTGGATTACATCAAGGCCCTGGGCGCAACGGCCATCTGGATTTCTCCCATTGTGCTCAATGGCCACGGCCAGTTTCACGGCTACGCGGCGCGGGACTTCTACCGCGTCGCGCCGCATTGGGGCAGCCTGGTGGACCTGCAGCACATGATTGCGGCGGCGCACGCCCGCAGCATCTTGGTCATTGACGATATCATCGTGAACCACGGCGACAACCTGATCTACAGCACGGACAACGGGTATCCAACCTTCCGGGCCCCACCGGCCGGCTATACCCTGAAATACCGCAGCAACTCGCGCACTTACGCGCCTCCCTTCGACATCTACAACTCCACTTACACCCCGGCTAACAACGCACTCACGAACCTGTTTCACAACAACGGTGATATACCTGGTTACAATACCCCCCGGCCTGTCGAGTTGGGCGAACTAAGCGGCTTGGACGATTTCCGCACCGAGTCGGCCTACGTGCGCTCGAACATGGCTGAGATATACAAGTATTGGATCGGCCAGGCGGGCTTCGACGGCTTTCGCATAGACACGGTCAAGCACGTGGAAATGGGCTTCTGGCAGAACTGGTGCCCGCTCATTCACGCGTACGCCGCCACCATCGGCAAGCCGAACTTCTTCATGTTCGGCGAGGTGTATGACGCCTCCGAACGCAAGTGCGGCTCCTACACGGGGACCCGGAGCGGCGGCGCCTTCGCGCTGGATTCAGTGCTCGATTACCCGCTCTATTACAAGGTGAACAGCGTCTTCGCCTCCGCCATCGGCAATACCAGACAGATCGAGGACCACTACCAGGCCATCGCCGCCAACTACGACCCCGCAGCCCAAATGCGGCTGGTGACCTTCCTCGATAACCACGACCAGCCGCGCTTCCTCAGTGTGCGCGGCGCGACGGCCGGCCGCCTGAACGTGGCCCTCGTGTTCCTTTACACCGCGCGCGGCATCCCCTGCCTTTATTACGGCACCGAGCAGGCCTTCGACGGCACGACCGATCCCAATGACCGCGAAGACATGTTCGCCGGCCAATTCGAGCAAGGCCCCTCGCTGGGGGACAACTTCAACATGACCCATCCGCAGTTCCAGATGGTTGCCAAGCTGAACAACTTCCGCCGGCTATATCCCGCGCTGCAACTCGGCTCGCACGTGAACGCGTGGAACGATCCCCGTGGCCCCGGCCTCTTCGCCTACGCCCGCCGGCTGGGAAGGGAAGAGGTATTCGTGGTGTTCAATACATCCACCTCCACGCAAACCCTCACCAACCGCCCGACAATCTTCGCTGCGGGCACGCGGGTCGTGAACTTGTTCGACACAAACGAAGTGCTCGCCGTGACCTCCACTCCGGAGATTCCGCCCATCACCGTGCCGGGCACCACCGCGAAGGTCTTCGTGGCGCAATCAGACTGGAAGCCGCTGGACCCCGTGGTTGTCAGCAACTCCCCGGCCCACGATGCCACCGGCGTACCCACTCACTCCCCCATCGTGTTGCAGTTCAGCAAGCCGATGGACACCAACAGCGTGCAAAACAGCTTCGTCACGATCCCGCCAGTCGAGGGAACCTTCACCTGGTCCACTGCCGAAGATACGGTGACCTTTACGCCAAGTGGCGCCGGTTTCCCGGCGTTGACCATGGTGAGTATCAACGTCACCCAGACAGCCGTGGATGCCATATCAGGCAATGCCCTCTACTCGCCCTATGAGATGAGGTTCAAGACCGAGGCTTCGATTATGCAGCGTTGACACCTGCTCGCCTCAGGCCGGGATGAAGAAGAAGGCGAATCAATTCGCTGATCACCGCGAAAGCGAGGCGGTGGCGCGAGAGGCGCTCAGGTGGCGCAGCCGTTGCGCCGCCGCGCGGCCCTTGACGGAAGGACTCAGGCAGAGGTGGAAGCGGTTTCTTCCAGAGCTGTCCTAGGCAGGCGACCCAGGCGAACGGCGCGCTCGACCGCCTTGCGCGCATAGAAATGGTGCTCGCGCGCTCCGGCCAGCAAACCCTCGACGCCAATGTCGGCATCGAGTTCGGGCCAGTAAACCGACGACCCGCTGATCTCGAAGTGCTCCCGCTCCTCCGGGGTTGCTAGCGCGAGCGTCGGATAGAAGTCAATCGGCACGCTGATGAACCGCCCATCTTCCAAATGGAAGCCCAGAAGCTCGTCGTTCACCAAGACTTCAGAAATGGCCGGAGGTGTTTGCATAACACTAGATGACCTTACTCGGCATGGCGGCCATGTTCAAGCCACCGTTCCACAATTTGCGCGCGCCGTTCGCTTACCAGCCGCCGAATCTCAGCGATTTCGCCAGGTCGAAATCCGTGATTGAATGCCACGGTTAGATCGTCCAGCCAAACCTTGCACTCGTGGCCAGCCTTGAAGACATGGACATGCATCCGCTCGGCCAAGTCATAGCTGTAGAAACTGACCCGATACCCGCTCTGGACGAAGACCGTCGGCATGGTGAGAAAAACCTATTCGGGGCACGCCTCACATTCAATGCCAAAGAAGCCAGGAGGCTGCTCCCTCGCCTTGAGGGTGCAGTTTGAAGAGGCAGTTTGCGAACGCTCTCCCGGGACGCTTCGCGCGGGATGCCGATTGCTTCCGGGGCAGGGTTCGGGTATGCAGTCGGCCATCAGAGCATGTCTAAGATCATCAAACGCCTCTACCCGGAAGTCATAAAGAAAACCGCCGCCCGCTGCCGCCAACGCGGCCTGCGCATCCCGACCTTCAAGGAACTCCGCCAACCGGAGCTCATCGCCCCATCCGTCAAGGCGAAGCTGAAAGGCGTCGGGCTGTGGGACGTGAACCCGTTGAACCTGTTCCGGATCACGTGGAAGAATGACGTGGCCTCCGGCCTATATGGCGGCGTGAACTACCTGGAAATCCCGCCCGCCATCACCGGCGTCAAGGCCCGGATCATCGGCCTCACCGGCAAGTTCTTCCCCACCGGCGCGCACAAAGTCGGCGCGGCCTTTGGTTGCTTGGTGCCGCGCCTGGTCAGCGGCGAGTTCGATCCGGAGACCCATAAAGCGGCCTGGCCTTCAACCGGCAACTACTGCCGCGGCGGAGCCTTCGACTGCGCGGTCCTGGATTGCACGGCCATCGCCATCCTGCCGCAGGGCATGTCGCGCGAGCGCTTTGAGTGGCTCAAGCAAATCGGCGCGCAGATCATCGCCACGCCGGGCTGCGAGTCGAACGTGAAGGAGATCTACGACAAGTGCTGGGAGTTGAAGAAGGACCCCCTGAACATCATCTTCAACCAGTTCGAGGAATTCGGCAATCCGATCTTCCACTACAACGTCACCGGCCCTGCGCTTGAAGAGGTGCTGGCGGGGTTGGGCGACGCCGCTCTGCGTCCTGCCGCCTACATTTCGGCAACTGGCTCCGCCGGGACGATTGCCGCCGGCGATTACCTGAAACGCCAGTTCCCCGCGATCAAGGTCGTTGCCACCGAAGCGCTGCAATGCCCGACGCTGCTCATGAACGGCTTCGGCGACCACCGGATCGAGGGCATCGGTGACAAGCACGTCCCCTGGGTCCATAACTTGCGCAACACCGATGCCGTCGCGGCCATTGATGACGAGGACTGCCTGCGCATTTTGCGCCTGTTCAATGAGCCGGCGGGCCGGGATCACCTGGCTTCGCTCGGCGCCGACCCGCGCCAAATCGAGAAGCTCCCCTGGCTGGGCATCTCCGGCATCTGCAACGTGCTGGCCGCCATCAAGACGGCGAAATACTATGAGCTCAACGAGCAGGACGTCATCTTCACTGTGTTCACCGACTCAACGGACCTGTACCAGTCACGGTTGGAGGAACTGCGGACGGAACGAGGCCCTTACCAGGCGAAGCATGCCATCGCCGACTACGCCGGTCCGGTGGCGCACCAAGGCGTTGATTACTTCAAGGAACTGACCTACCCCGAGCGCAAGGCCATTCACAACCTCAAGTATTACACGTGGGTGGAGCAGCAAGGGAAGGGCGTGGAGGAGCTGAACGCGCAATGGGACCCGGAATACTGGCGCGCCCTGTTTGAAGACGAGGTCAAGGACTTCGACCGGCTTATCGAGGACTTCAACAAGCAGGCCGGGACGTCGGATTAACCCGACTCAGGCCGGAGCGCCGGCATGTTGCCGGCTTGGACCCGTCCGGACCATGTAAGCCGGCAACATGCCGGCGCTCCGGGACTTACGGGTCAACAACGTCAGGCCACCCGCCGGAGTTTGGTGACACGACCCACCTCGACCCATTCGACCACGAAGATGTTGCCGTCGTGATCGTAGTAGGCGCTGTGCGGGGCAACGAACTTGCCAGGGATGAAGGCGTCGCGCGGTTTAGCGCGCAGGTCCTTGTAGTGCCCGCCGTCGCCGAGATGGACGATGAGCTTGTTATTCGCGTCCAGAATGGTGACCTGTGATTCGAGGTCCGGGACGAGCAACTCACCGTTGCGCTGGTGAAAGTGGCACGGGGCGCGCATCTCTTCAGTCACAAAGGCGATGTGCCGGCCATCCAGCGTGAAGAACTGGAGGCGGCGGTTGCTGCGGTCGGCGACGACCAGGATGGGAGAAGAGCCGCGGGTGTCCACCATGAGCCCGTGCGAGCAGAGCATCTGGCCGCGCTCCTTGCCGGGGCCGCCGAAGGACCGCACGTATTTGGCGTCCGCGGTGTACTGATGAATCCAGCTCTTGCCGTAGCCGTCGGCGATATAGAAGTCGCCATTCGGGGCGGTGGCCACATTGGTCGGGTGGTATTCTTCGGCGCTGTTATAGAGGCCCGACTCCAGGGGAACGGTAAGCGTGAAAAGCTCTTTGCCCTCCAGCGTGGTCTTGGTCATCAGGTGGCGCTTTGGGTCAGCGAGGTAGAGGAACTCCTCCCTCCCCTCTTTGTTGATGTGCAGGCCGTGGGCGCCTCCCTTGAACTCGGCGCCCCAGGAGCGAATGAACTTGCCCTTCTCGTCGAAGACGACAATGGCATCCTCCTTCTGGCTGCCGGCACCGACGGTGTGCTTGATGTAAATGCGGCCCGAGGAATCCTGACACACGCCGTGGGTGTTCCCGTACGTGATGGTGGCGGGCAGCTCACCCCAATCATGGATGCACTCGTAGGTGTGCTCCCCCGAACCAAGGATGGGGTTGCGCGTGCCCGCTTTGTCTTGCGCGCGCAGGATGGCCGGGGCGGAGGCAGCCACGGCGGTGGCCGCGGCGGCTTTCAAAAAGCGCCGGCGGGTCACAGAGGCGGCGGGATCCCTGCGCAGGCCGCTCATAAAGACAGATTACTGGAGTGCATATCGCGTCCGTCGTTTCGGGCTTAATAGGGCAACCGTAGCGCAGGCCTGGGGATGGGTCAAACGGCGCCACCGACCCGAGCTGTAACGGCGGGCATCTTGCCTGCCGTAGAGCCGGGCATCTGGCCCGGCGGAATAGCCGTCCCGCGGGCCCCCGGCGCTCCCCCGGGCGGCAGGATGCCGCCCTCTACGGCAGGCAAGATGCCTGCCGCTACATGGTCAGGAGCGGGATGAGCGTGCGACCAGGATCCACGCCCAAACACTTAGGCCGGCGGCGAGGAGCGTAAGGAGAAGAAACACGGGCTCCCTCGCCAGGCGCGGGCCCTCTGCGAACATTCGGCAGATATGGGCCACTGTGATCAATCCAAAAACCGTGCCGGTGGTGATCAAATATGCCTTCATGCGAATCGTCTCTTCGTGGGTGACCACTCGAATGTCCACCTGCTCGTGCCTATTGCCAAGAGCCAATGTGTGTGGAACCTCACACAAAAGGTGAAAGGGAGAATGCAGAAAAGAGGCGTGGCGCGTGAACGGCGGGCGCTTTAGCAGATGAGGAGCACACGAGGAGCACACGAGGGGCACTAGAGGGACATTAGAGGTTAGCAGGCCGGTGGGGCCGTGGAGTTATCGGGGCACGCAGGGTGTGTCACCGGACAATGTAGCAGGCTCCCCCGCCGACTGGAGGTGGCCAGCCGAGGGAAGGGCTAGAGCAGTTGCGGATTGGCAAGCGGGCGGGGGCAGGCTACAAAGGACGGGCAACGGTAGTGATGCAACCCGACATTGACTGAATGAACCTGCCAAACAAGCTGACGGTCTCCCGGTTCGCGCTGACGGCCGCGTTCCTGGGGGCGATGTACTGGCAGGTGAGGTTCCACGAAACTCTGGCCCTGGTGCTGTTCGTTGCCGGTGGCGTGAGCGATCTGCTGGATGGCATTATCGCACGCAGGCACAAGCTCATCACCAACTTCGGCATCCTGATGGACCCGCTGGCGGACAAGATCATGGTGTGCTCGGCGTTTATCGCGTTTGTAGGGCTCAACTGGATTGCGGCCTGGATGGTGGTGCTCATAGTAGCCCGCGAGCTGGCCATCACCGGGCTGCGGTTGCTGGCGGCGTCCAAGAACGTCGTGCTCGCTGCGGAGCGCTTCGGCAAGCATAAGACCATTTCGCAAATTGTGGCGATCATTGCCATCCTGGTGCTCCATAGCTACGGCGACTGGGGCTCTGTGGGCAGGGCGGTGTTTGGGTTCCCGGTGGTGGGCGGGACGCCGTGGGTGGAGACGGTCACCGAAGCGGCCAAATGGGTGGCTGTGGTGCTGACCGCTCTTTCGGGATGCGTTTACCTTTGGCGGAACCGGGCGATTTACCTCCAGGACTTGTGAAGCTCTGGATTGCCCAAGGCTTTGGTGTGGGGCGAATCCCGGTTGCGCCGGGCACGTTCGGCTCGGTGCTTGGGGTGGCGTGGTTCGGGCTGCTGTTGCTGACGGGCAAGCTCTGGCTGTTCGCGGCCGGGACTGTGGCCGGCATCGTGCTGTCGGTCTGGCTGTGTGGCGTAGCAGAGGAAATCCTGCTGAAGAAGGACCCGCAGTCAGTGGTGCTGGACGAGATCACAGCCATGCCGGTGTGTTTCATGGGTTGGGTGGTGGCGCTGGCGTGGAAGACGGGGGCTTTGCCTCCGGTGGAATACTTCTTCTTAGCGGGCCGCTGGGTGCAGGTGCTCGGAATCTTCACCTTGTTCCGGTTCTTCGACGTGCTCAAGCCCTGGCCGGTGCGGCAGAGCCAGTGGCTGCATAGCGGGTTGGGAGTGACGATAGACGACGTGCTGGCGGCGGGGTACGTGAACCTGGCGGTGCTGCTGTTGTATGCAGGAAAGCTCTTCCTGAACCGGCACTGAGGGTCAGTGCCGCGGAGCGGGCGCCGGAAGGGGCAAGGTCTCGCCCGACACGCTCTGAGTGGATTGATAGATACCGGGCTTCAAGCCGTTCAGCGGGTCCGACGCCTTGGAACGCCGCCAGGACGACACTGCCGATAAGCACAGCAGGAGCGCCAGCACGACAACCAGCCCGATCCCGGCCTTGCGCCAATCCACCTTGGAGAGCTGGAGCATGATGAAATCCAGCGTGCCGTTCGCGTGCTCGGCAAGAGGCGGCGGCTCGGCGAACTTCTGCGTCGCGCCCAGCTCGTTGTCCAGCGCGGCCATGACCTGCGGCACGTCCAGCTTCAGCAACGCCGCGTAGGTGCGCACAAACCCGCGGATATACACCGGCGCGGAGAAGACGTTGAAATTGCCTTCCTCCAGCGCGACCAGGTGATCGGTGCGGATTTTCGTGGTCTGCGCCACCTGCTGCACGGTGAGGTTTCTGGCCTCGCGCGCCTGGCGGAGTTGTTCAGCAACCGTGGACATGTCCTCCTCTTATTAACGCTTTCCCGCCCACATTGGCAACCCCGGAAAACAAGCCCAAATCCGAGGCCCCGAAGGCCGACGTCTGAAGGAAATCCGAACTCCGAATCCCGCACCATCTGGTGTGCCGGCCCTCAGGCATCCTCCACTGAACCTCAACGACTCGCGTCGGAAGGACTTTTTTAGGGCTGGTCCCAATCCGCCAAGTCGGGCTAGCCTGCGGGTGTGAACGAGACCGTGCCGAGCGTTACGGTGCTGATCGCGGCCCGTCCTGACCAGGCCGAAGTCAAAGCCGTTGCCGCCGGCCGCGCGCTGGAATATCCCGCTGACAAGCTGGAGATCATTGTGGCGCGTGGCAAACAGCCTTCAGTCCAGCGCAACGCCGCGCTCCGAGCTGCTCACGGGGACCTTATCTACTTCCTCGACGACGATTCAGCACCCGAGCCCGGCAACCTCCATCGCGCGGTGGCGCACTTCCGCGATCCGAAGGTGCAGATGGTTGGCGGGCCGAATGTCTGCCCGCCCGAGGCGCCGGCACTCGAGCAAGTCTTCGCACGGGTGCTTGCGAGCCGGCTCGCCTTCGGGCCCAGCCGCGCCCGCTATACGCCGGTAGGCCGGTTGCGCGAGAGCAGTGAGAAGGAACTCATCCTGTGCAACCTGCTTGCCCGCCGCCAAGCCATGCTGGACCTGGGGGGCTTCAACGAGGCGCTCTATCCCAACGAGGAGAATGCCCTCATGGATGAGCTGCAGAAGCGGGGCGGGAAGCTGTTATACGACCCGCAACTGCTGGTGCGCCGCCGGCCCCGCTCCACCCTCAAGTCTTTCGCCAAAATGCTCATGACGTATGGCCGGGGCCGGGCGGAGCAATTCCGCGTCAATCCGACTTTCGGCTCAGCGCTCAACTTCGTCCCTCCGCTCTTCTGCCTGTATCTGTTGGCGCTGCCGGTCCTGGCCACGCTTCCCTTTGTCGGGAAGAGTTGCCTTTTGGCGCTGGCAATCTACGTCTTTACCGTCCTGGCTGAGGGTGCGGTCCTCGCGATGGGTGGACAAGTCTGGCAAAGCCTCGCCGCGATTCCCCTGATTGTGCTGACGCATATCCTCTACGGCCTTGGCTTCTGGCGCGGACTTTTTACCACGCTTAAGCGCGGCGGATACCAACCGCCCCCTCCGGTCGTGTTGGAAACCGTGCCGCGCTAGGCGGGCTCCTGGGAATGAAAGCCGCGCCGTGGACTGACGCCATCAAGGCCTGCGCCGACCCTCAGCGGGCCAGGCACTTCTTCGACCTGCTCGCGGCTACCAGCGCCGGTCCCGCGTTGCAGGCCTGTTCGACTGAGCAGGCGCGTGTCCTGGCGGCGCTATTCAGCGGTTCGCCGGCGATGAGCAACCTGCTCGCGGCGCGGCCAGAATGGCTGGGCACGCTCGAGCCAGAGGTGTTGAAGTATGCGCGGCGCAAGCAGGGCTTGCGCAATGAGGCCAATCGCTGGCTAAAGCCTTTATTGGCCGCGTCCGACTTTGGAGCGGCGCTGGCGCGTTTGCGCGTGTTCAAGTCGGCAGAGATGCTCCGCATCGCGGCGCGCGACCTCGCGCGGCTGGACAAGCTGCCCGTGCTCATGCAGGAGATTTCCGACGTGGCCGATGTCTGCCTGGAGGCGGTCTGGCAGGTCTGCTACCGGCAGCTTGTGGGGCGTTACGGTCAGCCCTGCCACCAGAACGCCAGCGGGCGCTGGCACCCAACGCCGGGTTGCGTCCTGGGCATGGGCAAGCTGGGCGGCCAGGAACTGAATTACAGCTCGGACGTTGACGTGCTCTTCGCCTACGGCGAGGAGGGCGGCGTGTTCAAGGAGCTTCCGGCCGCCGGCGAAACGCCCCGTCCGGCGCTGACCAATCATCAGTTCTTCAACCGCCTGGCTGAGGCGTTCATCGCGGAGGTGAGCCGCATGACGCCCGAGGGCACACTCTACCGGATTGATCTGCGCCTGCGGCCCGAAGGGGATGCGGGGCCGCTTACCCGCTCGCTCGCCGGCTACGAGAATTACTACGCGCAATGGGGCCAGACCTGGGAGCGGATGATGTTGATCAAGGCGCGCGGCGTTGCGGGCGACGCCACGCTGGCAGCGGAGTTCCTGGATATGATCCAGCCCTTCCGGTATCCGCGCTCCATCAATGAGAGCTTGCTGCAGGAGGTCGTCGCCATCAAGAGCCGCATCGAGCGGGAAGTGCTCAAAGGGGACGAATTGGAACGGAACGTGAAGCTCGGGCGAGGGGGCATCCGCGAGATCGAGTTCGTGGCGCAGGCAGAACAGGCTCTTCACGCCGGCCGGCAACCGTTCCTGCAAGGCGCCCAAACCCTGCCGTGCCTCGCCAAGCTGGCTGAATACGAATTGCTCTCGGCTGAGGAAGCACAGCAGCTTGCCGTTGCGTATGGCTTTCTCCGCGATGTGGAGCACCGCCTGCAAATGGAGGACAACCTCCAGACGCACACCATTCCGGCGGACCGGAAGGCCCAGGAACGCCTGGCACGCCTGATGGACTTCGCGACGCTGAAGGAGTTTGATGCGGCGCGGCAGGGCCACACGCGGAATGTCCGCCGAATCTTCGACCACCTGCTGAAGGGGGATGAGGCCGAATCTGATGCTCCGTCCCCGTTTCCGCGCCAATTCGAGGGCGCCGAACCGGAATGGAAGAAGCTGCTCGCCGAACACGCCTTCAAGGACCCGGACAAAGCGTTCCGCTTGTTGCGGGAGTTTGTCGAGGGCCCGGGCTACGTGCACGTTTCGCAACGCACGAGCGAGCTGGCGCATCAGTTGTTGCCGCGGCTCTTCGCGCTCTGTCCGGCAGCGGCCGGCAGGATACCTGCCGCCACGGCGCAGAGGGTGCCGCTTTCCGATCCGGACCGGGTGGTCACGCGGCTGGACAGCTTCATCAGCGCCTATGGCGCGCGAGCTACGCTCTTCGAGCTATGGCACAGCAATCCTTCCATCTTTGACCTGCTGGTGCTCCTCTTTGACCGGTCGGAGTTCCTGGCGGAGCTGGCCATCCGCACGCCGGAGCTGGTGGACGAGTTGGTGATGAGCGACCGTCTGCGCCAGCGCAAGTCGGCGGAGGAAACCCTGGCCGACCTGCGCCATGGGCATGACGACGAGGACCAGCAACTGTGGCTGCGCCGCTATCACCAGGCGGAGCTGATGCGCATCGGCTTGCGCGACATCCTCGCCGTGGCCGACCCGGAGCAGTATCTCACCGAGCTCTCCAACCTCGCGGAGGCTTGCCTGCGATACGCGCTCGAGGTGGTGATACGCAAGCACAAGCTCAAAGCGGCGCCTTTCGTCATCATCGGCCTGGGCAAGCTCGGCGGCGCCGAGATTGACTATGGATCGGACCTGGACGTGCTATTCGTCGCTGACTCCGGGAAGAAGGACCTGGGAGCATTGGCCCCGCTCGCGTTGGCGATCCTCGATTTGCTTTCCGCGCGAACCGAGCAAGGCGTGGTATTCCGCACCGATGCCCGGCTCCGACCCGACGGCGAGAAAGGGCTCCTGGTCAATACGCTCGGCGCCTACGAGGAGTATTATCGGCAGCGCGCACAACTTTGGGAGATTCAGTCGCTCACGCGCACGCGGCCAATAGCGGGGGACAAGGAGTTAGGTGCCCGCTTCCAGGCATTGGCAGCGGCGCTGACGAACTTCGGGAGGCCTTCGTTGCCCTTGGCTGCATACTCCGCAGATTGGAAAAGCAGAGTCCACGAGATGCGCCTGCGCATCGAAAAGGAACGCACCCCGGTCGGCAAAGACGACCTTGCCATCAAGACGGGCAAGGGAGGCTTGATGGACGCGGAGTTCATTGCCCAGACGCTATGCCTGGAAAAGGGCTGGCAGGAAGCCAACACCATGCGGGCGCTTGAGCGCGGGCGCAAGGCCGGTGTGCCGCGTGAGGCGGACAAACTCATCGAGAACTACCGCCATCTGCGGCGCTTGGAAGGCATCCTGCGACGCTGGAGCTACGAGGGAGAAACGGTGCTGCCCGATGACCCCGCGCCGTATTATCGCGTTTCGGTCCGTTGCGGGTTTGCCACACCCGATGCCTTCCGGGAAGCGCTGGCCGGCTGGCGCCAGGCGATTCGGCAGGTATATCTAACGGTCTTTCAAAGCTGCTAACCTTAACGCGCTAGCGCCTTGAACGCCTTGAATCCGGCTCCGCTGCCGGTTCGCCTCGTAGAAGAACACCGCTGCTGCGCTGCCAACGTTGAGCGAATCCACTGTCGGAGGCATCGGGATGGCCGCGGCCTCGTCGCAGGCAGCGAGCACGGCTGGGGAAATGCCATAGCCCTCGCTGCCGAAGACGACGCAGCAGTCGTCAGCGAGGTTGGCGTCGGACAGAGTCCGGCCATCCGAATGCGGATGTGCCGCGATGCAGCGAATGCCCCTCTCGCGCAGTTCATGCAGCGCTTGGGTGAGGCTGGAGGTTTCTACGACCGGCAGGTGGAAAACAGCGCCCATGGAGCCCCGCACGGCGCGACGCAGGAAAGGGCTGCTGCACGTCTCGCCGACGATCAGGGCCTGGGAGTTGAAGGCGGCGCAGTTGCGGACCAGCGCTCCCAGGTTCTCGGCGTTGCTCAAGCCGTCCGCCGCTGCCAGCAGTCGCGGCTGCGGACTGCGGGCGACCACGTCCGCCAGCGTCGGGAGCGGAGGAACCTTCCCTACCGCCAGCAGGCCCTGGTACATCGAGAAGCCTGTGAGCGTTTCCAGGAGTGCCTTCTCAGCGACGTAAACCTGGACTTCCTCGGCCCGGGCCTGCATGAGCGGCTCCAATTCCCGCAGCCACTTCTCGGGGAGCAGCACTGAGACGACAGTGAAGGTGCTCTCTAACAGGCGGCGCACCACCTTCTCGCCTTCCGCGACGAAAATGCCCTGCTGCCGGTGTTCGGCCTGGCGCCGCATCGTGCGGTAGGGCTCAAGCTCGGGCAAGTCGAGGGACTCGATCCGTTGAGCCCTCATAGGCTCAAGGTTTCGCAGGGCTTGCTTTGGGAAGTGAGTTGGAGGCGAACGTGATGGGCGCCGATCTTCTGGAGGCGCTCGTTGACAACGCGGTGCGCCAGTTGCGGCAAATTGCACTCGCGGCTCAGGTGCCCGAGGTAGAGGTGGCGCAATTCCGCGGACATGATTTGCTCGGCGGCATCGGCGGCGGCCTCGTTCGAGAGATGCCCGTGGCGGCCCAGGATGCGCTGCTTCAGGGACCAGGGGCGCGTGGGGCAATCCTGCAGCATTTTGACGTCGTGGTTCGCTTCCAGCACGAGCGCGTTGGCCGGGCGGATGCGTTCGAGCACCAGCCGCGTGGTATGGCCGAGATCGGTCAGAAAGCCGATGTTGCCCGCGCTGGTGCGCAAGAGGTAGCCCACCGGGTCCTGGGCGTCGTGCGGGATGCTGAACGTTTCGACGAGAATGTTCCCCACTTCGAAGCTAGCCCCGGTTTCAAAGATGCTGCACGCAAGGCGCGTCTGGCTTTGATACTCGACAGCCTCCTGCGTGGGGCGGTTGCAATAGATTGGGATTCTCAGCTTCTCACTCAGCAGCGGCAGGCTGTGCACGTGGTCGGAATGTTCGTGGGTGACGAGCACCGCCGTCAGGTTCTCCGGCGCGCGGCCAATCGTGGCGAGGCGCTGGCGAATCTGGCGCAGGCTGAATCCGGCGTCTATGAGGATCCGGGTTTCGTCGGTTTCCACATAGGCGCAATTGCCTGAGGAACCGCTCCCCAGGATGGTTAGGCGAACAGGCACAGCCTACGTTAGGGTTGGCCCTGCGCGTCAGCAACGCTTTTTGCGGGGCCGAGAGCCATCCAGGCCAGCAGGGCGAGAAATCCGAGGGTCAAGGCGGGGTACCAGGCCAGGGAGAAGTAATTGCCGAACCATGGCCGTAATGGCTCCGGCAGCAGGCCCATGCTCAACACCATGCCGGCCAGGATCCAGCCAAGGGTCCTGGCGCCACGGCTGAAGTTCCACCAGGCCAGCAGGGCGAACAGCGGCGCGACGATGGCGTAACTGTTTGCCTCCGTCATGGGGTTGAACAGCATGAGAAATACGCCGGCGGCGCCGAACCAGACCACCGCCCGGAGCGGTTCGCCATGGCGCCGGGAGGCCTGCCGGCACAACAGCATGAACAGCCCTCCGGCGACGGCCCGCAGCGCCAGCGAAGCCGGCCCGGTGATCGCGGTGCCGAAGGTGCGGAGCAGGCCGTTGAGGTCCGCGAAGCGGTGTTCGGTGACTCCGGCAGACTGGCGGAGGTTTTGCCCGCAGGCCAGGAGCTGGCTCCAGGCGTAACCCGAGGGTCCGAAGGCGAAGGGCAAAAGGAAGAAGGCAGGCAGTCCCAGCGCCAACCGCCACCACAGTTGAGGATAGGCGGCCCAGGCGAGCCCGATCGCCGCGATGCCCAGCGGCTTAATGGCCGTCGCGAGCCAGAGCAGGATCGTGGCGGCCCACCAGCGTTGCGTGCTCAGGCACCAGGCCGCCAGCAGCAGCGCCGCCGCCAGGTGCGCATTGGCCTGTCCGAACTGCATGGCCTGCAGGCACAAGGGCATTGCCAGCAGCGTCACGAAGAAGAAGGCCCGGTCGCGGGTATCGCCGGACATCGCACCACAGAACAGCAACATCGCGGCGGCGATTCCGGCTGTCGCCACGCAGCGCCAAAGAATATCGCCCGCCGCCCGCGGCAGGCAGTGGAATGGGGCGAAGAGCAAAGCGAACTGCGGGGCATAGTAGTACTTGTTGTTGTAGAGGGGGAGGTGGTGTTGCCAGTTCTCGACCGCTTCATGGTACACCGGCGTTACGGTGTGGTCCTGCGGTTTGACCACCGTGGTGATCGAGATCACGAGCAACGGCACCAGCCACAGCGCCCAGGCCGCCAATCGCCAAAGGATCGAGGCCTTTGGAGAGGACAGGTTCTGCTGGCCTGCGGGTTGGAGCACGGCGGCCATAGTGCCTCAGCTCCCGGCGACCACAGGGTCGGAAAGTCGGCAAATGGCGGCGGACGGATGCCGGCCGGTGTTCATGCAAAGCATGGTGAAGAGAGGAAGCTGTGTGTCAATGGCGTTGTGCGACACAGAGGCTGCCCCCCAGCCGCCACGAATTGGGTGGCGGACCGGGAAGGCCCCGGAGTGCTAAGCCAGCGGCAGGCTTAATACACTTTCTATTGAGCCTACCACTGGCTTACCACTGGCCTACCATTGGCTACCCGATGGCTACCCAATGGCTACCCAACGGTTCCCCAATGGCTACCCGGAGGCCAGCCAGGCCAAGACCAAAGGCCACTGGTCCGACTCCAGGAAACGAGCGGGCCGCGCCCCAACCGGCCAGTTCTAGCCGGATAGCCGAAGGAAGTCTCGGCGGAACAGGCAGTTGTGTAGAACGCGTTCAAATGTGCCCTATTGAGGGGATATGGCGAGGATTTTGACTTTGCCTGCCGCTTCCCTTAGCTTGGCCGCCCATGAATGTTATCCGGCACTCGGACGCGAACTTTCCACAGAAACTACGGGAGTTGGCAGCCGCCTCCAGCCTCTTTGACGCGGGCGTGGAGGAGCGCACCCGGGGTATTCTGGATGACGTGCGAAAACGCGGCGACGCAGCGCTACTCGAGCTGACGGCGCGGTTTGACGGCGCGAAACTGCGCGCGGACCAATTGGCCGCCACTCGGGCAGAGTTGGTTACGGCTTCGCTGAAGGCGGACGATTCATTGCGCGCCGCAGTGGCCGAGGCGGAGGAGAATGTGGCTGCCTTCGCGCGGAAATCGCTGCGGCGGAGTTGGTGCGCCCGGAATTCGCACGGCGCTAGTGTCGGCGAGAAGTTCGACCCGTTCCAACGCGTCGGAGTTTATATCCCGGGCGGGACGGCGCCCTTGGTCTCGACGGCTTTGATGACAGTGACGCTGGCGAAAGTTGCCGGCTGTCCGAAGATAGTGGTGTGCACGCCTTGCGGCAAAGACGGAACCATTAACCCCGCGCTGCTGTTTGCGGCGCGCACGGCGGGCGCGACGGAAATCTATCGCGTGGGAGGCGCGCAGGCGATCGCGGCGATGGCCTACGGCACGAGCACTATTCGCCGAGTGCAGAAAGTCTTCGGCCCCGGCAATGCCTACGTCGTGGCGGCCAAGCGGCTTGTGGTTGGCTACGTGGCCATTGATCTGCTCCCTGGGCCGAGCGAGTTGCTGGTGGTGGCAGATGACACGGCTGACGCCAGGTTCGTGGCTGCGGATATGCTGGCGCAGGCGGAACACGGCACCGGCCACGAGCGGGTGTGGCTCGCAACAACGTCGGCCAAGCTGCTCAAGGCCGTAGAGAAAGAGGTCGCGCGCCAATTGCCGAAGCTCGCCCGACGGGACTTCATTAAGGAGAACCTCGACCACAACGGCTGGCTGATCCAGGTCAAGACGCTGGACGACGCGATTGGTCTGGCGAATCAACTAGCCCCCGAACACTGCGAAGTGATGCTGCGCAACGCCCGGAAGGTCTCGGAGCGAATCCGGACTGCAGGCGCCATTTTCGTCGGCGCGTACTCGCCTACCGTGCTGGGTGATTATGTTTCCGGCCCCAGCCATGTGCTGCCCACTGGAGGCGCGGGTGCTTCCTTTGCCGGGCTGACGGTGGACCAGTTCCAGCGCCGGACCAGCGTAGTCGAGTATAATCGCGCGGCGCTCAAACGAGCTATGCCAGGGGTCAGGAAGTTTGCTGAGATCGAAGGCTTGGGCGCACACGGCAAGTCGGCGGAGATCCGGCTGGGGCGCGGATAACGCTGTGGCGACGTTTAGCGTCCACCTTCTCAAATGGGCTTCTGGCGCTCCCAGATGGCCCGGGAGCGCCCGGAACGGGGTGCTCGGATGGGCGGCAAGGGGCAGCAAGCGACAAATGCGCTATAAACGAGGCCCGTCCTCGACTGCGGCATGACCGGGAGGCGCCGAAGGGGGTCAAAGGGTTGCATAGTTACGTAAGTCGCATGACCTAAATGGGTTACACGGGTTGGAGGGGTGCTGGATAACGCAGCGCTGGAAGGGAAGAACGTACGATGTACAAGGGGGTGGTTCCGTATCGCTACCGGGTCAATAACGTGTTAATAGCGCCGTACTCCCCAACTCCGCTCTTGTTTGCCGCCCCATGCCGGGATAGCCCAACCCGCTCAGCAGCAGGCTGAGTTTAACAGCCAGCACCGCCGTCTGGCCGAGCGGAATGCTGCGGCACAGTTTCGATAGTGAGAACTGAACCGGCACTATCGGGCCATGCCGCTGCATTTTGAATGGGATGAAGCGAAGGCCACATCAAATATCCGCATCATCCCCGCCTGCAAACGCCGCCACGCCTCTAGCCCGGCCGGGCAGGCCCACTGCGCAAGGCTCCGACGCTCTCATGCGCCTGGCGCGCGCGCTTTAACCCGAACTCCGAAATCGAATCCTGACGCCCAGTTAAGTGCCGAACCTACAGGCGCTTCCTTGCAGGAAATCCTACTTCGGCGAAGTAGGATTGTCATGCGCTAAGCCGTTTACCTTAAACAAGATAGGCCGTTTAGTCAGTGGCTATTTCGGAGTTCGGGTTTAATCTCCCGGACGACCCCGCCTTTGTCGTCCGTCCTCCTGTTTCATTAGCGCTAATATCCTTAGTTTTGACGACAGGACAAATTGCCCTTCCTGAGCTAGGATGGAGGCCAGCTCGCAGAAGCAGCACCATTTCGAGCGAACAGTAAAACGACGTATTATTTGAGCCGACAACACCGAACCATGCGCCGCTCCAGCCGCAGCATGAGTCAATCCGACATGCACACAACAGATTACAACGGCAGGTTTTTCAGGCGCGGCTTCAGGGGGTTGTTGCTCGGCTGGTTGCTGCTGGCCGGGCCGGCCTGGGCCAGCGACGACCAACTCATCTTCACCGAGTACACCAACGTCCTCTGGGGCACACGCACTTACAATAACGGCTGGCAGGACTACGGTGGGGTGCCGTTCTATGTAACGAATACTCCCACCCATTCGGGCACCAAGGCATTATGCCTGGCGCCGAACGGAACCTCCCAGGCGTTGCATTTCGTCCACAGCGCCTTTGACACCTCGATCTACACCAACCTGACCTTCTGGATGAACGGCGGCGCCAGCGGCGGCCAGGCGCTCTCGGTCGGCGCCACCTTGGGGGGAACGGAGCAAGGCACCCAGAGCGTCGGGCCTGCGCCGACTAATTCATGGAAGCAAGTGACCCTCTCGCTGGTTTCCCTGGGCGTTGCCAACAAGACCAACTTCGACGGTTTGTATTTCCATTTGAGTTCCAGTGCCGTCCAGCCACCGATTTACCTGGATGACATCTCCCTCGGCGCCGCGGTCCCTCCGTCCACCATCCATCTGAGCGTCAACGCCGCCCAGACGGTGCGCACGGTGGATGCAAAGGTCTTTGGCATTAACCAGGTCGCCTGGGACGGCAACGTGGACAACGCGGAGTCCATGGCGCTGATGAACGAGCTGGGCAACCCATGCCTGCGCTGGCCGGGCGGCAGTTGGGGCGACGGCTATCACTGGACCAACGAGAACGTGATGTCCGGCTCCACTTACCGAAACTGGGGTTCTTTCTCCCCCAATTTCATTCACCTGGCCACCAACACCTACGCCCAGGCCTTCATCATCTGCAATTACGGCAGCAGCGACGGCGACGAGGCGGCTTATGGGGTGCGCATGTTCAACATTACTAATCACTGCAACTTCAAGTATTGGGAGATTGGCAACGAAGTGGGCGGCAGTTGGGAATTGGACTGGAACACCAACGCTCCCTGGGTAGCGCATGATCCCTGGACCTACGCCATGCGCTTCACCAATTATTACGCCCAGATGAAGGCGGCCGATCCGACCATCAAAATCGGCGCAGTGGTTGACATTACTGAGGACGGCACCGTCAACAACTACAACCATCCGGTGGTGAACCCGCGCACCGGCGTTACCCACTACGGTTGGACCCCGGTCATGCTCACCTACATGCGCAGCAACAATTGCCTGCCCGACTTCGTCATCGATCACAAGTACCCGCCGGTCGACGGCGACACCGGCAATTTGCTGTTTTACAGTACCTGGAAGAGTGAAATCGCGGGCGTGCGCCAGATGCTGAACGATTACCTGGGCAGCGCCGCAACGAATATCACCATCGAGAACACCGAAAGCGGCACCAGCGGCGATAAACAATGCGTCAGCATCGTCGGCGGCCTCCAATACGCCGATGACGTCGGCCAGATCATGCAGACCGAAGCCAACTCCCGCGTCTGGTGGGACACCCGCAACGGCCAGGGCAGCGTCACCAACTGCGACAATGCCCTCTACGGTTGGCGCACCGATAGTTCCGGTTATTTTTACGACGATGGAGGCATCGTTTATAACCAGGGTTATCCCACCAATCGCTATCCCACGGCTTGGGTAGCCAAGCTCTTGACCCGCTTTGCTGCCGGCGGCGACCAGGTGGTCAGCGCCGGTACGGATTACCCCTTGTTGGCTTCTTACGCCGTCAAGCGCACCAATGGTTCGCTGTCGCTGCTGGTCCTCAACAAGAGTTCCTCGTCCTCGCTCAACGCGGCGATTGCCCTCTCGGGTTACTCCCCGCTGCCCAATGCCACAGTCTATTCCTATGGTATCCCCCAGGATGAGACCGCGCGCACCAACGGCCCCGTGCAGAACCTCGATATCGCCACCAACAGTATTTCGTCCGCGGGCACCAGCTTCAGCTACACTTTCCCGCCCTACTCGGCGACGGTGCTGGCGCTTGCCGGCAACATGACCAACATCCTGGCATCCTCGGCCAATCCCTCCATTTACGGTAGTTCGGTGACGTTCACCGCCACCATTACGACCAACGGCGTTGCGGCGGCAGACGCCACCGGCACCGTCACCTTCCAGGACGCGGGCAACGCCATCGGCACGGGCTCGGTCAGCGGCGGTCAGGCCACCTTGGACATCAGTTCGCTCTCTGCCGGCACCCATTCTATCAGCGCCGCCTACAGCGGCGATGCCCGCTACCCCGCCAGCACCTCCAGCGCCCTGTCGCAAGTGGTAAACCCATTGCCCGTCGTGCTTTCGGGCAGCAAAGTGTATGACGGTACCATCAACATCTCTGCCGCCAATCTCACCATCGCCAACCTCGTGGGCACGGACAGCGTTACCCTGAGCGGCGCGGGCGTGCTCGCCTCGAAGGACGCCGGCTCGCAAGCCATTACAGCCAGCACAAACATGTACCTGACGCCGGCGCTTGTTCAATCCAGTTGGGCGGGTTGGAACTCCTGGGGCCTCTATCCCTGGCTCGGCACCGCCCCGAACGTCGGCAATGCCATCATTTGCGTGATAGCCACGCGCAACACGGCCAGCAACGGCTTTGTGAATAACGTCTCCTTCCCGGATGTCAACAATTTCACCAGGATCGCCCAGGCGGTCAACGCGGGTGGCGTGACCTGCGAAATCTGGTATTGCCCCAGCGTGAGATCAACCAACAACTTGCTCACCGTCTCGTTTAGCAACCCCAACACCAACGCGGTCTGCCTTGTGGCCGAGTACACCAACCTTGTCGCTGCTGGCGCGCTGGATCAAATCGCCGGGGCCACCAACACTGGCACGGCCGCCGTGACCGGCACCACGCCCACGACTACGCTGGCCAACGAACTATGGGTTGGCGGCATCGGCTACGCCAACACCAATGGGCTCACGAGCATCTTGAACGGGTTCACTGATGTTGCGGGCCAAAGCTCGACTTACCCCGCCAGCAACGGTGTGAATCAGGTCACACTCCATCTCCTGGCGAAAGCGGTGACGGCAACTGGCACGGCCAGCTCGGGCGGCACCATTGGCGCTTCCCAGAAGTGGGCCGGGGCGATCGCCACTTTCAAAGCGGTGAGCGTTGCCAGCGGGCTGATGCTGGCCGGCCCAGCGGCCGCCAATTACACCCTCACCGGCGCGACCGGCACGGCCACCGTCACTCCGGCTCCTTCGACTCTGTTGTTGAGCTCGTCAGCCAATCCTTCTCTGCAGGGTTCGAGCGTGAGCCTCACGGCCACAGTCAGTTCGGCGGTGGACACGCCCTCGGGCGCGGTGGTGTTCCTGGCTAACGGAGTGGCCTGTAGCACAAACACTTTGGATAGCGGCGTTGCCTCAGCCGCTTACAGTCTGCTGCCGGCGGGGACCAACACCATTGCGGCCCAATTCGCCGCTCAAGGCAATTACCAGGCCAGCGGCGCCAGCCTCCAGCAGGTGGTTCGCTTGGCAAGCTTTGTCTTGAGCAGCACTTGGAACGGCTCCCAACTGACCTTGAGTTGGCCCTCGGGCGGGCTGCTCCTGGAAGCGCCCACACCTAACGGCCCCTGGACCACCAACATGGTTGGGGCGAGTTCCTGCAACATCACGCCAACAGGCGGCATGCAATTCTTCAGGGCGCTCGTTCCGTGAAGAAATTGATAGGAAATTGCCTTTTTGGCGCGGCATGTACCGACGCTGCGCGGGATGAGGGAGAATTGGTTCTTGGGGTCTCACAAACCAGGTGCCTGAAACAACATGAAGACTCAGTCTATTCCAAAGTCGGGCCGGCAGGGGGGCGTCGTTTTTGTGAAAGGCCGGTACGGCAATGTCGTGAGGGAGTTCGTGCCCCCGTCCAACCCTCGAACCGCCGACCAGCAGGCCCACCGCCAGAACATCCTCGCTGTCTCCCGCCGCTGGCGGACGCTGGGCTTGGAACAGCACGGGACATGGCGCGTTCTTGCGGCCAACAGCTACTTCCTAAACGACGAAGGCGAGCGGGTGCGGCTTAATTGCTTCAAGCTCTTCGTGAGCTTGAACACCCGACGCACCGATCTTGGCTTACCACAATTCGACATAGCGCCCGCCGAGCCTGTTTTCAGCCCGACCCCGATACGGGAGTTGGCTGTTACCTACCCAGGCGGCAAGTTCACCCTCAAGCTCCGCGTGGAGAGCACGCCGGCGCAGTTGATCCTGGTGCAAGGCGCCAGGCCGGTCAGGAGTTGTGTCCGGTTCGTGCTGCACTTCCCGTTGCTGGGGCTGCTGCCGCCCCCGATAGATGGCTGGAGCGACATCACCGCGATGTACGTCGCCCGGTTTGGCGTACCGAAACCCGGCACGGCGGTCTGGATTCGCACCTGCCAGCACATTGATGGCTTTATAGATGTCCCCTAAGCACTCCGTTTCCGCATCCCTGCCTCAGCCGCGTAGCGACACTTTCCTCCCTCGCCCAAGCTGAAAACGACGTAAGTCACTGCCCCACACTGGGTCGAGAGTGCATACAGCTCCGTATCCTCCCCCGTGCCGCGCCGTTACCACACCGTTACCACACCGTCGCTCCTCTGCAAAGCTTGCAGAGGAGCGACGGTGAGGCAACGGTGTGGTAACGGGGAGATTCCGGACGCATTGGCACGCAGCAGGGAAGGGTGGGCAACGGCGGCCTCGGCACCAAATTCCCCGTTAGGGGGACTCCAAACGGGTCGTAGCGCACCAAAACGAGAAGTGATGGGGCGTATCTGGACACTGCCACCGTGTAGCGGCAGGCATCTTGCCTGCCGTAGAGGGCGGCATCCTGCCGCCCGGAGGCGCGCCGCATGCCTGCGGGACATCTATTCCGCCGGGCAAGATGCCCGGCTCTACGGCAGGCAAGATGCCCGCCGCTACAGCGCAGGACGGTGGCGGTGTCCAGATGCGCCCGAAGTGATGGGGCGGCATACGCCAAACTGGACTTCCCGCTCCTTTTCACCCGACAATGAGTCCCATGTCCTTGCCTGATTCAGAGAAGTTGATCCGTCCGCTGGTGCGGGCTCTGCAGCCTTACGTGCCCGGGGAGCAGCCGAAGATCAAGGGGCTGATAAAGCTTAACACGAACGAGAATCCCTACCCGCCGTCGGCGAAGGTGTTATCCGCGGTCAAGGCCGCTGTGGATGGGCGATTGCGGCTGTATCCCAACCCGACCGCGCAGGCGCTGCGCGAGCGGCTGGCACAGCTTCATTCCTGCAAGCCTGAGAACATTATACTGGGCAATGGCTCCGACGAACTGCTGGCCATGGCCGTGCGGGCCTTCGTCGAACCATTGGCCTCACCTGCGCGCTCGCGGCCAAGCAAAGCAACGGTGCAGTTCTTCCATCCCAGCTATTCGCTCTACCCGGTCCTGGCCGAGATTCACGGCGCCAGGGCGAACCCCGTGCCGCTCCATCCCGATTTCGGCCTGCCGGCTGTCGGTGAGTTGAGCCGCGGCGGGAAATGGGACTTCCGCGCCGCCCTGACTTTTGTAACGACGCCTAACGCCCCGAGCGCTCGCGGCTATCCCACTGCGGCGCTGGACGCGCTCTGCCGTGCGCAGAAAGGCCTCGTGCTCCTGGATGAGGCCTACGTGGATTTCGCCAGGGAGAACGCGATGTCGCTGGCCCTGAAACACCCGCACGTGCTCGTGGCGCGCACTTTCTCCAAGGCCTACTCGCTCTGCTTTCAGCGCGTCGGTTACCTGGTCGGCCACCCGGCGCTCATTGGCGCTTTGGACAAGATCCGCGACAGCTACAACGTGAATGGCCTGGGACAGGTTGGCGCGCTGGCGACCCTGGACGACTTGCCCTGGTACAGGGCTAACTTCCGGAAGATCATCGCCACCCGGGAGAAGTTGAGCCGTGAACTGGCTGCGCTCGGGTTCGAGGTCTTCCCGAGCCAGACTAATTTCATCCTTGTGCGCCCGCCGAGCCTATCCGCCGAGGACTGGCTTCAGCGGCTGCGCGCCCGCAAGGTCCTGGTGCGGTGGTTCGCTCACTCGTCCGTCCGGGAATACCTGCGAATCACGATAGGCACGCCGGACGAGGCTGAGTCGCTGGTGAAAGCCGCGAGTCGCATTCTGAGGGCTGCGCGGAAATGACCCCGGTGCAACCCTGCAACACTATTAAACGCCTGCCGGTTGAGCGCGCCTACGCGGTCGGGGTCGTCATCCTCGGGGCGGGCAGGTCGCGGCGCATGGGACGGCCCAAGTTGCTGCTGCCCTGGGGCAGGACTTCTGTGCTCGGCCACTTGATCGCCCAATGGCAGGGCTTGGGTGCGAAACAGATTGCGTTCGTTTGCGCTGCCGGCGACCAGCCCGGCCTCGGCGAACTGGAACGACTCGGCTTTCCGGCCACGAACCGCATTAGCAATCCGGCTCCAAACCGGGGGATGTTCTCCTCGGTTCAATGCGCCGCGCAATGGTCGGGGTGGCAGCCTGCGCTCACGCACTGGGCGATTGTTCTTGGGGACCAGCCGCTGGTGCTGGGCGATACGCTGCGTCGGCTGCTCGAATTCAGCGCTGCGCGGCCGAAGATGATTTGCCAGCCCGCCCAGGAGGGGCACGGGCGCCATCCCGTGGTGCTGCCGCGGGCGGCCTTTCTGGCGTTGGCGGATTCGGCAGCCCCTAGCCTCAAAGCCTTCCTGCAAGCCAGGGCGGCGGAAGTCGCTTATTGCACCGCGCAAGATCCCGGGTTGGAAGTGGACCTGGACCGGCCCGAGGATTACGAGCGGGCGCTTGAGCTGGCCAAGAAACAAGAGTTGAATCCCGGCAGCATCCCAGTGAATAATAGCCAGACGAAGTATGAATCTCGATGAAGAACAACGGAAGAGGGTTGGGGAGTGGATCGCGCAGGGACTGAAGCTCTCCGAAATTCAGACCCGGCTGGCATCCGACCTCGGCCTGACCATGACCTACATGGAAGCCCGGCTGCTGGTGGACGATCTGAAGCTGACGCCCAAAGACCCGGAGCCGGTCAAGCATGTGGAGTCGGTGTTGACGGCCCCTGCGGCGGCGCCCGCCCCGGCGGCACGCCAGCCCGGTACGGCGGCGCCAGCGCCAGTCCAGCCTCCGGGCGCTACCCGCAAGGTATCCGTTTCCGTAGATCAGCTCGCCCGTCCGGGCGCCCTGGTCAGTGGCAAGGTCACGTTCAGCGACGGCAACACCGCAGCCTGGCAGTTGGATCAATCCGGACGCCTTGGGCTGTTCCCGCAGCAGCCCGGCTACCGGCCGCCTGCTGCCGACGTGGAGGAATTTCAGTTGGCCCTGGAGACGGAGTTGGCTAAAGCGGGGTTCTAAGTTACGAAAGCCTGGCTTCTCGACAAACTCGCAGGCGTTGGGCATCTGCGCATGGCCGACCAGCCCGATCCGGCCCCGCAGGAGCATGAGGCGGTCCTGGAATTGCGTTATGCTGCGTTGAACCCTGCCGACCGCTACCTGGCCGAGGGCCAATATCCCGCCAAGCCGCCTTTGCCCCACATCCTGGGCCGCGACGGCATCGGGACCGTGGTGCAAGTGGGGGCCGGCGCGAGCGGCGTGCGCGTCGGTGACCGGCGGATCATCCTCCGCGGCGACGTCGGCGTGAAGCGCGCGGGCACATTCGCTCAGCGCGTGAGCGTTCCCGAGGCGCACCTGGTGGAGATGCCCCCCGGATGGAGCGAGCAGGAATCCGCCGGCGCTACATTGGTATATCTGACCGCTTACCAGGCCCTGACGATGTGGGGGCCGCTCCCGCCTTCCGCAGTCGTGCTGGTGACCGGCGCCTCGGGCGGCGTGGGGGTCGCGACGGTGCAACTGGCCGCCGCGCTGGGCTACACCGTCGTGGCCCTGTCGCGCAATGCCGCGAAGAGTGAACGCCTCCGTCAACTGGGCGCCACGGCTACCTTCAACCCCGAAGACTCCCAATGGCGCGCCCAGCTCAAAGCCGTTCTTGCGCAGCGGCGGGTGGACCTGGCCATTGACAACATCGGCGGCAAACTCCTGCCCGAGGTCATTGATATGCTGGGCGAGCTTGGCAAGCTGAGCCTCGTGGGGCGCCTGGCCGGCCCGGTGCCCAGCTTTAACACCGCGGCCCTGTTCTTCCGACGGATTCGGATGGGCGGCGTGGCAGTCGGCGCCAGCACGGCGGCGGAGAGCCGGGAGAACTGGCGGCACGTGCTCGCGTTGCTGGCCCGCACGGGTGCCCGTCCGCAAGTGGACCAGGTCTTCCCCTTCGATCAACTTCCCAAGGCCTTCGAGCGCCTGGCACAAGGGCCGATGGGCAAGGTGCTCCTGGCCGTTAACGTCTGAGTGGGACTAATTGCAGATTTCCAATTGCAAATTGGCAGTTTTCAATTTGCAATTCCTGTGCGCCTGCGGGAGCGATCGTCGCCCTCAGGGCTTCAGCACAATCTTCCCCGCCAGCGCCCCCGTCTTCTGAATCGTGCTTTCTTCCTGCAAACGGTGCGCCTCGGCAGCCTGAGACAGCGGCATGACGCGGTCAATCCGCGCTTTGAGTTTGCCTTCCGTCACCCAGCGGTTGATGGCGTTGGCGGCGGCCCGCTGCTCACGGACGCTCGCGTTGAACATGGCAAAACCGTAAAGGGAGCAGTCCTTCGTGTAGAATTGTCCCACAGGGAAAACGGGCCGCGCATCGCGCCCGGCCATGATCACCATGCGGCCACGCATCGCCAGCAGCGGGATCGTGCGCTCGAAGTTGGGCTCCCGCAGCGTCTCCCACCAGACATTCACGCCCCCGGGCGCAAAGGCTTTGATCGCGGCATCCACGTCTTCCGTCTTGTAATTCACAGCCAGGTCGGCGCCAAGCTGCCGGCATAGCTCTACTTTCTCGGCGCTGCCGGCGGTCGTGATGACGCGCGCCCGCAGGATTTTCGCCATCTGCACCACGCAAGACCCGACGCCGCCCGAACCGCCATTGACGAACAGCGCTTCCCCCGCCTTCAGGTTGGCGTAGCGGACCAGGCCAAGCTGGGCAGTGATAGCCACCAGCGAGAGCGCCACGATGTCCTCGTCGCTGACTCCCTGCGGAATGGGATGCAGCGAGCGTTCATCCACGGCGCAGAATTCGGCGAAGGTGCCCTGGCGGCCATCGGAGCCCTGGCCCGTGGCCCAGACCCGGTCGCCGGCCTTGAACCCTTTGACGCTCGCACCAATCTCGATGACTGTGCCCGCTAAGTCCCGTCCGATGATGTAGGGGAACGGCATCTTCGAGGGAATTGCGCCGCTGCGGACGTAAAGGTCAATGGGGTTCACATCCACGGCGCCAACCTTGATGAGGCATTGGCGGCGCGTCGGTTTAGGTGTCGGCAGGTCGCCGTAAATAATGACGTCAGGCGTTCCGGTTTGATTGATGTAGGCGGCTTTCATGGTCTTCTCTTTCTCAGTTTGCGTTGCTGGTTAGCCTATGTGAGCAGGCCCGCCGTTGCAAGGGAACACAGCTCGGCGGCGTGACACACCACGACCTGCGCCGTCTAATCCGCATGAAACGCAGCTACCGGGCGTCGAAAGGATTCACCCTGATTGAACTGCTGGTAGTCATCGCGACGAACGCTGCTGGTGGTGGAGAACTCGGCCCCTGCTCCCTGGTCGTGGCATGAGCCCGTGCGCCGCGCCCAATACAATGACGCAAAGAGCGTAGTCAGCTTTGTGGACGGCCATGTCGCCTTTGTCAAAATGTATTGGGATAGCTCCAGATTCTACGCCGGGTTCTGCGACCCTCCTGCCGGCTACGAGTATCAATGGACTCCATATTGATTTCCCCAAGCCGCCCTGCGCGCAACGGACGGTCTATCCCTTTCCGCCCACCCGGCCACGCACCATCTCCGCCACCTTCATGAAGCTGTTCGAATCAGTTCTCCGAGGCAAGGATGCTCCCCTCTTTCATCACGGTGGAGAAGAAGTGGTCGTTGCGCTGGCGCTTCTCGGCCAGCCGTTGCGGCGAAATCGGCAGCAATGTAAATGCGGGAGAAGGCCACACATCCCGCATGGCCGCACGAAATCTCCGCGCCGCTTCCAACTGGAGTTCTGCCCCCTCCGCGACGATGCACAAGTCCACGTCGCTGTCCGGCCTTCCTTCCCCGCGCGCGTAAGAGCCAAAAAGGTACACCGCCCGCAACGGCATAACCCCATCCATCGCTTCCAGGCAGCGGGCAAGGGTTTCACGCTGGCTCTGCAAGCCCGCCGGCAGATTCTCCAAGCGCAACTTCACGCCGTCCAATCTATCGCCGCCCCGGCTCGCAGGCAAGCTGGGAGTGCCGTGATTCTCGCGAACCGCTCTTGGCGGGTGCGTTCGTCCAGCCTGCCGGGCTCCGGGCACTGATGAAACACGGTTTCGCCCTGGCGTCAGGGCTGCGACAGGCGAAAGAAAAGCTTTCCTGTCGGCGGGCTAATGGTGATGCTGTTCGTGCCGTTGGAGGTGCTTACCGTGCCGCCGTAGGCATTCCAGTCTGAGACGGTGACCAGATTATTGTTGGTCCGAAGCGTGCAACTCGCCGTGTTCGGCCACGAGACGATGACGCTGTTGCTGGAATGCGCTATGCTCAGGTTCGGCAAGCCGGCGGTTTGCACCACGGCAATCAGACTCCAGAAGCCGCCCGTCACGGAATACGGTCCCCCGCTCATCGCGCCGCCCGCATCGGGCTGGCCGATGGTGCTGGTGACTTGATAGGTCGCGCCCGTGCTTGTGCCGCCGCCACCGGCGACTTTATACCAGTCAATCGAATAAGCTTGCGCGAAGCTGACCGCTGGAATCAGCAAAGCGAAAGGGATGATGATGTTTTTCATAATTCTACATTGATTGGTTTTGTCCGGCTACTGGATGCGAATAATTGTCATCGAAATGCTCGGTCTTACTGATGAGTAACCATTGCTGGGAGCCAATCCGGCAGAGGTGCTGTTGGCGGAGAGTTGAATTTGAAGTGCATCGCCAGCATCAAAGGTGGCTAGAAAACTTTTCGAGATCGCTCCATACTGGTTCGCTGTGAGGGTGGCAAAAGATTCACTGCCAGCAATTTCCGCCCCGATTGTTTTGTTGTATGCTCTTAGTGAAATTGTGGCAGTGCCGCTGATAGTGCCGGTTTCCACTGTGGCGTCATATGAAACAAAATACATTCCAGACTGACCACAAGTGAAATTGGTTGCAGTGCCAGAGTAAGTCCAGCCAATGACTTTCGTGGCAGCAAAGGTGACGCCTTGGAATGCATTTGCCGTGCTGGGGGTCTGGATTGTCGTATCATAGGCGGAAACGTAATTACCAGTCGTTACGGTATTATACAAACCCGACCCGTCCCCGCTGAACGTGCCAGTCAGATTCACACTGCTCGAGTTATTCGTCACAACCGCACTCGGCAATTGAGCAAGGGTAAGTGGGCCGGCCAATTGCGACGGCGGTAAAGTTCCCAGCAAATTGCTCGCGCTGTTGGCATTCATAGCCTGAATCGCATACGGCGCTGGCGTGAGATTTTGCACTGGGCTCAACGCGGCAAAACCATTCACTCCATCATTAAACCAAATCAGCAACTGCAAGTTCGGTTGTGTGAACAAGGACGCGCTGATGGCCGTCATGTTCGCAATCGTCGTGTCGCCCAGAACAACGGTGAACAGGCCATTGGTCACGCCCACGCACACGGCGGAAGTTGGTGCGCTGCCCGCGACACTCGTGCCGTCATTGCTCCAGAAAGTCACATAGGAAATGTTCGGCGGCGGCGGTGCAACCGTGACTGTCGGCGTGCTGCTATAACCCGAACCGGGGGTAATGACATTAACGGAGGCCACAACGCCGCCGCTGATGCTGGCCGAAGCCGTCGCCCCGGAACCACCTCCGCCGGAAATGGTCACGGCGGGTGCGGTAACGTAACCGTTGCCGCCGTTGTTGAGAGTGCAATAGCTGACGAAATAGTTGGGAGAAACGCCACCGAGCACGGCCGTAGCCGTAGCCTGATGGTTGAAGTTGGTGCTGGTGACGAGGGCAAACTTGAACTGCCCCGTGCCGTTAAAGTTTGTGCCGTTGTCCAGCACCCGTCCCTGATAGGTAAAGACTGTGTTTTGGGCGCGCACGGCATACATGCCGAACGACAGGGCGGAGAGGGTTGCGAGAAGAATGGGTTGAACCCGTCTTCTGACGCGCCACCCTTTCATCGAAGCTGCGCGGGTGAGGGTAAGTTGGTTGTCCAGAGGCAGTAGAGCCACGGAATGCGAGGAGGAGAGTACAGTAGTTTCCATAACGAGAATTAGGTTCTTTTGAAGGATGTTTCCATGCCACGTTGCGATTACCGGGGAAAAGTTACACCGGCCCTTTTCCCATTCGGGTGTTTTACGCTTCTGGTGGAGCACTGCAAGTAGAAACTTTAAGAATGTTACATGGGTTGCTTGCTTAGATAAGTTACATGAGTTGAGGGGTTAATGGGTTGAATTGGACGGGTGGCCCAAGAATTCCCTCGCCGGGAGGGTGACATCCCGGGCAGGCGGAGCAAAGGGGTGGGGGGAGATTGAGACCCATCGGCCGTGATGTCGAACGGCAATTGCTGCTTGCGTACTGATTCGTGTCAGGAATCGGCAACGTTCCGAAGGAAATCGGGGCGAACGCCCTTACTTTCCTCCAGAAGGCAGGTGTGAGCCAGGGCTAAAGCGCCGCAAGGCCAAGGCTGCGGATACCTCGCTCGGCGACTGCGCGGCGGCGTTCGGCGGTGACAGTGCCGCGGCGTTTGACAAGCTCGGTCTTGGGCGCCGCATAAACCACGTCGTGTATGCAGAGCGTTCCCCAGTCCAAACCGTCGGCTTCATCCAGTATGACCTCGTGCACCTCGGGCTGGCGGGTGGCCCGCTGCGTCGAGCAGAGGATGACGCAAACGCGCGGTTTAAGCCGTACCCTCTCGTCTGCCCCCAGGACTACGGCGGGGTGCTGGCCCGCGTCCGGGAATTTCCAGGTCCAGACTTCCCATGGTTTCATTAGTCGTCCCAGGAAGGCCGGCCCTGCGCGGCAGTAGCCGCGGCCTCGATGCGGTCCCAGGCCCGGTCCGCCCGCCGGTACGCTTTCGCCAGACAGCCGCGCGGCCAGGGGTCAATGTTGGTGACCCGCGCCTCGGGAGGGGCGGCCTCGCGTTCGATGACCTCGCGCAAGTGGAGCCGCAAGGTGCGCCGCAGCAGTTCACGCTGGTTAAAGGAGGTGCGGCGCGCGCCTTCCGCGAGCATCGAGCGCAGCCGCTTGTCGAGGCGGATGGAGAGCGGCATCGTCTTCACGATACGACCGTAGCACGGCGTGCTACACAGGCAAGCATTCCCAAGCTAACGACGTTCCTCACACCCGACAGGTGCGCGGTTACCGTCATCCGTGTTACAAGGCGTCTGCTCGGGCGGTCCCCGCTCCCGCTGAACCGCCCCGCGCCGACGCCGCAAACCGGCCTCGACCCTGCGTGCCCGAAAAGGTGTCAATGATAATGCTTACTGCTCCAAGCTGACCCGCTTCGGGGTATGTCATTATCATCGACACCTTTTGGGGGTGCTCTTTCAGCCCATTCTAGCTTTGCCAATGTGAGGATTCTTATAGTAGGATCAGGATGTGCAAGCGACATCGGAAATAGACGCGTTTGAACGGGGGGTTCGCCCCATGCTGCGGATTGTCCTGCCGGAGAAAGCCGAGGCCGTTCTCCGTTTCCGTGCCGCGCCGGAGATTCAGGCGCGGATCGAAGAACTGGCAGGTAAGTCCACCGAGGGCCAACTTACCGAGGCGGAGAGGGCGGAGTACGCTGGCTATGTGCGGGCGAACAAGTTCATCGCCATCCTGCAGAAGCAAGCACGGCAACTGATTGGCGCCGCGTCGTAGGCAATGAGCCCAAGCACGAGAGCCCGCGTCCGGGAGCGCGCTGGCCATCGTTGCGAGTACTGCCTATTGCACCAGGACGACTCGCCGCTGGCGGCGCTTCACGTCGAGCACATCATTCCAAAGATTCACGGCGGCACAGACGATCTCGAAAACCTGGCGCTGGCTTGCGTAGATTGCAACCTGCACAAAGGGCCGAACCTGACAGGCATTGACCCTCAAACCAGGCGAGTGACGGAGCTATTCCACCCCAGGCGCCACCGCTGGGAAGAGCACTTCCAGAGGGATGGCCTCTACCTGGCAGGCAAGACGGCCATCGGCAGGACAACGGTCCGGGTTCTGAATATGAATTCGGAAGACCAACTCACATTGCGATCCTCCTAACGTTGCCTCGTTCGGGTGCGGGTGGCTCGTCGCCCGGATGCCAGGCGAAGGTGATCAGACGGTCAGGCCCAAAGGGGTTTCAATCATCCTTATCCGTGGTAAAAGGCGTCCGCTCCGGCGGCCCCCGCTCCCGCTGGGCCGTCCAGCGCCGGCGCCACAATTCGGCCTCGACCCTGCTTGCCTGGCTGCACGAAGCACGTCCGCGCGGCCAAAGCCCTCCCGGGCGAATCCCGACGGCGCGCCAGGGCGCTGATCGCCTAAACCCGAAATCCGACGCCCGAAGTCTGATAGAAACCCGAGGCGCGAGCGAGGGAGTGTCCGAAACCCTTGCCCCGGGGCAGGTTGGAGCCTTCGGGGTTTCGTTATTCGGCCTTCTTTCGGGTTTCGGGCTTCGGATTTCGGATTTGCCGCACCTGGGGCTTGCCTGCGGCGTGCTCTTACGGTGTTGCTCCGGTGGTGCTACGGAGGCGCTACGGCGTGTATCCCATGTTGATGTGAGAATCCCTTTTGTTTGCAGGCCTTCCGCAGCAGTTTCTGCATTCGGCATTCTTCCTTCTGACTTCTCTGCGCACTGGCTCCGAACCCACCACTGTTGCCCGGTGAGCGGACCCGCCTGGGCCAGGCGGGGGCGGCTGCGCCGTTTGGCTCCCGCAGCGATGCAGGCGTCAAGCTGCTCTTCGGTCAGTTCGTGGCTATACTTGCGCGAAGCGGCGGTCAGACGCGCCCGACAGCGCAGTTGGCCGGGCGTGCGCGGGTCTCGCGGTTTCTTAAAAAGATGCCGCTGCTGCTTGCCGCGCACGACCTGGAACACCCAGTCGCCGCACCGACCGCTCTTTAACCGCGGGTCAAGGCATGCCCCCGAAGGAGAGCAGAATGGGCAGCGGGGGCAGCGGCGGCCTCGCAGTACATTACGCCTCCTCACCGCCTTTGGCGGCTTGGAATCCTTTGGCGTAAGCGTGTTCATCAATTCCTTACGCGATAGTCGTCGGCCCATGCTGGCAGTCCTGGCACGCTGTGGCGCCGCTGAGAGCCCTTTGGGCCTCGACCGGCTGCCAAGCGTTTTTAGTTTACTCCAGCCCTGGCTGAGGTGCAAGGGTCTTTTGGTGCAGACCAGAGCTTCAGCGGATGTTGTCGGCCGTCAGGGCTTGTGCGCAGAGTGGCCGGTCCTCTTCAGGGCCGCCTCGCGGTCGAGCACTGCCAGCAGGGCGTAGTAATTGTCCACGAGAAAACCCTCGTAGCCCCAGCAGGTCCCATCCCAGGCTTTCCAATCCTTGCTCATGCCGTTGCCGCAGCGGCCCTGGAAGTCTCCTTTGGCAAAAGCCTGCAGCAGCGGAAACAGGATGCTGTCGCCGTCCTCGATGCGCCCGAGGTCGTAAAGGGCAGCCAGCGTGAAGTAGGCGAAGCAGGCGGTTGCGCCGCCGTTCTCGTAACGCTGGAACCCGTCGGAGTTGTCCTCCAGCTTGCCGCCGCCGAAACGGGGATTGTGGTCCACATAATCCTTCCGGGCGACGGGCACCAGATTGCCTGGCAGGCCGAAGTCGAAGCGCGTGTAGCCGACCTCATGCATCTTGGCCAGCAGGCGGTCCATGATGGCATTGGCCTTGTCCTTCGGGACCAGGCCGTAATGGATGGCAATGCCGTTGACCCAGAGGAAGTAATAGTCGTGAAGCTGGCCGTCGGCGCTGCGCCAGCCGGCCAGGACGCCTGTGGCGGGGTTGTAGAAGGCATCGAAGTAAGCCGCGCGCAACTTCTCGGCGGCGGCATGATAGCGCTTCTGGTCATCGGGATGATTCGACTGCCGGGCCAGTTCACTCATGCCGTTGAGAGCGCGGTACGCCAGGGCATTCGCATAAGCATCTTCATGGCCAAAGCCTATGGTGTCCCACCAATTGGCCGGGCGGTATTTCAGAACCTCGGGCCATGAACCTGAGTTGCCGCTCAGGCTGTACTCGATGAGCCCATTGCCGTCGTGGTCGGTTGCCAGCATGGTGTCGGCCCAAAGCTTCAAATGCGCGAAGTTCGTTTCGAGCCAGGGATGGTCTTTGCTGCCAGCGACATAGGCCGATGCGGCGATGAGCAGGGAGGGCAAGGTGTCGGTGGAGTACTCCGGGAAGGCGCCGTGTCCGGGCATCCCGTAGGCGTTGGCGCCGCCGATGATCCGGTCCAGGGTCTGGCGGACGGGGTCCAGGGCCGTGAGCCCTTTTGCGAGGGGCGGGGTGCATTCGGCGATGTCGGCGTATTCGTAATAGCAGAAGGCGCAGGTGTCACTGGCGGCATGATTGGCTAACATGCGCCAATGCGGGCTGAGCTGAAGTATGTTCAGCCAGTTGCGCCGAAAGCCGTCGAACGACACGTTGGACTGCGCCTCTCGAATGTCGGGATGGATGGCCACGACTTCGCACTGGTATTTGACGACCGGGTTTGCGGGCGTTGCGGGGGGAAAGGTGATCTTAACCGACTTGGCCTGGGTGGCGACCATATCGCCGGGTCCTGTGGAGTAACCCAGCGAGTGGATGGCTTTGGGGGAGGCCGTAATGCGGAAGGACCCTTGATCGGGCATGTGCATGATGGCGGGGAGGCGAATCGAGCCATCGGGATTCATCAGCCCCAGCAAGGTCACGTGGCAAATGCTGTTGTCGGCGTCGAGCACCAGCGGCTCGGGCGGGTCCTCCGCCGACCAGCGCGACACGAGCCGCAGCTCCTTCTTCCCGAGCTCGATGGTCCAGCGAGGAGCCGCCGCGCTGGAGGTCCCGGGACCGCGGTACTCGACCCGGGAGCCGCGGCATGTTGCTTGAGCCGGGCGGAAAGACGCTGGCGGCGGGCGCATGACCACGAGCGGGAAGCGTTCCTTGCCCAGACTGTCAACGGACAGAGCGGCCAGGCCCGGATGGTCCATCGAGACGCTGGCCACGATGTAGGCATTGCTCAGGATCGCGGTCTGGGCGAGGGCGGGGTGGCTCGTTTCGGCGGCGAGGCCGGTCGCGGCCAGAAGGAGGCAAAGGGTCGCGGCGATTCGTGATGTCATGGTCTGAGTCGGGCCTAGCCGTGGCAAATGCTGGTGCGTCGTCATCGTGCAAGATCTAGCCTGCGGTGGTTGGAGTATGGCTGGCGGACTTCAGCCAACCAAGCTCTAATCTGGTTAACCCCCGTTTTCAGCTAAAGGCAACCTGTTCCGTGTTTGGTTGTGCGCGGCTTTGATCTTGACCTGTGGCCGCCGTCCAATACGGTAGGCACACGAACTAATGATAGCGTTACAGACAGCTTCCGTTTGCGGACTCGGCAAGCTCGGCGCGTGCATCGCGGCAACCCTGGCCCAGCGTGGCTTCGCGGTCACCGGCATTGATATTGACGCCGAGAAGGTGCAGAAGATCAACGCGGGCAAGCCCCCGGTTGAGGAGCCCTTGCTGGCCGAGACGATCAAGGCGGGCCAGTCCCGGCTGCGCGCCACGCAGGACTATCGCGAGGCTGTCGCCACGGACGCGACGTTCTTCATCCCGCCCTCGCCGAGCTTGCCCGACGGGAGCTTCTCCAATGAGTTTCTGCTGCGCGCCATGCAGCCGGTCGCCGCGGCCGTACGCGCGAAGGGCAAGAAAGGCCACCTGTTTGTGTGCAGTTCCACCACCACCCCCGGCGCGGTGGACTCGGTGCTCATCCCGATGCTTGAGCGCGAGATCGGCGGCGTTTGCGGACGCGACTTCGGCGTGTGCTACAACCCCGAGTTCATCGCTCTCGGCAACGTGGTCAAAGGCCTGCTCGAACCCGACATGGTGTTGATCGGCGAGTCCGACCCCGCCAGCGGCGCCGCCCTGGAGGAACTGTACAAGAAGTACAACCAGAACAAGCCCCACATCGCCCGCATGTCCATCGTGAGCGCGGAACTGACCAAGATCTCCGTGAACAGCTACGTCACGATGAAGATCAGCTTCACCAACCAGTTGCGGATGATCGCCGAGCAGTTCCCGAAAGCCAACATCCACCACATCCTCGAAGCGATTGGCAGCGACAGCCGCGTCGGCCAAAAGTACCTCCGCGCCGGCTTGAGCTACGGCGGGCCATGTTTCCCGCGGGACAACCGGCTGCTGGCTTACACCGCCCGGCAGGCGGGATTGTCCGCGCCGCTGGCGGAGGCCTCCGACCGCGTGAACCAGGAAACCAATGCCAGCCTCTTTAAGACCGCTCAGCAGTTCGTTACCAAGAACGACACCGTGGCCGTCCTTGGTCTCTCCTATAAACCCGACACCTACATCACCGAAGAATCGGCCGGCCTGTTCCTGGCGCAGCAGCTAAAGCGCAACGGTTACAAGGTGGTGGTGCATGATTACGGCGCCCGGCCGGACATCGCCCCCAGCGTGCATGAGTTTGAACATCTGGACGATCCCGCCACCCTGCAGCAGCGCTCGGACGTCAAGCTGGCCGTCATCTGCTGCCCCTGGCCCCAGTATCGCTCGGTGAAGTTTGCCCCGGGCACCAAAGTCCTGACGCCCTGGAAGCTGTAAGCGGGCGCGTGGCCCGCTCAGACGCCTTTAGCGCTCGCCTCAGGTTCCGGCAATCGAATTTCGGATTTGTTTCGGCCTTCGGCCTTCGGGCTTCGGCCTGCCCTCAGATCCAGCTCCCGGCCTTTCCAGTTCCCAATGCCGATATGGTTCAACCGTCCGAGGGCATACCGGTAGGAAATCCCGTAAAAGGGATTATGCGTGGGCCAGAATGAGATGAAGTCCACCCCGGCCGCCCGGGCGAGCTCGATCGCGCGGTCGGTAGTGCGCCGGTGGTCGTTCCAGTTAAAGAGCAGGTATTTCCATTCGAGCAGCGGCATCGAGAGCCCGCGCGCGTTGCGATAGTCCACCAGCGCCTTCATGTTGCCGTAAGCCTTCTCGAAGCTGCCAAACTTCTCGTACTTCTTGAGCATCGGGTCGTCTGTGCCGGCGATGGAGAAATAGATGCGGCTGGCGTACATCGCCGCCTCGCGCTTGGCGTCCGAGTTGAGCACGATGCCGTTGGTCGAGATCCAGATGTCACAGTCGGGGTTCTTGCGGCGCAATAGCGGCATCTCCTGCCCGATGTTCGGCGACAGGAAAGGCTCGCCGAGGTTCAGGTAGTTGAGCGTCTGGATGCCGAGTTCGTGGACCAGGTCCGCCATCCGGGCCAGCTTCTCCATGTCCATTTGCAGCGTCGTGCGAATGCGCGCCGCCGACTGGCGGTCGCAGCCGACGCAGTCAATATTGCAGCGCACCGTGTTCTCCAGCAGCATGCCCTTGTACGGCAGGCGCGGCTGGGGAATGGGCTTGGACTTGGGCACTCGCTGCAAGTCACCGCAGCGGGTGCATGACTTAAGTGGAATCCTCCCCGCGGCAAGCTCATCCCGCAAGCGCTGCGCGGTCGGGCCGAAGAACGCTTCCTTGAAGGACTGTTTATTCAGGTCGCCAATGTGACCGGACCCGTCGTAATCCTGGCAGTTGCACGAGACGGTCAGGTCGCAATTGACGGTGATGTTGTATTCCGACTCGCCCTCCAGCGCGCGGCAATGGAACCGCTGCCCCCGGAGACGCGCGGACCACTCCAGGTAATGCTTCAGCCCCTTGCGAACGTAGTCGCTCAAGACCCAGTTAAAACGTCTGTGCTTCATAAGGGACCGGGCCTGGGTTGCGCCTGTGGGGCGGCCGGCAGCGATCGCTCAGGAAGCATACTCCCATTTTGCCGGCTGCGGGTCAAATTCTGGTTGGCACCCGAGTTGAACGCTTGCGCCCCAACCGAGGCTCGCCGGCTGCCCGGCTGTTCCCGAGTCAGGGCTTATCCTGCGGTTTCAGAAAGTTCCCCTGTTGCAACTCGGCATAGGCCTGCTGCAACTCCTCCTGCGTGTTCATCACGATGGGCCCGTACCAGGCCACCGGTTCCTGCAACGGCTTGCCGGAAACCAGGAGAAAGCGGATGCCGTCCTCACCCGCCTGCACTTCCACTTCGTCGCCGCGGTCGAAGAGCACCAGCGAGCGGTCGTCCGCTTCCCTGGGCGGGGCGGTATCGGCCCAGCCGACGCCTTCGGTCGGCACGGCCAGCGGGCCGGAAGCGTTGCAGAACTTGCCGCCGCCCGCGAAGACATAGGCAAAAGCGTGACGGGTTGTCTCGACGGGCAACTTCTTCCGCTTGCCGGGCGGCACGGTGACATCCACGTAAATGGGGTCGGCGGCTATCCCTTCCACCGGCCCCTTCTTGCCCCAGAACCTGCCGCAGACGATCCGGGCCGTCGTGCCGTCGTCCTCGGTCACTTCGGGGATTTCGGCGGCCTTGACCTCCTGGTAACGCGGGGCGGTCATCTTCTTTGCCGCGGGCAGGTTTGCCCAGAGCTGAAAGCCATGCATCCGGCCCAAGGGGTCGCCTTTGGGCATTTCCTGATGGATGATGCCTCGGCCTGCGGTCATCCATTGGATGTCTCCGGCGGCAATGGCGCCGTGGTTGCCTATGCTATCGCCGTGCTCGACCGTTCCCGCAAGCACGTAAGTAATGGTCTCAATCCCCCGGTGCGGATGCCACGGAAAGCCCGCCAGGTAATCCTCGGGAATGTCGTTGCGAAAGTCATCCAGCAGCAGGAACGGGTCGAACTCGGAAGTGTTGCCAAACCCGAAAGCCCGCCGCAGATGCACGCCGGCTCCTTCGAGGGTGGGCTTCGATTTAATCAGGCGCTTGATGGGGCGAAGGGACATATAGTTCTCTCCTAAGTCGTGGGGCTCGCGACCTGCCGAAGCAGGTTGCGTTCGCGTTTGGAACCTTGGGATTTCACACAGCAGGCTAGCATCAAAATGCGGTCTGTCAAAACGGCGAACTATTTTCCGCTTGCATTTGTCTGGCCAAGGCGTAATCTCATAGTTATGATCATAAGATGGAATGCACCCTGGACGGGTTCCAGATGCTTCGTTCGATGACGAGGCGGAGTATTAACTCTGTCACTGGTTGTCAACGAAGCCCGGCTGGTGGCGGATCAAGTTCACAGTCCGATCGTCAGTTGGCGTGCGTCTTCTGACAAACACAAACAAGACCCATGAAAGGAAATAGAGGAAAGCAAATGAAAGCAACCGCAACACTTAACCCGCTCAAGACAGGCGCAGCCGTTGGCTTCGCCGCAGGCGTGCTGCTCACGATGACGGTTCCGTCGCGCGCGCAGCTCATTTACTCACAGAACTTCGACACCGACGACAGCGCCAACTGGGTCGTGCTCAACGGCTCGCAGTATCCCCAGGCCGTCAACCTGACGAACTTCGTCTTCGACTACAGCACGGTCGGCATTCCCTCCGCCCCGCACTCCACAGGGGGAACGACGATCGGCCTGAAGCTGTCGGCGGACGTCAATCCCCTCACGCAATTGGGTTCGGTGACGGGCGCCGGCTTGAGCGCTTCTCCCACGAACTTCAGCATTACGGCGAATTTCGACATGCACGTGGACATGTGGATCAACTACAATGGCTCTGGCCCGGCCACCCTGACGACGGGCGGCGGCGGCAGTGGCTCATCCATCTTCTATGGCTGCGGCTACGGCACGGCCGGCACGGAGGCGCAGGTCGCCGGCACGGCGGACAGCATTTTTGTTGGCACCTGCACCGATAATGGCTCATCGGCCCAGATGCGCATGTATGGGCCAAATCAGACGGGCAGTTATCAGAGCGGTGTTTACCAGATCAGCGGCACCTCAACCCCGAATCCGGGGGGTGACAACTTTGTGTACAACAACTCCACGGGAACCCGGACCTTTGCCAATCTGGCTCCCTTTAGCACGTATTTTCCCGCCACCGAGCCGCCGCAAGCGCAGATCAATCTTTATCCACAGCAAACGAACATCCAGTGTTTTGCGGGCCTGATTGACTTCAAGTGGCATGACATTGAAGTCCAGAAAATCGGTAGCGTCATCATCTACTCAATTGACGGGCACATCGTGGCGACGGCCAACTCGGCCTCGGCGGGCACCCCCGCCGGCAGCTACCTGACTTTCCTCGCATTCGATATCAATGGCAATGCTTCCACGGATCCGAATTTCACGAACCTGAACTTCGTGGTGTTCGACAACATCCGCGTCTCCAATTACGTGAACGTGGTGACGGTACAGGCAACGCAGCCCAACGCGTCGGAGATCGGCCTGGTTCCCGGCACCTTCACCATCTCGCGCACCTCGGCGGGCGTGCCCTTGACCGTCAATTACACCCTGACCGGCACCGCCACCAATGGCGTCCAATATCAGACCGTGCCGACCTCGGTCACCTTCGCTTCGACGGCCAGCTCGACCAACATCACCATCACCCCGATTGACGACGGGATTCCCAACCTGCCGACCTCGGTCATACTGACCATCTCTTCCAGCCCCAATTACACCGGGGCGGGTTTTGACACCGTTTCCATTGCGGACGCCGACACGCCGACCATTGACATCACAGCCGTCCAGCCCACGATGTACGAGCGTTATACCAATGATTTCATCCGCTACCAATTGACGCGGCGCGGCAACGTAACGGCCGATCTCACAGCCGTCTTGAGTTCCGCCGGCAGTACGGCAATTCCCGGCACGGATTTCATTGCCACCAATAACATAGACGTTCCCGCCGGAGCGAATTATTCGAGCTTCCAGGTCTTTCCGATCCGCAACCCGGCGGTCACGGGCAACAAAACCGTCACCTACAGCGTGGTTAGCGGCAGTGGTTACAACGTGGGGATCGCGGCGGGCAACTCGGCCACGATCGTGGATTCCGATTACCCGCCGGCCAACGTGGTCCTGAACGATCCGTTGACCGATTCCAGCCCGGCGGAAGCGGCGAAGTGGAAGATCAATTATGGGACGGGCGACCCCATAGGCCATGCCACCGATTACAGCGTGGATTTCGGCTACGACCTCACCGCCAACGCCTGCGCGGCAATTCCTTTCCCGCCCAGTGGCAACGGCAACGCTCTCCACATGACGTGCAACAAAGCTAGCGGCTACGGGGCGAACGTCGGTGCGCCGGGCGGCGTCAACGTGTATTACACCAACCAGGCTTTGAGCGGCAACTATGCCGTCAGGTTCAACATGAACCTGGTCGAGGGAGCCAATGGCTTTAGCGGCTTCCAGCACGAAGGCGCGCTCTTTGGCATCAACCATGTTGGAAGCTCCAGCAACTGGTGGTACGCCGCCGGCACCAATTCGGGCGCAACCTATTCCAGCGATGGGGTGTGGTATTTCGTTTCCAGCCAGTTTGGCGGGAACCTCCAGGGAGACTACCAGGAATTCACCGGGTTGGGCGGCACCAACGGCAACACCGGCTGGACCAGGGTTGCCGACTTGGTTGCGCCAAATTACACCAACGTGTTCAAGGCCCCCGTGCCCTTCACCAGTCTGGATGATTCCCTTAAGCAGTCGGGCGGCGTGCCCGCTAATGGTCCAACGTCCCTGGGCTATGATGCCAGCACCTGGACGGACGTCGAAATCAAACAGATTAACGGCATCGTCACGTTATCCATCAATCGCACCCCGTTCTTCACCTACACCAACACCACGGTTTGGAAGAGTGGTTACCTGATGCTCGGCTATGGCGACCCGTACGGCGATGGAGAAACCTGCGAGTCCTCGGTCTATTATGCCAATCTGACGGTGGTCGCTTTGACCTCACCGGTAATCACCCACACGGTGGCCAGCGGCGGCAGTGTGACGCTGACCTTCCTGGGCGGCTCGGGTGACGCGCCCAGCTCGTTCGCGCTTCAGAGTTCACCGACAGTGAGCCCCGACGCTTTTGCGGATGTAACGCCGGCGCCAACCATCACGAGCCTGGGCAGTGATGTTTTCCAGGTCACCACCCCGCAGGTCGGCCCGCAGGAGTTCTATCGCATACGGCGCAATTAGCCGGTTTGTTTATGTAGCAGGCAAGAACGGACAATCTCGCAGCCTGGGCATTTGAATGCCTCAAATGCCCAGGCGTTTCAACGCTCGTGGGTAAGTTACATATATGCTCAGATCAGTCCTCTTGAAGCGCGGATTTCACAATCGGCGCGCGGACGGCGTGGGATTCACTCTAATCGAGTTGCTGGTGGTTATCGCCATTATCGCTATTCTGGCGGCGTTGCTGCTGCCAGCCCTTGCCAGAGCCAAGACCAAAGCCCTTGGCATCGGATGCGTCAATAATCTGAAACAGCTTCAGATCGGCTGGCAGTTGTATGCGAATGACTTTAACGACTTCATGCTGCCCAATTCGCCGCTGGGCGCGGCGTCTGCCACCGATCCGACCAAAAACGCGGACTCCTGGTGCAGCCATGCCAGCGAGGGTTGGGGAGCGCTCGATGGCAATACGAACGTCTTTTACTACAACACCTCCATCATGGCCCCTTACATGGGCGGCCAGCTCGGGGTATATAGATGTCCCGCGGACATCGTACCGTCAGCCAACGGCCGGCGGCTGCGGTCTTACTCCATGAACAGCCAAGCGGGACTGGTGACTACTGCGCTGCAAAGTTTGACCAAGAGCTACAATCCTGGTTTTGTGACTTTCGCCAAACTCACCGATATCCCGAACAGCCCCGGCCCCAGCCAGACGTTCATTTTCTGTGAAGAGAACATCTGCAGCATCAACGACGGCTACCTCCAGGTAAGCTGTCAGCCCTCACCAGAAACATTCCCGGACGTGCCGGGCTCCTACCACATTTGGGCAGCCGGGCTTTCCTTCGCCGATGGACACGCGGAGCTGCATAAGTGGGTGACGGGAATCCTCAAAATCGCCGTGAGGTACGGCTATAACCAGGACAACGTGATTGCCGGCGTCAACAACGCCGATTGGCTCTGGTTCACCCAGCATGCCACTTGCCCGGCGCCGTAAGACGCTGGGGCGAGTCTCACAACGGGCTCCTGCCTCACACTGCAGGAGGATGAAGCGCCATCATACGCTTAACCGCGTTAGCCTTTGGACTTTGGACCTGAGATTGGCGTCGCTCCGGCGTAACCTTGAGCAGCACTACGCCGTGGCGCGAGACGGTGGCGTGGAACTGGCCGGCAAACCTCCCCAGATCCTTCTGTCGCCAAAGGTCGCGCACTCGCTGCGGACCGGAGATGCCGAGGTCGGACCAAGCCCGTCGGCGAGGTCAGGGCGATGGTGCCACTGCAAACGATTTTGCGCGCCCCCTTGGCCGTCCCGCGCGCATCGTGAGCGCGGAGCGAAGGGCGAACCCGGCCGGACCCCGACCACCCCAGGCCAGTTGATGCGAGGTCTTCCTCGCCAGTTCAGGACGCTGCCTCGGGCCCTGGCGCCCGCTGACGAGGCACGTCGCCGAGATCGTCCGATTCCGCGGCGATGAAGCTCATTTGCTGCGCTTGCGCTCCGGGGGCAAGCAGTATGCGGATGGGTTCGTAGTTCTGGCGATGGATTGGGCAGGGGCCGAACTGCCGCAGCGTGGCAAGATGAAACTCGGTCAAATAACCCTTGTTGGCGTCGAAGCCATACTGGGGGAATTGCTCGTGGTATTTCAGCACGGCTTCATCGCGCGCCACCTTGGCCAGGATCGAGGCGGCGGAAATGACGCGGACTTTGGCATCTCCTTTGACGATGGTCCGGGCCGGGTAGGGCAGCTTGGGCATGCGGTTCCCGTCAATCAGCACGATGCCGGGTTTTAGCTTAAGACCTGCGACGGCCCTTTGCATGGCCAGCATGGTCGCGCCGAAGACGTTGAGGCGGTTGATTTCCTCCAGGCTCGCCGTGGCGATGCAGAAATCCAGGGCACGCTGCCTGATTCGGTCGCTCAGCTCCTTGCGCCGCTCTGGCGTGAGTTGCTTTGAATCCCGCAGGCCATTGATCCGCCGCACGGGGTCCAGGATGCAGGCCGCCGCGTAAACCTCAGCGATGGCGGAGCCGACGCCGACTTCGTCCACGCCGCATTCCAGCAGGCCGGGCATCGGACTTGCGTCCGAGAGCGTCATGCTGATCTGGGCGTGGCCGGCCATAGCCGCTGAGCGCTCTGCCATCAATGCATCTCGATGTCGCAGGTGCCGATGCCTTTGCTGTAGTAGTTGAACTGGACGTTGGGGTGATCGGCCAGCAGGGACATAGGGACTGCCGCGTCGGGCAGCTTCTTGGCAATCATGAGGCAGCTCAGCCGCTGGCCGAACGGATTGTCATGGTTGCCGGCCTGCCAGATGGAGACTTTCTCCGCCTGCCACGTCTCCACCGGCCCGACGGAGAGGGCTTGGGTGGGCACGAGTGAAATGTTCCCGCCACCGGAGGTGCGCGCGTTTTGCGCGATGGTGAGGGGATGCAGGTCAACAACCCGCGTGGTCAGCTTGCGGTATTCCTCCGGCGAAGGCGGCGCGTCCTTGTGCTTCCCTCTGCGGCGCGGCGGATCGTTGAAGGCCCAGTGCTTCACGTCGCCTTGGCCGCCTTGCATGACGGCGCAGCGAACCCCGGCGGCCCAGGTCTTGCGATAGGCGGCGGTGTCGGCCTTGGGGAAATGCAAATTGGCATCGGGCATCACGAGTTCCTTGCGGATGCGGCTGAAGCAGAGTTCGCGGTCGGCCTTCTCAAACGACAGCGGGTGCGTGGGCGGCGCCTCGCGGCCGCCGAGGAACCACTCGTCCATCCCCCAGAAATGGCCGGAGCGGACGTTCAGGTTGAGGTCGTTCACCAGGCGCGCGACCAGCGGCAACTGTTCCGTCGGGCCGATAGGCCCGCAGATACCCACCGGGTTGTCGGGCGTGGACTGCTTCCAGGCGCTGATGTATTCGAGCGCCTCAGCGAGGTAGAACTCTTCGATCGAGTCATACATCACCACCTTGAAGCCGGGTCGCGACAGCTTGAGCATCTTCTCCGGCGTGAGCGCGGCGGCGTCGCGGATGATTCCGTCGTCCAGGGTGGTGTAATCCCACCAGTCGGGGGCAATAGAGCTTAGTTTTCTTGGCATGAGCAGGAGTGGTTTCGACTAGCGCTGAGCAAAGTTAGTTTCAAAGCCCTTGTTCCAGCATGTTCTCGTAGGCGGCGTTAACCAGGTAGTTCCGGCCGAGCGCTTCGTTCAGCGGGTCATCATCGGCTGCGCTGAACCCCAGGTGCAAGTGCCGGCGCCAGCCTTCGGCGCACTTGAAGCGCTTGGACATGCGGCCGACCTCCAGGCCCATGTTCTCCATTGCCAGCAGGAATGAGCTGATGCCCTGGCTGGTATCCAGCCAGCCGCGCTGGCTCTTGTGCGCCGCCAGGGCTTCGCGCTTCGCGTTCTGCACCGAGGTTGTGTTGACAAATGCGCCCGGGATAATGCGCCTGCGGAATTGGTCGCGCAGCCCGTGCGGCAGAGCGTGGTAAATGGTCACATCGTAGTCCGCCGTGGGCTTGGCCGGCTGGGTCTTGAAATTCGGCATCCCGCGCGTGAACGCGGCCGTCACCGCCAGGCGGGAGGTGATCATGTGGTCTTCCATGTAGTCCTGCGGCGAATGCGTCAGGACGATGCCGGGCTTCACTTCGCGGATAACCGCCGCCAGGCCGCGCAGCAATTGGGCGTTGTAGAAGATCTCCAGGTCATCGGTAAGGCTGTTGTGAAACTGCGCCTCCAGGATCTTGGCCGCGTCGCGCGCTTCGGTGTTGCGGATGGACCGGGTGGTTGCCGCGTTATATTCCGCGCTGCCGCAACTGCCGTTGGCGACCGTCATGTAGTGCGTTTCATAACCCGCCTTCTTGAGCAGCAGGAGCGTCCCGGCCATGTAGAACTCGATGTCGTCAGGGTGCGCCCCGATAGCAATGGCAACTTTGTTATGCATAGTCGTTCATAGTTTCACCGGCCTTCCCACCTCGGCGGAGCGGTCTGCCGCAAACACCGCCTCATGGCTGATAACCGCATCGTCCATGCTCGTCAATGGCATCTCTTTGCCCCGGTCCAGCGCGTTGAAGAACGCCTCGAATTGCGCCTGGTAGGGATGATCGGACACGTCGCCGGAATCCACCAGCTTCATGGCCAGCGCGCTCCAGCTTGCCTTGTTGGTGCCCAGGTCCTCCGAGTGGAACTTGTTATCCAGCAGGCTGCCTTTGCTGCCGACGAGATGGGTGTGGAAATAGTAAGGCTGCAGGCAATCAATCGAGGAGGAGCACTTGCCGACCGCGCCGTTCTTGAACTTGAGGATGGTCACGCTCGTGCTGGGATACTCGTAGGGCGCGAACAGCTTGCTCCTGGACTTGGAGCTGTAGCTCATGACTTCGACTACCTCGCTGCCCAGGCAAAGCAGCAGGGCGTCCATGGCGTGGCAGCCGGCTTCGAGCAGGGAGCTGCCGCCTTCGTCTTTGCGGCGGCACCAGCGGAACTGGGCGTACCAGGGGCCGATGCCATGATAGTAATCCACCTCACCGTAGTGCACGTGGCCCAACAGGCCTCGATCCAGGATGGCCTTGGTGACCTGGAACTGGCTGGCGTAGCGGCACTCGAAGCAAACGCAGGTTTTGACCCTGGCCTGCTTCACGGCCTTGTGCATGGCGCGCAGCTCCTTAAGTGAAAGGCACAGGGGCTTTTCCAGGATTAGGTGCTTTCCGGCGCGGCTGGCGCGGATTACCTGAGCCAGCCTCTTGGTGGGAAGGCTGCACAGCGAGACCACGTGCACGTCGGGATTGGCGAGCACCTCATCCAAGTCGCGATAGACGTTGATGTGGCCGCCATACTGTTGGCTGAGCGCCGCCCCATCCAGTTTGCGCGAGGAGCATACAGCGGTGACCTGGCCCAGGGAGGAGGCGTTTATGGCGGGAATGTGCGCCGTTGCCACCCAGCCGTAACCGACGATGCCGACGTTGTACTTTTTCATAGTGCTGAGGCAGGACCCTGTGGTGCCTTCGCGACGGGCACGATGGCACAACCTTTCCGCTCCTTTGTCAAACGATTCCGGTTGGCCGGGCGGCGCGGCGCGGTGCTCGCGTGGATGGCTTGCTGGTCGCGTGTTGTTTCGGAGGAGCTACGGTGGGGCTACGGTGGAGTTACGGTGGAGTTACGGTGGGAATCAGGGGAAAATGAGGCTCCGTTGAGGTTTCTGCCCGCGATTAGCCGGCGCACCAGCTTGTCGCTGGGTTAAGAGGTTCGAGCGGTCGAAGCCGGGATCATGCCGGCGCTCCGGGCTCATTTCGACATTCCTTTGCGAGGAAGTACGTGCATAGACTGCCGGCATGAAACTCGAAGCCTTGCACATCGGCATGAAGGTCCGGCATCCGCAATACGGCGTCGGCGTGGTGAAGACGATTTCAGAGGCGACGGCTGACATCCAGTTCGACGATGGCCGGCACACGGTGGCGCCGGAGCCGAGCGGGTTGGAACCGGCGGAGGCGCAGGCCAGCCTCCGCGGGCTGGACCTGCCGTTGGCCCAGTTGGTCCAGCAAGCCGTGGACGCGGCCGTTCAGAGGCTGGGATTGGAAAGGCCCGACCCGGCACCCGTCCGGCTGGCGCAGCGCTGGCACAAGGGCAGGCTGGTGATGCACGCCTCCGACCCCGCCTTGCAGACCAAGGAGCTTCCCCTGGAAATTTTCTTCCATAAGGTCGTGATGGTCCGCGACAACCTCCGGGTGCTGGAGCAGAAGATCAATGCCAACGACAAGCTCACGGACGGGGAGAAGGTGGAGCTGCAGCAATACATCACCCGTTCTTACGGCTCGCTGACCACGTTCAATCTCCTGTTCAGGGAGAAGGAAGACCATTTCTAAAACGTTGTGCGAGGCAGGCGGTGCGATTGGGGTCGCGGCAGCTCAGCGCGCGACCGGCAGCACGATGTTGTATTGGGGGTCCTCGTAGCAAAGCAGAACCTCCACCTTGTCCAGCCCGGCGTCGAAGATCAGCTCAACCGCCCGCGAGGTCTGCTTGAGATCGAGCGCCTCTTGTTCGTCGGGCGTCCACTCGTCCGGGCCCCGGTAGAACTGATTCGTCTGGGTGTTGCGCAACAACACTTTCATAGACGTGCAGTTCTGCCGCAAACGCGGGTCCTTGCGTCCAGTGCCAGGTTGTTAAGGGATCCAGGGTTCATAACCACAATAGGCTTCCTAACTCTCCCTGAAGAAGGTGTCCCGCGCAATCCGCACCTATACGGAGCCCCGTTTCGGGAAGTACGGATGCTCCGGCTAATAGCTCATGCGATCCAGTTTCACCTTGCCCCGGAAGATCCAATAGATGCTCACGGTGTAGGCCAGGACGGCGGGCACGCCGATGGCCGCAATCGCCAGCATGATGCCCAGGGTCTTGGGCGACGAGGCGGCGTTGTAGATGTTGAGGCTGTGGGCCTGGTCCGAGTTGCTGAAGACGAGGTTGGGATACATCTCCAGGCCGAAGAGGCCCATCAGGGTGATCATCGCGCCGCACGAGGAGAGGAAGGCCCACCAGTCCCGGCCGCGGTGAATCTCACGCGGGATATTGGCGATGGCCAGCATGTTGGCCAGCGCGAGCGTAAACAGCCACGGGTTGGCCCGCACCCGCGCCGCCATGTGCGTCACATAGAGCAGCGTCGCCATCGTGGTCACCGCGTAGCAGATGATGAAGAAGATGATGCAGTTATTGATCCAGCCACGCAGTTTGTCGTGCAGCGGGCCTTCGGTCTTGAGGAGCGAGTAGATGGCGCCGTGCATCATGAAAAGAGCCAAAGTCGTCACCCCCAGCAGCAGCGAGTAAGGGTGCAGGAGGGTCCAGAAGTTGCCGGCAAACTCGCCCCGGTCGTCAATCGGGATGCCCCAGGCGATATTGCCCATAGCCACGCCGATCAGCAGGCTCGACAGCACGCTGCCGGCGCTGAACCCGATGTCCCACATCTGCCGCCACCAGCGCATGGGCTGTTTGCTGCGGAACTCGATCGCCACAGCCCGGAAGATCAGCGCCACCAGCAACAGCACGAACGCCAGATAGAACCCGGAAAAGACCGTCGCATACACATTCGGGAAAGCCGCGAACAGCGCGCCGCCGCCCGTTACCAGCCAGACTTCGTTGCCGTCCCACACCGGCCCGATGGCGTTGAGCATGATGCGCCGTTCCTCGTCCTTCCGGGTAAATAGATGCAGTGCGCCGACGCCCAGATCGAAGCCATCCAGCATGGCGTAGCCGGTGAAGAGCACACCGATGAGGATGAACCAGACGGTGTTGAGGTTGAAGTCGCCGGAGATCATACATGCTTCTCGGGCAGCGCGAGCTTCCCGCTTGGCGTCAAGTCTGCGGCGTCCGGTCCGTGCTGTATCTTGTCGTTCAGGAGGTAGAGGAAGACTGCGAAGAGGAGCAGGTAAACCAGGCTGAACAGGATGATCGCCGTCACTACCGCATCGGCCTTCACCACGGCGGACAGCCCCGCCGGCGTGCGCAGCAGGCCATACACGATCCACGGCTGGCGCCCGACCTCCGCGGCAAACCAGCCGCATTGGTTGGCGATTTGCGGGCCGAGCACCGAGAAGGTCAGCAGCCACAGCAGCCAGCGCTTCTCGAACAGCGACCCGTGCCAGAAGTAAAGGAACCCCAGCCCTGCCACGGCAATCATCCCGAAGCCCACCGCCACCATGATGTGAAAGAACTGGAACGACGGCCCCACTGGCGGCCAATCCTCCCGCTTGAACTCGTGCAGGCCCTGCACCGGTTTGCTCGCGTCCGAGTAAGCGAGGTAGCTGAGCAACCCGGGAATTGCCAGGTCGTGCGTCACCTTCTCCGACTTTTCGTCCACCCAGCCAAACAGGTGCAGAGGCGCGTGGGTGGTGGTATCGTAGAGGCCCTCGAAGGCCGCCAGCTTGGCCGGCTGGTTCTTTACGACACCCACCGCGCTCTCGTGCCCGCTGACGAGTTGCAGCAGCGCGGCGGCCAACCCGACCGCCAGTCCGACGCGCAGCGAGGCGCGCGCGAAGTCCGTGTGGAGCTTCTTCAGCAGATACCAGGCGCTCACGCTCACGACCAGGAACGCCCCCGATTGCCACGCGCCGCACAGCACGTGGAAAAGCCGGTCCATCGAGGAGGGGCTGAAGACCATCTGCCAGAAGCTCGTGATCTCCGCCCGGGCCTTCATGCCTTCGCCCACGATGTGAAAGCCCGCCGGCGTCTGCATCCACGAGTTGGCCACGATAATCCAGATCGCGCTGAAATGCGCCCCCAGGCACACCATGCACGTCGCCAGATAGTGCACCCCGCGGCTGACGCGGTCCCAGCCAAACAGCAACAAGGCGAGGAAGCCCGATTCCAGGAAGAAGGCGAAGATGCCTTCCGCCGCCAGTGCGCTGCCGAACACGTCGCCTACGTAGCGGGAGTAAGTCGCCCAGTTCGTGCCGAACTCGAACTCCAGCACGATGCCGGTGGCCACGCCCATGGCGAAGGTCAGCGCGAAGACCTTGGTCCAGAACCGCGCCATCTGGTGATAGAGGTCCTTGCCAGTCTGGAGCCACAGCCCTTCCATGATCACCAGCATGACCCCCAACCCGATGCTCAGCGGCGGATACAGGTAATGGAAGGCGCTGGTCAGCGCGAACTGAATCCGGGAGAGCAAGAGCACGTCCATAACGTGGGGCCATGAATACCACCCTGCCCGCCGCAGGTCAATTCGCTGGCCGCCAGGGCAATCCCCGGGGTCACGAATCCGCCCTGCCAGCCGCCGACTGGCCGCTTGCCCCCGCGCGCCCCTGGGCGAGGCGGGTTGACAACGTCCCCTTTCAGGCTTTGATTGGATATGCGACATGAGTAAGGACAGCGAGAACACGTTACTGGAGGATTGAAGTTATGAGCGACGCAAGAGAATTGGGCGCGGTGACCCTCAACGAAACCGACCGCGGCAGGGTGCTGGAGCTGCAACTGACCGGCAAACTGTCCAAAGAAGATTACGAGCACTTCGTGCCGGCGGTGGAACGGTTGGTCAAAGAGCACGGCAAGATTCGCATCCTGGTGCAGATGCATGATTTCCACGGCTGGACGGCGGGCGCGCTGTGGGAGGACATCAAGTTCGACGCCAGGCACTTCAAGGACATTGAGCGTGTGGCCCTGGTGGGCGAGACGAAGTGGCAGCAGGGGATGGCCGTTTTCTGCAAGCCATTCACGGCGGCGAGAATCCGCTACTTTGACCACGCCGCGATTGACCAGGCTCGAGCCTGGTTAACCTCCCAGGATGATCGGGAGCCGGCGAGGCGCAGCGGCGCCCTATAGGCAAATTGACGCCGCCAAGAGCGGTTGGTGCGCCAACAGACGGGCCGGTTATGGCGACCCTGCCGAGCCTACAGGACCGGTGGGCGGTATTGGAGCGCCAATCCGCGTCAGCGCACCGGTGAAGGATCTGGAGTCGGCTGTCGTGTCTCTGGATGAAGACACGAACTGAAATGACCTATTGCTTATGAAGACACCCACCTGCACCGTTCTCTGCCTGACCGTCCTAGCCCTGGCCCTGGCCCCAGCGTTTTGTCAGGAAGCACCGACGCCACCCGCTGCCCCGCAACCGCCCCGACCGGGGATGCCGGCTATCACCCAACCGGCCCCGATGCCTGGCTCTTTTGGCTTCAGCCAAAGGCTCCAGAATGTGGTCAGGCGGTCCAGCGGTGAGCCGGAGTCGGGAGCGCTGACTCGGTTCAACCTGGATTTTCCCGGCGGCACGCCGAAAGAGCTGGTGGCAGCCATCGAGAAGGCGATGGGCCGGCCCTTGAATGCAATCGTGCCGGAGGAGTTGGCGGCCACGCGGCTGCCCGCGCTCAAGATGAACAGCGTGGATGTCCCCCAGTTATTCCAGGCTCTGGGCGCGGCAACGCGCAAGAGCGAAGCGGTGATGAGCGGCAGTTACTTCGGCGGCGGAGGTTTCGGCGGCGGTACCAGTTACCAAAACGTCCAAACCGGGTGCGGCTTCCGGCAGGGGTCTGAAGGCAGGGCCAACGACGACACGATCTGGTATTTCTACGTTGATAAGCCGTCCATGCCTCCGATCTCCTCCACCGCCAAGGTCTGCCGCTTTTATGCGCTGGCACCTTACCTGGACCGCGGGCTCACCGTGGATGACATCACCACCGCTATCAAAACGGGCTGGGAGATGATGGGGTTGTCCGGCGCGGCCAACTTTGGCGGGGCCGGGGGTGAGTCGTCTCAGCCGAAGATCAGCTTCCACAAGGACACAAAGCTGTTGATCGCGGTCGGGGAACCAAGCAAGCTGGAGAACATAGACGCTGTGCTCAAGGCGTTGCAGACCACTAAAGACACGAAAAGCGCGAGGGACTTGGAGGAGCTTGACGGGGTGCTCAAGGTATTGCAGAAGCACAACCTGAACCCTGCTCCAGAGGCGCCTCCACTAACGAACACGTCTGCGAGCCCGGGGGAGAAGCCAAAGAACGACAAGTAAGCAAGGCCTGCCAGCCAGCGTGTGATGGAACGATTTGAGCTTTCAAGCGCATCCAGCAGACGTGGCCGCACCGCCGGCAAAGGAAAGTCCCGCCGCGCCGCTGGACATCGCTGCCCTGACCCGCCGGATGGCCAAAGGCGACGAGTGGGCTTACCGCGCGTTCTATGAGGCCTACTTCCATCGCCTTTCGCGCTATCTGCTCGTGGTCACTGCGGGGGACGAGGACGCGGCGCGCGAGGCTCTGCAGGCTGCGCTGCTGCGCGTGGTTCGGCACATCAAGCCCTTCACGGACGAGGCCGTATTCTGGAGCTGGCTCACGGTCCTGGCGCGCAGCGCCCTCGGCGATCAGAGCCGCAAGCGCCGGCGCTACCTGGCCTTTCTGGACCGGTTCACGCAGCACGTCCAAATCCAGAACGTGGTGCCGGACGATGGCGAGGCTGATGCCCGGCTGCTCGCGCTCCTGGAGCAGGGGCTGGAGGCTTTGCCCGAGGACGAGCGCGACTTGCTCCGGCAGAAGTATTTCGCGCGTCAGCCCGTCCGCCAGATTGCCGCAGCCCTCCGGTCCTCCGAGAAGGCCGTCGAGTCGCGGCTGGTGCGCATCCGCCGCAAGCTCAAACAAGCCGTGCTCGAGGACCTGAAACATGAATCACCCGCGTGACAAAGAGCGATTGCTGGCGGACGTGCTGGCCGACGAGAGCGCCGACGGGTTCCGCGAAGCACTCCTGACCAAGACGCTAGGCCTGGTGCGCCGCCGGCGCCGATCCCGGCAGGCCTGGCGGGCGGCCTCCGCGCTGGCGCTGGTCGCCGGACTGGGCGTGCTGTGGTGGCGTGGCCTGGCACCCCATACAGTGGCACCCGAGAAGCCTGGTGATGGCTATGCGCTTGTCCTCAGCGTGCCCCTGCCAGCCGCGGCGCTAGTGAGCACGCAGCCGCTCGCCGCCAGCCTGATCGTTGCCTCCCGAACGAATGCGGAGGTCGTCCAAACAGCATCCAGCAGCGCGACGCCCCGCGAGATTAATGACAGCGAGCTGCTGGCGTTGGTGGGGCAGAAACCCGCCGCGCTGGTCCGGCTCGGGCCGCACCTCGCAGAGTTGGTGTTCGTCAACCAGGAAGACAAGGACGAGCTGTTCCGGAACTGAGGAGACCACAGATGAACACAGATGAACACAGATTCTGAGGCACGAACCCTTCAGGACGGCTCTTATCTGTGTCTATCTGTGTCCATCTGTGGTGATGCTGGCTCACCGTTCTTGCGCATTGCGCGTTCCGCTACGGGGAGCACCTCCGTGTTGAGCATTCGCACCCCGACGTCGGGCTTGAAATGCACCGGGTCGTCCTTGAAGAAATTAGTCTCGGCGCAATAGGGGCTGACCGAGAGATCAACCACCAGCGGGAAGATGGCCTTCAGGCGGTCCCGCCAGGTCTGGAATTTGGCCTGGGAAGGCGCGTCGCGGAGGCGGCTGGCCACCCCCTCGTATAGCGGCGGCACCACAACCACGCACGTGATGCCCCGTTCCCGCAGGCATTCGGCAATCCGGCTGTAGAAGGTCATCGGCAGTGCCGAGTTGCCCTTATAGTTCCAGTAGCCCTGCCCCAGCTTCCCTACCACGAAGGCGAGATGGCCCGGGTCCGGCTTGTCCCAGCGGTCGAACCAGGGCTTCGCGTCGAACGATCCATCCGCGCGCAGGGTGACGGGCACGCCGGTGAAATGGCTATAGAGGGTCCTGACCGAATACTCCACCGTCTTAAGGTTGAGCAGATTATTGAGCACGTAGGTGAGGGTAGGCGGGGCGAAGATGTCGCCGTGCAACGGGGCTGGGTCGCCCTGTCCGAGTTCGACTCCCAGGATCACGAGCTTTTGGTTGTGCGCGAAGTGGTAAAGGAAGTAATACGCCTCCTCGGCTGTCCCGCCGCCGAACCCGGCATTGAAGAAGTTGAAGTCCTTCAGGTCGTGCACAGGAATCATGGCTATCCGGCTATTGCCCACCAGCAGGCCATTGTGAGGGTAGGACTTCACCTGCGTGGCTTTGAACTCCCTCTCGGCACTGATGTAGATGCCCAGGCGGTTATGGCCGTAGAGGCCATAGGGGTCCACGAGGTAGTTGAACAGGCCGATGGCGGCGATGAGCGCTGCCGCCACCCCCAAGGCGATGATCACGAATCGGCGCGCGGAAGTGCCCATGCTAAAAGTTGTAGTACAGGAACTCACCGGCCTTCGAGAGGGATAGCACGGCGGCGGCGAGCAAGACTGCGGTCACGTATGCCCAGCCCGCGGCGATACGCCAGCGTTGCCAGCCCATGCGCGGGGTCCAGCCGTCCTTGAGAATGACAGGATAGGGCTGCTGTTCCCGCACCAACTGCGCGGCATTCGGCAGCAGCCAAACAAAAGCCAGCAGCCCGACGAGCCAAATCCAGTCCTTGCCCTTGAGCAAGGCCGGCGTGCCCAGGGCAGGTCCCGCGCCGAAGCCGAACATCGCACCCAGGATGAGGCCAACGGCCTTCATGCCTACCGCCCGGAACAACACCCAGCCGAGCACGACGAGAAAGAACGTGAGCCCCCGCCCGGCCCAGCGAGTCAGCCAGGTCGGCAACGGCCAGCGCATCCGGCCAGGCGCCCAGAGTTCCTGCCAGAGATGGTTCAACCCGAGGCAGACTCCGTGAAAGAGCCCCCAGAGCACAAAGGTCCACGCCGCGCCGTGCCAAAGCCCGCCAATGCCCATGGTCAGGATCAGGTTCAGGTAGCGGCGGAACTTGCCGCGCCGGTTGCCGCCCAGTGGGATGTAAAGGTAGTCGCGCAGGAACCGGGACAGCGTCATGTGCCAGCGCCGCCAGAACTCGATGATGTTGACCGCCTTGTAGGGCGAGTTGAAGTTCAGGGGCAAGATGATGCCGAACATGCGCGCCAAAGCGATGGCCATGTCCGAGTAGCCGGAGAAATCGAAGTAGATCTGGAAGGTATAGGACAGCACCCCCGCCCAGGCGTCCGTGCAGTAAAGAGAGTTGCCAGCCGCCGCGGCCCCGAATACGTCTGCCACGTGCGGGCTCAAGGCGTCGGCGATCAGGACCTTCTTGAACAGGCCGATGGAGAAAATGCCCAGACCTACGGCCAGGTTTTCCCATTGGAAGTGGTAGGTCTTGGGCTCCCGGAACTGCGGCATCATCTCGGAGTGATGGATGATGGGCCCCGCGATCAGGTGCGGGAAGAACGTGATGAAGAGCAGGAAGTCGCCCAGATCATACTCGCACACCACCCCGCGGCTCGCGTCCACCAGGTAGGCAATCTGCGTGAAGGTGAAGAACGAGATGCCCAGCGGCAGAATGATCTTCCCAAGCGCCCAATGGGTCCCGCACAGCGCATTCACGTTGCCCACGAAGAAGTTGGCGTATTTGAAATAGCCCAGCAGGAGCAGGTTCGCCGTGACTCCCCAGAACAGCAGCAGGCCGCCTGAACGTCCCGCCCCGACCGCCCGGCCAATCTGCCGCCCAAGCCAGAAGTTAAAGAGCATCGAGGCCACGATGAGCAGCACGTAAATCGGGTTCCACCAGCCATAGAAGACGAGCGAGGACCCCGTGAGCCAGAGCTTCGCCGGCTTGGGGCCCATGAAACGGGCCAGCAGGCAAAACCCGCTCAGGGTCACCGGCAGGAAGACAAAGAGGAAGATGTACGAGCTGAACAGCATCGCCCGGTCTTCAGCCGATGCGAGACGGGGGCTCTGCTATCCCGCGGGCCGCGGCAGGCGCTGGCAGGGGCCGGTCAGCGGCGCTGCCGGCACAGGCTTTGCGCAATGTTTCAATCATGTCGTGCGCCCGAGTATGCCGCCGTGCCAGCCTTCAGGCGAGCAGAGAGTAGGGCAGGCGTCACTCGTGCCCGAAGCATGCCTGCTCAACCCGGCAGAGGCAGGCGAGCGGCCTGCCCTACTCTGAGGATCATGCGCTAATGCAAAGCCGTTCCCAGTGCTCTGCGCGAGCCTCGCCGCCAGGCACGGGTTGGCGGCCTGGAAGTGAAGCGATTTCAATTGACCGCGCCATGTCCCTACTCGCGGGCGACCCTCACCGGAGACTCGCCGCACACACACCGGAGACACACCGGAGATAGCAGGTGGACCCCCATTGGCGTAACCCGCTGCCGCATCGCGACTTGGCTAAAACAGGCTGCCAACACCCCGACAATCAGATTCTAAATCTTCGCGGAGCAGTAAGCTGCTGGAGCAGCGCGATTTACAGTTCGATTCTAGCCCTTAATGACGGCGTCAACCGTCGCTACGTCAACCATTAAATACTCGCCCGACAAACCGAAGCGATGTAGATTTACAATGCGTATGGAAGAAGCTGATGGCGCGAGAGAAAGTGGTGCGCCGCTGGACGCAAAGACTCAGCCGCGGCAAGCCGCCGGGTGCCAAATACAAACAGGAGGCGCCATCCGCGGTCGGCTGAAGTGACTTGATTCGGCGATCTCATACCCCCAATTGCCGCGCTCGCAGGAAGCCCCCCAGCCACGCTGAGGGGAAAATCATGCCCAAGAAGCTGAGGTTGAACCACGCCGGCGCCCTCTGCCACGAGCCTGCAAAACCGCCGAGAGCGAAGAGAAAAACGATGCCACCCAATACCATGGCGTGCATGACGGGGCGACTACTAGCTAGTCGAGCTGTGAGATAACTACTCAGCATGCCAAAAGTGGCCGCGTAGACGATCGTGACAACGGAGGCAAGCGCGCCCTGAACCACCTCCGAAGGACCAAACGTCTTGGGGAAGAAACCACGGAGCAGAATGTCAGCACCTACTGAAAGCACAGCTAGGAGTAGGAAACCAGCAACGACCGCCCAAATGCTCTTACGTGTCACAGTCTAAGGCTACGGTGTCGCCCAACATCGAAGGCCAGCGGCGCGGGACCACTGACGCCCGAATTCCAACCGGCAGCGCCAATCCCGCGTCCGCTGCACCAGAGGGCTAGATTCTCCGCGACTCATTTGCGTTCCTTGTAGATAGAAAACCAGGCGATCGCAATCCCTGCCGCTACAGCAAGAACGCCATAAGTGCGGGCTTGGCTTCTGGAGATGTGCTCGGTCCATTCGGGGAAACATACTCCGGCCTCAGTAACCGCAGCGGGATACGTGCGCACCAACTCGGATGGAAAAAGCGCGCCGAGCCCGCCTCCAGCTACCATTACAGCAGCAAGAACCAAAGCACCTTTCTCTATTCCGCTCAAGTGTCGCATGGACCGCAAATCTAGAGTTTATACAACGAACGAGCATTTCGTGTATCAAGACCCCCAATACAACGTGCGAATCCTTTCATGAGCAGAACCTTATCTAGGCCGGAGCCAGCATGTCAAACCTCAGGAAGCCGCCTCCTGCACGGAGAGAACGAACCCTCGGTTGTCCATTGGACCCCGCTGATGGGGCACGCAGGCGCTTTCAGGCAGGAGGCCCGGCGCTACGGGGTTGGAGCGAGCAACAGGGCGGCGACGGATACCGGGGACAGCCCCTCCAGGCATTCGGCGGTCTGGCGGCGGCGGCAGGATTCCCGCAACTCTTCGGCGCACGCGCACGGCGCGGTCAGGTGCTGGTGTTGCGGTCCGCGCGGGAGCCATTCCTTCAGGCCCGGATACTCGCGAAAGATTGAGACCGTCGGGAGGCCCAACGCTGCCGCGAGATGCAGCACGCCGGAATCCCCTCCCACGTGCTGGGAGCAGCGCTCCAGCAACGCGGCGAGCTGGGCTACGCTCAACCCAGTGAGCGTTTGCAGGCTGGGGGCGCTAACCGAGGCGGCGAGTTCCATGAGGCGGGCGCGCTCGCGGTCGTCGGCGCTGCCCGTGGCAACGATGTGCAGGCGCGGGTTGTCTCGCAACAGCCGCTTGGCCAGTTCGATCCAGTGCGGCAATGGCCATTCCTTCCGGAAGGTGCTGGCATTAATCGAAAAGTGAAGCGCGCCCTCAGAGATGTGGGCGGCGGCCCAGGCTTTGGCTGCTTCGGGGACGCGAAGATCGAATCGTGGCGGCGCCAGTTCAAACCCACAAGCCGCCAGCACCGCGCGCCGCTGCTCGTACACCGGCAGATCAGTGCTCTGTCGAGGCACCCAGTTGGGAATCAGCCAGCGGTTCCACAAATGCCTGCGCCCAGCCTCGTGTGCCAGCTTCCAGCGCGCGCCCGCCAGCGCGGTCATGAACACCGTCCGGTCCGCCCCGCTGAAGTTGAAGGCCACGTCAAAACGCTCGCGGCGCAGGGAGCGCAAAACCTGCCATTGCTGCCGGAGTGTGCGTTTGCCCGGGTAAAGCTCGATGCCCCATGCGCGGTCCGCGCACGGCGCCAACTGCAGCACTTCCGCCCCGAGCGTCGAGGTCAGCACATGCACCGCGCAGCCCGGGTAGCGCCGCTTGATTTCCCACAAGGCAGGAATCAGGTGAATGGTGTCCCCCAGGAAGCCGAGGTCAACGACCAGAACTTTCTTCGCCGCGCGGGTTCGCGCGTAAAATCCCATCTGGTTTGCCGGGTGCATGGCGGCTCCTTCGTGCTAGGCCGGACGGACCACACCTCCACGCCCGGAGCGCCGGCATGTTGCCGGCTTAGAGCCTCCGAACGACCTAAGCCGGCAACATGCCGGCGCTCCAATATGCGGGTGTTGGCTGCGCGTCATGAATGTCGGGGCAGGGAAGTTCAGCTCAGCAGCCTGAACGCCGCGGTCTGGAGCTTCAGCCGCAGGGAAATCGGCCTTTTCGAGACCTGCACCATAGGAACTGCGCCCGGAGACGCCGCCACAACGATCAGACCGTCATCGGAATAGCTCTCTTTGGGAGTGTGCTCGGCCACGATGGTGTAACCGGCCCCGGCCAAATACTTCAGGCATTGGAAGTGCGCTTTCAGGTTGTGCGTCGAGACGAAGACGAACTCAATCCGCCTGCCTGTGATCAAGTCACCGCAGCCCCGCAACATTTCGTATTCGAAGCCCTGGATGTCCGAATGCAGCAGCGTCAGCTTCTCAATCCCTTTCGCACGCACGAAGTCCCGCACACAAACCGTCGGAGCCTCGGCATTTGCGGCGCCCGCTTCCGAGGCTTGCCAGTTTGGGCTGGAGGCCCGCCCGATGCGAGCAAGCGTAAACTCGCCCTGCATGCCATTGAGCTGGAAGTTCCTCCGTCCACATTCCAGGGCGGCCTTGGCCGGCTCGATCATGAAGTTGCGCGCGTTCTTTACCTCCTTCTGGAACCACAGCGAGTAATAGGCCCAGTAGCAGCCCAACTCGATCATCGTGGAGCCCGGCACCACGGCCTTCAAGACTTCGTGAAATACCTTCTCCTGCTGCGGCTCATGATGCCCCTTCATCCGCTCAATGATCTGCGTCACAAACGCGCCGTAATAGCCATCCGCGGCCACCAGGAGGCCGTTGTGCATGAGCTGCACCCGGTTGCCCTTGTCATCCACGCGCACTTTTCCCGCGTCAGGAACCTTGGGGATGCAGTCCGCGTCCGCGCACAAGAGCGCCTCGGCAATTCTCCTTCGTTCGTCTTCGTTCATTCTGGCAAGCGCGCAGTCTAAGGCGCGGATCAAGGGAAAACAATACCGCGTGCTCCGCGAATTGCCTTTCTTCAGCGCCCGCCTGCCCCTAGCATACGCTCCTCAATCGGCGATGATTCCAGGCAAATCCAACAGAACGGGGTCATGAAGAAGCTGCCTATCACGGTGTCCATGATCTCCGGGGCGGAAGCGCCAAGGATCACCCGTGCTCTGGAAAGCGTGGCGGGCTGGACGAGCGAAATCGTCGTGGTGCTCAATGCCGACGTGAAGGACGGCACGGAAGCCGTCGCGCGCCAATTCGGTGCCCGCATTTTCCCGGAGCCGTGGAAGGGCTACGTGGGGCAAAAAGCCTCCGCCGCCGCCAAAGCCACGCAGGAGTGGGTTTTAGGGTTGGACGCCGACGAAGTGGTTTCGCCGGAGATGCGCGAGGAGCTGGAAGCGTTGTTCGGAGAGAAGGAGGGCCCGCAATCCTTCGCCGCGGGCAGCTTTCCACGCCTGACCATGTTCTGTGGACGCTGGATTCGGCATGGAGACTGGTACCCTGATCGCACGATCCGGCTTTGGCGCAAGGACCTGGCGGAGTGGGGCGGCGTTGATCCGCACGCCCGGCTGTTGGTTCGGGGCGAAATTCGCAAGCTGCGCGGCCAACTGCTCCACTACAACGCGGAGAGCATTGACCGGCAGATTGCCAAGATCGCCGGCTTCAGCAGTGACTTCGTCCGGCACTTTCAGTCCACGGGCCGGCGGGCGACGTGGCTGCACCTGGTGGTGCGGCCGACGTGGCGGTTTGCGCGCAGCTATTTCCTCCGGCTGGGCTTTCTCGATGGCTGGCAGGGCTACTACATCGCTTGGATGACGGCGTTCCAAACCGCAACCCGCTACGCCAAGGTGCGCGAGGCGCAGGCGGAACCGGTAGAGCGGTGAGGAGAATCACAGATGAACCCGGTGCCGTGCAGCCGAAACCCAAGATAGCAGATAGCCGTTAGCCAATGGCAAATAGCAAATGGCTAATCCGGTCGCCATCTCTGTCATTCTCGTCAGCCGTAACACCCGCGAGCTGACTTGCGCCGCGCTACGCTCGGTCTTCGAGAGCCAGGACGGCTTGACCAAGGAAGTGGTGGTGGTGGATAACGGTTCGACCGATGATACGCCGGCAGCAGTCCCACGGGAATTTCCGGCGGTGAGGTACGTGCGCTCACAAGCGAACCTCGGCTTCGCCAAGGCGAACAACCAGGGCGCCGGCGAGGCGCGAGGCGAGTTCCTGCTGTTGCTCAATTCCGATGCGCGCCTGAAGCCGAATACTATCACCGAGGCGGTGGGCTGGATGCGGCAGCATCCCGAGTGCGGCGTGGCGGGCGTGCAGCTCCTGAACCCGGACGGCTCGCGGCAGAACTCGGTGGCGAACCAGCCCTCGCTCGCGACCGAGCTGTTGAACAAGTCGCTACTGCGCCGGCTCTTCCCGCGCCGGTTCCCGGGCAAAGAGCATCCGTTCACCGAGCCCGCGGAGGTGGAATCAGTCATCGGCGCGTGCATGTTCGTCCGCGCAAGTGTTTGGAAGGCGCTCGGCGGCTTCGACGAGCGATTCTTCTTCTTTCTGGAGGAAACGGACTTCTGCCGGCAGGTGTGTGCGCGGGGCTGGAAGGTGTTCCACCTGCCGCAAGCGCAGGCCTGGCACGGGCAAGGCCAAAGTGGCCGGCAAACCCCCGTTGGCGTGCGCATCGAGTACTGGCGTTCGCGCTACGCCTATTTTCGGAAGAACCGTGGGCGCCTTGCCTGCGTTGTGCTGCGCATCGGCCTCTGCCTGAAGCTGTTCACCGACTGGCTGGCGAGCGGCTTGCTCGTGGTGGCCACGGCAGGACGGTCGGCGCACTGGCGGCAGCGATGGAATCTCACCACCACGCTTTGGCGCTGGCATCTGAGAAACTGCCCCGCGGAGATGGGGCTGCCCCGATGAAGCCAGCCCTGCCGAGCGTTGCCCATCTCAACTCCATGCTCAGCGGCGGGGGGACGGATGACCAATGCGTCAAACTGGCCCACGGTCTGCGCGCGCTCGGCCACCCGGTCTGGCTGGCCGGGCCGGACGGGCGCGAGTTCACGCGGATCGCCCGCAAGCTGGACGTGCCATTCCACGCAACACCCCCCGAGGGACCGCTGAAGCTGCGCTTCATCCTGAGCGCGGCCCGGCTCATCCGGCGCGAGAGGATACAGATCGTTCACGGTCACCATGGGCGTGACCTTTGGCCCACGATCCTGGCAGCCCGGCTATCGGGGCGGCGTCCACTCGTCGTGCTGACCCGTCACCTGGCCAAGAGCCCGAGTTCCTGGTTCAGCCGGCGATTCCTTCTGGGCCGATGCGACGCGCTCATCGCGGTGTCGGACTTCGTGGCCAGGGTGCTGCGCGAGGGAGTGTATGAGCCCAATTCGCCGGAACCGGAGCGCCGTGCCCGCCCCCCCATGCTGGGCGATCACTCCAGGATTCACGTCATCCACGGTGGCATTGACACCGACGCCTTTCGGCCGCTGGACGCGCCGGCTCAGCGCCAGGAGTGGGGTTTGGCGCCCGAGCATTTTGCATTCGGCGTTGTGGGTGGTTACAACCTCCCGCGCGGGAAGGGACAACGGGAGTTCCTGCAAGCGGCGGCTTGCCTCAGCGGCGAAGTCCCCGACGCACGATTCGTCATTATCGGTCGCGGCGACCTGGAGCCGATTCTGCGGGCCGACATCAAGCGGTTGGGACTGGCGGGCAAAGCGTGGATGACTCCCTACTGCCAGGACATGACGGCAGCCATGAACGCCCTCGACTGCCTGGTGCATCCCCAAGTTGGCACCGAGGCCTTTCCCGGCGTGGTGCTCGAAGCCTTTGCGTGCGGGAAACCAGTCATTGCCTCCGCGTTGGACGGGATTCCGGAAGCGTTCGCGGTGGGCGGCTGTGGCAAACTGGTTGCGCCAGAGGACACCCCGGCATTGGCGGCAGCTATGCTCGAGCAGGTCCGCCAACCCGCCCTGACGCAGGCCCAAAGGCAGGCGCTACATGAACGCGTCGCCCTCGGCCATTCCCTGCCGGCGTGGACCAGGAAAGTCAGCGCGCTGTATGGCCAACTGGCCGGCCTGTGACATCCGCTCTCCGCGATTTGCTATTTGCCATTTGCCTCGGACACGCGCGCGCGACAGGCTGCACCTCGACCCGCGCACGTCCTGTCTTGGCTCAGTCGTCGCCGGCCAACTTGCCGCAGCCAGCTTCTCTCATCCGCTTCTCCCTGCGCTTTCTGCGGAAGTAAGCACTCAGGGCGAGCATCTTCTTCCATAACCGCAGCCGCTCGCCGAAAGAGGTGCGAACCTTCAAGTCCTGCCGGGCTGCGGGCACATACCAATTGTTCAGCATCGTGCGCTTCACCAACCAGTAGCCGTGGCGCACCAGGTAGCGGTGCTTGGCCAGGTGATACAGCTTGTCCTCGATCAGGATCAGCCGCGGGCGATGCTTCGCCAGATCAAAGCCCAGCAGAACATCCAGCTCCGTGCCTTCCGTATCAATGGACAGGAAATCCATGCGGGCGGGCTTCACCTGCTCCACCAGGCTGTCCAGCGTGACAGCGTCGCAGGTCTCGGTGTGGGCGTACTGAATGTCGAAGTCATCCACATTCTTCTCGACTGTCGCGACCACGCTGGACGGGTCGGGCGCGTGCAGCGTGATCGTGCCGACCCTGTCCGGGCCGACGCAGGCACAACGGAAACTCCGGGACTGCGGACGAATCTTCAGGAGCTTCTCGTAGCAGGCGTTGAGGGGATCTACCAACATCCCGGTCCAGCCCAAGCGTTCCAGCAGGTAGGTCAGCGAGTTGCGCTGCGGGTCGTTGGCGCCGACTTCAATGAAGAACCCCTCGCGGGCGAAACCGAACGCCTCGATGATAAGCCGGCATTCCTCCAGGTTCGGCGGCTCGAGATACGGGCGGCATTGCGCCAGCAGCGATTCAACCTCCAGGGGCGCGACGCCAGGTCTCACCGACTCCGACCGGGTGTTGGATTGACGGCTATTCACCACGTTTGATTCGGTTCACCGGCCACTCTTATCAGCCGGCAGAACTACGGTCAAACTTGGGACGGCTTGCTTTCACGTCGGCGAGGGCGCCCACATAAACATGGGAGTGCCCCTGATTCCCCCCAGGGCTAGTGACAAAGTCGGCTCGTGAGGCTGCAAGGCGGGGCCGGAGCGCTGGTATCTTGCCGGCTTAGGCCACACGGACGGTGTAAGCCGGCAAAATGCCAGCGCTCCGGCCCGACTGAGCCGACTTTGTCACTGGCCCTGCTGATTCCCCAGTATTGGGCGCTTGCCCACTTGACAGCAGGAGCCGGATTTGCCTTCATACGCGCAGATCGAATCCATGAAAGTCCGTTTGCTGATTTGTGGGGCAGGGGCAATGCTTGCCTTGTGCGCGCACGCCGGCATCATGTATAGCACCACAACCGGCAGCGTCCCCGACGGAAGTCCGGTGGGATGGTCTGCTATAGCTACGGCCAGTGGATATCTGCCCTCCATCTCCGATGTCAGCGTGAATTTGAACATCTCAGGGGGCTATAACGGCGATTTGTATGCCTACCTGAGCTACGGTGGCGTGTTGTTGCCCCTGTTGAATCGGACCGGGGTAACGGGGACCGGCAGCGGCGATGCGTTTGGGTACGGCAACACAGGCTTTAACATCACGTTGAGTTCGACCTCCTCGGGTGCGCAAGATGTGCACTTCTATCAGAACTACGGCCCAAGCTATAACGGCAGCGGCCAATTGACGGGCACCTGGCAGCCGGACGGCAGGAACATTGACCCGCAATCTGCGCCGAGCGCTTTTGATACCGCCAGCAGGCTCAACTTTGGCTCGTTCACCGGGCTGAATCCAAACGGGACGTGGACGTTGTTCATCGCGGACCTCTCGGCGGGTGGGCAGAGCGAGGTGGTGAGTTGGTCGCTCGACATTACCGCCGTTCCGGAGCCGGCGAATGTGGCCCTGGGAGTTTTCGCGGTCATCTTCGCAGCCGCCAGTCTTGCACGGAGCAAGCACCTGCAACGGTTCTCTCGTCCAACCCCGATCTGAGCCCGGCCATGGTCTGGCTTCTGATTTCTTCCCCCCTCCGCGCGCGCGATGTCCAGGTGCGTCTGCGAGGATGTTAGAGAATACTCTGCCGGCCATCCCCCTCCCTGACGACGCTCTCGAGCGCCAGCTCCACAGTCGTTTGCCGCCCCAGAAACTCGAGCAAGACCGCCGCCCGCTCCTGGCTGGGCATGACGCGCGTGACGACCGCGCGGAGACCATGAAAGACGCCGCCGGCAATCTGCACGGTTTCCCCGGGACGCAGCTCCTCGCGTATGACATGAACCTGGTCGGGGCCGACTGTGGCCCGCATTTCAGCGACTACCGTATCGGGAACGATTGGCCAACGGTGGCCGAAATGGACCACCCCCCGAACGCCCCGGGCATGGCAGACGCCAGGGAGGTCCGAAGCCAGTTCGAATCGCGCGAAGAAATAGCTCGGGAACAGGGCCTCGGTGAACCACACCGGCCCGCGCCGCGTGGCGCGCTTGAATCGTATGCGCGGCATATACACCTCGATGCCCACTTCCTTCCTTAAGTGCGCCGCCGCGATGTGCTCGTGCTTGGGCTGCGAACGAATGCAAAACCAAGCGAGGCTTTGGCCGGGGTCGGGTAGAATTGGCAAGACGCTCGTGCTCACTGGCGCTCCTGGCTTTCGACTTTCTGGTTCTTGTCCGCTGTTGCGCCCGCGCCCGCTGCCGGGTATGTCCGGTAGTAATCGCGGTATTTGTAATAGTAGTAGTCAATCGAGCGGGGGGGCACGGCGTTGAAGATCAAGCCGAGAACGCGGACCTGGCGCTGATACAGCAAATCAAGCGCGGCACGGGCCACACGGGCGGAAGTGAAAATCGCGCGGATCACAAACAGCACGCGATCCACTTGCGGCGCCAGGCTAGTCACATCATCCGCTGCCATCACCGGAACGGTGTCCAACAACACGTAATCGTACCTGGCCGCCGCCTCCTTCAGGAAATTCCGCGTGGCTTCGTGCAGGAATAGCTCACTGGAATTGGGCGTGAAAGCGCCGCGGGGGAGAAGGAACAGCTTGCTGAAGCGTGTGGTTTGCACCGCGGTTTCCCAGTTCAAACCTCGTGCAAGGACTTCCGAAAGCCCCGGCTCGCTGGCAACCTCAAACCTGTGGTGGAGCGCCCCCTTTCGCAGGTCCGCGTCCACCAGCAACACGCGAGAGCCGGCGCCAGCCATCGTAATGGCCAGATTGGCAGCAATGAAGGATTTGCCATCATTCGGCACCGAGCTGGTCACCAGCAATGTCCGGGGCCGTTCTCCGGCCTCCGCCATATAGAGCAGGGAAGACCTGAGATTGCGGAACGCTTCCACCAGGGCGTGACGCGAGTCGTCGGGTTCAACCAGCGGCAGTTGTTTGCCGGACCGACCCCCTTTTTCCCGGGGGACTTGGCCCACAACATCCTCATCGAACGAATCCTGCAGTTCGGTAAAGGAGTTCATCCGGTCATCCAGCCGATCCAGGAGCCACAGCAGCAGGACGCCGAGCAATAAACCGGCCAACCCGCCCACTGCCAGCTTCTTCGGCAGGTCGGGACGGTCGAGCAGCGCCGGCCCCGCCTTTTCGTAAATGGTGACGCTCTCAGGGCTTATTTCCTTATTTACATCGAGCGTTTCCATCGTGGCCAGCAACCGGTCATAGAGCGCCTGAATGCGTTGCGAATTGCCTTTGAGCCTTTGGTATTCCGCTGTCTTCCCCTGGATTGCCAGCATTTTGGCATCCCAGGACTTAATCTCCTTCTCCAGGTTCTGGATTTGCAATCCGAGCGACACCTTCTTGCCTTCCAACTGCTCGGCGCCTTGCTGGCGGTATATTCTCAACAGCCCCTCTCGCCGGGCGATATCTTCGCTCATGGCGATCATTTTGGGGTGCTTGGGCCGCAGGTAGTGACTCAACTCCTCCTGTTCGGCCTTCATCAGCAGCAACTGCTGTTTGGCCTTGAGATAATCGCTGTCGGTCCGCTCGCCGCCAGCCGCGGAGGGGGTGTCCGTCGAGTCAGTGGCGATAGGCAATGTTTCCCCCAGCTCTTGCTGCCGATTGAGGCTCTGGTCCAGTGTGAGCATCTCCAGCAGCTCGTGCTCGGATCTCATTGCCGCCAGGCGCTGGTTGAGCGCCGCCAGGTAATTGCCGGCGCTATTGCCCTGCTCCTCGAACAGCACCACACTGTTTGTCTTCTGAAATTCGGCCAGTTCCTCATCCGCCTTGCTCAAGTCCTTCTGTAGCCGCATGACCTCTTCCGTTAGGCCCGCGACCGTCGTGTCCGACGTCTGCGTCCGCATCTCCCGTTTTAGCGCGCTGTACTCCTCCATGCAGGCTTGCAGGAACGCCTGCGTATAGCCCGGGTCGCTGCCGGTCGCCTCCAGGCCAAAGATTGTGGTTTTCGGAAACACCACGACCTTCAGCGCTACGGGTCGGAGCACCTGATCTGATTTCTGGGCCATGACCCGCTCATGCGCGCGCCGTCTGACTTCGCTGCTCTTCATCAACTCCGCCTGGGTCCCCAGAAAATTGCTCAGCTCCTCCGTGTAAACCGAGCCCTCGGGAATGGCCAGCTTGATGCTGACGATCATCCGCCCGACCGAGACGAAAGACGGCGGCTGGTACCAGACCAGGGCGCCCTGGATCGCGAGCCCAACCAGCACCCCCAGCAGCAACACCCACCATTTCTCCTTTAATAGATTCCCGTACCGGCCCAGGCGCGCATGAAAATGCGCCTTGGACTCCGACCGGTCATGCCTCGCGTGGACTGCTTCGTCATTCGTGCGCGACATAGGCTGGTCAGAAGTTAATAAGGCGGGAGGGCACGATAACGAAGTCTTCCGGTTGCAGCACAACGTCTTTCTCGGTCTTGCCCTTCTCCAGGATGTCAACCATGTTCAATTCGAAGTTCTGCTTGCCGCTGCCCTCGGCGCCCGCTGCCCGCACTACCTTTACGCGCTTCTTGTTCGCAAAGTCGGCAAAGCCGCCGGCCCGCAGGATAGCCTTGCCTGCGGTCAGGTTTTCGTTCACGGCGAGATCAATCGGCCCCTGGTTGCGTACCTGACCCCACACGTAAATCCGGCCCAGGAACCGGTTCGCCGCGTCCAGCGCGATGATAACGGTCGCGCGATAGTAGTACTCCTTTTCGAGCTGCGCCTTCAGTTCATTCGCCAATTGTTTGCAAGTCTTGTCGGTCGCCGTCACTCGGCCCACGTAGGGCACGTCCAACTCGCCTGAATCCGCCACCACGAGGCTCTTGGGCAGGTCCCGGTCCTCCAGGATTTGCAGGCTGACCTTGTCGCCTACACGCAACTTGTACTTGTCGTCCGGGACGTAGCCGCTGAGATTCGTCAGCAGGGTTCCCGGCGCATTAGTGGGCAGGGCTAAGGCCGGAGCTGCAGCGGGAGGCGCGTTGCTGACGGGCAGCACCTGAGCCAGACCCGCCAGGCCGGCCAGAATAAAAATGGCAATCCAGGCATTCCTCATGTCTCTCTGTCGCTTCTCATGACGCAGTTCTTATACCAGTCTGCGCACTAAATGCCAGCGCTGTCTTAGGCCTGCCCTGCTGGGCGGCCAACTACGGAAGAGGCATCCAGCGCGGGCGCGGCAACGCGCGCCGCGCTCCAGCGGCGGCGACCCGGCCTGAAGCGCTTCAGCTTGGGGGAGGCCGCTCCCGGCGGCCTAGAACCTGTAACCCAAATACAGGCTCACGACGTTTAGGAGGTAGCTCTGGCCTGCCAAATCCGATTGCCGCAGATAAAACTGATACCCGATGCTCGCGGACAGCTTGCTGGTGATGCTCCGCCCCAGGCTCATCGCAAAGCCGTAGCGGTCCCAGGTCTGCGTGATGCCCGTCAACTGCGTGCCGTATTCATAAGTCAAGGCCGTGCTGAGGGTCGCCTGATGCAAAATGTTCCAATTAGCGCTGAGGCGGGCGTAATACTCATCCACCGTGCCGCCGTAAAAGGCCAGGTTGATCATCCGCCCGCCGCTCAGGGTGTAGCTCACGTATTCGTTAAGCCGGTGGGTCAGGTCGAGCTGGGCATACATGCCGTTGAAGGTGCTGGCGTTCGTTATGGCCCCGCTCGATTCGGGGGAGTAAACGGTGTAACCGGCGTGCCCCGTGAAATGGATGTAGTCGCTTACCGGCGTGTCGTAGAACGCGCCCACGTTCCATTGCCTTGCGTTGCCGTAGGTGATGTTGGCGCCCGTGTAGCTAATGAGATCCCCCCCCAACTCCAAGCCTGCCAGCGTCTGCGGCCGAATGGCGTACCCCGCCGACAGCGACCCGACCTCCGACACCCCGTCCGGCTGGCCGCTGCCGCTGGGTAATGACACATAGTTCACGTGGTCATACCCAAACTTCAGCACGACCTTGTTCAGGTCCCATACGACCGTCGTGCCCAGCGCGTTTTGCAACTGAGAGTAGTCCCCGGTCCCCACCACCGTGGGGTCCTGATACGAATTCTCCGATATGGAAAAGCGGTCGTGCAAGTTGATCAAGAAATCCCCGGCGTACACGTCAAACGACAGCCCCGTTCCCGGGGTGAGAAACACCTGGTCCAGTCGCTGGTTCTTGAGGTACGCCGAGTAACCGGCGCCAAGCGCCAGGTTGATGGTGTTCTGGTCCGTGACCAGCCACAGCATGCGCGTGCTAATCTGCGGACGGAATATCAAATCCCCCTCGGGATTGTTCTCGGTGTTATTGACGTTGCTGTTGTAGTCCGTCTCCAACCCCCCCTGGAAGTTCCATCCGGTCGGCCCCAGCTTCAGGTTGTAGTAATCAATCGTGGAGGCGGCCTGGCGTTGGGCGGCCGCCGCGTCGGCACCCGCCATGGACATCCGCACCGCCTCCTGCCCCTGAGCCGCCAGCGTCAGGCTGATCAACAAAACCCACCCCGCTGCCGCGAGGACGCCGCGGCGCCGACCGGACCCTGGCCGGCCCGCCGCTAAAGCACCCCAGCAACAGGATCGCCCGCGGCGCATCCCCCCGCCAAGGAATTGTCGGGCAACCGGCTTGCGCAGGCTCTGGTCCATGTCATGTCTTCAAATTCAACGCTGAATCGTTATCGGCCTCTGGACACGCAAGTTCCGTGCCTGGACTGCCAGCATGTTCCCACCACGACCACCAAGGGACCACGCCCCCCTCGTCCCAAAGACGCGCGGCGAAGTTACCTGGCTTGGTCCCATCCCCGAAAGCCAATTCTCCTCTCGGGCGAGGAGACTGATTCCGGAGAGCACCGCCAGACTCCCCGAAGGCCCGTGCCTAAGCGCTCTTCCTGTGCCTGTCCTCGCCGCAATATCACCCGAGCCTCACCCGAGCCTCACCGTAGCCTCACCGTAGTACCTCTGATTCGGAATCAGAGGTACTACGGTGAGGCTACGGTGAGGCCAAGGGGATACAGTGACGTGGTGGCGGCAAGCGGTTGGAAAGCTACGTGGGGATAGGAAGTTGAGAATATGAGGCGCGGGCGGGCCGCGACGGGTTCCAAATCGAGCATTAACGTTAACGGAGACGCCGATTAACTCGCGCTGCCACTTCCGCTGGCGCACCAGATGCTGTTCACTTCTTATTGAACAAAATATATCTCCGGTTACACTCGCCGCTATGATCTTGGCCGTCGAAGCAAAACAACCGGACCTGAAGGCGCCAGAGGCCAAGCCGGCGGCCCGACTGAATCCCCTGCAAACCGAGGTGATCGAGCTTTTCGTAGAGCTTTCCCGGCTCTTGGGCCATCCCTGTAAAATCTACAATGTCCTAAGTGTCGCGGCGCCGGTCCTCTATATTGGCCCGCAGCCCAGCCACGTATCCGAAATCCTGAACGCCATCGGCAACCAAGCGCTTTGCGCAGTGGCTGCCCACGGCGAGGTGGACCAGGTGGTGCGGCAGATTCAGCGGTTCCGGAAGGAATCCGCCGCGACCAGTGCCCACGCGCCAACCGGCGCCGGCTCGCTCTTTTCCAAGGAGGCACTTCTTCCTAAACTCATCGCGGTGCTGGAGTCGGCCTGAACGGCCCCCAGGCGCTTCGGCATCTCGATGGTGAGTCTTTGGCTCCCATGCCCTGCATCGGCTGGGGGTTCGTACATTCGGCGTGGTGAGCGCGTTGCCCGTGTGTTGCTTCGACAGGGTCACGACGGCAGTCATCCCATTTTTGTGGTTGACGGAAGGGGCGCATTAGGCGATTCACTACCTCGGTTAATGTTGTCGTCCCCGATTTATTGCCATGGCTGCGAGCCAGATTGAATTCCCGCTCGCGGTTTCCGTCTGCGCCTGGTGCAAACCCAAGGAACGCGGCGCGGGCATGGGCTCGATGTCGCATGGGATTTGCCTGCGTCATTTGAAGAAGCTGAAGCTGGACGCGCGCGGGTTTCCGGGCACGGGCTCTCGTCGTGGCAGGCGGAGCCGGTTGCTGCAGCTCGAATGCCCCACCAACGTGTTGCCGCTGGCATTTTAGACGGGCTGCACGCAGCCAGCTATCTTCCCACGCACATTCTTCTTGGCAGCATTCGCCGCGAGGTGTAGAAATAATCCGTTCTTTGAAACCGATGGACGCCGAGTCCATCCAGATCATCGCCAAGCGTCAGGGAACCCCGTGAGAATCGGGGACGGTTGCGCCACTGTAACGGGCTACAAACTCCCAGAGCCACTGGTCTCGCGTGAGGCCGGGAAGGCGGGAGCGAGGTTTCAGGCCCGAAGTCAGGATATCGGTTTGGCGGTGCTTGTCATGGCCGTTTGAGCGGGGGTGGCATCGCGCCTCTCCTTCCTCGCGGCCGACTTCTCCGTCAAAGAGAAGGATGAGGCCAGCCCGGTGCGTGAGTGCGCGCCGGGATTTGATGAATGCCTTCATTCTCCGATTTGCCGGGGCTTGAAGGCTTTTCTGTTTCAGGCCCTGCGCTGGTCTCTCAATCGTTAACCCGCTCCGCGCACCCCGCGGCGCATTTGAAAGATCAGCAGATGAAAAAAAGACTGTATGTTCCACTGGCTTGGGCCGCGCTATGCGTGTCCCTCTCCCCCGCCCATGCCGTAACCCTTACCGAAGACTTCTCCACCGATCCCTTGCAGAACGGCTGGCAGGTATTCGGAGATACTAATCTGTTCGCTTGGAATTCTACCAACCAGAATCTTGCGGTCACGTGGGATTCGACGCGGCCCAACAGCTACTTCTACTATCCGCTCGGCGTCTCACTGACGCGTTACGATGATTTCAGCTTGGAATTCGACCTGCGTCTGAGCGATATCGCCAGCGGGGTCGAAGACGGCAAGACCGGGCCTCTCCAGCTCGGATTTGGCTTCCTGAACCTGGCCGAGGCCAAAAGCACTAATTTCATGCGCGGCGACTTCGGCGGCGCGCCGGACGTGGCGGAATTCGATTACTACACCGATGGCTACTACGACTTTAGCGGCGTCATCTATCCCTCCCCGGCCAGCACGGTCCCGTCATTTATACCGGGCACGGACAGCTTCGACTATGCGCCGATCTTTGTGAACGTGTTCGAAACGGAACTGCCGACCAACCAGACGGTTCACGTTCGGCTGGCCTACACCGGCGCCAATCAAACGGCCATCCTGACTCTGACCGCCGACGGCGTGCCGCTGAGCCAGCTCCCGCCCCTGGTGCTGAGCGACCCCAGCAACAGCGAATTCGTTTCCACGGATACGTTCCGGGTGGACACATTCTCGATCAGCAGCTACAGCAGCGCCGGCGATGATTACGACTCGGTTCTCGCCCACGGCACCGTGGATAACCTGACGGTCACCGCCCAACTCCTCCCCATTACACGATTCACGGGCAGCCTCACGGCTGACGGTCTCTGGCAGGCCCAGTTTTTCTCCCATAGCAACTGGCTCTATACCCTGGAGCGCTCGACCGACCTTCACTCCTGGGAGCCGGCCTCCGTCTCGAATGCCGGCACGGAGGATTATATGGTGTTGCAGGATTCCGATCCGCCGCCACAGAAGGCCTTTTACCGCGTGCGGGCACAGCAACCGTGAGGCGTGATGCGTGAGAGAGTGGTCAACGTAGGGCAGTGCGTCCCGCCTGCCCGACCGAGAACGCTGCAGGCGAGCCGAGGGGCAGGCAGGATGCTTTGCCTTACGTCGGTGGGCGCGGGAAACCAGCAAACCGCCTGGACCCCCGCCCCTCACCTGGGCCGCCGCGCCTTCACTTTGGTCGAGTTACTGGTCGTCATCGCCATCATTGCCATCCTTGCCGCGCTGCTGCTGCCAGCGTTGACTCGCAGCAAAGCCTCCGCCTGGCGCGCTGATTGCGCCAGCAACTTGCGCCAACTCGCGGTGGCCTGCCAACTGTATTGGGATGACTATGGCGGGCGGTGTTTCCAATGGTATTATGGCGTGACGAACAACGGCGAGCTTTATTGGTTCGGATGGCTGCAAAACGGGGCCGAAGGGCAACGCGCGGTTGATCTCACCCCCGGGGTGCTCTATCCATATGTCGCGGCCAGCAAGGTGCGCCTCTGCCCCGCTCTGAATTACGCGCTCCCCCAGTTCAAGCTCAAAGCCAACGTCCCGGTCTGCAGCTACGGCTATAACGCCCTGCTCGCCCCGGCCGGCCCGGCCCCACCCAACATCAGTCGCGTGAGCCGCCCGACCGACATTGCGCTGATTGCCGATGCCGCCCAGATCAATAACTTCCAGGCGCCGGCCTCCCCCTCGAACCCCATGCTCGAAGAATGGTATTACCTGGATAACCCGACCAACTACCCCAGTTCAAGCTACTACCCTCACGGCCATTTTCGGCACTCCCAAAGCGCGAACGTCGCCTTCTGCGACGGCCATGTGGGACTGGAAAAGTTTGTGCCCGGCTCCATTGATCCCAAGATGCCGGAGCAGTTCGTCGCGCGCTACCGTCCCGAGATAATTGTCCCGCCCTGATAGCGCAGAATTACATGGTGCGCGCACAGCGTCCTCGTGACGGTCTCACGGCTTCTGGTAGCTGGATGTCCGCACCTTGGATTTACTTCTCAGTGCCACCGCCTTGGCAAGCATAACTCCCCGGCGTTCCCCCGGCTGACGCGGACATGCAGCGCTACTTCAAGGTATTGCGACCTTCCATCCACAACATGATCGTCACCCTGGAGAAGCGCGGTTTCATCAAGCACACCCCCGGCGCGAGCCGGTCGTTCCAGCTTCTGCCGGGACGTGATCAACTTCCAGATTTGCAGTGAACCTAGTCCGCCCACGGTTGATAACGATTGCCGGTGGAAGACGGGGCTCAGATTTGCATAAGATTTGCACAATATGGCTCATCTTCACGCAAATCTTCGCATTCGCTTGCATCTGGTTGCCGCTTCTGATATGAATGAAGGACTTGCAGAAGGGCTTGATTCTGTGGTGTTTCCGAGTCCTTTCAAAGCTTTAGCGCCAACGTAGCTCAGTGGTAGAGCAGCGCTTTCGTAAAGCGCGGGTCGCTGGTTCAATCCCAGCCGTTGGCTCCACTTCAAAGCGTCAGACACTTGGATGAGACACAGGTGCCGCTCAAGTTCACCGCCACGATTGCCGGCGGGACCGGTGCTCTGGCTTCGCCCTGAATACAACCCCGATAGAGAGAAAGCCAAAGGCAGATAGCCATGAAGTCGAAACTCATCAAACGCAGCCTTGCGACCCTCGCCACCGCTGCTGAAATCGCCGCGCGGAGCTCGGAGCACCAAGCCAGACCTGGGAGCCCAAAAAGTGGAAACGGGGCAGACTGAGATGAAGACATCCGCCTCGGCTGCCTCTGTTCTCCCCTGTTCGAGGTTCGTGGCCATCATTCTGGCGGGCTTGTTCCCCACAGTCCTGGCGGCTGAGCCGGCCCCCACCAACCCTGCCGCGAGCCAGATCCTTCTCAACGGTGCCTTGGGCCAGCCCATCAACGTGCCCACGAACGCCGTGCCTGCCAACCTGCTGCCGCCACGCAGCGTCGGACTTGAGTATCAGATCCCCCAACCGGCGCGGGGGACCCCAGTCCCGGAGCAGGTTCAGCAACGCATGCGGGAGGCGCAGCAGGAACAAACCGCACCTGAGCTATTCCCGGCGGCCCAGCCCGACTTGATGCCCTACCTGGCCGCCGATCACGAGTTCGGCAACACGGCCATCGCGCCTGACCCGCTCATCCCGACAACACCCTGGGACGCCCTCATGCAAGGCGCCAAGTACGAGCTTTCACAGTACGGCCTGCGCTATTCGCTGGAGCAGACTGTCACCTTTGTCAGTATGACGGATGTCAAGCAGGGCGCCGACGCCCTGGCCTTCTATACTCTCGACTTCCCGGCCAAGTGGGCGGTCTATAGTACTGCTGGGGGCAGCAGCGCCGGTTGGATCAGCTCGCAAATCGAGGTCAAGAGCGGCCTCAACAATGCCGGCAACTCCCAGTCGGCTCAATCAAACCTGGGCACGCTGACCGATCCCACCAGCATCTGGTCCAAGGTGGATGGCATCCGGGTTCCCGAGCTGGCCTGGCAGCAGTCGCTTTTCGACGGTAAGGTGGTGGGCGTAGTGGGCATGATTAACGAGGCCAACTACTTCGACGCCAATACCTACGCCGACACGGGTCGGGGGCAATACCTTAACTCGGCGCTGATTAACAGCATGGTGCTGCCCCTGCCGGCCTACAACCTGGGCGGCCTCGTGGCGTGGCAGCCGCTGCAGGATTGGTACGGCATGATCGGCTACTCCGTCGGCAAGGCGCCCTCCGGGCAAATGCCCTGGACCGACTTCAGTTGGAACAATTGGTCGCTGCAAGGCGAGATCGGGTATGCGCCCAGGGACGTGCTTGGCCTCGGCCCCGGTGTCTATCGCATCCAGCCATTCGTGGCCCAGGTGACCCGCACCACCAAGACGACCTATACCTTCATGCCTCCCGGAAACACCAACTCGACGAGCGTTACCCTCGATACCCCGACTAACAGCCCTGTCCAGGCCGGCGTGGGCTTCAATCTCCAGCAGCAGCTTGGAGAGGATGCGCGCTTCGGGTGGTTCGGGCGTTTTGGCTTCGGCGGTTCGCAGGTCAGCGCCGGCGCGGCGGCCCAAGCCGGAACCGGTATCGGCATGAGAGGCCCGTTGGAATACGCCGGGCTGTTCCCTTCCCGCAAGAATGACTTTGCCGGTGTTGGTTTCGTCTGGAGCCAGCCCTCCTGGAGCGCAAGCGCCCCTGCCTATCACAACGAGTATGTGCTGGAAGCCGGATACGTGCTGCAGCTTACTCCCTTCGCCAGGATTCAGCCTGACCTGCAAGTGGTTTGGAACCCGGCATTCAACGCAACCGCGAGCCATGCGCTGGTCTTCCAGCTTCAGCTTGACGTAAGATGGTGAACTTGGTCGCGGGTCAAAGCGCGCCTATTTGCAACGCCGCTGACGTGCCTTCTGCGTTCGCTCTTTTCCGGGGCAGGCTGGGAGGACCGTTCCCATGCCAAGGGGGCCCCCCGGCATTCACACCATTCAATGACTAATTTGTAATGCTCGTGAAAGCTCCCGGAAAGACGGGCAGGCTACTATTGGGGCATGAATTTGCAGCCAGCAGTTGGAAATGAACCGACGGCTGGAGCATAATGCAGGAATACATATTGCACTCATGAAGTTCAAATCGCTCCTCGGCACTCTGGGATTGGTAGTGGCGCTGGCCAGCGCGGCGCTGACGACGCGTCTCCATGGGACACCCGCAACTGGCAACGACGAAGCGAGCATCGCGAATGTCACCGCGCGCCTGCTCCAGCACTCCGCCTATTCCGGCCATCAGGATGAGGAAGAAGTCTCGGGCAAATTCCTGGATCGCTACCTCGACCTGCTCGACCCGAACCGCAGCTTGTTCCTGCAAACGGACATTGAGGAGTTCGCGCCTTATCGCGCCAATTTGGAATCCTTGACCCTCAGAAGCGGCGACACGAACCCGGCACATCAGATATTCGAGTGCTTCCTGCAACGGCTGGAACAGCGCGTCGCGTATGCTCAAGAGCTGCTCAAGACGGAGCCCTTCGATTTTACGGGGCAGGAGAGCTACCAATGGGACCGACGGGACGCCGCCCGCCCGCGCGATCTTGTCCAGGCCAAACAGCTTTGGCGCCAGCACCTGCGCTACGATTATCTGCAAGAGAAACTGGACAACCACAAGCCCGACGAGATCGTCAAAACGCTCTCTCACCGCTACGAGCGGATGCTGCATACGACGAAGCAATGGAAGCCGGAAGAGGTGCTTGAACTCTATCTCACCGCGCTCGCCCATGCCTACGACCCGCACTCGGATTACATGGGCCACGGCCAGGCCGAGGATTTCGCCATCGCGATGAACCTGTCGCTCGTCGGCATCGGCGCCACGCTCCAGCCCGACGACGGCTACTGCAAGATCCGGGAACTCGTGCCCGGCGGACCGGCGGCTCGCAGCAAGCTGCTCAAGGTTGGCGACCGGATTGTGGCGGTCGCCCAGGGGAGCAAGGAACTGGTGGACATCGTGGATATGCCGCTGCCGGAGGCAGTCAGCCTCATCCGCGGCGCCAAAGGCACCGTCGTGCGCCTCACGATTATTCCCGCCAACTCGGCCGATTCTTCCGTGCGCAAGACCATCAGCCTGGTGCGTGACGAGGTCAAGCTGGAGGACCAGGAAGCCAAGGCGCGCCTGATTGAAGTGAGCCGTCCTGGGGGCCAGGTCTCGCGCCTCGGGATTATTGATCTGCCCTCCTTCTACTCAGGGGCGGATAACACGAAGCACTCCCGTTCCAGCGGCGCAAGCGCCGATGTTGCCAAGCTGATTCGAAAGCTGAAGCAGGAGCATGTGCAAGGCATTATTCTCGATTTGCGCCGGAACGGCGGCGGATCGCTGCAGGAAGCCATTGGACTGACCGGCCTGTTCATCAAGCGAGGCCCGGTGGTGCAGACCAAGGACGCTGCCGGCGACGTGCGCACTGAATATGATCCTGACCCGGCGCTTCTTTATGACGGGCCGTTGGTGGTACTGACCAGCCGGCTCAGCGCCTCCGCCTCGGAGATCCTGGCTGGCGCGCTTCAAGATTACGGTCGTGCGCTTGTGGTCGGGGATGCGTCCACGTTCGGCAAGGGCACAGTCCAGTCCGTGCTGCCCCTGGCTGATGTGATGCAGCGCGTGGGCGTTTCGGTCCATGCCAATCCCGGCGAGCTGAAGCTCACCATACGCAAGTTTTACCGGCCCGGCGGCGCCTCGACCCAGCTTAAAGGCGTCGTGTCAGACATTGTGGTGCCGTCCCCGACCGCGGTGCTCAAAGTGGGCGAGGCCGAAATGCACGACCCGCTGCCCTGGGATAGCGTTCCGCCGGCGCCTTATGCCGACATGGACCAAGTGGCTCCGTGTGTTTCCATCCTGCGGGACGCCTCCGCCGCTCGCATTTCCACCAACTTGGATTTCATTTGGCTGCGCGCGGACAGCGACCGCATCAGAGCAGAAATGGCCCATCCGGTCGTCTCGCTAAACGAGAAACAGCGCCGGCAGGAAAAGGCCGAAGCCGAAGCGCGCCTCGAGGCGCGAAAAAAAGACCGCTCCTCCCGCCATGCTCCACACGAGACCCGTTACGAAATCACGGTCAAGAACGCCGGCCAGCCGGGCTTGCCCAAACCGTGGTCCGCTGCCTCTCGCTCTCCAGAGGCGGATGACGCCGACGGTGACGTAGAAGCGCCTAACCCTGTTCCGGCGGACAAGGACCTTGCGTTTGACAGCACGCTCGAAGAAACCCAGCGCATCCTCCTCGACTACATTGGCCTGCTTCATAGCGCGCCAAATCCCACCCTCGCGCGGCATTTCCCGGACCGGACGGGCGGCGACCCGAACCGCCAGTGATAGCTAGCCCGTCATTGCCCCCAGGATCCACCGACAGCGGATCTCAGTCGCAAGCATGGCCCTCCACTCCACACCCTCAGCTTGATTGAAAGTGAGGCATGCAATGCGTCGCACCGGATCATCCTGCGCCGGAACAGCATGCGCTCAAACCTAATTAGGCTCTGCTATGCGTGAGCGCGCGCGATCTAAAGACATTCGCAGTCTCCTGGGCCAGATAGAATCTGCTTGGACTTTCATGTTGGCTGAGGCACATTCGACCCAAGATGAATCCAATTACTGCATTATCACCGGCACAGTTACGACAGGCAGCCGACATACAGGAGAGAATCCAGTCGCTGCAAAGCGAACTCAGTCAACTCCTTGGCGGCGAGGTTGAATCGAGGCCAAGGAAGCGAGGAATGAGCGCCGCGGGACGTGCGGCTGTGGGTGCTGCCGCCAGAGCCCGGTGGGCCAAGCTCAAGGGCACAGGACGGAAGCGCAAGCTAAGCGCAGAGGGTCTGGCGAATATTCGAGCTGGAGTGGCCAAGAGAATGGCCGCGCGCCGCGGAACACAGTCAGCCCAGCCCGCACGGAAACGAAACTTCTCTGCCGCCGGCAGAGCCCGGTTGTCGGCATTGGCTAAAGCGCGATGGGCCAAGGCCAGGAGGGCAGGCAGGACGACGCTATAATCGGCCCTCTTCATTTTGCAGGCGCGATGCTCGCTGATCGGGCGTTGCGCCTTTTGCGTTTCCACTAAGCCGCTGTGACTTTAAGGGCTCTGTCTTCACCAACACCGACGGGTAGGTGCTTGAGGCTCAGGCTGCTGGGCATGACTATTCTGGTCGCCGGGCTCAGCAGTGCCGCCTCTATTTGGCTCGCTCAGGATCGGATTGACCGGCAAAAGAGAGTTGAAGGAATGAATGCCGCAGAACCGCTCTCACCCGAGGATTCCCGCCGCTACACTCATGATGTGGAACTCTACTATGGTGAGACCGGCATGCTCATGGAGAAGTGGAAGCGGTGCTTCGCGGAAATGACACACGGAAAAGGTCTTGCAGGCACGATTGCGGTTGCGTCCCTCGTTGTGGGGAGCGGGCTGTTCTATGTGGCTGCTCATATCAACCGTCCGACCGAGACTCAACAGTCCCCTTGATCAGCGCCGTCGGAGCGCGCCTGTCCCAGGCGCAGCAGGTTGTGAATGCGGGAGTGCCACTTCTTTGCTGCAAGGTCTCCGCCCCTTGGCCGGTGCTGCGCCTGAGACAGGCGCGCTCCGCTCGGCTGAGATTGTGGCTGAGATTGTGGTTGCGCCCCGCTGAACCGCGGCGGATACTTCCCGCGATTCCGAATGAGAGTGAAATTGCTGTTGCCGTGGTTGCTCGTCGTGTGCTCCCTGATAGGGCTGGCGTGGCTTTACGGCCTCAACCAGCAAAAGGAAACGGAGCTGGCCTCTTTGCGCGCAGACAGCCAGCAACTCCAGCAGCTTCGCGCCGACGCGGAGGAAGCCAAGAGGACCCAGACCCAGCAAGAGAGCGAAGAGCTTGCCCGCCTGCGGAAGGACCACGAGGAATTGCTGCGTCTGCGGAACGAGGTCCGGCAATTGCGCGGTGACAAGCAGCAGCTCGCCGGGCAGGTCCAGGCTGCTCAATCGCAGGCCGCGAATGCCCAGGCCCAGGCCGATGCGATCAAGCTGGCGCAAACAGCACCGACAAACACCCCGCAGCAGCAAGCCGCCGCTCAGGCCATTGCCGCGCGCTATGGGCTTCCTCCGGCCGCGAACCCCGAGCAGGCCAACGCCAATGCCTGCATCAACAACCTCCGGCAGATTGACACCGCCAAGCAGCAATGGGCCTCGGTGATGCAGAAACCCAACGGCGCGATTCTGACCGCAGCGGATCTCTTGCCCTTCCTGCCGGGCAACACCATGCCGGCGTGCCCGGCGGGCGGCATTTACACCCTGAACCCAGTGGGCCAGGGCGCCATCTGCAACATCCCCGGTCACGCCGCGCCGAAATGACGCTGGGGAGGATTTCTGCTGGCAATTCCACTTTCCCAGCCTAAACTGAACCATCCATGAACGACATTGATATTGAGAGCTTAAAGGGTATCGCCAACCAGTTGCGCATTCACTCCATCGAGGCAACGACGGCGGCGGGCAGCGGGCATCCCACTTCGTGCTGCTCGGCGGCAGACGTGGTGGCGGCATTGTTCTTCGGGCACATGCGCTACGATCCGAAGAATCCCCATTACCATAACAACGACCGCTTCATCCTCTCCAAGGGCCACGCCGCTCCGTTGCTCTATGCAGCCTGGGCGGAGACCGGGCTCTTCCCCGTCGAGGACCTGCTCAAGCTCCGCCAGTTTGGCAACGACCTCGAAGGGCATCCGACGCCGCGGCTGCCGTTTGTGGATGTGGCCACCGGTTCGCTCGGGCAGGGCTTGAGCGTGGGCGTCGGCATGGCGCTGGCTGCGCGGCTCGACAACCTGGACTACAGGACCTATGTGCTGATGGGAGACGGCGAGTGCGCAGAAGGCGCGGTGTGGGAAGCGGTCTCGCTGGCCGGCACCAGGCAACTGAATAACCTCATCGCCGTCGTGGACGTGAACCGCCTCGGCCAAAGCGAGCCCACGGCCCTGGGCCACGACCTCAACGCCTACAAACGCCGCTTCGAGGCGTTCGGCTGGCGCACCGAGGAGATTGACGGGCACGACCTGGAGGAGATTCTCGAAGTGCTGGCCGCGGTGGGTCTGGGCAGTCAGCCGCTGGTCATCCTCGCCAAGACGCTCAAGGGCGCAGGCATCTCCTTTATTCAGGACAAGGAAGGCTGGCACGGCAAACCGCTCTCGAAAGAGGAGGCCGTCCGCGCGATCGCCGAACTCCGGCCCACCTCAAGGTCTGGTATCGGCGTGCCGATCCCCGCACCGACCCAACTGCCCGCGCCCAACAACGTGGCTCCCGCCAGCTATCCTCCGCCCGCCTACAAAGCCGGCGATATGGTGGCGACACGCGAGGCTTTCGGCAACGCGCTGCTTCGTATCGGCGAAGTTGATCAGCGCGTCGTTGGCATGGACGGCGATACCAAGAACTCCACTTACTCGGAGAAGTTCGCCAAGAAGTTCCCGGCCCGGTTCACCGAGTGCTACATCGCCGAGCAATGCATGGTTGGCGTGGCCACCGGTTTCGGCACGCGCGGCAAGGTGCCTTTCGCGTCCACATTCGCGGCCTTCTTCACCCGCACCTTCGACCAGCTCCGGGTCGCTGGGATTTCGATGGCAAACCTGAAGCTCGTGGGTTCTCATGTTGGTGTGAGCATCGGTGAAGACGGCCCGTCGCAGATGGGGCTGGAGGATCTGGCCATGATGCGGGCGATCGTCGGCAGCACCGTGCTGTATGCCAGCGACGCGGTCTGCGCTGAGAAGCTGGTGGAGCAGACGGCAGCCCATAAGGGGGTATGTTACCTGCGCACGTCGCGGCCCAAGACCCCTGTCCTTTACAACAATGACGAGCAGTTCCCGATTGGCGGCGCCAAGATTCTCCGCCAAAGCCCAAATGACAAGGTCACGGTCGTAGCCGCGGGCGTCACGCTGTTTGAGGCGCTAAAGGCCGCCGACACGTTGAAGACCCAGGGCACCGGCATCACAGTCATAGATGCCTACAGCATCAAGCCGCTGGGCAAGGCTGTCATCAAGGACGCCGCGCAGAAGACGCACAACCTTGTCATCACGGTGGAAGATCACTATGCCGAGGGTGGCCTGGGCGATGCTGTGGCGGGGGAACTCAGCGCCGACGGCATCAAGGTCCACAAGCTGGCGGTTACCGAACTGCCGCGCTCCGGGAAGGCAGAGCAATTGCTCGCTGCCTACAAGATTGACGCCGCCGCGATTGCCGACAAGGTCCGGTCGTTGAGCTAGCGGATTCAACAGGAGATAGCAGAGGAAACAGGCCTGCTCGTTTGGCCCGGGTTTCCCTGTTCCTGTCCGAGCGCTTGGCGGCGGCAAGCGCTTAAACCATTCATGTGGTCGGCCAGTCCTGAATAGCACTCCGTAAGGCGTAAGTTATTAATCTATAGGCACCTGCGGAGATGGCTCGAGCCCCGGTTCTTGTCCAACCTTCCCGAGCCGCCGAGCTTCGTTGTCCCCTCGGGAGCTATTCCCTGCCACGCCGCCAATCACATTTGCAACCTCCTGTCTCGACGGCACTTGGCCAGGCCATCCATCCCCCAAGGGTATGCCACATGCCATCTGTAGTCCCTCCATCATCCCTCCGTCGTCCCTCCGTCCTCCCTCCATCTTCCCTCCGTCTGCGAACGGAGGGATAACGGAGGGACAACGGAGGGATGAAGGAGGGACTACGGAGGCGTGCCTAAGGGGTGCTGGAGGGGCTGCGGCGGGCGCATCTGGCCAGAAAACTGTCTCCGCGTGGCCGCTGAGCTAACCAGTTCCTGGTTGACCCTCGGAATGGGCAAAACCCTGCTACAGATGACCCAGTCCCCATTCGAGGCTGCGACTTTCGAAAGGAACTGGGGTTGGTTGAATGCTACCCTAGCAGGGCCTTGGCCTTGGCCAGCGCCTCATCGAGCTTCGAGACGTCCTTGCCGCCGCCGCGAGCATTGTCCGGCCGGCCTCCGCCTTTGCCGCCCACCACGGGAGCGATTCCCTGGATGATCTTGCCGGCCTGGAGTTTCTTTGTCAGGTCAGGGGAGACAGTGGCCACGAGTGCTACGGCGCTGTTGGCTGTGCCGCCCAGCACGACCACGCCCTTGAATTGGCCCTTGAGCGCATCGGCAATGGATTGCAGGAAATCGCCGTCGGCAGCGCCGAGGTTCTCTATGATCGCGGGCGTTGTGCCGATGGTCTGGGCTTTGGCTGCCAGGCTGCGCGCGATTTCGCCGGCTTGCTTCTGCTGCATGGCCTTGAGCTGCTTCTCCAAATCCTTTTGCTGGGCAAGCAGGGACTCAATCTTCTTCTCCAGCTCGCCGACGGGCGAGTTGACCTTGCCAGAGAGGGTCTTGATGAGCTGCAACTCCTCGTTCGCCCGCTTGTAGGCTTCCAGGCCGGAGACGGCTTCGATGCGCCGGATGCCGGCGGCGATGGCCGACTCGGCGGCGATGCGGAACAGGCCGATCTCGCCCGTGGCGCGCGTGTGCGTGCCGCCGCAAAGCTCCATCGAGTAGCCGTCCAGCGCCGCGGGCTTGCCGCCGATCTGCACCACGCGCACGACGTCGCCGTATTTCTCACCGAAGAACTGCATGATGTCTTTGCGGCTCTTGATATCGCCGTATTTGGCCTCGGTCCAGGTGACGGGGGCGTTTTCGAGGATGCGCTCGTTGACGAGGCGCTCGACGTCGGTCAGTTGCTGCGGGGTGAGCGGCGCGCTGCTGAAGTCGAAGGTGAGCTTCTCGGGGCCGACGTAGGAGCCCTTCTGTGTGGCGTCGGGGCTGACGACCTCGTGCAGGGCCCAATGCAGCAGGTGCGTGACGGTGTGGTGGCGCTGGATGGCTTCGCGGCGGGGGCGGTCCACGGTGGCATTTACCTTGGTCCCGCGGTCGAGGGATTTGACCTCCGTGAGGATATGAACAACGGTGTCTCCGATTTTCTGCGTGGCAACAATGTCAACGCCGCTACCGCCGAACGACAAGCGACCCGTATCGCCCACTTGCCCTCCCATCTCTGCATAAAAGGGAGATGTATCGAGGATGACTCCCGTCTTGTGCTTCACGTTCGCCACGTCAAGGACCTTCGCTGGGGCCTCCAGCTTGTCGTAGCCGACGAACTGGGTGGGAGTGGTGGTCTCGACTTGAGAGAGTTCGATGACTTGCTTTTTCTGGGCAGCGCGGGCACGGGCCTTCTGCTCTTCCATTAGCTTGTTGAAGCCCGCGACATCCACAGTCAGCCCGCGCTCGCGGGCCATTAGCTCGGTAAGGTCGAGCGGGAAGCCGTAGGTGTCATAGAGCTTGAATGCGAAAGCTCCTGTTACGCCTCTTTCCAACTTGCCCTCGGCAGTGCGCCTTTGAAAGACTCCTGGCACCTCGCTTGTTCTGCCATCAAGAGAAACCTCTAGCCTGCTGGTTTGGGTGCTAATAACACCAGGCACAAGCGGCCCGCCAGAAAGCTGGAGTTCGCTCTCGAACAGCTCTATTCCCCTATCCAGCGTCTTATTAAACGCTTCCTCTTCCCACTGGATGACTTGCTCGATGTGGTCTTGTTTTGCGCGCAGTTCGGGGAAGACGTGGCCCATGGTGTCCACCAGGACGGAGACGAGCTTGTAGAAGAAGGGTTCGTGGAAGCCCAGGGTGCGGCCGTAGCGGACGGCGCGGCGAAGGATGCGGCGCAGGACGTAGTTGCGGTCGGTGTTGCCGGGTTGAATGCCATCGGCAATGGCGAAGCTCAGCGTGCGGATGTGGTCGGCGATTACCCGGAAGGCGATGTCTGCCTGGATACTCGCCTTGGCCTCTGCCTGTTCGCGAGGAGCATAGAGGCGATCCATCTTGTGGGCGATCTGCTCGTGGAACTGCTTGGAGTCTCTGATCACCTGCTCGTAGGCGGCCTCGCGCTGATCTGGCGGAAGGCCGTGGATGATCCTGGTTACGCCGTCGATGTAACCCTGCCGCTGATCCAGTGATCCGCTATGGAGCCCTTCTGCTGGTGGGAGCAGGTTTTCCACCCACGCCTTGATCTGGTCCTCGGTGGCGTCCGCCGGCGGCAGGTCTTTCTTGGGCGGGGCAACAACCCCCTCCTTCATTGCCATGGCTGGCATCTCCGGCATTCCCTCTCCGCCTCCTGCGGGAGGCCTGGGCTCGGAGGGCCTGTAGGGCTGGTTGAGTCCGGTCAGCTCGCAGTAGCGCTTCAAGTCATCGGAGTTCGGGCTCCTGCCTGCCTGTCGGTCTTTGCGCATCTTGGACAGGAGGGCCAGCAACTCCGGGTTGGTGGTGGGCCTGAGCGCAACCGGCCCTTGCGTTGTGTACGGCCTTAGCGTAGGTGTTGTAACCGAGTGGTATTTCTTTCCGCTCAGGTGCTCCAGCTTGTCGAACAGTGGGCGGAAGATGTCTGTCTCGTAGTTGGAGATGGTGCGGGTGAAGTCGGTGAAGCCTCGGGTGTTCTGGATGATGCCGGTGACGCGCTCGAAGCCCATGCCGGTATCTACATGTCGGGCTGGGAGCGGAGAGAAGCTGCCGTCGGGGTTGGCGTTGAACTGGATGAAGACGAGGTTCCAGATTTCAATGCAGCGGGCGTCGCCTTTGTTGACCAGGCTGCCCTGGGTATCGCCGTTGGGAGTGAGGTCCACGTGGAGTTCACTGCACGGGCCGCAGGGGCCGGTGTCGCCCATCATCCAGAAGTTGTCTTTCTTGTCGCCGTTGATGATGTGGACTTTGGGGTCGAGGCCGGCGACGCGGAATTTCCCGGCCCAGGCGTCGTAGGCTTCCTGGTCGAAGTCGCTGGGGTCGCCCTGGGCTTTGTGGGGTGAATAGACGGTGGCGTAGAGGCGGTCCTTGGGGAATTTCCAGACTTCGGTGATGAGTTCCCAGGCCCACTCAATGGCCTCCTTCTTGAAGTAGTCGCCGAAGGACCAGTTGCCGAGCATCTCGAAGAAGGTGTGGTGGTAGGTGTCGAGGCCGACGTCTTCGAGGTCGTTGTGCTTGCCGCCGGCGCGGATGCATTTCTGGGTGTCGGCGGCGCGGGTGTCGCTGGCGGGGATGGCGCCGGCCCACTTGGTGACGTCGGGGGCGCGCTGGCCCAGGAAGATGGGCACGAACTGGTTCATGCCGGCGTTGGTGAACAGCAGGTTGGGGGAATCCGGCATCAGGCTCGCGGAGGGCACAATGGTGTGGCCCTTGGACTTGAAGAAGTCGAGGAAGGATTGCCGTATTTGCGCACTGGTCATGGGGGAATTTAACCGCAAAGGACGCAGAGAGCGCAAAGCATTTCGCCCCCGGCCGGGAGCGCGGCTGGGCCAGCCGCGCTCCGCAGGCGGCCTCCGCGTTGTTGTGCGATGTTGGGGGCGAATGAAGGTTCTTGCTGGAATGAGCGCGCGGCGGTGGCTCGGCTGGGGGCGATGGTTTTGCGCGAGATCAGGGCTCGCGTGGACGCTCGCCCTCCCGATGATCGCGGGAGCGGCGACGAACGATACGGCGGCGCGCTTGCAGGGCTTGGAGGAGGGGATGGGGCACCTGGAGGCGCGATTGCGGCGGCAGATGAACGAGCTGCAGTGGTTCCAGTTGCTCAGTGATGTGGCGGTGGTGGATACGGCGCGCTTCACGGGGCCGCCGCCGCGAGCGACGAACAATCCCGCGCCTCCGGCCGGCAGTAACGAGGTGGTGGTGTCCGCGCTGACGTTCCTGCCGCGCAAACCCAGCCGGAGGCACAAGCTGCCGCTGGTGGTGCTGGCGCACGGGGAGATACACGGCAACGTGGCGAGCGACGAGGAGGCGCATGTGGTGCGGGAGTTGGTGGAGCGGGGTTACGCAGTGATCGCGCCGGATTACCGGGGCAGCAGCGGTTACGGGGGCGATTTCTGGCGGCAGATTGATTACGGCGGGCTGGAAGTCGAGGACGTGGAATCGGCGCGGCGGTGGATGCTGGAGCGGCACCGAGAGCTGGACGAGCGCCGGGTAGGGATCATCGGCTGGAGCCACGGCGGGCTGATCGCCCTGATGACGGTGTTCGCCTACCCGGAGCATTACCAGGCGTGCTACGCGGGCGTTCCAGTGAGTGACCTGGAGGATCGCATCGCCCGCCGGGGGAAGGAATACGAGCAGTTGTTCGCCGCGCCGTATCACCTGGGCAAGACGGTGGCCGAGGCGCCCGAGGAATACCGGCGCCGCTCGCCTGCTTGGAACGCCGCCAAGCTGCACACGCCCCTGCTTATCCATGCCAACACAAATGACGAGGATGTGAACGTGCGGGAGGTCGAGCGGCTGATCCTGGCGTTGCAGGCGGCGGAGAAGGACTTCAGCTACCGCATCTATACGAACGCGCCCGGCGGGCACTTGTTCAACCGGCTGGATACGGACGTGGCGCGCGAGTCGCGGGCGGAGATTTGGGGCTTCCTGGCGAAGCACCTGCACCCGATGCATAGCCCGAGCAAGCCGGCACCGTAGTGCGGATGGGGATAAGGGCGATGGGGTAGCGCAGGTTTCCAACCTGCTGTATCGCCGACTTCGAGTCGGCACTCCGTTCGCACGTCGGCGCTCTTGCGGATTGGAAATCCGCGATACGGCAGGTTGGAAACCTGCGCTACGAGCTTCACTTAAAGGCCGCCTGCAGGATGCGGGCTTTCCCAGACCTCACATACTTGTGTGAGCCGGCGGAGCAGGTTCTGCGGTTGACCGTGAGAAGCAGGACGCAGAATGTTCATACTTGATATGCGCGACTTGCACTCCATAAGCGGTCTGACGACCAGCACTCTGCGCCTCGTCAACGGGCGTTTTCCCATCCTTCCCAGTCTCCTCGCCGGGATATGTGCGCTGGCCCCATGGGCGACGGACTTGCGAGCGGACATATTCGACGGCGGCGTCAACTCGGCGAACCTGGGGAAAGGCGAATGGGTTTATGTGCTCGCCAACGCCATCAATAACCTCGGCGATTCCGGCTATCCGTCCTGCAAAGTTGCCAGCGTCACTGACATCGCAAGCCTGATGGCCTACTTCAAGACCACTCTTGCCCTGCAATATATCGTCGTTAAAGCCGGTGACGGCGGCACGCCTTACCCCTCCAGCGGCAACCCTCAATTCACCACCACCCTCGTCACCGCGGCCCACGCGCAAGGGCTCAAGATATTCGGTTATACGCGATCCTACGGGACCAACGTCCCGGGCGAACTCAGCATCGCGACCAACGTCTTCAACTGCGGCGGCGATGGCTTCGTCTTTGACGCCGAGGCGGAATGGCCGGCAAACCTGGGCAATAGCGTTAACTCGGTCGCATGGCAAATGCTGGGCACGTTCAAGACGAACTGGCCGACCAAGTTCCTTGCCCACTCCCCGTACGCCGACATTTACTACAAGTTCGGCAACGCCACGGCGTTTCCCTACAAGGAATTTGGCTACTGGTGCGATGCGGTCATGCCGATGGTTTATTGGTATGACTGGAGCCAGAGCAGCAGTTCGACGGTGCGGCAGTACGGCACCCCGGTCACCGGCCTCCAGTGGACGGATCAGAACTTCAGCCAATACCACACCTGGCTGGCCACCAACCCCTTCTCGACCAACGTGCCGCCCACCTACAAGGACCCCGCCGGCGGCAGTTGGACCAAGGCCATCAAGCCCCTCGTGCCCCTGGGAGAGGCCGACGCTCCCGGCGCGACCAACCAGACGTACTCGGACATCACCAACTTCGTTGGCTACTGCAAGACCGATCCCACTTGCGTTACCGCAGGTGGCTACAAAGGGTGCTGCTTCTTTCGGGTAGGGTTACAGGATACCAACAACATGTTGCCCGGCATAGCGGATTCAAGCATTGGCGACTCCCTCCCGGGCGTGACCTGTTCGCCACAGAACCAAACCCTGGCATCGAGGACCACTGCGAGCTTCAGCCTTTGTGTTACCGGCACGCCGCCTCTGGCTTGTCAGTGGCGCAAAGGCGGGACGGCCATCGCCAATGCCACTGAAACCGCGCTGGTTGTGCAGAACCCGACCACGAATGAGGTCGGCAGCTACGATGTTGTAGTGACGAATTGGGCTGGCGCTGTCACCAGCTCGCCTGCCCGGCTCACCCTGACCCGAGTCCTTTCATACCCTGCCCAGCCGCCGGTCTTGCAGATCAGCGGCGTCGGCAACTACCGAGTGGACCGGCAGAACACCCTGAACCCCACCAACTGGAGTCTCTGGACGAACCTTTCCCTGCCCGTGGTGACCCAGCAACCGTTGAGCGACTCCGCCGCCGGCAGTCAGCCCGCGGGCTTTTACCGGGTGATGCCGCAGTAAAGCCACCGCTCCGATTCCCTTCTCCTACTGGCAATTCTCACGCTCGCAGGTCCGCGCTATGCCTTCAGGCCTTTGAGGTCGGCGGTGAACTTCTCTTTGCGGCGCATCATTTCGTCCCACGTGACCACGCTGTTCTTGTAAGCAGCCATGCGGCCGAGAATGGTGGTGAGGTTGCTGCGGACGCTGGCGGAGACGGTCGAGTTGGCGCAGTCGCCGTTGGTGATGCAGTTGTGGAACGTAGCGATGTTGGTGATCACGCCGTCACCGTAAAGAGCGCCCACGCTGCCATCCATGTGGAACTCGGTGGCCTTGACCATGACGTTGCCGAAGTAGTGCGTGTCGGCGGTGCCCTTGAGCCCATAGACACGGCACATGATGTCGTCGTAGCCGTAGCCCGACTGATGGGAGTTGAAGCTCAATACGAGGTCATTCGGGTAGTAGTAGATGACAGCGAAGTGGTCCCAGCAATCGCCGGCAGACTCGCGTTTGCGGCCGCCGGTGCCGTAGGCGCGCAGCGGGGCGGCGTCGAGCATCCAGCACGCGACGTCCAGCGCATGGATGTTCTGCTCGGTGATTATGTCGCCCGAGAGGACGCGATCCACGCCCCAGGCACGCAACTTTGCCTCGGGGTTCTTCGGGTCTTTGCGCAGGAGTTCGTCCATGCTATGCCATGCCTCGCCGGCCTGGTAATTGGCTTCGGCGGAGACAATCTTGCCGAGCTCGCCGTCGTGGACGGCTTTCACGGCCTGCTGGTAAAGCTTGTTGGCGCGGGTCTGGAAATCCACCAGGAAGCAGAGCTTGTTCGCGGTGGCCTTCTTGCCGCTCTCGGCGATGGTCTGGCAGCCCGGCACGTCCACGGCAATGGGCTTGGCGAGATAGACATGCTTTCCGGCATCAATCGCGGCGGCGGCCTGCTCGGGATGGAAATAGGGCGGGCTCTCGATGACCACGGCGTCGAGCTTCTGTTCCAAGAGCTTGCGGTAGCCCGAAAGGCCGGTGTAGCGGTTGGCGGCGGGGACCTGGAGCTTCTCGCCCGCCGCGTCGGCGTGGTCCGGGAAGTAGTCCGCGACCGCAACGAAGTTGTAGCCGCCGTGCTTTTGGAAGAGGTCGGCCACCCACTTGCCGCGATTGCCGCAGCCGATCAGGCCGACGTTGATCTTGGAGTTGGCCTCGGTCCCGCGGAGCAGGGTGGGCTTTATGACCGAAAAGGCCAATACCGAGGCGCTGGTGCCGGCGATGAAACGGCGGCGGGTGATGGGATTGGGGTTGCTGGCTGAGTGGTTAGGCTCGGGTGTCGTCATAGTTGGTCCTGTAGTTTCAACGTTCACTTGCTTTCGGGTCCTTGATCTTCAACGCGGTAAAGGTCCGTCTTGGTCCGAAGGTAGAAGGCTTTGCCCGAGACTGCGGGCGAGGCCATGAAGCCGTTGGCGAGTGTGTTGGTCGCGAGCACTTCGAAGGTGCGGCCGGGCTTGAGCACCGTGGTCGTGCCCGCTTGGTTGAAGAAGTAGAGCCGCCCATCGGCGTAAACCGGCGAGGCCGCGTACTTGCCCGGGATGTGATCCGACCAAACAGCCTGGCCGCTGGCGGCATCAAGGCAGGTTACGTAGCTCTCCTCCGCCACCATGTAGATCAATCCGTCCACCAGCAGCGGTGAGGCGTATTTGGGCACGTGCGACTTGAACTTCCACACGATGCCCGTGTCCGTCACGTCGCCTTGACCGTCGGTCTTCACGGCCCAGAGCTCTCGCATAGAGTTGCCGGTGACGAAGAAGGCAACGCCGCTCTGGAAGAGCGGTCTGGGCGCAACCGAGTAGTCGTTGTATTGCACCCTCCACAGCTCGCGGCCGGTTTGCGGGTCGTAGCCGTAGGCGGCCTTGGCGCCGCCACTGAGCATGAGCGGCTTGCCGGCGGCCGTCACGATCACGGGCGTGCTGTGGGCCTTGCGCAAATCGCCGTCCCGCGCCATTTGTCCCGGCACGTTCTCGTCGTTCCAGGACACCGAGCGATTGGTCTTCCAGACGGTTTTGCCGGTCTTCTTGTCCAGAGCGGCGTGATACTGCAGGTTGACGCCGTCCATAGTCAGGATGATCAGGTCCTTATATATGATCAGCGACGACGAAGGGCCGCGATAATGGCGGCAAGGCAGGTCGTCCCGTTTCCAGATCGCCTTGCCTGTGCTGGTGTCCAGGCACGCGGTGCCGAAGCTGCCGAAGTGGACATAGACCCGGCCCGGCTCGATGACCGGGGACGGCGTGGCGTAGCAGTTCATGGACGCGCCGTTGCCGAGCGGTTCCGGGTTGTCGCTGTGGAACACCTTCTCGTTGAAGAGGACCTGGCCGGTCTGGGCGTCCAGGCCGATGGCGAAGAAGTCGTGGCCGTCGTCTGTCGCCGTGGTCAGCCAGACCTGACCGCCCAGCACCACCGGCGTGGACCAACCGCGGTAGGGGATTGCTGTCTTCCATTTGATGTTGTTGGTCTCGCTCCAGTGCAGCGGCAGGCCAACGAGATTGGTCTCGCCGGGAGCCGAGGCGTGGCCATCGCTCCAGGGCCCACGGAACTCCGGCCAATCCGCCCGCGCTGCCAGCGGGCCTACGGCCAGGAGGACAATAGATAGAAGATAATAGCGGCCGCTCCGATTGGTCTGACGGAGTTCTTTCCCAGGATGGGAAGCTCGGCTCTGAACACAGCTCATAGTTGCAGGTTGGTATGATCGCGGCGCCAAGTCAACCGCGTGGGAAACCTGGTCGCTGGGACCGGAGGCGGGCCTTTCCCAGGTCAAACCTGAGCCCGCGTTGCGTCGCCAACGGTCGGGCTCGGCGCACGCCAGACCCCACTCGATGCTCGACATCTCACACGTGATGGAGTTCTTTATGGCGCGGTTTTTAGCCACGCGCGGAATCAATGAATGCTGAACAGTTAGCCAAAGCCAAGTCGCTCGGGTTCTCCGACCGGCAGATCGCTCATCTGACCGGCAGGACCGAAGATGACGTGCGCGCTGAGCGGAAGAAGCTCGGCCTGGTGCCCAGTTATCGGCTCGTGGATACATGCGCTGCCGAGTTCGAGGCTTACACGCCATATTACTATTCCACTTACGACCGCGGGGATGACGAAGGGCGGCCTGGCGACCGGAAGAAGGTGATGATTCTGGGCGGGGGGCCGAACCGGATCGGCCAGGGCATCGAGTTCGATTACTGCTGCGTCCACGCGTCTTTTGCCCTCAAGCAGGATGGTTTCGAGACACTGATGGTTAACTCCAACCCGGAGACCGTCTCCACCGACTACGACACCAGCGACAAGCTCTACTTCGAGCCGCTGACGCTGGAAGACGTGCTGCACATTTACGAGCGCGAGAAATGCTGGGGTGCTATCGCGCAGTTCGGCGGGCAGACGCCGCTCAACCTCGCCCTCGCCCTGCAGAAGAACGGCGTCAACATCATCGGCACTTCCCCGCAGCACATCGAGATCGCGGAAGACCGCAAGCTCTTCGCGGCCATGCTGCACAAGCTCAACATCCCCCAGCCGCCCAACGGCATCGCCACCTGCGAGGCGGAAGCGCTGGCCGTGGCGAAGACGCTGGGATACCCGATTCTCGTGCGGCCAAGCTTTGTGCTCGGCGGGCGAGCGATGCAGATCGTCTATTCCGACGCCGAACTCCAGCGATATATGCGGTACGCCGTGGAGGCTTCGCCCGAGCGCCCGGTGCTGGTGGACCAATTCCTCGAAGACGCCACTGAGGTGGACGTGGATTGCATCGCGGACATCGGCAACTTTGTCTATCCGAACCAGGGCACCATCGTCATCGGCGGTATCCTGGAGCACATCGAGTTCGCCGGGGTGCATTCCGGCGATGCGGCTATGGTGCTGCCTCCCCACACGCTCTCGCAGCGGGTCATCTCGACGATCCGCGACTATACCCACGAGATGGCGCGGGAGCTAAAGGTGGTCGGACTTATGAATGTGCAGTACGCGGTGAAAGACGAGACGGTGTATGTGCTGGAGGTGAACCCGCGCGCGTCGCGCACGGTGCCGTTCGTCAGCAAGGCGATAGGCGTGCCCCTGGCCAAGCTGGCGGCCCGCGTGATGGCCGGCAAGACGCTCAAGCAGCTTAAGTTCACCAAGGAAGTCTGGCCGGAGCATTGGGCGGTCAAGGAATCCGTGTTCCCCTTCAACCGATTTCATGGCCAGGACATCCTGCTGTCTCCTGAGATGCGCTCGACCGGCGAGGTCATGGGCCTGGACGTTGATCTCGGCATTGCTTACGCCAAATCACAAATGGCCGCCGGCGGCCCGCTGCCGAAGGGTGGCCGCGCCTTCATCAGCGTCAGCGATGCGCATAAAGGCGAGGTGGCAGAGGTAGGCAGGCAATTTGCCGAGCTGGGCTTCGAGTTGGTGGCCACGGGCGGCACGACCACGGTGCTGGAGAAGGCAGGCCTCAAGGTCCGGCGCATTTTCAAACTGGCCGAGGGCCGGCCCAATGCGGTTGACCTGTTGAAGAACCGCGAAATCCAGATCGTGATCAACACCCCCTCCGGCGCCACGCCGCAGGCGGATGGCGTGAAGATCCGCACCACGGCCGTTTACACCGGCACGCCTATCATGACTACGCTCAGCGGGGCCAAAGCGGCCGCGCTGGGCATCGCTGCCCTGCGCCAGAGTGGCTATGAAGTCAAGACGCTGCAGGAGTATCACTGAGGGGCTGCGAGACCGCGGGGAAAACCAAGCCGCCACCTCGGAGGCCGTCGTTTGCCGTGCGGAAGACCTGCGTGGCACCGGGTGGTTTCGCGCGGATTAAGAAAGTGGTAGGAGAAGGATTCGAACCTTCGTTTCGACAATCGTTGCGGAATCTGCAACTTCCTTCGTCCTGCAAAAGGGAACGCATTCCGCTACCACGCACAATGCAAAGATTCGGGTGCAGAGCTTTGAAGAATCCAGATCGTTGGAGCGATGATAACGGAAAAATCACTTGCGCAGCACGGCCGTACCGGCGAGTGGGGGCGCTACAATGCCAACATCAATATACTGGCCACCCGTGGTTTGATGACAATGGACCGCTAGCAGGTTGACTCCGGTCTTTAGCGTTGCTGCCGCTTCGGGGCTGATGTCCATTTCATAATACTCCGTAACAAAGCCCGCCGCGCTGCCTGCCAGAACACCGTTAAGGTACATCTCCGCGTCCTCGTCATGATGAAGCTGGAGACGGGCCTTGCTTAGGTCCTCGTGGTTGAGCGTGAATTCCCGGCGCAGCCAGATGTCGTCACTGTTCCAGACAGTGTGTACCAGCGCGCCCGGCGTTTGCTCGGTGCCAAAGCCGGCAACGCCCTCTTTCCACCCGGCCGCATTGAACCCGGGCTTGAACCAGTCGGCGTCGGGTTTCTCCGTAATGTAACGCCAACTCGGACGCCCGTAGAGTGCGTTAGAGACAATGACGTGGTAGCGATGCTCGCGGCTCTCGCCGCGATTAGCGGCGCGCACCTGCGGCAAGTCCAGTTTGGAGACAGCCCGGTCGTAAGTCATCAGGCCGTTACATTCGGTTTCCACATCAGTTGTCTGCGTGTAAACCGCGGCGCTGAGGCCGAAAGAGTCCTTCAACGTCCATAACCGAGCCAAGAGTGCAGAATAACGGGCGGTCAGTGTCTGGCGATCCGCCATGGCCTGGTACCCCCAAAACCGTTTCGACCAGGTATGTCCGTCCACTCCCAAACCCAACCCGCCGAACTCCCCGATCACCGCGGCCCGCTCAGCTTCCGGTGACGGGGATTCAGGGCCAGGGTAGCTGTGGGCGTCAATGATATCGCCCACCCGCTTGTCAGTCCAACCGCTGGCGTCAGTCACCAGGCGCGAAGAATCGAGCGTCTTGAGCCATTGGGTCAGCCGCTCGGTATCATATTGACCCCAGCCCTCGTTAAACAGGACCCAGAGGATGACCGACGGATGGTTGCGCCGCCCTTCGATCATGCGCTGCAACTCGGCCTCAAAATGCGTGCGCCCTTCCGGCGTGCTGTTGTTGCCGCTCGGCATGTCCTGCCAGACCAGCAGGCCAAGTTTATCGCACCAGTAATACCAACGCTCTGGCTCCACCTTGACGTGCTTGCGGGCAAGATTGAAGCCGGCCTGCTTGAGGAATTCGATGTCGAAGCGCAGCGCCGCATCCGTGGGGGCCGTGTAAATGCCATCCGGCCAGAAGCCTTGATCCAACGTCCCCACCTGGAAGAGCAACCGGTCGTTTAGGGCGATGCGAGTAACGCCATCCCCGTCCTTGCGCAGGCCAACCTTGCGCATCCCAAAATAGCTGGTCACGCTGTCAAGAACCCGGTCGCCCTCCTTGAGCGTGATCCGCAGGTCATACAGAAACGGGTCGTCCGGTGACCACGGGTGTGGCGATGCGAGGGCCAACCGCAGTTCCTGGTTAGCCAGCCCCGTCACCCGCCCGGCTTCGCGGCCAGAGTCCGATGCAACGGCTTCGACATGGATGGACTCGGCCAGGCTGTTGGCGCTGACTCTAAGCCGCAGTGCGGAGGCGTCCAGGTCCGGAACCAGGCCCAGGTCATCAATGCAAATTCTCGACATCGGCTCGAGCCACACCGTCTGCCAGATTCCGGAGCAGGGGGTGTAAAAGATGCCTTCAGGCTTGCGCGACTGCTTGCCCCGCGGCTGGTCTCCCTCCGTCGGGTCGGTCACCGCTACGATCAGTTCCTGCACTTCGGTGCCCTTGAGACTCTCAGTGATGTCAAAGCTGAAACCGTCATACCCCCCGCGATGCTGGCCGACTTCCTGGCCATTCACCTGCACCCGCGCCTGCCAATCAACCGCCCCGAAGTGGAGCCGGACCCGCCGCCCCGCCCAGGCGGACGGCACCGTGAAATGCCGCCGATACCATAGGGCGCTTTTCTCGTCCAACCGTCGCATGACGCCGGAGAGGGCAGACTCCAAGGGGAAGGGAACCAGAATCTGCCTGTCGAACGCCGGGGCTTTGTCCGCCGTGGCCGGAGTGATGGCGTAGTCCCAAAGCCCGTTGAGATTGAGCCAATCCGGCCGCACTAGTTGCGGGCGCGGATATTCGGGCAGGGCGTTGGTCGGCGAAACCTCGGCCGCCCACCGGGTCATCAGGGGCGCGACCGCCGGATGCCAGGAGGTCGCTTCGCCCGCGCCCGCCATGACGCCGCATCCCAGCGCCGCCAAGGCCGCCAGCAGCACGAAGCGCAGAACTCGGGCTGCGCATGCGTCCACAAGCCTCGTGGTGCGGAGCTTCACCTCTGCGCTTTGTCCTCTCGGTCCCGTAGTCTTCGCGTGCATCGAGGGGATTTTGGCCGATGGGCCGCCCTTGTCACGTGGCATAAAGTGGCCACAACCTCAGCGCATCAAGAACTTGGCTACCGCCTCAGTGCGGGATTGCACATGGAGTTTCTCGTAGATGCGCCGGATATAGTTACGCACGGTGTGAATGCTCACCCCCAGGCGATCGGCAATTTGCTTATATGCCTGGCCCTCGGCCAGCCCATTGAGCACCTCGCGTTCCCGCGGAGAAGGCTCGGCGCTTGCTTCCGGCCGGGCGGACACCTTCTGCAGGGACTGCACCACCTTGCGGGCGATGGGCGCAGACATGGGCGAGCCTCCTTCGTGGACTTCACGTATGGCTTCCAGCAGCTTAGACGGAGCCAGCCGCTTCAACAAGTAGCCGCTGGCCCCCGCCGCGAGCGCGCTGAATATCCTCTCCGTGTCCTCGAAGACGGTCAGCATGACGATTTGGGTGGAGGGCATGCGCGGCTTGAGCTGGCGCACGCACTCGATGCCGCTCATCCCGCCCAGGTTGATGTCCATCAGCACGACATCGGGCTGGTCCTGCGAGAGTCGGGCCAGCGCTTCTTCGGCGCTTGCGTAAGCGCTCACGCAGCGGAAGCCCCGGGCGGCATCCACGAAGCCCGCAATGTTCTCCCGCAGATCGGCCTGGTCATCCACTATTGCGACCTTAATAACTTTGCTCATATTCTCAATGGGGTTCCGGCGCCCAGAGGGACGCTCAGAGTGACGGTGGCGCCTCCGCCTGGCCGGCTGGAAATGGCGTACTGACCGCCGATGTCGTCCAAGCGCTTGCGCATGTTCCGCAGGCCGTTCCCGCCTCGTTTGGTGTGATCGGCAGCTCCCGACGCAGCAGAACGCTCAGCCGCAGCCGCATCGAAGCCGCAGCCATTGTCGGCGACGGTAATCTCGAACCGGGAAGGGCCGGCGGCCATTTCGACACGCACACGGGAAGGGCGCCCGTGCTTGAGGGCGTTGTTGAGGACCTCCTCGAAGACCAGGAAGAGATTGTGGCGGGTTTCCGCCGAGAGCGGCTGGTCCGGCAGGCTCCGAGGAATGTGCAATTCGCACTCGACGGCCGTGTTCTGCAAATACTCGGTCACGTATTGCCCCAGGTAGGCGGCCACATGCTCCAGCGTGTCGTTGTGCGGGTTGACCGCCCAGACGATTTCATCGAGCGACTGAAGCAAGTCGCGCGAAGTGTCTGCGATAGCATCGAGCTTGCCGGCTACGAGTTTCTGGCCCTGCAACTCACCCTTGGCTCGTTCGCTGATGAATGAAATCTTGGTCAGCTTGGACCCGATCTCATCGTGCATGTCCTGGGCGATGCGCATGCGCTCCCGCTGCATGGCCTGCTCCTGCGCAAGCTTGGCGAGGCGGCGGCGCAACCGCCGGTGCGAGACCACCCGCGCTGTGCCCGCCACCAGGCCCGTGGCGGCAATCCCATACAATGCCAGCGCCCACCACGACCGCCAGGCGGGGGCCGGGATCACAAAATCGAACCCGGTTGCGGCTTCGTTCCACACGCCCGCCGCGTTGCAGGCAGCGACCTGGAAACGATACGAGCCATTCGACAGCCGGCCATAGCGCACCCGACGTTCCCCGCCGCTCTCCACCCAGTCTGTCTCGAAACCCTCCAGTTTGTGCCGGAAACGCACTCGCTCCGGTGCTGCAAAGCAGAAGGCGGTAAACTGAACCTCCAGCGAGCGTAGGTTCGCAGGCAACTGCAAGGGCATCCCTCCCTCAAGCGGCCATACCGCCCGTTGTGGCCGGCCCCGTGCGCCCGATGCCTGTAGGGCGGCGAGGTTGATGGGTTTGTCGTTCACCAAAATCGCCTCCAGCCGAACCGGCGGCGGTGCCGGCTCGGGCTCCAGTCCGCGCGGGTCGAACGTCACAACACCGGTGGAAGTCGCGAACCAAAACCGGCCATCCGGCGATCTTAAGGCGCGCGGCCAGCCTTGAGCCAAGGCGGCACTAGCCGGAGCATCAATCTCGAAGAACAACTGAGGGCGCATTGCCGACTGACCTGCCAGCCACTGCTTCGCTTCCATCGCAGCGACGCGATAGATGCCTCTGCTCGTGCCGAACCATAGGTCGCCGTCTTCGCTGCCAAGAATCCCCGTCACGGCGTCCTCAGTCGAGCGCGGCTCGGCAATCCAACTCCGGCATTGGCCACCCGCCACGCAGGCCAGTTCGCCGCCCGAGGTGCCAACCCACAGATGGCCGGAGGAATCTTCATACAGCGCCCGAACCGCTTTGCCTGCGAGGGCTTCGGCCCCTTCCAAATGCCCGAATCGCCCCTGTTCAAACTGCAAGACCGCCCCACCCTCAGTGCCGACCCAAAGGCCGCCCTCGCGCGCCGTCAGCAGCGCGGTGATCGGCTGGCCGGGCAGTCCTGACTCGCTTCCCAAACGCGCCATTCCCCCCTGAGTCAACCGGTGCAGCTCCCCCGAGAGCGAGCCTGCCCACACCGTGTCCTCGGGCCCGGCCGCCAGCGCCAGGACGGTATTGTCGGCCAGGCCGTTGGCGGTGGTGTAGCGCAGCACGCGCTCACCCCGGGCAGAGTACAGCCCGGCACCCAGCGTCCCGACCCAGAGAGTCGGGCCCACCGAGCAAAGCGAGGAAACCAGGTTCTGCAACCCAAACCCGCCATCGGCCGTCCCCGGTTCAAACCGATCGGCAGAGCCGGAGTACAAACCGCCAGGTTCAAAACCCACCCATGATCGGCCCCCCAGACCGAAGGCCAGACAGACGGCGGGGCCGCTCGGCAGTCCCATGTTCGCATCGAGCAACCGCACGCTGCGGGGCTGCAACCGGACGAGTCCGCCCCCATACGTCCCCAGCCATAGATTGCCCTCGCGGTCCTCAAACAGCGCCCGCACGTCCCCGGAAAGCCTGCCCCCGCGCAGCGTCAGCGGCCTCAGATTATTGTCAGCGAAGCAGTAAAGCCCCTGACGGCTGGTGCCGATCCAGAGCTGCCCGTTACGCCCTTCGCACAGGCTCCAGATGCGCATAGACGAAGTGTCGCCGCTGTGAAAGTAATTCAGGCGCCTGCCCTGCCCTGACTGCTTGTCAATGCGCACCAGGTAAGTGTCCCCAAACGCCCACTGATTCCCCTGGCGGTCCTCATAGACGCCGAGATACAAGGGGCTCCGACCCGGGATGTCGGTTTGGAAGGGAAAGGCAAGCAACTGGCCCTCCTTATACTGGCACATGCCGGCGGTGGTGGTAATCCAGACGATACCTGAGCGGGAGACATGGACATTGGAAACGAAGTCACCGGGCAGCCCATCCTTCGCGGTGAAGCGCTCAACCTGCGCCCCTTTCACGCAGTTCAAACCTAGCGGCGTGCCTATCCACAGGGCTCCCGCGGCATCTTCCGCAATCGCAGTGATCGTCCGGTCGCATAATCCAGCATTTCCCGCGAAACGCCTTAGTACACCCTCAGTATAGCAGAGCAAACCCCCGTCCTGCGAACCGACCCAAAGACGCCCGGCCGAGTCCTCGCACAGCGCGCTCACGCGAACCACCTCGTTGGAGCGTGCCGGCGCCGGCTTGAAAACCACGAACCTCACCCCGTCGAAGCGGGCCAGGCCCCCCGCTGTGCCCACCCATAGATAGCCGTCACGGGTTTGCAGCACGGCGGTGACCGAATCGTCCGGCAAACCATCGTCTTTGGTCCAGGTTCGGACACTCAAGTCCTCCAGCAGCAGTTTGGGACCGGCCCGCCCGGCGGATTCCAGGCCAACGGCCAGCACCGCCAGCAGCAGTCCCCGCCAAATCCATAACGCGCGGTTCACGGTTTGAGCCAGTTTAAACGGACAGAGCGGAAAAGAAAGACTGGGCTTTGAATAGCAGCCAAGCCTGGGTTCTCTGTCACCACCCCGACCCGGATAAATAGTTTCCACGCGAATGGCACTTAAATAAGGCTCAACAAAACCCGGTCTTTACGGAAGGTCGTAGCCAGGACTGAGGGGTTGGCAAGCTGAGGCAGGAGTCAAGTCTTTGCCCTACCGCCAGCTAATCTGGGTCTGATTAACCCGGTTTCCGCGAAAAGGCTGGTTTTGGGGCCGACACGCCCACCCCGGCCTCTCCCGCACCTCTCCGTTACCTCACCGTAGTACCTCTGATCGCCGATCAGAGGTACTACGGTGAGACCTCTGAGGTAATCCGGCAATCATGTTTTAAGAATTATTCACAGCGGGGGTTTGGAGTGGCGGCAGCGCTTGATAGAGCGAGCGATAGAGTTGGACGCCGTCTCGTTGGAGGCTGC
>Ga0326728_10000796_pt1 | contig 118670 bp, 104 predicted proteins | sample MB3enrmetagenome_FD_207602 | JGI IMG/M metagenome (GOLD analysis project Ga0326728, IMG submission 207602) | Lab enriched peat soil microbial communities from McLean, Ithaca, NY, United States - MB31MN | ecosystem: Environmental > Terrestrial > Soil > Wetlands > Peat | place: USA: New York... | reverse complement strand
TTACGGGTGGCTGGCCGGAAATGAATCTGCTGCGCCACGCGGCGAGCCTCTTCGTCCAGGCCGTGGCCCAACCCGTGCACCACGCCCTGGACCACCACCTTGCCGCTGGAGGTAAAGGTGACGCGCAGAACAACATCGCCTTGGACCTTCAACTGGCGGGCTTCACTGGTGTAATCCGGGATCGGCTTGGAGACGATCTCCAGATCGGTGGAGGTGATCGGAGCCTCAACTGCCCTCTGTGCCGGCGCGGCCACCGGTGCGGCCGGCATGACGACCGAGGCCACCTTGCCGCCCGTGTAGCCGCTGCTGGGAGCAATAGCCGTGGCGGGAATGCCGGCTGAGGCCACCTTGCCGACCACTCCCGCGTTGGAACCGGACTTGAGTCCATTGCCGATGCCGGTAGACCCTACCACGCCATGGGGCGCGATGGCCGGGCCCGTCATGCCGCCATACGGATTTCCAATGGCCGCAATGGTGGCCGGCCTGGTGGCGTTGGGATTGGGCGTCACGCCGAAGGTCTGGCCAAGATGCACCGGGGCCGTCGAGGGCTTGACGTGGCTGTCTTGCGCCGGCATGGCCGCCGTCAGGGCTGCCTTGGGCTGGGGAGCGAGAATCACCGAAGGCTTGGCCTCCTTGATGACCGGCAGCGTCGCCTTGGCTTCCATCATCTGGATTGGCTTCGGATCCGGCTTGGGCTCCGGACGCGGCAAGTTGATCTTCGGCAGCTCAAGCTTGATGTCGGGCGGCTGCGGCTGGACGATCTTGGGCGGCTCGGGCAGCTTGACCTTCTGGGGAGGCGGCTCAGGTTTGGGGATGACCAGCACCGTCATCTCATACTTGTGCTCCTCGATCGCCCGCTTGGCCGTCGCCCCTACGTAGAGCGCCAGCCCCAGCATCAGCCCGTTGATCGCCATACTGGCGATAAACGAACCGGGCGAACGCTCGGGCTCGGGGAGCAAACCGAGTGCAGTCCGGCCTGGGGAGTCCTTCACCTGCATCATTCAGACCTCATTTGCGTCCGCTGGGAGGGAGCGTAATCGCATCTTCCATCCCACGTGGACCTGCTTATCCCAAGGCGGGTTGCCGGTCGCATAAACCCAATAGGCTACGATACGCGACCATTTTACTAGAACGGGAGCGGATAGAAAAGCCCGCCATCCCTTTCCTCCCGGAAGGAACCTGGAAGGATACGCCCTGCGGCTATCGAATGCCGCCGGCTCCGATGCCTTGCGGAAACACCGCGATGCACGCAACAACCTATGTCCATCCGTTTCTGCGGCCGTCTCTGGCTGGAGCCGGGCTCCAACCTACCCACGCTGTAATAGACTCAAGTTAATGCAAAGCGTTCCTGAAAGGGCAGTTTATTTGTGAAGATATTGGTCACCGGCGGCGCGGGGTACATAGGTGGTACAGTGGCTGGACTGCTTGCCGAATTGGGACATGAAGCTGTGGTTTTTGACAACTTGAGCCATGGGAGACGCGATCTTCTGCCGACAGGGGTGGAATTTGTGGAGGGGGAGCTGGCGGACCGGGGCGCGCTTGAAAACCTTTTCATCGCCGCCGCCAAACAAGGCCGGCCGTTCGACGGCGTACTCCACTTTGCCGCCCTTATCGAAGCCGCCGAGTCCATGGCCCGGCCGGAGATCTACTTCCGCAACAACACCGCCTCCACCCTCTCGCTGGTCGAAGCGATCCTCGCTCACGGCCCTCGCCGCCTGGTCTTCTCCTCCACCGCGGCCGTCTATGGTGAGCCGGAGTCGGTGCCCATCAAGGAAGATGCACGCCTTCGCCCCACCAATGCATATGGGGAGTCCAAGCTGCTGGTCGAGCACATGCTCGGATGGCTGAACAGAATTCACGGCCTGCGCTACGCCTCGCTGCGCTACTTCAACGTGGCCGGAGCGCCCGAGGGCCCCGGGGGCGTTACGCGCGGCGAGGCCCACGAGCCCGAGTCGCACCTCATCCCCCTGGTTCTCGACGTCGCCCTGGGCCGACGTCCGGCGATCAAGGTCTTCGGCGACGACTATCCGACCCCGGACGGGACCTGCATTCGCGACTACATCCACGTCTCCGACCTGGCCGACGCGCATCTGCTGGCTCTCCATGCGCTGGAGACGCGCGACCGGCTGATCTTCAACCTGGGCAATGGCCAGGGCTTCAGCGTCCGCGAGGTCATTGAATCGGCCCGCCGCGTGACCGGGCATCCGATTCCGGCCGAGGTCCATCCCCGCCGTTCCGGCGACCCCGCGGTGCTGATAGCCAGCTCGGAGAAGGCGACCGGCGAGCTGGGGTGGAAGCCGAAGTATACCCAGCTCGACGAGATCGTCAGCACGGCCTGGATCTGGCACCGGAAGCGATACGCGCAGTAGGAGCAGTTTGACTCGCCGCGGCGAGTTGCGCCGTCAATAAACCAGCCAACTCGCCAACCTGCCATCACCGCGAAGCGGTGGCTAACTTGCTGATCTTGTTTACAAGCTGCCTCATCCAACTATCTTGTTCATAGGGAGGAGCAGATGCGTCTAGTATTCACCCTTGCCTTCGCGCTGCTGACGGAATTCACACTGAATGCCCAGCAGCCATTTTGCGCTCCCTGTCCGGATTCAGATGTGCATTCGACCCTTCCAGGCCACGTTGTTTGCCTGTCGAACAGTGAAATGACTTCCCACATTGCCGTCCGCAAACCGGTCGGAACTCCGGGCCTGAACGAGCCTCATATGAGCATTGACGGAACGGTGGTTGCCCGCCTGCGTTTCGTTCCATCAGGGAAGGTAACGGACGTCAGCATTATCTCCGGCCCCGCGATGGCGCAGCAACCGGTGCTGGAATCCATGAAGGACTGGACCTTTCGCGCGGTCAAGCTGGGTGGCCGGCGCTACGGCGGCTGCGGAATTTTGCCGATTCGGCACGTCTTGAACGATAGAAAAATGAAAGCGGCAATCGAGCCGTGAACAACAAAAGTAACTACATTTGTCGCTATGAATGGCGTAGCTTTTGTAGTAGAATCCAACTCATCGTACAGTTCAAGCGGGATTTGGCGAATCCAAGCCCAGCCTCCGCAAGCTGCAGGTTACGCTTTTTGTAGCCTGCCAGCCGTTCAAGGATCGGAGCAGCCTTGAACGCCCGGACGCTTGCGGCGATTGCGGCGGGGAGCGGCGAATCCTGGGACGCTTTGAACCGGCGATGCTTTTTGTGATCTATGCAAGGCGCGGGCAGCGGACAACCTTGAGCCGCGCACGGAGGGCGATTCGAATTGGACAGCAAGGATAGTGCATTTGTGACTTATCGGCTCGAACCCCACCATCCTCCCATATTGACCGAGGAGGAGTGGCGGGCCTGGGAGGAACTGCAGGAGAAGGGGAAGCCGGATAAGGCCATTGACGTGAGCGACAATCCGTCCCAGCCTGTCGGCGGCTGGCAGCGCCTCCTGGAGTTGGTCCCCGCCGAGAACAAGCAGCAGATCACTCTGCGGCTGGACGCCGATGTGCTGGAGTTTTTCCGCGCCACCGGGAGGCGCTACCAGAGCCGCATCAACGCGGCGCTGCGGGAGTATGTGACCGCGCAGAAGCAGCCTGGGTAGCGGACGCCAGCCAGCCTCTCCTCAACACGGGAAACGACCCTGAAGGCGTCCGGCCAGCCGGCGCATTCTCAGGCCTACTTGCCGTTTGTGTGCCGGTCCCGGTAAAGTGACTCCACGCGGAAACACTCCGGGAGGCCCTCCCAGGACCCCGCACGCAACCTCAATTCCCTTCCCCAAAGGACACATCCATGTCTTCTGTGCCTGTATCCTCCATCGCCAATCAGGACATCGACTCCACGCTGCGCGAAGACCGCGTCTTTCCGCCTCCGGAGGAGTTCAGCGCCAAAGCTCACATCAAGAGTTTGGAGGAGTACGAGGCGCTTTACGAGCAATCCATCGGCGATCCGGAGAGCTTCTGGGCCGGGGTGGCGAAGGATCTGCACTGGTTCAAGCCCTGGGACAAGGTGCTGGAGTGGGATCTGCCCTGGGCGCGGTGGTTTGTGGGCGGCAAGCTGAATCTGAGTTACAACTGCGTCGATCGCCACGCGCTGGGGGTCCGCCGCGACAAGACGGCGCTGATCTGGGAGGGCGAGCCGGGCGAGATTCGCCGCCTGACCTACGCCGAACTGCACGCCGAGGTGCAGCGATTCGCCAACGCCCTCAAGAGCCTGGGCATCGGGAAGGGCGATCGCGTGGCCGTTTACATGGGCATGACCCCGGAGCTGGCCATAGCCCTGCTGGCCTGCGCGCGCATCGGGGCCGTTCACTCCGTCATCTTCGGGGGATTCGCCGCCAACGCCATCGCCGACCGCGTAAACGACTCCCAGTGCGTGGCCATTCTGACCCAGGATTCAAGCTACCGGCGGGGCAACGAGATCCAGCTCAAGCGAACCGTGGACGAGGCCATGAACGCCTGCCACACCGTCAAGCACGTGGTGGTTTACCGCCGCACCGGAAGCCCGGTGGCCATGGTCGAGGGCCGCGACCGCTGGTGGCACGATCTGGTGGCTGCCGCCGCGCCCGACTGCCCGGCCGAGGAATTGGATTCGGAAGACCCGCTCTACATTCTCTACACCTCCGGCACCACCGGCAAGCCCAAGGGCCTGGTTCACACCACCGGCGGCTACGCGGTGCAAACCTATCTGACCGCGAAGTATGTCTTCGACCTGCGCGACGAGGATATCTACTGGTGCACGGCCGACATCGGCTGGGTCACCGGGCACTCCTACGTGGTCTATGGGCCGCTTCAGAACGGGGCCACGGTGCTCATGTATGAAGGCGCGCCCAACTGGCCGGATTTCTCGCGCTTCTGGAAGATCGTGGACGACCATCGTGTGACCGTCTTCTACACCGCGCCCACCGCCATCCGGGCATTCATGAAGTGGGGCGACCAGCACGTGGAAAAGCACAAGCTCGACTCGCTGCGGCTGCTGGGCACCGTGGGCGAGCCCATCAACCCCGAAGCCTGGATGTGGTACCGCGAGAAGATCGGCCGCAACCGCTGCCCGATCGTGGATACCTGGTGGCAGACGGAGACCGGCGCCATCATGATTGCTCCCATTCCCGGCGCTGTGGCCGCCAAGCCGGGCTCGGCCACGCGCCCCTTCTTCGGCATTCAGCCGGAGGTGGTCAACAAGCAGGGCGAGCCGGTGCCCCCGGGCCACGGCGGCCTGCTGGTCATCCGCAAGCCCTGGCCCTCGATGGCGCGCACCGTCTACGGCGATCCCGACCGCTACCGCAAGACCTACTGGAGCGACGTGCCGGGCAGCTACTTTACCGGCGACGGGGCGCGCATGGACGCCGACGGCTACTTCTGGCTGATGGGCCGCGTGGACGACGTGATCAACGTGAGCGGCCACCGCCTGGGAACCATGGAGGTCGAGTCGGCGCTGGTGGCGCATCCCAAGGTGGCCGAGGCCGCGGTGGTGGGCCGTCCCGACGAGCTCAAGGGCCAGGCCATCGCGGCCTTCGTATCCCTCGAGAGCGGCAACCAGCCCAGCGAGGAATTGAAAGGCGAGTTGCGCCAGTGGGTCGCGAAGGAGATCGGCTCCCTTGCCCGCCCCGACGATATTCGCTTTACCGAGGCGCTGCCCAAGACCCGCTCCGGCAAGATCATGCGCCGCCTGCTCCGCGAACTGGCCACCCACGGCGAAATCCAGGGAGACATCACCACCCTCGAAGACTTCACCGTAATCGCCAAGCTGCGCGAGGCGGAAGAGGGGTGAGCGTGGCTTCAGAAATCCCGGACCTTGGGGCGTTTGCCAGGAGGGATCATCGCGTCGATAACCCGCCTTGCCGTTCTGAGCTTGGCTCCGGGGTTTTCATTCCTTTCTCCAACGGCCGATGACGTCTGAGAAGGTGAGATCTTTCCACGGTTTCCGCCACTCTTCGGAAACCCGCACACTCTGGGATTGCGGCTCAGGGTCTGGCAACTGCAGTTGCACCACTGCCGGAAGCAAGACCGCGTCTCCAACGACCACACACTCTCCAGGGCCAAGAGTTGGCAGGATATCTGTAATGCCGCTCGAGTTGTCTGGAAACAGCCTCCTCACGTAGTTTTGGTCTGCGTCGTTCGTGAGGCGCAGGGCAAGGAAATTGCAACACTGTGCGAAGATTGTTTCGGAGACTTCTGAGGGTCTTTGGCTCACAACCATTAGGCTCAGCCCATACTTTCGCCCCTCCTTAGCCACCCGCTCCAGGGACTTCCTGGATGAGCGGTAGGCCGCGTCGTCCCGCTGCGGAATGTAATTGTGGGCTTCCTCGCAGACAATCATCACGGGCACATCATTTAGCGCACCTTGCTCGTGACGTAGCTTGGAGTAATGGAAGCAGAAGTCAAAAATCAAGCGTCCAACGAGGCTCACGGTAATGCTGAGTACCTCAAAAGGAATGCCGCTGAGGTCCACGATGGTTACGTTGGACTTGTCTAAGTAGCCGAGAAACTGCTTCATGATTTCGGGGAAGTCGTCAGTCTCGAAGGGCTTCCCGCCTTTCTTAGATGGATCAAGAAGGAAGCGCAATCGTTTGTCGGCCAGCTTCGACTCCAATCGAGAGATGAATCGGTTAAACTCTCCATAAAACGGCCCGTTCGTCGCTTTTGCCTCCTTCGTGGTCGATTGCGGAACGAACACGCACGGTGCCTCGAAATAGTGGTCTTTGCGTTCGTCGATAAGTTTGCCATTGGCAAGTTTCGGTTTATTCTCCCCGTCAAGGCGACCAATAATCTCCCGGTTCATATTCTCGATGTACTGGTAAACCTCCTTCATGGAGAAATATACGGGCGTGTCGTAGGTCATTTCCTTTATCGTCGGGTTGTGTCGCTCCTTGTTCGAAATGACCGCTTGCTTGAATTGGCTGACTTGGTTATGCGAGTTCTCCTCATTGCTTTCGATGAACATACTCTCCAACTCCTCAGAATTCATCAGCCAATATGGAAGGGAGAGTGTATCTATATCTAGCTTGTTTAGAGTGAAGGACTGATCCTCATTGAGCGAAAAGGCTGCGGTGTACTCATCGTGGATGTCGAAAACCACGATGTGGGAGTTGTTTTGCTTGCCCTTGTTCTCGTTCTTTTTCCGGGAGATGCCGACAACGTCCTGAAGTATCCGCGATACGGCACAGGACTTTCCTGAACCGGTCGACCCTACGATGGCGACGTGCTTGCTGAAGAAACGGTCTCCATGGAGCTTCAACGCGATCGACTTATTGAACGAGAGGTGCCCTAATGAGAATTGATACGCTGCGTCCTCAGCGAATATGCTGTCCAATGTTTCTTTGTCGGCGACGAAAACGGGCTCTGTTGGAACGGGTAATAGGAGGCTCCCGCGCTCGAATTCCTTGCCATCAATAAGTGTGCCGACGGCTTGGCACTCAAGTTGGAACTGCCAAGTCGGAGTTCCTTCATCGACCGGTGGGCTCACCCCCCTGACATTGCGAATCGTTGCGACGGTGAAATCGTTGTTGCCCTGCGCGATGCGCAGGTAGCGGCCAACTTGGAGGTTGGCCTTGTTTTCCTCGAACGCTTTGAGGCTGTCAATCACGACGACAATGGACTGCGGCGCACAGGACAATACTTGACCGATCTTACTCGTAGGCATCGCTAACCCCCATTAGAAACTTGAGCTCCTTGAGCGAGGTGGTTGTCAACTGTTCGACCTCAACATCGACCGTAATCAGTGTGGAAACGTCTGGCTCGCCCAGAATGAATAGGTCGTCGCATTTCCGTTCGTTGAGCAGGGCGCTGTGGTCTTCCCATCGAAGTAGCCGCAGCCAAAACTCCCGGTTGGTCTCTCCATGCCGCTTCACGCAGAGGGGCTCTCGAAAGAAATGGGATTTATCGAAATAATCGCCTATGTAGCCGTCGGCCACCGTTATTCCCTTTTGGAATAGACGGAGTCGAACGTCTGCAAATTCCCCCTCCGTGGCGCACAGGCAGAAAAGAGGCGTATAAATGTGCGACTGCTTGAAATGGTATTTATCGAGATAGTCCTTGATAAAAAGGACAATGCCTTCATCATGATTCTCAATTCGGTCTAGGTGAATCACAAAGTACCTTATGCGAGGATTTATGCTCAAATGCGCCTTCAGCTGCTTTCGTCTTGCCTCAAGCAGTTGCTTGCGCGTCCGGAGAGCCATGGTCCAACGTGAGACAGCGGTCTTGCGGACGGCTTTCAATCGATCAAGAAATTCCTGTTTCTTGATTTTGCGTTCAGCTAGATTGTGATTGGCGCTGATGGTGGCGATCATGTTAATCGCATTGGGGTATGCGAGAGTGTCGATTTCGTCCTTAGGAATGCCATTGGCCTCAAGCGCGGCACAGACCTCATCAACCAGACTGTCAAGCGTTGGGCCAAACTCCAGGGCGAACCTGTCGAGGAATGCTTCGAGGCGGACGGTTCCCCTCAAGGCGTCTGTGAACCCTTGCAAGTCCCTGTTGCCCGAGTCGAGTGCGCCCTGGAGATATTGTTTCAAGAGGGGACGGGACGGGGTATCTGCCGCGCCCGGGTAATGACCGAACAGGACATAGCGGACTGGAGCACTTGGGTGGTCTATGAAGTCTAGCATCATCTGGAGGACGGGCTTGTAGATGCTGCTTGGCGTGAAGCATTCGCTCGCCTCGTGGTATTTGCATTGGATGGCAGTCGTTCCGCCTGGTTTCAGAACCTCGACGTCTTCGGCGACTCCTTCTACCGTGACAACGTCGTGATTTCCAGAGTTCAGTATCTCAATCAGGGATTTATTGAACTGGTAAAGAAACCCCTTTATCGTGAAGTCGGCGGATCGCGACATGATAGCTCCTCCGCGGCATCGCCTCCAGTTCGGGGCAGGGCAAAGAGCATCCGAACTCGGGAACTCCGGGGCGGGTCCAGATAGGGGTCAATTGCCGGAGGCGATCCTGAAGATTGCCTTGGAACTTGGCTGACAATATACCACAGGTCAGAAGGTCTGAGCCCTGAGGGCGTGAGGCTTGGCTGCTCCTGGGCTTCCTCGTTACCTCAAGTGGTCAAATCGCCTGCCAGGTGCGGCCTGATGACTGCGCGCTGATCTGTCCCGCGAAGTCGCCTTGTAGAAGGTGAAATGCGCCTGGGCGGTTGAACGGCTAATCGGAACTCACCTTCCAGCACCTGCCGGTTCGCCTTCGTGCGGTGGTTCGTGCCGGGCTGGACGCCGCCGCCCGTGGCGGCTTCCTCCCCACATCCGAGGTCCGGGCAAGAGCGAAGCGTCCGTTGAAGGCCCGGGCGCGCGCCGTTCTTGCCGGGAATTACCGTCCGGCAGCGCAGAATGGTTGTATGTTGACCTCCGCCTGCCCCGCCCTCGCCGGCCCGGCTACAGAAAATAGCCCTCCTCCGCCGCACAATGTGAGCATGAACAACGACCGGAGCCGCGGCTCTTCGCTATTCCCTGCTCCCTGCTCCCTACTCCCTACTCCCTATTCCCTACTCCCTACTCCCTACTCCCTATTCCCTGCATTTCCGCTACCCCCTCCCCCTCCCCCCAAAATGCGCGCTTTTCGCGTTCCGCCGCCCGGCCGGAATTACGAGGCAAGGCATTCATACTAAACGTCTTATAACCACTTTGCGAGAGCCTTCCGTCTTCCAGTTTGTTAGCAAAAAGCCCCAAGAAACCGCGGTTTTCATCGCAAAACAGGGCTTTTCTGCATGAATCTGAGCGGAAAACACGCCGGTTTTGAACGGCTCCCTGCCTCCGCAACCCGCGGCGCGCCGAGCCGCCTCCGCTGCCCCGGCGACGATTATTGATCGCCCCGTTGCCAGGGGGACGCCCCTTTTCAGGCTCATCCGCTCCAGGGCACGAGTTGCTGTTGCAAGCCTCTCTTCGACCACACTACAATGTGTACAGCCAAACAGAGTCTCTCTTTCGGACCTTTCTCCCCCATTTGGTTCTGACGGACTCAGGAAGGGGTTTATGTCGAGAGGGATTTTGAACGTCTGTTTTCTCGCCGGATGTCTCTTACTGGCCTGTCTTTCTGCGGCAGCTCAACAGGTGATTCATGCGCTGGTCGGAACTGTAAGTTCTGTTGATTCGACCGCAAAGACGATTACGATTGTAACCGACGACGGCTCCGAGGACCGTTTCAACGAAATGCTGAATTCCCGTGGCAAGATCGTCTTTGACAAGAGCGCCCGCACCGATGCGGCTGCTGCCGCCGCTTTCATGAAGACCGGCGAACACGTGCTTGTTTACTACTTCGGCTTCGGAATCCAGCGCACCGTCGTTGCCTTGCGAAGCCTTGGGCCGGGACCGTTTATTACGAGCGCCGGAACAGTCGTCGGTCTCGACAGGAAGGCTCATGCGCTCTCGATAAAGGACCAATCCGGGCAGGTTGAGTCTTTCCAGATCGCCTCAGATGCGGCGGTCGATACTTCTATGGGAGCCGAGGGAGCAGTCGATTTTCGACCTGCAAAGAACGACTCGGTGCGAGTGACTGCCGCGGTGGTGAACGGCAATAAGACGGCCGTGTTTATCAGTGCGTTGGCTGCCCAGTGAATCAGTTTCGAAGCCTGCTGCCGCTGAAGCCTTCAGGGTGATCCGGGGAGTCGGGGCAAGGTCTTGGCGTGCAAACGGCCGCGCGGCGCGGCAATTCTTCCAGCCGTGAGCAGAATTGCTCACATACTTTTGCGATCGCGGCGCATCATTACTTATAAGGCAGCGCCTCACACGCTCACTTTCCCGCGGCCCGGGTACAGTGGCGGCTGATAGCGTGGGCGCGTTGACATTCTCCAAGGACATTCCCCAAATATGGCTTCAGTGGTAACGGTTTCTTCCCCTCGAATCGCAATCGCAAGTCCATGCAATCCGGTTTCAGCAGTTCCCAGTTCTCCTCCGTCCGCGGCAGTTCCTGCCGCGCCGGCGCGGCAGGAGGTTCGCATGGGACGCGCCGCGTCGGTCGACGCGGGCATCAACTGGCTGACGCTGAGTGTCATCGCCGCCTTTCATCTGGGCGCGCTGGCGGCGCTGTTTTTCTTCAGCTGGCAGCGGCTGGCGGTGATGGCGGTTCTGTACGTCCTGGCCATCAATGTCGGCATCGGCATGTGCTATCACCGGCTGCTGACTCATCGCGGCTACCAGGTTCCTAAGTGGCTGGAATACCTGATGACCATCTTCGCCACGCTCTCTCTGGAGGGCGGACCGATCTTCTGGGTAGCCACCCATCGCGTCCATCACCAGTTGAGCGACCGCGAGGGCGACCCACACACGCCCCGCGAGGGCGGATTCTGGGCGCATACGGGGTGGCTCCTCTGGGGCAACGCGCTGCACGCGCAGACCGAGGCGCTGGCGCGCTACGTTCCCGACCTGGAACGGGACCGCTTCTTTGTCTGGCTAAGTAAGTATCATTGGATTCCCCTGGCCGCCAGCGGCGCGCTGCTGTTTGGCGGAGGCTGGCTCGCGGGCGGCCCGTCGAACGCTGTCGGCATGTTGCTGTGGGGAGCGTTCATGCGCGTGACCTTGGGCTTGCACGCGACCTGGTTCGTGAACTCCGCGACTCACATGTGGGGCAGGCGCCGCTTTGAAACCCGCGATGACTCGCGCAATAACTGGTGGGTCGCTCTATTAAGCGGCGGCGAGGGCTGGCATAACAACCACCACGCTCATCCCGTCAGTGCCCGCCACGGCCTCGCCTGGTACGAGATCGACCCCAACTACTGGGGCATCTGGGTGCTCTCGAAACTCGGCCTTGCCAAAAGAATTTGCGTGGCCAGGTTCGATCGCGCCAACCCCAGGCCGGCCGGCGCATAGAAGAAACCTTTGCGATATTGAAAGCGCGCAGCCCCAGCCGCGCCGCGAGAGCAGCCAGGAAGACTCGGCCCTGGCCCCCGCGGGAATGTAAACAACTGAAGTGACTCCAGGCCGCCGGCTGTCAGGCTACCGCTCGTGCTTCTTCCAATGAAGCATATGGTGGTCGTCCACGGTGATCTTCGCGGGCAGGACCAGGCCGCAGGTCTTGCAAATCAGAACGTCCCTTCCTATCTCCCAGTGGGTGCAGTCCTTGCACTTGCAAACCAGAAGTTCAATCTCCTTTTTGCCGCTCATCTACAGCCTCCTGAATTCCTCTTTTACTTCGCGCACGAAATCGGTGAACCGGGCCGTTGTGATAATACCCGGCTGCCAGCACAGATCCCGATCAATCAGATTGTACTGCTTCACGATCCGGGAACCGGGAAGAGTGTTTCCATCCGCGCCGGGGACGTGGCCCATGAGCCAGAGATGGTCGGCCACCGAGCACGCGGCGGTCACGTCGTGAGTCACCACGATAATGGTATTCAGATCGTCCATGTCGGCGACCTTGGCGATAAGTTCACAGGTCTTCTCCAGCATGATGAGGTCGAGGCCGGAAAACGGCTCATCCATGAGGAGAAAGTGTTCGCTGCACAGTATCTGCTGGATGATGGCGCATCTTTGCCGCTGGCCTCCCGATAACTGCGCGGGATACAGGTTGTACTTGTCTTCCAGGCCGAACTCGGTGAGAAACCCCATCACCTTGTCGCGCGCGACCTGTGAGTCCTTTTCCTTCTTTTTCGCGCCTAACATGAGGTTTCCGAGCACGGTGCGATGCTCGAAGAGCGGATAACTCTGAGCGACCACGCCGACCTCGCCGGCTATCACCGGGCGGTCGAAGCCATTGACCGAAACCCGGCCCGAGGTAGGCGGCAACAGCCCCGCGACGATGCGGAAGAGCGTGGTCTTGCCGCAGCCGGAGGGGCCGAGAATGCCCACCACCTGCCCCTGCACCTTGCCTGGAACGATGATGTCGCGAACCTCCGCGGTAACTCCGCTCAGCACGGGGCGGCCGTCGTACTCCAGGCACACGTTATCGATCTTCAAAAGAGTCTTGCCCAAGCTATAGGTAGGGGCTGCCATTAGTTCCGCTCCAGCGTCAGCGCCGCATAAGGGCAAAGCAGGTTCTTGGCCAAGCCGATGCCGTAATCCTGGAGAAGACCCAGCATGAGGATGGTCAACTGAATGGCAAAGACCGCGGCCAGCCGGAAGTGGTGATTCTGGTCGAGCAGGACGGTTCCCACGCCGCCCTCGGAGCGGACAATGCCTTCCACCATGGTCAGCATCATCCAGCCCATCGCCGCATTCTGGCGGAGAACGTCGAAGACCTGGTCGATCTGGCCCAGAACGATAACTTCCCAAACCACGCGCCATTCGCCCATGCGCAGAGTGCGCGCCAGGTCGAACATCTCTTTCGGAACGCCGTTGATCACATCGGCCATCCCAGTTACGAAAAACACCGAGACGGAAAAGACCAGCAGCGAGAGTTTCAATTCATGTCCGCTCCGGGCCATGAGCGTGAAGAAAAAAGTCAAACCGACCAGCGAGAGAAAGCGCAGCTTGCTGAGCAGGGCCACGATGGGGCGGAAGAAAGGCATCACCGTCGCATAGGCCAGTAGCAGCGAAACGACGGTGGAAACCGCGATAGCCTGGATGTTGAGATAGAAGCTCGTAATCAGCTCCGCTCCCAGCCCCTGCTCCCACAGGTCTCCAAAGGCGTTCAGAACCTCGCCGGGCTTGGGCAGCAGCACGAAAGGACTGAAGAACCATAACAAGACGACGATGACGACCTGTACGGCAACCAGGGCGCGCACGGCGTTCTTGTTCAGAACCGCATTGGGTGAAAAGACAGCGACAACGTGATTCATGATCTACACATGGATAGAAAGATTCGGGGAGGCTTGCGCCTCCCCGTTGCGACTAAGACTACTGGCCTATCTGAGTTATCTCGACGCGGCGGTTCAGCGCCTTGCCTCCGGCGGTCGCATTGGAAGCAATGGGATCCTGCGAACCGTGGCCGGCCACCGATTTGAAGCGCGAGTCCGGGAAGCTCATCGGCGCCGCCTGCTGGAAGTAGCGCTTTACGGCCTGGGCCCGCTTTTCGCTCAGCGGAATGTTGACCGCGTCGCTGCCGGCATTGTCGGTGTAGCCGTCGATCTGGAGCGCCAACTGCGAGTTGATGGCCAGCGAGTCCTTCAACTCGCTCAGCGTAGGCAGGCTGTCCGGCAAGGGCTGATCGGAGCCTGACGCAAAGTTGATGTATACGGCCTTGTGGCCGAGCACCGTGCCGGTCTCGGCTTCCTTGGCGTAATCCACCGTCTCCGCGCTCGCGCCCTGCACCCCGCTGGTATTCAGCAGCGCCTGCGCGCTGAAAATGAACGAGGTATCGACCGCTTCCTTATACGGCGGAATGGGATTGTCCTTGAACAGCTGCGGATAATTCTGTACGTCGATCTTGCCGAACGTCTCGTAGGTGGCGCGCATGTTGTTGTTATGCTTGCCGTCGAGGCCGAAGTAATTGACGTCGTCCTCCAGATTGAAGACCGCCGAGCCTCCCAGCATCTGGCCCGACTGCGGATCGCGGAAGCCTGGATAGTACTTATACCAGTAGTCGCCGGTCTGATCTTTATAGAGCGTTGCCGACATATCCCCGGCCTTGCGGCGGACGGCGTCGAAGGCCTTCACCTGGTCGGCGGCCTGGAAGCTGGCGGCCAGCAGCCCGGAGACTTCGTCGCGATTATCGTTGAAGAACTTCTTGATGCCCAGAATCACCGCCGGCATCTGCGAAGCGTACTCGTGCGACGAGACGATCTTGGTGGTGCCCGGACGGCCATGCACCGCCTGTTCGTCTCCCGGGGTCCAGGTCACAACACCGTCGGGGCAGACGTTCTTGGTCTCTCCAGTCGCGCGCCCATCCCTCACCACCTTGCGATCTTCGCAGCGATTGGGAACAAACACCTCGGTTACGGCCTTGATGTAGTCGTTATCCGGAGCGGAGATCCAGTTCACCGCATCCGGGTCCCAGGTTTTCAGGTCCGGATTGTTCTTGAGCCCGTTCGATCCCAGATAGTTCAGGGCGATATTCCAGTCGCCGTCGCGAATGACGCCGACGATGGTTTTGCCTTTCATGCTCTGAGGATTCGACTTCCACTCCGCCGGGCCGAGCAGGGCATCCTCGCCATTGGAGCGGCCTACGGCGGCGATGATTACCGCCTGGTACTCCGGCCCCAGCTTCTTCAGCTGCGGATTCAGGTTGGAGAGCCACTGGCCGCCGCTGTCGCCCATCACCACCAGCGCCTCGGCGCCCTTGGAGCAGCTCTTCTCGCCATCATGGAGCTGCTTGGCGCAGTCGATAAGGTCGTTGCCCATCTGGTCGTTCGAGTCTTCGCGGTGCAGCGTCAGGTTCACGCCGTACTTCTCCATCAGCGAACCCTTGGTCGTCTCCGGGCCGCCGTTGGCGTAGATCAGCGAGAACATCGCATTCCACTCCCAGACATCGAATGTGATATGCGTCGCCTGCACGTTGGCCGGAGCCGTGGACGGGTAGGGCAGCGCCTGCACGTTGGCCACCTGCGCCTCCTGCTGGGGCGGAAGCTCCACGCGGCTGGCGACGATCGACTTCATGATGCCGGGGGTTGGAATCAGGCCATGCTGCATGGCGGCGCGCAGCCCGAAAACCACTGCGACACCCAGGATCAGAATCAGGACAAACTTCGCTTGCGGCTTCAAACGCGGCATTTCTTTCTTCCCTTCAATGAATTCGTATCAGCAACTCACTTGAACATGTTGTCGTAATCGCTGGCGCTCTTGGCGCTGGACGCGGTTACGCTGGCAAAGGTTGTGGGCATCTTCACCGGCTCCGGCGCTTCCATTCCCGGGATGTGAATCATGTCCGCCCCGGTGGACTGGTTGCCGGATGTCAGCAGCTTCTGGTTGAACTCGGCAAACTTCGAGGCGGCCTCGTCCGCGGCCGCGCCGGATTCGATCTGGTCGTCGGTCAGCAGTTTGTCGGTATAGCGGGAAAACTCGCGAATCTCGCCCAGGGTGCGGGAGGTGTCGTCTTCGAGATACTCCAGCGCCATATCGACCATCTTCAACTGCTCCGGATTGCCGCGCAGCAACTGCTGGCCCACGCCCAGCGTCGCCTTGGCGTCCAGAATCATCTTGCGCTGTTCGGCCAGGAAGTTGACCTTGTTCTCCGTGCGCTGAATCTTGCTGTCGGAGATCTGCGACCAATGCTGGAAGGTCTTGAGCATCTTCGAAGTCTGATCTTCAAGCGCCTGAAGCTGCTTGACCCCCTGCATCAGCATTCCGGCCTGCTCCAGGAAGGTCTGGCGTTCGAGTTGCAGCCGTTCCTTTTCCATGGGATCGGTGGCGGCGTTGGCCATCTGCTCGGCCTTCTGGGCCTTGTGGCCAAGCGCGTTGATCTCGTCGGTCTTTGCCGCGATGCTGCGCTGGAGCCTTTCGTCGCTTCCGGCAAAGCGCTGCAGCGTCTGGTCGAGGTCGTACTTGGCCTTTTTCATGTCGTCCAGGTTGTTGCGGAGAATGCCGATCGGATCCGTCTCCACCACCCACGAGGCGAAGAAGCGCACCGTATTTTGAAAGAGATTCGTGACCGCCGCGCGGAAGGTGGGATTGAAGACCAGCCACAGGATCGCGATCAAGACCACGCTCAAGACGACGGCATGAAGCAGGTCGGTGACGAAGCTGATGATGAAAGGCAGGATGGAATACAAGCCCCAGGCGCCGGCAATAATCAACGCCGCAAGCACCACCATGCCGAAGGGACCTTCGGGCCGCTTCCAGAAGGACTTCGGTGTGTAATTCTGAATGTTCTGAGTAAAGTTGGGAGTTACCGGCGAAATGCCCATGAGAGTCTCTTATCCTTTCAGCAGCGAGGCGTAGGTCGCCCTCTGCTGTTCGAGTTCACTGTCGCGGCGCTGCACCGCCGCTTCGAACTGGCTCTGCGCATGGGTAGCTTTTCCCTGCGCATCCACCAATTCATTCGACAACCGGGCCAACTCCTGCTGAAGCTGGGTAATCTGTGCGCTGATCTTCTGAATCTGGTCCTGCCGCCCCGCAACCTCGCGAGCCGCGAACTGCTGCGATTTTCCGCTGAACGCGTCCTTTTCCTGCTGAAGTTTCGTCTTCAGCGTGTCGAAGGTTCCCAGAATCGCGTCTTCGGTCAACCCGGCCTGAGCCGAGGCCTGAACGACCGCGGTCTTGAACTTCACGTTGGTGGGCATGACCGTGTCCGGGATGGCCTTGAGAGGATCGAGGAACTTGTGGATCGTCGCGGCAGCGGGCGTGGCCTCGAAATCGGTCTTGGCCAGCAGCGTCTGGTAAACCGCGTCGTTATCTGGGACCACTCCCGCGTCGATGGGCATTGAAAAAGCGGCCGGCGAAGGCGGGCTCGCAACCGGATCGGCCAAAGGCGCGGAAAACGAGGGAACAGAGAAGGTTGGCGCCTGCGGACCTGGGGGCGCCGGGGTGTGCTTTTCCGGCTGCGCCGGTTCGTCTTCAAAGGCAACGTGCTTCAGAGCGTCGAGAAATCCATGTTTCTCGGTCATAATCCTCCCCCCACAATCTCAATTCCCGATAGCCGTTTGGAAACCTGCGGACGTTGCGACAAGGATATACTCGGCCAGGCGTGGGCGGCAAGAGAATAAGCATGAATGCAGGCCGCACCCATGCACGCCGCCGCTGGCGCCCCGGATGCCCGGACAAAACAGGCCGGAATCCTTGCGGTCGAGAACCGCTTCGGCTTCCCCTGCCGCCGCGGCGCCGCCTCCAAATCGCTCCGCGGCTGAGGTTTCATTGCAGCCGCGAGGCGGTTTGGGACTCGCGCCACCGCGCCCATCGCATCCCACCCTGCATTCCATGCGCAATGAAATACGCATTTTCATGCCGCTTTGTTCCCCAAGGCATCTCTGTGATCGCCCATGGAACATCCGGAAGCCGCCCGATCGCCAGGCCAAGCCGATAAGTTTGCGTTCGTCTTGCGACCGCAATTGCCGATTGCAATGTGAGCGTTGTCGCGCCGGGACGGAAGAACGTCCGACCTGCCGTTCCTCTGATATACTCTCGGCCATGGAAAACCGTTCTTTCAGGGACGCGGGCGGAACGCCCGGCGGTCTCGGTCATTTCGCGCTGGGCTTCGTCATGGCCTGCATTGGCGGATACCTGCTGGTCAACCAGGTTACCGTGGTGGGTTCTTACTGGAGCTTCTGGGGAGGAAACTCCTTCGGCATCACACTCCTACCGATGTTATTCGGCATTGGCCTGATTTTCTGGCGCGGCCGAAGCATTCTCGGATGGATTCTTACCATCGCCGGCGCGCTGTTCATCTTGGCCGGCGTTCTGGCCAACATGCATATCTTCTTCAGGCCCATGAGCCTTTTCAACACCATTGTTATGTTCGTGCTGCTGGCGGGAGGCCTGGGTTTGATCGCGCGCGGCGTTCAGCCGCATGGCAAGCAGTCCGCCGAATAACTCCCGCGCTGCCGGTGCAAGCTCGGCCCGCAGTAGTTCCGCATCCTCCGTTTGCGCTGGGCGCACAGCCATCCAAGACGCCGAACCCGCGAACGCAAAGAAGCGGCGGCGCCCCTTGCGCGGATGTCGAGGTGTTATTGCTGGCTCTTCTTGGCCTTTTTCTTCGCTTCCTTGGCTTCCCGGGCAGCCTTCCTTTCGGCTGCATCCTGGGCGCGGGCCTGCGCATCGCGCCCCCCCGTGGGATCCCTGTGCAGGAACCGGCGCGAAATATCCGGCCAGAACTCCTGCAAGATGGAACCTGCTCCACCCTCGGCGGTCACGGTGAACCCATTGGTGATGGTTTGGCCAATGCCGGAGTTGCCGGAGGGATAGTAGAGATTGGAGATGGCTCCCGAGATGATGTTGCCGCCGACATTGGAGTAGTTCGGCTCCCACTTGCCGCTGTTGTCGTGCTTGCACATGACATTGGTAGCCAGGGCGTATAGCACCCTGTGAGTGACAGTTCCGTGGCCAAGGCGAAAGTAGCGCGGATCCTGGTGCAGGATTGAAGGCAGGATGCCGTTGCCGATGATGGTGCCGTCGAAGGCGTCGAGATAAGCTGCTCCCGCTCTTTTTCCGTAGCCCTCGATGCCCCATCCGAAGCCTTTGTCATCGTCCAGAGCTTCGTGGTAGCCGGCGACCAGGAAACCCGCGGCAAAGGTGACCGGATCGATCGCAGAATGAAAGGCCAGGCTAATCTTTTGGCCCGCGCTCAGCGAGACGGCGTCGGAGCGGTAGGAGACATTGAAAGAGGGCAGAACGCCCACAATCCGCTGCTTTTCCTGTTCCTTCATTTGCTCTTCAGCCGTGTCGTGCTTGCTTTTCGTCGGCGCAGGCTGCTGAGGGGCTGTCTGAGAGCTGGAACTGCCTTGGGCTGCGGGTCCTGGAGCCGGCGGCTGCCCGCTCTGGCCTTGCCCGGCCGGAGGTTCCTGCCCGGATTGCTCGGGGGGGGCAAGCGCGATCTGCGGCTGGGGAGCTTCCGGAAGCTCTGCGGCGGCGCTCATGACCGGGCCGGCGTCCGGTCCTTGCGAAAAAAGGTAAGGGGGCAGCGCCAGAAGAGCGATGCCCGCGAGAAGTATCGCAGGGAAAAGAGAAGAACCTGAGCGCATCCATTCACCAGTGAAAGGGCGGCGCCCGCGAGGCCCGCTCGCCTCAGGAAGGGGCAAGCGGGCCGAGGAGCGCAACCTACGAAGCTAAATCACCCCGCCGGGAGGCAGGCGTCAAGTTCCGCGGCAGGGGCTACGTTTTATTGCGGGCACACAGTGCCTCTTGGTTAGACGCAATTCCACGCTCCGCGGACGCAGAGAAGCCCCCTGGCGGCCCGGCGCAGTCCAGCGCGGGAGCCGCATACGCCCCTACGGGACCGCCTGCCGGCTCTTGATCTCGTTCAGGGCCAGCTCGACCTTGTCCTGGCTTTCGAGGGCCTGAAAGCGGTCCTCGAGGCTATCGGCGACCAGCACCTCGCTGGCGGCGGCATTCTCGGCGGCCTTGATGCGGACGCGGCTCTTCAGCCGTCCCATGGCGTTGTCCTGGTTGGCGCCAACAGCCTGGCGGGCATGCGTGGCCCGGCCCACGACCTTGGCGCGGCGATGCTCGGCTACCAGCATCTCGCAGTGGGCGCGGGTCTCGTTCAGCTTCTGGTCCAGCTTGTGCAGGGCCTGGCGCAGCTCGTCGGCCTCGTGCTTCTGGTCCTCGGCCTGGGTGGTAAAGCCCGCCACCAGCTGATCGTGGCTCAGGGCGCGTTCCAGGGCGGCGCGGGCCATGTCGTCCTGGCCCTTTTGTACGGCCAGCTCGGCCTTGCGCCGCCACTCCGCCGCCTGCTCGGCGTGCTCGGCGCGCTTCTTCTCGAGCAGGTGCTGGTCGGCGATGGCGATGGCCACCTGGGTCTTGACCTGGAGCAACTGGTTTTCCATGTCCAGGACGATCTGTTTCAACAGCAGCTCCGGATCTTCGGCCTTCTCGACCAGCTCGTTCAGATTCGCGCGGAGCAGGGTGCTTACTCTCTCCAACAGTGCCATAACATCCTCCTTGTTTCAGCTATCGGCTACCAGCTTCAGGCTGCTGGCTTCTAGCTCATTTCCCTGGCAACCGGCGGTCTTGTTTCCTGGCGGCGTGGCCGGTTCGTTGAATGCCCAACGTCTTTCTCAATCCGCGAAAGACTTACCTTCCGGAGTTAAAGCTCCGGATTGTTTTGGCAGGCTCGATGCGCCGGGGATAAAACCCCGGCCTGTCAGCCGGGCCCGCCCGTCTCGAATTTCCGCCTCCAGCTCCCGCCAGGAAGGCCGGGAGCCAGAGGCCGGAAGCTAACTGCTGCTAACCTGCCTGTTTCTCTTCCCCCGGCTTGGTCTTGATGGCCTTGACGTTGGCCATGAGTTGCTTGATGTCCATGCCGCTTAGAGCCTCGAAGAGGGCCGGAACCTGGGCGGCTATGCGCGTCATGTCGCCGGTGATCTTGTGCGCTCCGGCGGCGTCGTCGCTGCCGGTTGATACGATGGTGATCTTGTCCACCTTGCTGAGCGGCTCGGCCATGGCGCGGACCACGTCGGCCATGTTGGTGAGCAGCTTGTCGACCACGGCGGCCTGGTTCCACTCCTGGTAGGCCTCGGCCTTTACGCTCATGGCTTTGGCTTCCGCCTCGCCCTTCTGGAAGATGATGCTGGCTTCGGCCTCGCCCTGGGCGCGGATAGCGGACGCGCGGCCCTCGGCCTCGACGGTGAGGCGCGACTTCTCCGCGTTGGCCAGGTTCTCAATGCGCTGCCGCTCGATCTCGGAGGCCTTGAGGACGGTGGCGATGAGCTGCTTTTCGTTGCGCAGGATTTCGGCTTCCTGAACCTTGATCTGGCCTTCCTTTTCCACCTGCTGCACCTTCACCTGCTCGGCGGTCACCTGCTGCAGCATGACGTTGGTCTGGAGTTCGTAAGCCTTGTCGGCCGTGGCCTGCTGGCGGCGGCTCTGCTCGGCGTATTGCGCCTTCTTGATCTCCAGGTCGCGCTGCGCTTCGGCCTGGCGGGTTTGCGAGGCGGTCTCGGCGATGACGCGCTCCTGATCGGCCTGCGCCTTGGCCACGGCGGACTCGCGCAGAGCGGTGGCGCGCCGGATGGCGGTGTCGCGCTCCGCCTCGGCCGTGGCCATCTCCGCGTCGCGCTTGATGCGGGCCACGTCGGGGCGGCCCATGTTGGAGATGTACTCGTTCTTGTCGCGGACTTCCTTGATGGTGAACGAGATCACCTCCAGCCCCATCTTGCTCATGTCTCCCGCGCAGGTGGCACGCATCCGCTCACCCACCATCTCCGGCTCCTTGACGATCTGCTCGACGGTCAACTGGCCGATGATGCCGCGCAGGTGGCCTTCCATGACCAGGCGGATCAGTCCCTCGCGCTGTGCCGGCGTCTTGGTAAGGAACTGCTCGGCGGCGGTGAGGATGGAGGCCTGGTCGCTGCGCACCTTGATCTGCGCTACCGCCTCGACGGTGACCGCGACGCCCTGCTTGGTATACAGATCCTGTTGCGGCGCCACGTCGAAGCTCATCAACTCCAAGCTCAACTCACGGCAGTTCTCCACCATGGGAAAGATCACTGTGCCGTGGCCCTTGACCACCCGCGGGCCGCGGAATCCATAGACAATCAAAGCCTCGTTGGGCCCGGCCTTGCGATACAGCGAGGTCAGCAGGCCCATCAGGAGGATCAGTGCCAGAAAACTGAATCCTATAATCAGGGCAGTCATTCCATTGATTCCATTCATGATGTCGTTCATTTCGATCCCGGCCCTTTCGCCCGGGAGGTGAGGGTTGATGGTTTTACCGCTTGGAGCCGGCGTTGCGGCCGCCCCTGGGAAACATCTTGGCCAGCAATCCCAGCAGGAATATGCCCAGCAGGATGGCCATGTCCGTTATCAGCACGGTCGTGTCGGTCATGTGATTCCCGGTCCTTTCCACCGGGAGGGGGTTGTTGAGGAAGCAGGGACTAGGGACCGGAAAATGGAGATCCGTGTCCCGCGATCCGAAATGTCAAAGCAATCAACCATGCCTAGTCCCTTAGTCCCTTCTTTTCTTCCATCTCCGGGTAATCTTCCCAGCGCCGGACGTAAGCGATTCCTTCTTCGTAGCGGACGACGTAGACCTCTTCGTCGTACTGAAGCGGCGCGCCGTCCTCGGAGCGCGCCGGAGCAGAACGGCGCGCTCCGAGTTGCTCGTAGACAATTTCACCGGTTCCGGCAGCCCGGATGGAAGCCGAAACCCGGCCCACCACACCGACGATTGGCGTTTCGTCCGCGGTGAGGTCATGCTCGTGAGGCAAAAGAACCCTGGTCAAAAACGTGAAGATGATCGCTCCCCCGGCTACGCCGCAAACGGCCGCCAGCAGCAGCACTGCCAGCGCCACAAAGCCGCCGTAGCGCGTCAGCAGGTAGCCGGCCGCTCCAAACCAGCAGAGAAAGACCATGATGGAAAAGGCGTTCCACCAGGGAACGGAAGCGCCCGCATGCGGCGATCCGGCGGCCGCATGAGGCACATGGGCGGCGTGCGGGACCCCATGCGGAATTCCATGCGGGATGTGCGCGGCCGTGGGAAGATGCGCCGCGTGAGGCAGATGGATATGCCCGCCGAAGTGGCCCATACCGCCCAGCAGCGAAAGTGCGCTCAGAGCCAGTCCAACAACAAAACAAACGAGATAGAAGGATTCCCAGGTCATTTTTGCGCTCCCTGCCTCCGTACTCCAGGCTTGCGTGCGCCGGCTTGCCGCGCTTTGGTTGACCGCGGGCCGGCTGGCTGCGCCGCGGGTTCAAGTTTGGGGCGAAGCACTTCGCTGAGGCGCGGTGCCAGCCCCGGCGTCTCGAGAATGGCTTCCAGCAGCAGCAGGCACTCGCGCGAGCGCTCGTTGCGGGCCAGGGTGAGCAGGGCGTGCATCAGCTCCGGATCGCGGCGGAAGCGCTCGGCGCCATTGACAAGCCAGAGGTCGAGCTTGTCCTCGAGGCTGCGCAGCTCGCTTTGCAGCTCGGGGTGGTAGCCCTCGGGGTCGTCCACCAGGTAGCCGGGATGGACCTTGAAGAACCTGGCGAGAATCTGCCGCGTGGTATTGGTCAGGTGGGGACGGGCGCCGCTTTCGATCTGCGAAAGGTAGCTCTGGCTCAGCTTCGAGCCGGTCTCGCTGGCAATGGCCCGAACCAGTTCCTGCTGGCTCATGGCGCGGTCCATGCCTCGCAGGCTGCCCTCAACCTCGCGCAAGTAACGGATCTTCTCGCCCAGCTTCATAAGAGCAGCTCACAGCCGCTGGCAGAAAGTCTCTCTGCCGGCGTTCGCGGTTCTGGCGGCGACGGCATGGCCGTTGAAACCGAGCCTTTGCCGCAGCAGCAATCGCAATATGCAATAAGCCTATCGCAATCCGTAATAAAATGCAAGAGGATTTGAAGAATTATTTTTGGGGCGCGGACTTTTCAATGGATTTCCGGGAGGGAACCGTGTAGTGTGGCTTTCACATCGCGCTCCAGAGGAGGCCGCTTCGATGTCCCATCCCCATCCCGTGGTTCATTTCGAGATTCTTGGCAAAGACCGGAAGCTGCTGGAGGAGTTCTACAGTGCCGTCTTCGACTGGCGGATCGAGCCGGCCGAGGATTGGTATTCGCTGGTCAAGCCCGGCGCCGGCATCAACGGCGGCATCGGTGCCCGCGAGCAGCACGCCGGGCATGTCACGTTTTATGTTGCGGTTGCGGACGTGGCCGCAGCGCTCGAGCTGGTCGCGAGTAACGGCGGGCAGACGGCCTTCGGCCCGCATCCCATCCCCGACGGCGGCATCATCGCCGGCTTCACTGATCCCGAGGGTCATCTGATCGGGCTGGTGCAGGGACCGGCCGGGATGTAGACGGCATTTTCAGCGGCTGTTTCGGGGTCGGATCGGCGCAGGTTCACGGACTCTCCCGGGCGCACTCCCGGCGCGCTATGGTTCCGTCGTGTTTGGCGCTCATCCCGCTCTATGAGATGCAGCCCCAGCTTGTGACCCTTGGCACAGGCGCTTCTTCCACGCTGGCCGACAATAGATACGTGAGGCTAGGCATCCACTTCGCCGGCCAGGAGAAAATGAATGAGTGACCTTGCCCCGCTGGATGAAGGCGGAGCCGTCGACCCGCTGGTCGGCCATCCCGCCGACTACCACGTCTTTCACCAGTTCATCGAGCGCTGCAAGGAGCTTCCGGCCATAGCAACGGCGGTCGTCTGGCCGCTTTCGAACGTGGCCCTGAAGGGAACCGTCGAGGCTGCTGTCGAGGGCCTCATCGAGCCCACGCTGATCGGCGACGAAGCTGAGATAAGGGCGCTGGCCGCCGGGATGAACCTGGACATCGGCCCGTATTCCATCCTCCAGGCCGACACCGAGGTCAAGGCCGCCCAGTTGGGCGTGGCCATGTGCCGCTCCGGCAATGCCCTGGCCATGATGAAGGGCAGCCTGCACACCGACGAGCTGATGAGGGCGGTTATGCAGCGCGATACCGGACTGCGCACCTCGCGCCGCATCTCCCACGTCTTCATCATGGATACGCCAGCCTACGCGCGCACCCTGCTCATTACCGACGCGGCCATCAACATCAACCCGGAGCTTGAAGACAAGATTCACATTGTGCAGAACGCCATCGACCTGGCCCATGCGCTGGGCATTTCCGAGCCCAAGGTGGCGCTGCTTTCGGCCGTGGAGACGGTCAACCCCAAGATCAAGTCCACGCTGGACGCGGCCGCCCTGTGCAAGATGGCCGACCGCGGCCAGATCACCGGCGGCATTCTCGACGGGCCGCTGGCCTTCGATACCGCCGTCAGCGCCAAGGCCGCCGGCATCAAGGGGCTGGTTTCGCCCGTGACCGGCCAGGCCGACATTCTGGTCGTCCCCGATTTGGAAAGCGGCAACATGCTGGCCAAGCAGCTGGAATATCTGGGCGGCGCGCAACTGGCCGGCATCGTCCTCGGCGCACGCGTCCCCATCATCCTCACCAGCCGGGCGGATTCGGCCGAGACGCGCCTCACCAGTTGCGCCGTCGCCGCGCTGCTGCACCGCGACACCCATCCGCTGGAGAAGGCTTAAGGGAGGATTTCGTCTTAAAGCCTCTTAAGCAGGATGCAGATAATCCACTCTTACCAACAGGGTGCTGTCCTGAAAAATCAACGGTTCAGAAAATAATCACCCGTTGTTCAGTGACCTGCTAAAGCGCAATCGAGTCCAGCTCCCCGAACGCATCCAGCCAAGATTTCTTGGCGATTCGCCAACGCGGTCAATTCTGAAATCAACCGCGCCCTCAGATCGGTCAGATTGCTCGGAGTGTAATTTGCCAGCCGACCATATTTCAAATAAGCCCAAACCTTGTCGATTGGATTGAGTTCTGGAGCATATGGAGGGAATTGCTCAACAATTAACCGGCCAGTCTTCTCAAGATAATCTTCCATCAGTTTCGAGCCGTGGATTGGAATCGAGTCCCAAACGATAGTAAGTGGCCCTTTGATTTGGCTGCATACCTGGTCAACAAATTGCACGACCAAGTAGCTGTTGAAATTCGCGTTATCTGGCAGGAAGTGGTAGAGGACACTGAGGCGTTTGCGGGTGGGATCGATTGCTATTGCTCCGATCGCTGAGATTCTACCGTGCGGATCTGATACCTTTACCACAGGCCTGGATCCGCGTGGGGCAAACGTACGACGGAGGGTGGGCGCAAGCAGGAACCCTGACTCGTCAATGAAGACCAAAGTCGCTTTTCTTTGTTCAGCTTCCATCAAAATTCGCGGAAAGGATTCTATTTTCCAGCGTTCAATTTGAACATTGTCGCGCTCTCGCAGTTGTGTTACGGGGCGCTGCGGGCTCCAACCTAAATAATCTGTTAGGATTAGATGTCCGCAGGATAGGGAGCAGACGATATTGAAATGCTTCCGTATTACGTCCACCACTCTCTTGATGGTCCAAAGATCGTTGTGCCATCCATGAGCGGCGGCACCTTGGGAGAGTAGTCCGCGCAAGGTTTCAAGTTGGCTGCTTGATAACTTGCGCGGCGTGCCACGACGCTGTTCTACGCGCTCCATCTGTCCACTGAGCCGCCACTGCTTGCGCACCTTGCGCACGTACTCAAAGCTGACTCCGAATCGCCGCGCCAGCTCGCGCTGCGAGCCTTCGTGACGCGCATACGCCGACAATATCCGGCAGCGCAAATCGTCGGACAACGGTTTGGGCATCGATTTTTCTATCGCGGAGCTACCGCCAACTGCAGACTACCCCCTTATGCCCTCTCCTGGGTATAGCAAACTTGGAACCGCTCTAAGTTGGAATCTCCTTTTTTGGCACCGGTTCCATGGAATCGTATCGCTTCTGAGGCAGATTGCGAGGCCAAAAGAACGTTCGCCCCGAAAAAGCCAGCGTTTGCGGAAGAAAAGCGGGGCGAGTCGCTGCCGTCCTTGCCTCGTCCGCCTCGTCGAGAGCCCTCCAAGTCAATTGCGCCGACACCTATCCATCCTCCTTTGTCCTCCGTGATTCGCTTTGCCGTCTTTGCCGTCGGTCGTTCAGTTTGCCGGAAGCGGAAATAACGCAATAACGCAATCCTTTGCAACATCGCCGAGAACCGTACTCTCGTCAGGTGTCCTTCTGCCAGCATCATCCAGTAATACCGCGCATGCTTCACCAGTCGCCCGCCCGTCTTCACCAACCGCTGCTGCAAACTGGTCAGAGACCAGTCTGAGATGCCGACTGGAAGAGCCAGCCTCCGCCACAGATTCCCCAGGTTGTAGGCCAAAATGCTGAGCCACAACCGGACTTCATTGCTCCGAAATCGGTGGCAACTCAGCCGCGTCATCTTTACCGCCTGCTTACCCTCCTTGATCCATTGCTCCGCCCTCCCGCTGTCATTCTGAGCGAAGGTCGCCACGGCGACCGAGTCGAAGAACCTGCTTCTTGCTACTTTGCGGCTAGGGTGGGACCGGCGCCCATTGGCTTTTGGACCGACGGCCTCCGCTCTGCGAAACTGGAAGACGTGCCCAGCCCATTGCCAGCCCTCATCTTCGACCTGGATGGAACCCTCACCGACTCGAAACCAGGCATTCTCGGCTGCCTGGGCAAGGTGATCGCCGCCCGCAAGATAGACCCGCAAGGTCCGCTCGACCGCTTCGTTGGGCCGCCGATAGAAGAGTGGGCCGCCGCGCTGCTGCCGGGGGAAAGCGAAGCAGCACGAGCCTCCCTGGCGCGCGACTACCGCGCCTGCTACGACCGCGAAGGCTGGAAGAACAACTCCGTCTTTGCCGGGGTGCGCGAGATGCTGGCAGAGCTTCGCCAGCGGGGTTTTCCGCTCTACGTCTGCACCTCGAAGGGGCGGCACTTTGCCGCGCGGATTTTGGATTACTTTGAGCTGGCTGGCATGTTCACGGCCATCTATGGCGACGAGGCCGAATATGCCAGCCATAGCAAGGCGGATTTGCTTGCCCGCCTGCTCGGCGAGTCTTCGCAGCATAGCGATTCAGCCTGGATGATTGGCGACCGTGTTTTCGATTTCCAGGCGGCCCGAGCCAACCATATCCGCTGCCTGGCAGCCGGATGGGGCTATGGTTCTCCCCAGGAGTATGCTCTGGCGGACGCCGTCGCCGCCGCTCCGCAAGACGTGCCAGCTCTCGTCCTGCCCGGAATCCCTCGATAACTCGCTCTCGATAGCTATCCTCCATTCCTCGCTGGTATAGTGATTCCTCGGCGTTCCGGACGAAGGGAACGAACCGATGCCGGGGCATGGAGGGATGGAACGATGCTTATGCGCGGAGCTGTACTTGGCGGAGTCGGCGTGGCCTTGCTGGCGACCTATAGGTTGACGATGGGAGCGCAGACCGCCGCGGCACCCACGGCTTACACGGTGACTGTAACCAACTCGATCTTCGGCCCGGGCGAACGGCTGAAGATCTACCGGCTGGGAGCGAAGGTGCTGGTGGACCAGGTCAGCGAGGCCAGCGCGGCCGACCCCAAAGCAGCGCACATTCGCGGCCTCTTCGATCTCGAGACGCATCGGAACCTCTCCTGGTCCTGGCCGGATAGCTCGGCCGGCTGCTCGAGCGGAACCTTCTCCGGCGATTGGGGCGACCCTTTCGGAAACGTGGACGCGCTGGCCGGCCAGGCCACCAGGCAGGTGGGGACGGAGACGCTCCATGGCTACGTGGCCAGGATCATGGAGGCCTCCGATCAGGGCAACACGATCAGGGCGTGGGTGGATTCGAAGACGGGGCTGGTTCTGAAGGCGCAGTTGAGCCAGCAGGGCGCCGCGCCCAGAACCATCCTCGAAGTGGTGACCGCGAGTTTTGCCCCGCCGCCGGCCTCGGTCTTCGCAGTCCCGGCAGTCTGCGCCGCTGCCGCCGCTGCCCCGCCGCCGCCAACCGAAGAGGAGCAGATTGCGGCATTGACGGGCGGCAACCCCCAGGACTTTGTCAAGGCCATCTACGGACCCGGCTCCAAGGACTCCTGCACGGTACTCTTCCGGGTGATGAAGGCGGGCAGCATGGAGCCCATCACGAGCGGATTCCAGGTGGCCCTGGACCTGAACCTCGCAACCGAGCCCCAGCCCAGTTACACGATAGGCCTGAGTCGCGAGGGGCACGCGATCTTTTCCGGAGGCGGCCTGCGCGAAGTTACTTCCCAGATGCGGAACGGAGTGCTGCGCATCGATAATCCGCCCGGCCATTTCGACCTGGAGATAGCTTTTGGCAATGCCGGGTCCAGCTCGGCGCTGATCTACAAGCAATGCTTCGCGCCGCAAACGGTGCTGCTCTACGTCATCAGGAATCCCGACAAGCTATCCGACGGAGGAGAATTCCTGTGGGTCAAGTCGGGTAAGTACTCGACGGTCGCGCGCTGATCGAGGATGGGAACGGCGAGAAGCGATTGTTGTAAGACCTGGCCTCCACCGGTGATCTTCAGCGGGCCGTTCGCCGCGGAGGCTGCGGCGCTTCGCATTCAGCTCTCGATGTAGTCCCAGAAGGCGTCGGCCAGTTCGCCGCCGAGTTCGTTTGTCATGCGGCGGGCGGCGCGTTCCACCTCTTCCATCAGGCCGTGCAGGTAGTCGCGGGAGCGGGAGATGGCCACCACGCCGAGGGTAGCCGATTGCCAGGTAACTGCCTCGTCCATCTCGGCCACGGAGACATTGAAGCTCTGCTTCAACTGGTCCTTGAGCGAGCGGACCACGTGCCGCCGGTCCTTCAGCGACTGGGCATGCTCGATGCGAATTTCGAGAGTCAGTTGGGCGACGGGCATGGCGCCACGGTCTTTCCACCGACAGTGTAAGACTTTGCGGCGCCGCAGGGAAGAGTATTCCGGAGCAATATCCGGCCCGCGCGGTCTGCGAAACACGAAGGCGGATCGGGCAATGACCGTCTACCAGCAAACTTCCACTGCTGGAGTCGCGTTTTCGCTTTCCCATCCGGACGCGGATTGACGGCCAAGAACCTGTGAGCGCAGGAGTCATGCCCGCCGGAACCAATTCAAAGCACGTGGCGGATTAATATTCCTCGAAGAGCTCTTCGTGAGTTCCAGTCCGCTCCAGGTGAACTAGCTTATCGGTAGCGGAGTAGATGAGCACCCAATCGGGTTCAATGTGCGCATCCCGGTATCCGGCCCAATTGAGCTTGAGCGGGTGATCCTTGAATTGCGCCGGCAAGGGCTGCTTCGCGAGCAAAAGTTCGATCAGTACTTTGAGCTTCCTGAGGTCTTTGCCGCGCTTCTGTAGCCGCTTTACGTCGCGGTAAAACTGGGTCGAATAGCTCGGTGAGCGCATCAGATTCCCAGCTTGCTGAAGAGATCGGCGGCATCCTTGGCCTGGTGCACTTCCACGCCCTGGGCGGTCTTGCGCATCGTCTCCCGTGTGAGCTTGTTGGGTTTCAGGTCGAAAGGCAGGGCGTTCTCCATTGCGACTCTGGTCAGAACGATGCGCATTACGTCGGAGACCGTGAGGCCCATCCCGCCGAGGACGGCGGCGGCCTTCTCTTTCACCTCGGCGCTGATTCTGGAGCGGACAACGGCATTCGTAGCCATGCTGCAATTGTAGCCCATTTGAGCTACAGCGCCGCGCCTGAACTGCACATTCTTTTCCATCGCAAGAACCCGGAAGGCGGACACCGCGACCCTACCCCACGGCGGAATGAGCGAGAATCGCCAGCAGCCCCAGAGCGAAGGCCGCCGCGCTGGCGGTGGAGAGGAAGTTGACCGCGTCGTTGTTGAGCCAGCCGCGCTGTTCGAGCGTGGCTCCCAGCAGGCTGTCGAAGAAGAGGCCGAAGACGCCGCCTGCGCAGGCGATCCAGAAGAGCGCAAAGTCGCCGCGCAGGGCCAGGGTTCCGGCGAGGGCGACGATGGCGCTGGCAGCCACTCCGGCCAGGGTTCCGGCCAGGCTGACGGCGCCGTCCGTGCCCGGCTCGACTTGGCGCAGTGTGGTTATCATTCGCGGCCGGCCGCCGATCACCTGGCCGACCTCCGAAGAGACCGTATCCGCGGCGGCCTCAGACAGCGCCGCCAGCCCCACGGCAAACAACGGCATCGGCGCGGGAGTTGCGCGCGCAAGCCAAGGAACACTGGCCAACCAGGACAGCGCCAGTGGATTCGAGGCCAGCGCGGCCACGCCCAGGTTGGCGGCGACCTGGGACGCTGTGCGTCCGCGCCGGCGTTCCGCCGTGCCCAGCCGCTCTTTCTCCTCCCGGCCCAGACGAGTGGAGAGCCAGGCGAGCAGAGAAACGGCCAGCACCGGGACCAGGGCCGTCTGCCAGGGCTTATAAGGAAACACCGCCGTGGAGAACATGAGGCTGGCGGTGATCGTCGCCCCAGCAAACGCTCCGCCCTTTGTAGCAGCGCGTAATTTGAGCACCACCAGGCCGAGAATCAGGCTCAGCCCCACCGTCGAGACAGCCACCGGAGCCGCTTGCGACCCCCACCAATGCGTTTGCAGCACCACGTCCGCGCCCGCAAAGGGTACCGTAGCGAGCAGCACGAGCTTCGATTCCCAGGCCAGCTTCGAGCGCGAGAGATAGTTCCATTGAGCCACGATCCATCGTATCGCCCGGCAGCGAGGGCGTGAAAGCCGCGCCTTCCATTTCCTCACGGGACAGCCTCGAGTGAATCGGTTTATACTTGGCTTCGCAGCGTTTTCTCAGGCGCTTGCCACAGCTTCTGGAAAGCGAATGAAATGTGGCGATGCTTCGGCAGTTGTACCGAGAGAAAGGACCATTCAACGAGGTTTAACGTTCGATTTGCGTTAGTATTCTTTTTCTTCATCCCCTCCGTTGGATGGTGCCAGTCCAATACTGATCGGTCGTCTGTTCGTAGGATTGTCTTACGATATTGTCAGCTTGACGCGGAAGGAGTATTGATTAGCTCTAAGAAGTCCGAAGAAGTTGCAAGATACATATCTAATGATACTGTTATGCGACAGTCTCCGATAACCGTTATCGAGAGATTCGGAGTTGAGTACTTAGATGTAAAAGACGATACTGCAATCGCTGTGATCGAGTATGAAATGTTCGGACAAATCAACGATGCCTTGGTGTATAAGCCCATTGCTGATTTGCCTCGGAGAAACGAAGGAGAACCGGCAACAGGGATCCTGCAGGTGGAGTTCAGGTTGAGAAGGGCCATGAAGGGGTCGAGTGAATGGGTAATTACCTCAGCCGGCGCCGGTCCGCATGTGAACATTTGCAATGCCATTTTGTATCTGAAGACAGAACAGAAAAGCAATTCACTCGCGACGAACAGGACCAATGCAGAAAAGGCAGTGAGCTTGCTGCAAGCTAGCTTATCTCGTCAGTGTGTGCCGTGAGCCAATGGAGCGTTTCATGCGAAGGTTTACAGCCGTTCTTGCAATGATTGCCGGAGTCGTTTTCACGAGCGTCAGCGTTCTGGCGCAATCGCCTAACCAGCGGTTGGTGCTCGACCGTAAGGGCGAGACCATTGTGCTGGAGCCGTATGCGCCCAACATTCTGCGCGTGACGCTCAGCCTGAACCGCGAGTCGGCCCTGACTGGGCCGGGATACGGCATTTTGGCCGCGCCCGCGGGCAACGGCTGGAGCGCAACCCGTACGCCGCAGGCCGACGTTTACCAGTCGAACCGCATCGTGGCTACGGTCGACCGCGAGCTTCCGCCCGCCCATCCGCCGTTGCAAACGGAGCTGGACATTGCCAAGTACTTCAACGGCTCCGCTCCCGGCGCGCACATCACGCTGCGCACGCCCGAGGGTAAGACGCTGCTGGAACTCACCGGCTGGTCGCAGTCGGTTCCCAACACCAAGGACGGCACGGCGGATCTGGCCCGCGACCGCCGTCCCACGGACCCCGATTTCTACGTGGTGGGCGCGACCTTCCGCTCGCCGGGCGACGAGCACTACTACGGCCTGGGCCAGAACCACGAGGGATTTCTCGACCATCGCGGCCATCCGGTCCATTGCTGGGCCAATTACCTGGCTCCGGCCGCTCCCAGCTTCTGCGTGCCGTTCCTGGTAACCAACAAGGGATACGGCCTGCTATGGGACAACCCCTCGAAGACCACCATCGAGCCCGGCTTCAACGAGCAGACTCGCTGGACCTCGGAAGTAGGCGACCGGGTCTCGTTCTTTGTCATCGCCGGCGCCGCCGCGGACGAGATCTACGCCGGCTACCGGCTGCTCACCGGTCCCACGCACATGCTTCCCAAGGCCGCCTACGGCTACATCCAGTGCAAGCAGCGCTACGCGAGCCAGAAGGAAGTGCTGGACGTGGCGCAGGGCTACCGCGACCGCCATCTGCCGGCCGACGTGATGGTGGTGGACTGGTTCTACTACACCAAAATGGGCCAGTTCGACATGGACCCCAAGTTCTGGCCCGATCCGGCAGCCATGAACAAGCAGCTTCACGCCATGGGCTTTGAAACCATGATCAGCGTCTGGCCGCGCTTTGTGCCCGAGGACCGCTACTACGCCGAACTGCTCCGGAAGGGCTGGCTGATTCACCTGGCCGACGGCACTCCCATCGATGGAATGCCCTACGACCGCGCCGGATCGGACATCGATACGACTAACCCCGAAGCGGCCCAGTGGTACTGGAAGACTATCCATGACAACATCCTGAGCCTGGGCTTCGACTCGCTGTGGGCCGATGAAACCGAGCCCGATCTGCCTCCCAACGGAACCTACTTCCACATCGGCCCCGGCACCGAGTACTTCAACGTCTACCCGCTCTTCCACACCGCCGCGCTTTACGACGGCTTCCGCAAGGACGAGCCGGAGCGGCGCGCGTTGATCCTCTCCCGCGACGCCTACACGGGAGCGCAGCGCAATGGAACGATCTTCTGGTCCTCGGATATCTATCCCACCTGGGACACGCTGCGCAGGCAAATTCCCACCGGCCTGGATTTCGCGGCTTCGGGCTTCGCCTACTGGTCCAATGACACCGGCGGCTGGCAGTATCTTCCCGAGGAGCACCACCCGGCCCATCCGCCGCTGCTCGACCCTTCGGACGCGCGCGCCAACGTGGGCGGCTACGACGATTACCCGGAGCTGTACACGCGCTGGTTCCAGTACGCCACGTTCCTGCCCATCTTCCGCGCCCACGGCAGCCGGGCTGCAAACGAAGTGTGGTCCTACGGCAAGCAGGCGGAGCCCATTCTGGAGAAGTATCTGCGCCTGCGCTACCAGCTCATGCCGTATATCTATTCGCTCGGCTACAAGACCTGGCAGACGGGCGCGCCGTTCCTGCGCGCCCTGCCGCTGGATTTCCCTGACGACCCCAAGGTGGCCGACCTGCGCGACGAGTATATGTTCGGCCCGGCCTTCCTGGCAGCGCCGGTCACCCAACAGGGCGCGACCAGCAGGCAGGTCTATCTGCCGGCCGGGACGTACTGGTACAACTACTGGACCAACCAACGCTTCCAGGGCGGCCAGACCATCGAAGTCCCCGCTCCCATCGACACCATTCCGCTCTTCGTTCGGGCAGGTTCGATCCTTCCTCTCGGCTCGCCCGTCGAGAGCACGCATCAGACCCAAACCATCGCCGCGATCAAAATCTACGCCGGCGCCGACGCCGATTTCACCCTCTTTTCCGACGATGGAACCACCTACGCCTACGAAAACGGCGCCGGGGCAGTCACCAGGCTCCATTGGGACGACGCCGCCGGCAAGTTCAGCCATACGGGCCCCGCCGCCTGGAGCGGACCGAACGCCGGCGTCGTACGACTCGTCGGACCACATTTCGCATATTCCAACAAAATCCAACAGGAAAAACCGCAATAGTCCTCCATCGTGAGCCCGGTTGATCCCGGCCGGACTCGCGCCGCGTCTATTCCATGGGTGGCGACGCGCTTGCGCGAGCCCGTGCCCCGGCCGCCTGATTTACAATCACTGAGTAAGCAGGAAAGAACTGAATGAGACTTCTTCCCATGAATGCAGGCCAGGCGCGAGCGCGGTTGGTTCAGGCGGCCGCGGTCCTTTCGGCTGTGGCGCTCCTTACCGCTTGCGGCGCCGGGTACCGGCCGGTCGTTACGCCCATCGGCACAAGCGGGCCGGCCCCGCAAGTACAGTCCTATGCGGTGGTGGTGTCGGCCCCTTCGCCCACCATGCCCGGCGTTGTCACCATAATCGACTACTCCGGCGATACGGTGCTGGCTGTGGCGCCCATCGGCCCCGGCCCGATGGCTTTTACCATCGACTCCTACTCCGCCAATGGCTACACCGTCAACAGCGACGGCACCTTGACCAACTTCCCCATATCTACAACCCTGCAGGCCAAGCAGGTGACCTATTCCACGCTGTCTTCAGCGACGCAGACTGCCCCGCCTCATCCGCCGGTGAATATGTTCGCGCCCTCTTTCGGCTTGTGGGGCGCCGATCTGAATGGAAGCTACGCGGATGTTTTTACAGGGTCACCTGAGGCGTTTAAGGTCGCCATTCCGGTGGCAACCACCCCCGTTACGATCGTTGGCCCGGGTTCTCTCGGCGAGTTCGACTTCGCCATCAGCCAGAATATTGTCAATCCAACGGGAGTCGAGTGCAACATAGCGCCCAGGACGGTTCAGGTGAACGGCCGGGCGGACGTGCTGGGTACATCCGCCTACTCGGTTTCGGCCACCATTCCACTGGACCCCACCAATCCCACCAATAACCCCAAGGGCACCATGAACGCCGTTTGTCCCGTCTACGCTGTCCAGAGCTCCGACAACAGGCGGACCTTTGTGCTCAACCGGGGCAGCGACACGATTTCGGTGATCAACGACCAATCCAACACCCTGGACTCGTGTACGCCCTTCCTCAACCAGAACGGCCAGACCGTGACCTGCCACCCCATCCTGCCGCTTTCAACCGGCGCTGGACTCGCGCAGAATGCGAATGAGACGGTCCCGGCCATCGCCGGCCCGGTTTATGCCGAGTACAACGCCGCCAGCAGCCAGCTGGTTGTGGCCGACTACGACGGCAACGCGATCAGTGTGATTGACGTGAGTCTGGATGAGTATGGCAACGACAGCGCGACCTTCGGCACCACGTATACGATTCCGGTGGGCAACAATCCGGCCAGCGTGACGGCGCTGGCCGACGGCAGCCGCGCGTACACGGCCAACCAGACCGACCAGACCGTGACCATCGTGAACCTGAGCAGCCACACGGTGGAGAAGACATTGCCGGTGATCGGCCACCCGCGCACCGTGGTCTCCACCCAGAATTCGAGTTACGGCAAGGTCTACGTGGCTTCGCCGGACAGCCCGTACCTCACCATTCTGCGCACCGACCTGGACATTGTCGATACCACGATTCTGGTCGAGGGCAACATCGTGGATGTGCGCGCGACCACTCAGAATGGATCGAACGCCAACGCCGGGAACGCCATTGACGTAAGCCGGGTGCCTGGTTATGGCGAGCCCTGCTACCTGCCCGGCGCCGCGGCCCAGGCGACCCTCACCGCCTGCCAGACGTTGCCTTAGCGGTTCTTCGCGGGCACTGCAATGTGGCGCCCTATCCTGCGCGCGTCTTGCCAAGGATGGGAGGCGGGAATGACAGGCAGCGGAAACGCGCGCGTGGATATTCTGCTCGTCGAGCGGGGGCTTGCTCCCAGCCGCGAACGGGCGCGCGCGCTCATCCTCGCCGGACGGGTTCTGGTACGAGAGCAGAAGGTCGATAAGCCGGGCACGGCGGTTGCATCGGATTCCCCCATCCGCCTTCTGGGCGAGGACCAGCCTTATGTGAGCCGCGGCGGGCTCAAGCTGGCTGAAGCGCTGAGCTATTGGAAGATCGACGTGACCGGCAGGGCCTGCCTCGACGTGGGCGCCTCCACGGGCGGATTCACCGATTGCCTGTTGCAGCACGGCGCCGCTCATGTGACCGCCGTCGATACCGGCTTCGGCCAGATCGCCATGAAGCTGCGCAACGATCCCCGCGTGCGCCTGCTGGAGCGCACCAACGCCCGCTTTCTGGAGCCGTGTTCCCTGGCTATACAGGCCGCAGAGGAAGGAAATCAGTTGAAGGGTACGGGCTTTAGCCCGTACATCGGCACAGATCGAGGAGATCGGTTGAAGGGTACGGGCTTTAGCCCGTACATCAGCACAGCAAATCGAACCGGGGCTTTAGCCCCTGAGGGAACTCCCGAACTCACGCTCCTGGCCATGGACGTGTCGTTCATCTCGGCCACGCTGCTGCTGGGGCCGGTGCTGGCCGCGGCACCTGATCTCTCTGAGGCCGTGATCCTGGTCAAGCCGCAGTTCGAAGTCGGGCGCGCGCACGTGGGCAAGGGCGGCATCGTCCGCGCTCCGGAGGCGCACCAGCTGGCCATCGACAAGGTGGCCGATTGCATCCGGTCACTCGGGTGGCGGGTGGTCGAGACCATTCCGTCACCGATAACCGGCGCGGAGGGCAACCGGGAGTTCCTACTCTACGCGCGCCGACGCGGACTGTAGCCCCTATTCAAGTTTCTGCAACGATGTCTTTGACCGAATAACTGATGGGTGGCTATCTACTTACCCAAACGAACAACCGCACATCACCGCGCTTCAAGAGCGCTGATGTGCGGTCGGTAAGAGCTCCCCGAGATAAATCCGACGAAGGAAGGTACAATCTTCAGCAGACATCGATGAGTCAGCACTAAAAATAGGAGGAGGCATATCGGGATCGAGAAGTACAGCGCGAGAATCGCCGCCCCGCCGGTCGGCAATAACTGCTTGTACAAGACCTTGCGAATAATCATCAGCAACGGTTCGTGCGCAGCAAAAACAAAAAAACTGGCGCTGCTCAGTTTTATGAGCAATGATTTCAACTTGGCCATTCTAACCGCTGGCCCTGTCAGCCACCAAAGAGTTGGCACCCCAAAGGCAATCACAACTTTGTGGAGATACGGCAGTCTGTCCGGAAGCGCCGAATGAAGAATAAGTAGGCCAAGAAAGACAGAAAATATCCATGGGCCGAACTTATCCAGATATGTCACGCTTTTGCCTGGCCAAGCGAGGTAGGCCCCCAGGCAGAAAAAAAAGGACGCCTCCACACTCGGCCAGAGGATAGGCCATACCGTGGAAAACCACAACCCGAATAGGGCAAGGATAAATGGCAACGCCGACCTTCTCGCCAATAGAAAATGGGTTGCCGGCGCAAGGAGGACAAGAGCCATCAGATCCCTAATGAACCAGAACTGGAATGCTACTGGAAACTTTGCGGTGATTCCGAACAAAGCGTTCACGTAATCGAGGCGGGAAAAAGAGCGAACCGGAGGCCACACTGAACCGGCAAAATAGATCTGCGTTTGGGGAATACTCTCGGCGATCGCAAAAACCGCTAACGTCAGTACATTCCAAAAGAGGAACGGGATCAAAAGGGTGCGGAGTCGTCTTTTGAGCTTGCCGAAGAATTTCTCCCTCGACCACTCTCCTAGAAAAAACAAGTAGCCGGAGACCGCGAAGAACAATGGGACCGCAATTGCTGCAACACCTCGAGAAATAAAGAATCTTACAAATTCAACCCAGATACTGTTGTGCGCAACGCCAACGAGACCTTGAGCCAAGGGAACCGTCGTGTCGTAGTTGTGAAGAAAGACTACTCCGACAATGAGCGGAAACCTCAGAATTTCAATTCTTAGCGAGGTCTCATCGTCTCTCAACATATCCTCATCCTTTCGTGGCCACAGGCTTAGTACGGTCGCGCTCACGCGCGAAATGTCCACACGATTCAATCAACGCCGATTGTGTGTGAATTGTCCAAAAGAAGATAATAAATTGTCTGCAGAGGGTAGTGCGCAATCATGGTGGCCGCGAAAGGAATTATCGAATCGACCTTCCTAGTGATGGATATTTCGTTCATCTCGGCCACGCTGCTGCTGGGGCCGGTGCTGGCCGCGGCGCCTGGTCTTCTGGAGGCCGTGATCCTGGTCAAGCCGCAGTTCGAGGCCGGGCGCGCGCACGTGGGCGAGGGCGGCATCGTCCGCGCTCCGGAGGCGCACAAGCTGGCCATCGACAAGGTAGCCGATTGCATTCAGTCGCTCGGCTGGCGGGTAGTCGAGACTATTCCGTCACCCATAACAGGCGTGGAGGGCAACCGGGAGTTCCTGCTCTACGCACGGCGGCCTGAGACCGCGGTCTCCGCAACTCCGTGAGGGGGCGGAGTTGCGGAAGAACCATGGCGCTTTGAATAGCCGATGGCCGGAGCCTACTGCGCCAACTTCGGATTCGGGCCGTATTGGTTGGCTTCCGGATCGCTGTCCAGCACCATCAGCACAAGAACGATGATTCCGCCGATGAATGGAATCAGCGCCAGCAAAAGGAACCAACCGCTCTTGTTGGTGTCATGCAGCCGGCGCACACTGACCGCCAGACCTGGGATGAGGGCGGCCAGGCCATAGATGCCACCCAAACCAAGGAAAACCGGGCCAATGCTCTCCCTGAGCATGAGACCTAGTACATCCACCACCAGACAGATCACGATGTTGAACAGCGTGAACATCCAGTACTCTTTGCGGCGCGAGCGCCCGCCGAACTCGGCAAATCTCTTCCAAGGCAGCAAATACCACTCCATCTTCGTCCTCCAATTCCGATCGTCGATCAAGTACGTTGCTAGGGGTGCAGTCCACACACTCGGCTGGCCGCAATGCCTGGGACCTGCACAATGTTTTCCGGCGCGCTGCCAATATACATCCCGCCGCGGTCGATAGGCGACTAAAATCTCGTGACACGATTCCGGCCGGCTCGCTCAACCGGGAAACGTCCGGCCTTCGCAATCGAACTCCAGGCCGCATCTCTTGCGCCGGGTCCGGGGATAAGACCTCAGATGCGCCCTCCGCAGTTGCCGCAAAATGGAGATGCATCTTTCAGCCTGATGCCGCAACTGCGGCAAAACCCGAAGTTGCTCGCGACCGTGGGCGGCTGCGGCTGCGGCTGCGCGCCCAGCCCCATCGAGGTAAAGCCGGCGCTCCCGGCATAGGCCCCGAAGGCCTGATCGGGAAACTTCGGATTGGGACCATACTGATTCGTTCCCGGATCGCTGTCCTGACAAAAGAAAACGATCTGGATAATGGCGCCGATGATTCCTATGAAAGGGATCATGCCAACCAGCATGAACACCAGCAGCAACCAGCCGCTCTTGCCGGTGTCGTGAAGCCGGCGCACAGCGACGGCCAAACCTGGAATAAGAACGGCCAGCACGTAGATGCCGAGCGGGACAAACAAGATGCCCCCGTAGTCCTCCGATATGGCGATCCCCACGCCGCCCAATGCAGCCAGCACGAGGATGGCCAGGAAATTGAAAAGCACAAACATCCAGTACTCGGTACGGCGAGATCGTCCATTGAACTCGGCGTACTTCTTCAAAACCATCAAATACCAACTCATCCCACCCTCCATTGCCGGTCGCATCTTCGCGCATGGGGACAGGCGCAGCGTTCACGGCACCTGTTTGCAGCACAGACGACGATCGGCACTTGCTTTGCGACGTTAAGCCAATATATACGAAAAGCCCCGACTCAGACATCAGGTTTTGCACGCCGCCTTTCGGTCGATTCCCCCGGATTGCCCCGTGGCAGTTACACTGCAGGTGGAGATTGGACCCGCGGCATCGGGTCCGTTACACTGAGACCGCATGGTTCACGTCGCCATTGTCTGCAAGTCGCAGAAGGAAGAGCTGGTCCGGCTCCTGCCGGAGCTGATCGGCTGGCTGCGCCGGCACGGCTTTGAGCCGCTTCTGGACCTGGAGGGCGGGCGGTACACCACGGATGCGCCGGCCGTGGATCGCGTGGAGATGCCCGCATGGGCGCCCGGTCTGGTGATCGTTCTGGGCGGCGACGGCACACTGCTCTCGGTGGCGCGCATCTTTGCCGCCACCGGCACGCCCATCCTCAGTGTGAATCTGGGCTTCCTTGGATTCCTGACCGAGGTGCGCCTCGCCGACCTCTATTCGACGCTGGAAGCCTGGCGCGGCGATCGCCATGTCATCGATGCGCGCATCATGCTGCACGCTGAATTGTGGCGCGCGGGCGAAAAGCATTCGACCTTCCGGGCGCTGAATGAAGTCGTGGTCTCCAAGGGCGATGTGGCCCGCATGGGCGAGTTCACGGTGGAGCTGGAGGGCAGGAGGGTAGCTCGCTTTCGCGCCGACGGCGTCATCGTCTCCACCCCCACCGGTTCCACCGCCTATACGCTGGCCGCCAACGGTCCCATCCTCACCCCGGACGTGGATGCGCTGGTGGTAACGCCCATCTGCCCGCACCTGCTGACGCTGCGGCCCATCGTGGTGCGCGGCGACGCCTCGCTCACCGTCCGCGTCGAGGGCGTTCCCACCAAGGCGCTGCTGACCCTGGACGGCCAGCAGGCCGTCGCGCTGCAACCGGGCGACGAGGTGCGCTGCCGGCGCTCCCACCACACCGTAAACCTGGTCCGGCTGAGCGAGAGCGGCTTCTTCGAGGCCCTGCGCAGCAAGCTCAGCTGGGGCGAGCTGTAGAAGCGGATTCGAGGACCGCCGGCGAAGGGGCTCGGTTCTCCCGTCATCGGAACATCTTCACGGACATTGCAACGCCATGGGTGCCCCACCCTCGCCGCGTTTTTGCTCTTGCGGCTAGGGTGGGGTAGCTCGTTCTGCTCCCGCCGCTGATTCCGTCTCGTTCATTGCGCCGGCGCAAGCGAAGCGATCCTCGGGTCGCCGTAAAGCTTGCGCAGGCTCTCGGCTCGGGCGGTAGAGTCTGCCGGCGCCGGGGGCGGTGGGGCGGCCATGAACCAGGCCCAGCCGGCTTGCCCTGTCAGGGCCGCGGGCTGCGGAAGATCGCCTGTCAACTCGACGCCAATGGGCTTTCCCACGGCGGTCTGCTCCAGGAAGCGGCTGGCCTGAAAGTACGGCTCGACCCGGTTCAGCCGGATCTCGATCGCATCGGTGTAGAGCAGGCCGGGGTAGAAGTCGCTCAGCGTTCCCGCGCCGCCGGACCTGAAATCGGGCGCAGCGGCCTCCCACACCCAGACCAGGTTGTGCAATCCGTCCTGGTTCACCAGGCGGTCGAAGAGCTGGCGGTAAAGCTCCGCCGAACCGTGAATGCCCTTGCGGCCGGCCCACCAGTAATCCTTGCCGTTGGACTCGGGAAGAGGATTCCACAGCACAACCACGCCGGCATCCTGAAACTGCCTGAGCGTTCCCGCGATCTCGTCCACCTGCTGGAGCCACTTCTTGTTCAGGCTGCTGTCCGGCGTGAGCAGTTCGTTCCACTCATAGTCGCTGAGCTGAGTGTGCCTGTCGGCCCCCGCGCCGTCGGTGGGACTGTTTGCGCGCCAGCTCAGGCTCACTTCGGCGTGGCGATCATGAGCCAGAAGCGCCTCTTTGACCAGGGCTTGCCGCGCGGATGCCACGGCGCCCGGCACGGCTTCTATGAACGGGTCAAGCTCGGCGCCGTAGATGGCTGGCTCCTTTCCCGTCGCCGCTACAACTTCCTTGGTTGCTGCCGCGGGCGCCGTGAGGCAGTTTTCCTGTCCACTAAGCACCGTCAGCCCCGGCGCAGTCGCCAGACGCGCCAGCAGGGCCTTGGCCTCGGCGGTCACGCCGGGGCTTACCGGATCGGCCTCAGGCTTGCCGCCAGTGCGCTCCGCCGTAGCCTTGCGGATGGCCGCCATGGGCCCGGCGAGGCGCGGATCGTCGCGGTTGAGCGAGCGCGGGCTGTGGTAAACGGCGTTGGCCAGCTCCAGCGGGTTTCCCATTTGGATGAACTCGCTCCAGGACATGAAGTAGGTCCAGCGCGGCTGTTGTTCCAGCACCTCGGGGCTGGGCAGGCCGCCCACCTCAGACAGAGCGATCGGCTTGCCGGCTGCCAGATCGAGCATGCTGGCGTAATATTCCTGCTTGAACTCGCCGTAGATGTCCATGGTGACCACGTCGGCAAACTGCGGGCCGGGATAATAATCGGCAATGGGGCCGACATTGCCGCCGGGTGTGTTCACATTCCACACCCAAACCAGGTTGTCCAGATGGTGGACGTTCACGAAGCGGTCATAGATCTGGCGGTAGAGCGCCGCCGAGCCACCCTTGCCCGGCCGCCCGCCCCACCAGAACCAATTGCCGTTCATCTCGTGATAGGGACGGAAGAGAACCGGCACATGGTCGTCGCGCAGTTGGCGCAGGTAGCCGGCAATCACATCCACCTGCGCGCACCAGCGGTTGTAAAGCGGGCTGCCGGGCGTGAGCAGCTCCTGCCACTCGTAATCCGTCAGATGGCCCTGCACGCTGTCCCTGAAGGTGACCGGCTCGTCCTCGGTGGGCTTGACGGCGTGCCAGGTGAGGGCGATGACCGCGCCATTGCGGTACTGCCGCTCGACCTCTTCGATCATGGCCGGACGCGAAAGCACGGAATCCTTGTCTTCGCCGGCGGAGAAGCCGAAGTCCTGCCCGAAGAGCCCAGGGTACTTGCCCGTCAGGTCGTAAGCCATGTCGGTCCAGCGCGAGCCGGTGTAAGGGTAGTTGTGCTGGCCGGTGATGGTGCCTCGGCCGGAGATGGAATAAAGATAGGCGAGCAAAGCGCGCGCCTCGGGGGTTGCATGGGGGTTCACCGGTTCCGGAGCCGTCTGCGCCCAACCGCCAACTGCCAGAGCGGCAGCCAGAACGCCCGCCCCAATCCACATCATCCAGATCGTGCCCATCCGCATTGCAAAAGCCCATCCTTTCCCGGTGCGAATTATAAATGTGGCCGCTTCCATCCCATGCGCGGGGCAGCAACTGGTTGTTCGTCCATCCCGCCTTCTCCGTACGCTCCGACCGGCAGCCGCGGGCCGGGGCTGCCGATCCTGCGCGCACGAGGAAACCGATTTCGACCCGGCTTTTCAATCGAGTCCCGCCTGCTTCCCGCCTGCGGTTGCGGTCTTCCCGCAAAAAGTATCGTTTATCACTGTGCAAAGATACTGTTTGTCGAGTACGATGTCTTTTCGATGTCCAAGTCAATCGATTTTCGTCCTGTGATTCTTGCCGGCGGCAGCGGCACGCGCTTCTGGCCCCGCTCCCGCCGCGCTCGCGCCAAGCAGGTTTTGGCCCTCGACGGCGAGCGCTCCATGATTCAGCAGACCGTGGAGCGGCTCAAGCCGCTGGCTACCTCGGCCGAGACCTGGGTCATTACCAATGAGTATCTGGCCAGCGAGATCGCCGATCAGTTGAAGGGCGTGCCCGCCGGACAGATCGTGCAGGAGCCGGTAGCGCGCAATACCGCCCCGGCCTGCGGACTGGCGGCCTTCCTGATCGAGAGGAAGAATCCGCACGCCGTGTTGGGGATATTTCCCTCGGACCACGTGATCTCCGACGAGCCGCGCTTCATCAAGGCGCTGCAGAAGGGCATCGCCGTGGCCGCCGCCGGCGAGAACATGGTGGTGCTGGGCATTGAGCCTACCCGCGCCGAGACCGGCTACGGCTACATCGAAACCGGCGACTTTGCGCTGGACGATGCCGCCCTGCATGTGCGCCGCTTCATCGAGAAGCCCAATCAGAACAAGGCCGGGGAGTTCGTCGCCGCCGGCAACTACTACTGGAACTCGGGCATCTTCCTTTGGTCGGCTCGCACCCTGGCCAACGCCGTCCGCGAGCACCTGCCGGAGACCGCTCCGCTGCTGGAGAGCATCGCCGCCGCCTACGGAACGCCCGAATTCGAAGAGGTCTTTCGCTCCCTTTATCCCAAGTGCGAAAACATCTCCGTGGACTACGCCGTGCTGGAGCCGCGCTCCGCCAAGGGCGAACACCTCTCCCACCTGTACTGCATCCCGGCCGAGTTCAGTTGGAACGACCTGGGCTCCTGGGCCTCGCTTTACGAGTACCAGCTTGAGACCCGCCTGCGCGGCGATGGTGAGGGCAACGTCACGGAAGCCCAGGGCTATCTGGCCATCGATGCGGCCAACAACTACATCTTCAGCCCCAGAAAGTTTGTGGCCCTGGTCGGCGTGGAGAACCTGATCATCGTGGATACCGCGGATGCCCTGCTCATCGCCCACCGCGATCACTCCCAGGATGTGGGACAGGTAGTGAAAGAACTGGGCATCACCGGCCACACCGAGCTGATCTAGGGCGATTCGTCTTTCGATTCCTCCTGCGCCCTTCCCAAGGACGGCGGGCGCTATTCCTGCTCTCGGCGCAACGCATAATCATGCAAGATAGATATGAGAGAGAGCGTAAGTGAGCGCGGAACCTACCATTGCGGTCGTAATCCCTGCCTTCAAAGGCGCGCATTGCATCAGGGCGGCGCTCGACTCGGTGGTCATGCAATCGCATGCAGCATCCGAAATCATAGTGATCGACGATGGCTCTCCAGATGAATCAGGTGCGATTGCCGCGTCCTACGGGGATAGAGTCCAGGTCATTCGACAAGAAAATGGCGGAACGGGCCGCGCGCGAAACACAGGAATCCGCTGCGCCACAAGTGACTGGATCGCGTTTCTTGACCAGGACGATACCTGCCAGGTCGATCGCCTGAAGAGAATTCGGGAAGCGGCTTTGTCTTCTCCTTCCGCTCGATGGATTTATTCGGACTGGACAATGCTCAGCACAAACACGAATACACAAACTCTTATCACCACGCCAGATCCTTCGACCTATGGTGAGGAGATCAGATACGCTTGCCGGCTGTTGCCGTCGTGTTCCGCAATTCGAAGAGACGCTCTCATCGAAATAGGCGGCTTCAGCGAGCAAAAAGAATTGGTTGGGGTGGACGATCACGCTTTGGCTTTGAAGTTTATGCGGAGGTACGGATCGACGGCTTTTGTACGAGTACCTGAGCCGCTCTCGGTATACACAGTGCATGGCACAAACTTCAGCCGGAAGATATGGGACCATTATCGTGGGCGAGTTGCGCTCCTGCGATACCAGCTTGACGGCTTGACTGGAGTTAATCGATGGATTTGGAAGCGTATCCTCATGGCGCGGCTGCATTTCGATATCTCTGTAATGCTCAGAGAGCAGTCCGCGCTGGGTTACTTTCATCAGTCTCTTCGGTCGCTCTTACAGTGGCCCTTTCCCCATCGCGCATTGCCAATCCGGCGTTACAAAGTGCTTGCCCACATGCTATTGACGCGGCTGGGAATTGCGCCTTTGCATAAATCCGGTTCTGAGAATCCTTAACTCGCAGCGCGCATCCGGCTTCTAGCCATGCTTTGGATTGGTGCGCTTTTCTTGAGCCAGCTTCCTGAACAATTGCGCAGCTTGGGTCGGCGGCAACCGAGTTCGCGGAACCGCAAAGTGCGACGGACCGCCAGCAGCCTCCTATATCATTAAACCTCTACGGAGCGCAAAATACCCATCATGCCCCATCCTCAGATCAAGTTCGGCACCGACGGCTGGCGCGGCGTGATCGCCGACGACTTCACCTTCGCCAACGTGCGCGTCGCCGCCGATGCCATCGCCGCCTATGTGCTCGCCCGCAAAGGGTCAGCGGACGAGGACCCCGGCAAGGGGCTGGCGATCGGCTACGACACGCGCTTCGGTTCAAAGGCCTTTGCCCGAGCCTGCGCCGAGGTGGCGGCCGCCGCCGGCATTCCCGTGCTGCTGGCCGACCGCATCACCCCCACTCCGGCCCTCAGCTACGGCGTGCGCCGGCGCGGCCTGGCCGGCGGCATCATGATTACCTCCTCGCACAATCCGGCGGAGTGGAACGGCGTGAAGTACAAGGCCTGGTACGGTGGCTCCGGCAAACCCTCCATCATCGCCGAAATCGAGTCCCACCTGGGCCAGCCCGTCGCCCGGCCAGCGGAGCCAGCCACTATCCGCGAGGTCAATTTCCTGCCGGACTACCTCCAAGCCATCGAGAGCTTTACCAGCCTGGACGCGCTGGCGAAGTCGGGGATGAGGTTCGCCATCGACTCCATGTACGGCGCCGGCGGCACGATCATTTCGGACATCTTTGCCCGCATCGGCGTGGCAGCCGTGCAGATTCGCGCCAACGCCGATCCGCTCTTTCCCGGCATCAATCCCGAGCCCATCGAGCCGCACATCCGCGCCCTGGGCGAGGCGGTGGTAGCCAAGGGCTGCCAGGCCGGCCTGTGCACCGACGGCGACGCCGACCGCATCGGCGCCACAGACGAGCACGGCGAGTTCGTCGATCCGCACAAGATCTTCTGTGTTCTTCTGAGCTGGGTGCTCAAGCGCTACAACGACTGGCCGGGCGCCGTCACCCGCGCCTTCAACACCACTAAGATGCTCGACCGCATCTGCAGGAAGCACGGCCGTGAGCTGATCGAGCACGGCATCGGCTTCAAGTTTGTCTGCGACTACATGCTGGAGCGGGAGATCGTGATGGGCGGCGAGGAGTCGGGCGGCATCGGCTTCCAGCGCCACCTGCCGGAGCGCGACGGCCTGCTCAACGCGCTGTTGCTGGCCAACGTGATGGCCCAGGAGGGCAAGACGCTGGGCCGGCTGGTCGCCGATCTCCAGGCCGAATACGGCGAGCACCAGTACGGCCGCATCGACCTGCACATCCCAAGAGACCTCATCGATGGCGCCGTCGCCCGCGCCAAAGCGCTGATGCCCGGCGACCCGGTCTTTGCCGGGATGCCCATCCTGCGCCAGGAGAATCTGGACGGCGTCAAGTTTTACCTGAACAATCCCGAAGCCGCCACCAAGCCCAACGACGCCGAGACCTGGCTGCTGCTGCGCGCCAGCGGCACCGAGCCGCTGATGCGCATCTACACCGAATCGTGCTCGAAGGAGTCCGTGGCCCGGCTGTTGGAATCGGCGCGGAGCTTTGCAGTGGGTGGCTGAGATCTTGAGCTTCGAGCTGACCGGCAGGATGCGCTCTAGCTCAAAAACAACAGAGCAGCACTGGCTGGAGGAACCCGTAAATGCGGGATTCCGTTCCTGATTCCAACTGGCTCAACTACTTTGGGACTCCAGAGCCCGGGGGCCTGAATCTCCGCGCCAGCCAAGGTCACGCCCTCGGTCGAGTCTAGCGCCGGAGCCAGCAACCTCCAGGCGGTTGCGCGCCGCACCCTGCCCGGTGCACGGATTGAAACATCCACAGCCTTCAGCTCGTCCTTGTTGAAAGCGGCCACCTTGAAGCCGGATTTGTGCCGTGCCGCGTAGGCCGTGGCGTTCACGCCGTCGATTTTCCCGTCCACCCAAAACATGGTGCCGCCCGCAAACTGGTTTGCCAGCAACATTCCATAAAAGATCGGCATGGCCTTCACCGGGCTGTCCGGCTCGCTGAAAATCGGCGTATAGAAGCCGCTCCGCATGGCCTGCGGAGTCTTGGCCACTTCCATTCCCGGCGTATGGTCGCCCAGCCCGGCGGTGAGAAAGGCGCTTCTGCCCCCGTGCAGATTGACCCCGGCGCAGCCCAGGCTGGCCAGCAGCAGCATGTAGTCTCCGGCCCACAACGCGGCCGCGAATGCATTGCTCATCCCGGGCTTGCCGCCGCGGTAACAGGAATTGCCTTCGGTCATCCGGTATGCCTGCCCATGTACCCGCGCGACGGCTTCTATACGCTCCATCTCGCCGGCAATATTCGGATTCCCCGCCAGAAGCTGTCGGGTCGTTACGCGCGGGTCATTGGGTGGCCCTTCGGCATAGTAGTGTCCGGTCAAAGCCACTAACCGGGATGCCAGTCTTGCCGGTATCTCCTCGCCGAACCGTATCACCCAATCGGAGGCGGCGGCGACGTCGGGTCCGCCAAACCTCGCGCCCGGCACACTGGCGAGGATTGCCTCGGCGAATCCCAGCCATTCCTTCACATAGTCTGAAAAACCCCACCCCGGCGGGCGCACTCCGTTGTTGGCCTTGTGATAAAGGTCGGGCTCGTTCCCGATCTGAAAGTACTCCAGCCGCTCGCCAATCCTCGCGGCCACATAGGCCGCTTCCGCTGCCGCCCTTTCCGGTGTGCTGTTGCCAAAGTTCAAACCATAGATCAATCGCCACCCGGTTGCGTCGAGAAATCCCCCCAGCGCGTCGATCGCCCGGGGAGCGATGGCGAAGAGCCTGTGAGGCATCCAGTTAGATTCGGGATTGCCCTCTGGCAAGCGCAGCTTCGGCTCCGGGGTGGCAGCGCTTGTCTTGAGCCAGCAGAACTCGCTGGTGTTGCCGCCAAGCCGCAAGACCCCCTGCGGATTCAACAGGCGGAAATACGAGACCAGATCGCGATTGGAGGCGGAGAAGAACTCTGGATCGGTCAACTGCGCCAGCTCATAGCTCAGGCCCGTATACGTCAGTGGGAACTGCGGGGCGAGCGGCCTTTCGCGCAGCGTCAACCCCGCTAGGACTGCCGATGCGGTCTGCGCCTCACTCGCCGCAGAGCACGCCGTTGCGGCAACCACCGCGCTCGCCTGGAAAAGAAATGCACGGCGATCCATCGAAGTTGCCCTCCGTAACCTGGGATTCCCCACGGGCTGCTCAAAAGATCAGACTCGCCCGCAAAGCCGCAGCGGCCATGGCGTTGCCGCTCAAGCTATTACAGCAATCCTGGCCCGCTTGCCCAGCCGGATCACGATGCGTGAGGGCAGTGCGGAAATGGTAGGCCGGGGCCTCAGCCGCGGCATCTCGGCAGCAAGAAGGTGCGTACCTTAGGGCCCCGAGGCTTGCTTTCTCTATCAAAGCACAAACCTCAGGGGCTAAAGCACAGCGGTCTCCGGCTCCGCGAATGTCAGGGCTGAAGCCCTCACCTACCCCAGTTCGCAGGGGGAGAGCGCACCCAGTGAAACCGATTCGACGATCGTCTGTTTACCCTCAATGTCTAGAAGACTAACAGTGGCCATTTGGCCGAAGATTGCGGACAGGACGACAAAGGTTCCTTGCCTATCGTCCACGATGACGTGGTCTCCGACGGCGGGAAAGTACATGTGAGCGACCTTTGCTCGTTTCCCAACACGGACGGTTGTCTTGATCCCCGCCGGAATCTCGATATGGGTCTGGGTAACGACCTCACCGCCAATTCTCACAGCACCAGCCTTTACCTTGCGTTCCGCGTCGGCAACGGACTCAGCAAGCCCCGCCAACGCAATCAGCTTGGCGACTCTCCCTCGCTTCATATCGGAGCCAATCCAAAAAAGGGCGGCCTTCACGCGAACCTCCTCCAGGCCTTCCAGATCGTCAGCCCTTTGCTGGAACATCCGCGCCCAGTTCTCATCGGCGCTTTGGGCCGCGGCTTCGCCGTGAAAGCCCGAGGTAATCATCCGCGCCAGGCGCTTCTTGGCTTTCATGGGGTGCAGTCCGCCTGCGGCGACCTCGGCCTGCATTGCGTCCACCTCACTCTGGCGCAGGTCCGTCAGCAGCACCCAGTACTTCCACATCAGCTCGTCCGAGATGCTCATCAGCTTGCCGTACATCTCGGCGGGCGGCTCGTTGATGCCGATGGCGTTTCCGAACGATTTCGACATCTTCTGCGCGCCGTCCAGGCCTTCGAGGATCGGCGTCATGAGCACGATCTGCGGCTTCTGCCCGAAGTGGCGCTGCAAGTCCCGCCCGCATTGCAGGTTGAACTTCTGGTCGGTGCCGCCCAGCTCCACGTCGCACTCCAGGGCCACCGAGTCGTAGCCCTGCATTACCGGGTAGAGCAGTTCGTGCAGGCTGATGGGCTGTTCGTCCTGGAAGCGCTTGTGAAACTCGTCCCGCTCCAGCATCTGCGAGACGGTAAATAGCGAGGTCAACCGGATGGTTCCCTCGAAGCCCAGCTTGTCCAGCCACTCGGAGTTGAAGCGCACTTCGGTCGCGTCGCGGTCCAGAATCTTGAAGGCCTGATCGGTATAGGTCCTGGCGTTCGCGGCGATCTGCTCGCGGGTGAGCGGCTTGCGGGTCACATTGCGGCCCGTCGGGTCGCCGATGAGCGAAGTGAAATCGCCGATCATGAAAATGACCTGGTGGCCCAACTGCTGAAAGTGGCGCAGCTTGCGCATCAGCACGGTGTGGCCCAGGTGCAGGTCGGGCGCGGTGGGGTCGAAGCCGGCCTTCACGCGCAAAGGGCGTCCGGTCTTGCGGCTCTCTTCCAGGCGCTCGCGCAGGTCGCTCAAGCGGATGATCTCCGCCGCGCCCTTTTCAAGCAGGTCCAGTTGTTCGTCTACGGGCAGGAATTCTTGCATGTCACAACAAGTATAAAGTCGCGGGCCTGGGACGGCAGCGAACCCCCACCCTAGCCGCAAGAACAAAGACGCGGCGAGGGTGGGGCACCCAGCTCTGTGTTCGCCGTTATGGGCCGGATCGTTACTCGCCGCCGGCTTGCTCGGCCGATCCCTCTTCCATTCCGCCCGGCAGCATCGGCGCCTTCACAGCCTTGAGCAGCTTGTCGGTCATCACCTGGAAGTGATAACCCATCACCGCCAGCGTCATGGCCGCACCCACGCAATGGCGATAGCTCTTGGCCACGGACAGCATAAACTTCCAATAACTCCAGCGCTGCCGCCCGAAGACTCCCTGGCGAAGGATCGAAGTAATAAAGGCTCGTGCATTCTCGCGGGTGAGCCAGCGCTGCTTCGACACCCGTTCTCCGCTCTTCGGCTGAGTCCGGCTAAGATACAGCTTGACGCGCTCATAGTAGGCCGCGCCGGAGTAAATCCTCTTCAGCACCGAGCGGTAACCCTCCATCAGCCGCGCGGCATCCATATGAGGCAGAAAGTTCAGCTTGTCGCCGGTGTTATCGCCATGGCCCGCGTCCAAAATCCGGCCCTCCTTCCACAAACGCCGGAATAACTGCGTTCCGGGCATGGCTTGCAGCAGGCCGACCATGGCAATGGGAATGCCGCTCTTCTGAATAAACTCGACCATGCGGTCGAAGATGTCTTCGCGGTCGGTGTCGAAGCCCAAAATGAAGCCGCCCATCACCTGCATGCCATAACTCTGGATGGCGGCCACGCTGTCCAGCAGACTGCGCCGCGTGTTCTGCAGCTTGTTGGCGGCAATAAGCCCCGACTCATCGGGAGTCTCGATGCCCAGAAAGACCGAAGTGAATCCGGCGTCTCTCATCAATTGCATCAGCTCCGGATCGTCGGCCAGGTTGAGCGAGGCTTCCGTGATGAAGTCGAAGCTGCTCTTGTGCTGGCCGCGCCACTCGGCCAGCGCCGCGCATAACTCCCTGGCGCGCGCCTTGTTGCCGATAAAGTTATCGTCGACGATAAACACCGCTTCGCGCCAGCCGGCCGCGCGCAACTGGTCCAGCTCGGCCAGCACCTGGGCCACAGCCTTGGTGCGCGGGCGCCGGCCGTAGATCTCGATGATGTCGCAAAACTCGCAGTTGAACGGACAGCCGCGCGAGTACTGCACGGTCATGGTCGTGTAGCGGTTCATCCTGATCAGGCTCAGGTCGGGCAGCGGGCTGGTCTCCATCGGCGGCCGCTCGGCGGCCTGATAGACGGGCTTGGCCGTGCCTTCTTCAAGGTCGCGCGCCAGGCCCGCAATCAGCGCCTCGGCCTCGCCGATCACCACGTGGTCCGCCTTGAGCTCGGCCGCCGGCAGGCTGCTGGCGATGGGCCCGCCTACAACTGTGCGCAGGCCGCGCGCGCGGCACCGCTCGACGATGCCGATCAGCGACCCGCGCTGGATGTGCATTCCGCTCAGCAGCACCACGTCGGCCCAGGCCAGGTCGCGGTCGCGGAGCCGCTCGACGTTGGTGTCCACGAGGCGCTTGTTCCAGGCGCGCGGCAGCAGAGCGCCCACCGTCATCAGGCCCAGTGGAGGCTGCGCGGCCCGCTTGCCCAGGAAGGACAGCGCATACTTGAAGCTCCAGAACGTCTCGGGGAACTCCGGGTAGATCAACAGGGCGTTCATTGGCCGCCTCCCTATAAGGAAAAGCATATAACGAGCAAGGGACCGCGAGTCCACGCCCGGCTTCGGCGCCGCGCTTCGGCGCGCCTGCAACCGCCGCGGCCGCGCTCGAAACGCCGCACTTCCCCAAAAAGGATTGTTCCGCCGCGCGGCAGGAAAAACTGTACAAAAGGAGTCACTTTGCCGGGAAGTGGGATGCGTTCCGGCGGAATTCCAGGACTCGGAAGCGTCACCTGAAGGCCTCTGATGCGGTAACCGCGCCGATGCCTGCCGCGGCGCTTCGGCCCCCGCTTGCCTTAAACTTGATAGATGGAAGAGTTCAGCAGGATTCAGCGTCTCCCGCATTACGTCTTTGCCATTACCGAAACCATGAAGATGTCGGCCCGCCGCCGCGGTGAAGACATCATCGACTTCGGCATGGGCAATCCCGACGGGGCAACGCCCAAACACATTGTGGACAAGCTGATCGAGACGGTGTTGAGGCCCGAGACCCACCGCTACTCGGTCTCCCGCGGCCTGCCGCACCTGCGCCGGGCCATCTGCAACTGGTACAAGACCCGCTACAACGTCGATCTGGACCCGGAGAGCGAAGCCATCGTCACCATCGGCTCCAAGGAGGGCATCGCCCACCTCTGCCTGGCTATCCTCGACTCGCGCGACACGGTGCTGGTGCCCAACCCCAGCTACCCCATTCATATCTACGGCCCGGTCATCGCCGGGGCGCACGTGGTCAGCGTGCCGGTCCACGACCGCGAGCAGTTCCTCGCCCAGCTTGAGGATCTGATCCCGCGCATGGTCCCGCGCCCCAAGGCGCTCATCGTCAATTTCCCGTCGAACCCCACCACAGAGTGTGTTGAGCTGCCCTTTCTGGCGCGGCTGGTCGAACTGGCCAGGCAGTACAGCTTCCACCTCATCCAGGACCTGGCCTACGCCGACCTCGCCTTTGATGGCTACAAACCGCCCAGCGTCCTGGAAGTTCCCGGCGCCAAAGAGGTTGCGGTCGAATTCTTTACCTTGTCGAAGAGCTACAACATGCCCGGCTGGCGGGTGGGCTTCATGGTGGGCAATCCGGTGCTGGTGGCTGCCCTGGCGCGGCTGAAGAGCTACTTCGACTACGGAACCTTCACGCCCATCCAGGTGGCTTCGATTCAGGCGCTCGAGGGGCCGCAGGAGTGCGTTCGCGAGATCTGCGAAAACTATCGCAAGCGCCGCGACGTGTTGGTGGAGGGGCTGAACAAGCTGGGCTGGACGGTGGCTTTGCCCAAGGCCACCATGTTCGTCTGGGCGCAGATTCCGGAACAGTACCGCACGCTGAAGTCGCTGGAGTTTTCGAAGCTCCTGCTCAACGAGGCCAAAGTGGCTGTCTCGCCGGGAATCGGCTTTGGCGACTACGGCGACGGCCACGTGCGCTTCGCGCTGATCGAGAACGAGGAGCGGACGCGGCAGGCGCTAAGGGGCATCAAACAGATGTTCGCCAAGGGCTAAGCCCGGATCGAGCGCTTTCCGAGGTCTCGGGAGCGAGACCTGGGGCACCCACTTCTATTTTGGAAACGCACCCTGGAACTCTGGAGGAGTTTGCACCTTATGCCTGCTGAAGACCCTGCCGCCGCCGTTGCCGCAATTGAAGTTGTTCATGCCTGGGATGCGGGCGGAGCCCAGTCCGCCGAAGCGCTCGCCGCCTGGGTTGGCGCGCGGCTGGCGGCGCACGAGGCGGCTTTGGCCGCGCTGCTGGCCGTCGATGGCGCGCGCACGCTGGAAAACTCCCTGCGCCTATACGACACCGCCATCGAGCAGCTCAGCCTGGCCGGCGCGCAGGCCGGCGTGCTCAACTCCGTGGCCGCCGACAAGGCCGTCCGCGATCAGGCCCAGCTTGAAGCCCAGCGGGTGGCAATGGCGGGCAGCGCCTTGAGCCTGAACCGGGCCGTCTACGATGCCGTGGCGGCCATCGAGCTTGAAGGCGCCAGTCCAGCGACCAAACACTTCGTCCAGCGCACCCTGCTCGCCTACCGCCTGGCCGGCGTGGACAAGGACCAGGCCACGCGCGACCGCCTGCAAGCCCTGCACGAGAAAGCGTCCCGGCTCTCGCTGGACTTCAACCGCAACATTCAGGAGGGCGGCAAGACCATCGAGACCGCGGCGGCAGAGCTGGACGGCCTGCCCGCCGATTACATCGCCCGCTTTCCGGCTGACGGCGAGGGCCGCGTCACGCTCTCCACCGACCCTCCCGACATGCAGCCGGTGATGACCTTTGCCAAGAGCGCCGCGCTGCGCGAGCGCATGTTCCTGGCCTACAACACCCGCGCCTATCCGGCCAACAAGGAGATTCTCGAAGCTCTGCTGGCCACCCGCCAGGAGATTGCCACCGTGCTCGGCTTCCGCAGCTGGGCCGACCTGGCCACCGCCGACCAGATGATGGGCTCGGCGGCCAACGTACGTGCGTTCCTGGCCAAGCTCGACGAGGCCAGCCGCGAGGGCGCACGCCGCGAACACGAACTGATTCTGGAGTTCGCCCGCCGGCAAGAGCCCGATCTGACCACCATCGGCATCACCGGCCGCGCCTTCCGGTATGAGCAATTCCGCCGCTCGGCCTTCGACTTCGACTCGCAGTCCGTGCGGCCCTACTTTCCCTATGCGCAGGTCGAGGCCGGAGTGCTGGAGACGGCGGCCCGGCTCTTCAAAATCGAATTCCGCCGCTCGACGGCCCCCGCATGGCACGCCGCCGTCTCGGTCTTCGACGTGCTCGACGGCGGCCAGATTGTGGGCCGCTTCTACCTCGACATGCACCCCCGCGAGGGCAAGGACAAGTGGTTCTCCGCCGCGCCCATCGTCCCCGGCATCCTCGGCCGGGCGCTGCCGGAGGCCGCGCTCATCTGCAACTTTCCCGATAGCAGCGGCGACGATCCAGGCCTGCTTCAGTACTCCGACGTCGTCACCTATTTTCATGAGTTCGGCCACCTGATGCACGCCATCCTGGGCGGCCGGACGGAGTGGGCCGGAATCTCGGGCTTTGCCACCGAGGGCGACTTCATCGAGGTGCCCTCGCAGATGCTGGAAGAATTCGTCCGCGACGAAAAGCTGCTCCAGGCCTTTGCGAAGCACTATCAGACGGGCGAAATACTGCCCTCTGAAAGCATCAGGAAGATGAAGCTGGCGGGCGCATTCGGCCGCGCCGATTGGGTCCGCTCGCAGCTCTACTACACCACCCTTTCGCTCGACCTGCACGACCACGACCCCGCCACGCTCGACCTGGACAGCACCATGAGGCGGCTCTACGAGAGCTTGCAACCCTGGACCTGGCTGGAAGGCAACCGCATGTACGCGAGCTTCAGCCATCTCACGGGCTACTCGTCGAACTATTACACTTACGCCTTTGACAAAGTCATCGCGCTGGACTTCTTCGCCCAGTTCGATCCTCGGGATTTGTTAGGCTGCGATGCCGGCAGACGTTACCGCGAGACGGTGCTCGAGCAGGGCGGATCGAAACCGGGGCGGCAGATGGTGCGCGACTTCCTCGGCCGCGACGAGGAATTTCAGCCGTTTTCGAACTGGCTGAACGAGGAGTTCGAAGGCGCGTTTGCTGCTTCCGTTTCTTAGACCGGGCCCGCTCCCCAGGGCTTATGTTTCCTCCGCGATTGCCGATAGTCCTCCTCAGTACATCAGGCGGGAATGCCCGCTTGTGTGCTGGCCCGCGCAGCGCTGGCAGGCGCCTGCAACTCCGGCGTTTCCGCGTACCGGTCTGAGCGCAAGAAGGCCAGCGAGGGAGAAGCGGCAGATGACGCTGATGATCTGGACAGATCAAATGAGTGTGGGCGTCAACGAGTTGGACGATGACCACAGGCAGCTGATTGGCCTGCTGAACGAGGCGCAGGAGACGTTGGCGAGCGCCCGGAACAGGGAGGCACTGGAAGAGGTCCTCGATCGCCTGGTGGCAATGACCAAGGCCCATTTTGCCCATGAAGAAAGGCTCTTCGACCAGACCGGCTTTGCAGGGGCGGAGGCACACCGCCGGGAGCACGACCTGATGCTGGCGGCGGCTTTGAAATGGCAGGCGCACTTCAAGAGCGGCTGCCCTCCCTTTCTTTCGGAGGAGGATCTGAACAGCTTCGAGAGCTGGCTGGACAACCACATCGAGGGCGCCGACATGTTGTACGGACCGCATCTCAACGCCGCGGGAATCCACTAGAGGCCGCCATCGCGCGAGGAATCTCCCGCATCAATTCGAGGTCCAGCGCCTCGGCGCGATGCCCGATTCGGTATCATGGTCCTGCGATGGCGAGCACACGGGAGTTCAACGGCAGATGGGCGCTGGTTACCGGAGCCAGCGCGGGAATCGGCGCGGCGCTGGCGCGGGAACTGGCTGCTCAGGGCGCGAAACTCATTCTCACGGCGCGCCGCCAGGAGCGGCTTGAGGCGCTGGCCTCCGAGCTTGCGGCCCAGGGAACCGAGGCCCGCATCGTCGTCGCAGACTTGAACGATCCCGCCGCGCCCGAGCTGATCTACTCCGCTACCGAAGGCGCCGGTCTCACCGTGGACATTCTGGTCAACAACGCCGGCCTCGGCCAGTACGGCTTCTTCGCCCAAAACAACATCGACCAGGAGCTCAGCCAGGTTCGCGTCAATTGCGAGGCCGTCGTGCGCCTGACGCGGCTGTTTGTTCCGCGCATGGTCGAGCGGCGGCGGGGCTGGGTGCTGGTGGTGGCCTCGACGGCCAGCTTTCAGCCGGTGCCGTACATTACCACCTACGCGGCCACCAAAGCCTTCGATCGCTTTCTTGCCCTCGGACTGGCGGCCGAGGTGGCCCGTTTCGGCGTCAAGGTAACAGCCCTCTGCCCAGGTCCCACCGAGAGCGAGTTCCTGGATGTGGCCCACGGCACCGTGTTTGCAGGCCGCAGCAGGCAGCCGGCTCGGGATGTGGCCCGGTTGGGGGTCGCAGCCTTGGCCCGCGGCCGGCGGACGGTCATTCCCTACTTCGGCGGCAGGTTCACGGCTCTCCTGGTCCGCTTCCTGCCCGCTGGCCTGATCACTCACTATATCGAGAAGGCCGCCGGCCGGCCTGAGGCGCCGGTTCAACTGCCGCCGTCTTCTCAAGCCATTGTCCTCCCGACCAGAAAGACCTCATAGCAGTTTCTTCCCTTGGCCTTGGCGAGGTACAGGGCAGCATCCACGTTCCTCAGCATCACTTCGGGATCCAGCTCTCCCGGCGAAGCAGTGCAAACCCCGATACTGACGCTAACCACCAGGTCACGGCCGGCAAACGGAACGGGAGCCGACAGAATCGCCACAAGCTTTTCGGCAACGCTCTCGGCGGCGCTCGGATCGACCAGGTCGGGGAGCAGCACAACGAACTCGTCGGCTCCCATTCTGGCCACTGTATCGCTCTTGCGGACGGCTTGAACGATGCGCTCGGCCGTTACCCGCAAGACCTCGTCGCCGGCGTCAAAGCCCCGCGCATCGTTGATGGTCTTGAAGCGGTCGATGTTCAGCATCAGAAGCGCCAGTCCATTGTGGTGGCGCTTGGCGGCCTCCAGCGCGACCGTGAGCCGGTCCCGCAGCACCACGCGCGTCGCCAGTCCCGTCAGGGCATCGCGCTGCGCCATTTGGCGGAATCGCTCTTCACCTTCGCGGATGCGTCTTCTGAGCGCGATGACCCAGGCAAGTAGCGCCAGCGTAACCACCAGCCAAATGAATTGCAATAGAAGGACGTATGCGAGGCCCATTTTCACTGGTTTGTCTCCGTCCCTCCTGCGCCCAAGGCTGCGCGGCGCTCGACAACGGCCGCTCCAGGCCTTCGCCCGCGGCAGCCAATGGCTGTATCCTCAAGCCGCGCAGCCGCCGGTCGAGCGGCAAACGTTGCCGCAACAGGCCACGTCAACCATCTCCACCGGAATTATATCGGCTGGCGTGTCATGAGGATCATTCTTATCGCGCGAGCCTCCGGAGGGAGCGGGACCGCGGCGCCACAGTTTAGACTGAATCAAGCCCCGCCATGAAAGACTCGATCTACGTCTCGAAGGAGAACTACCTCAAGGCCATCCTGGAGGCCGAAGCCGAGGGCCGCCAGGTGATTCCGGCCATGCTGGCCCATTGGCTCGAGGTCTCGGCGCCGGCCGTAACCATGGCGCTCAAGCGGCTCAAGCGCGACGGCTTCGTCGAAATGCGCGGAGACGGGATTGTGCGCCTCACCGCGGCGGGGCGCGAGACTGCCTACCACACCGCCGTGCGCCACCACCTGATCGAGCGCATGTTGAGCGAGGTCTTCGGCATGGAGTGGTACGAGATTCACGAAGAAGCCGAGCGGCTGGAGCACGCCGTCTCGCCGGCCTTCGAGACCAAGCTCAAGGAGAAGCTGGGCGAGGGCGGCGCCTGTCCGCACGGCAACAAGGTGCTGCCGGAGAGCCCCGCCCAGCGCAAGCTTCGCGGCGAAACGCCCCTTTCCGAGGCCGTCGAGGGCCGGCGCTATACCGTCTCCGGCCTTCATGAGCGCGATCACAAGCTGCTGCTCTTCCTCCATCAGGCCGGGATCGGCCCTGGCCAGAGCCTCCGCGTGGTCAGACAAAACTACGATCAAACCGTTTCGATTGAGCTACCTACCGGGAATTCGATCCTGGGAAGACCGGCTGCGGAGGCGGTCTGGCTGCGCCCGGAGCCTTCATCGTAATTAAATATAAGAAGAATTCTTAATCGCACTTAACAACCTGTGGCATACTTGGGTTGAGAGAGCCGTTCAGGCCCTTTTTCCGTACCCATGTCCGCAGACGCCAGACCATTTCCCGAGCTGCTTGAGCCCTCCCTGCCGGAGGTGCATTCCAGCGTGCGTATCTCCCGCTCGCCCCTTTACTGGCGGCGGCTGCTGGGCTTTCTCGGCCCCGGGTTCCTGATCTCGGTGGGTTACATGGACCCCGGCAATTGGGCCACCGACATCGCCGGCGGCTCGCGTTTCGGTTATACGCTGCTCTTCGTCATCATGGCCTCCAACCTGATGGCCATTCTGCTACAGAGCCTGTCGCTCAAGCTGGGCGTGGCCACGGAGCGCGATCTGGCCCAGCTCTGCCGCGAGAGCTACAGGCCCTGGGTAAGCTTTTCGCTGTGGGTGGGCGCGGAGATCGCCATCGCCGCCTGCGATCTGGCCGAGGTCATCGGCTCGGCCATCGCCCTGAACCTGCTCTTCCACATTCCGCTCTTCTACGGCGTGCTCGTCACCGGCCTGGACGTGCTGCTGATTCTGCTCATGCAGCGCTGGGGCTTCCGCTATGTGGAGGCGCTGGTGATCACGCTGATCGGCACCATCATCGCCCTCTTCGGCGTGCAACTGATTCTCTCCCGGCCGGAGTACTGGCCGGCCTTCAGGAATCTGATCGTTCCTTCGCCCTCCATCGTGACCAACCCGGAGATGCTTTATATCGCCATCGGTATGCTGGGCGCCACGGTCATGCCCCACAATCTCTACCTGCACTCCTCCATCGTGCAGAGCCGCCGCTACCAGCGCACGCCCGAGGGCAAGCGCGAGGCCATCTTCATGGCCAACGTGGACTCCGCGCTGGCGCTCACCATCGCGCTGTTTGTGAACGCGGCCATCGTCGTGGTGGCGGCGGCGGTCTTCAATCGCACCGGCCACTTCGAGGTGGCGGCCATTCAGGACGCCTACCAGCTGCTCAGCCCGCTGGTGGGCGCGGCCGGCGCCAGCACGCTGTTCGCCATCGCTCTGCTGGCCTCCGGCCAGAACTCCTCCATCACCGGAACCCTCGCCGGCCAGGTGGTCATGGAGGGCTTCATCCACATCAGGGTCGCCCCCTGGCTGCGCCGCCTCATCACCCGCTCCCTGGCCATCATTCCCACCATCATCGTCGTGGCCGTCACCGGCGAGCGGGGCACGGAGAAGCTGCTCCTCCTCAGCCAGGTGATCCTCTCCCTGCAACTCAGCTTTGCCGTCGTTCCGCTGGTCATCTTCACCGGCAGCCGCAAGAAGATGGGCGAGTTCGTGAACGGCCGCTGGCTGCAAGGCCTTTCCTGGTTCACGGCGGCTCTCATTGCGGGATTGAATGGATGGTTCCTGGTGCTGATGCTCCAGTGAACGAAGGGACTGAGGGACTGAGGGACTGAGGGACTAAGGGACTGAGGGACTAGGGTCAGGGACCAGGGACCAGGGAATAGGGGAAAGGGTTCGCGTTCCCACTGAACCCGCCAGCCTGCCAACCCGCCATCCCCGCGAAGCGGGGCCAACTTGCTGCTCTTGCCTGTGATCTGAAGAACCGCCCGAAACCGTTCATTTGCAGCCAAGTTCGCCGCCGCGGCCGAATCGAAAAACCTGTGCTCTGCGTCCTTGCGGTGGGAGCGCCAAACTGAGGCGGATGGTTGGGGGATTGGAGCGGGAGACGGGGATCGAACCCGCAACCAACGGCTTGGGAAGCCGCTACTCTACCATTGAGCTACTCCCGCTTCAGACCGGATTATAGCGCGCGGAACCAGCGCCATCAATTGCCAGCCGCCTTGTGAATTGCCAGCAGCCTTTCCAGCAGCGGCTTGAGCAGCTTCAGGTCGAGCGCATTGGCGCCGTCGGATTTGGCATTGGCCGGGTCGTCGTGAACCTCCAGAAACAGCCCGTCGATTCCCGCCGCCGCCGCAGCGCGGGCCATCATCGGAATGAACTCGGGCTGCCCGCCGCTCACCCCGTCCGCCGCCGAAGGCTGCTGGACGGAATGCGTGGCGTCGAAGACCACCGGCGCCAGCCGCCGCATCACCGGCAGCGAGCGGTAATCCACCACCAGCGTGTTGTAGCCGAAGCTCGCTCCCCGCTCGGTCAGAAAGACCCGCTCATTGCCCGTCGAGCGCACCTTCTCCACCGGATGCGCCATATCCCAGGGCGCTACAAACTGGCCCTTCTTGATGTTTATGGCCCGGCCAGTCCTGCCCGCGGCCAGCAACAGGTCGGTCTGGCGGCAGAGGAAGGCTGGGATCTGAAGCACATCCACGGCCTCGGCGGCGATCTCGCAGTGCCCCGGCTCATGCACGTCGGTCAGCACCGGAAGGCCCGTATCCCTGGCCAGTTGGCCCAGAATCCGCGTCCCCTCCACCAGCCCAGGCCCACGAAAGCTCTTCACGCTGGTCCGGTTGGCCTTGTCGTAGCTGGCCTTGAAGATGAAGGGAACGCCCAGGTCGCCCGCGATCCGCTGAATCGACTCGGCCATGCGGCGCACATGCGCCTCGCTCTCGATCACGCACGGACCGGCGATGAGAAAAAGCTGCCCCGCGCCCACCTGCACTGGCCCGATTTCAAAGGAGTTGCTCACCAAGGCGATTTTACTCCGTCGGGTTCCATCAGAAGTTTCCCAAAGCGTTGGGTGCCCCACCTGGGCGCCCTCTGGGCACCGCGTCGTTGTTCTTGCGGCTTGGGTGGGATAGCATGACGCGCACACCACGGAAACAGAGGAAAGCGCGCTAATTCCCGCGGCTCCTCGACCATTGCCAAAGCCCGCGTTCCAGTGCATGGAGCGGGGTCGGGCCGGGAAGGTTCTCCTGCGCCTTCACGATCCCGCACTCGGCCAATCGCCGGCAAAAGGCGTTGTACTCGACGTAAAACCCCACATCGTGCCGCGCGTGACCCAGGGCCTCCAAAGCGCGATAATCCAGCACCGCGTAACGCTCCGGGTAGATCGCGGCCAGCACCGCGGTGGCTATGGAAATATCCACGCCGCGCAGCGCGGTGAGCGCCTTGACCGCCTCTTCGGTCTTGGACTCCGGCGAAGCGGCTATCGCCAGGGCGCTTTTGATGTTCTCATTGCTGTTCGCGATCAGGTAATGAACCACGCGTTCCGACTTCCAGCGCACGATGGTCTCAAGATTGGACAGCGTGTACTCGCCGCCTCGAATCGCCGCTCCGGCTTCGAAGGCAGCTTTCTCAAGCTGCCGTTCTCTTTCGCCGGCTTCCTGCCAGTACTGCTCTGCCAACTGCTGAAGATCCGATTCCGCGGATTGAAGCTCAAAGTAAGCCATAAGTTCAAGTTCTCCTTTCACCAAAGCGACCTCACAATAGGCCTTGCGCAAGCCTTTGTCAACAGCGGGTGAACCGCTCCCGGCCGGCCGCGGCCTGTCCACTCGCATTCGCGGGCGGCGCTCACGGACTCCCAGCCGCCCTGGGAATCGCAGGCGGGCATCGGCAGCGTATGATGGGCCGTTCCCGCTTGGATGTCAATGGTTCCTTTGGGGGTCCGCGCCTGCATCCCGGGCAGCTCGCGGAGGCGCGGCTTCACGCCTTCCGGCTGCGGGCGGGCGGCCGCTCCAGCCCTCCTGTTGCTGTGGCGCGGCACGTTCACCTGCCGGCGTGAAAGATCTGGCTCAGATCGGACTCTCCTTGGCCGGAGGCATAGTAGGCGGCCCAGTAGTAAGGGTGACGGTAGCGGGGGTCGCGGATGAGGGTTTGGCGGGCCGCGGTGAGCGCCTGGGGAACACTGAGCCCTTTTGCCAGGCCGCTGTAAAAGGCGTCCATCATGGGAACGGCGGAGCCGGAGTCGATCTGCCAGCGGGTGGCGACCACATCGGGGACGCCGAGCGAAGCCAGCGTATCCACAATGTCGCCCATGCCGTGGTTCCAGCCTTCTTCTCTTTTCCCCGTGGAGCAGGCGGAGAAGACGGCCAGACGGGCCTCCCTGGGGGGATGCTTGCGCAGAAAGTCGCTGTCCAGATAGGGGCGATCCTGAGACGGCCTGTCTGGATACGCGTCGGCTGAGCCGGCCTCCGTGAACGCTGTTTTCTGGGGGGCGAGCAGCAAACGGGTGACGCCGTCCTGCTGGGCTGCGTGGCCGGCAAAGTGGATCGCCGAGGCCGTTGTCAATCGCGCCGCCACCCGCGCCTGCGTCGCCTGTCCGGCCAGCAGGAGGTTAGGGTCGCTGTCGAAGCGCGCCACAGCCCTGGCCTCAGTGATCACTTCAGGCAGGAGCTGGCTGGAGAAGAAATCGGAAGCGGCGATGGAGGCTCCGACAATGAGCGGCTGGCCGGAGGGTCTGGCGGAGGCTGAGCCGGCGATTTCAGGACGTTGATCAAGAACCAGCGACGGAGACTCCTCGAGACTGTATTCCAATCCGATCGGACCGGAAGCGGTTTCAACCGAGGGCCAGGGCAGATTGCCGAGCAGGGGGTCGGATTCCAGGAGAAGCTGACCGATTGCCGCCGAATGGCTGTTGGCGTCTGAGGCGGCGCCAAGAGGACCAAGCAGCAGGTCGCCCATGCGGCGCGCGGCGCGATCGATGGAGTCCTGTGAGGTTGCGGGAGAACTGGCGGCGCGTTCCAGTTGCGCCGCGGCAGCCAGCAGCTCCTCCCTGCCCACGGGTACTGAGGTCCACGCCACTCCCTGCGGGTTGGCGCGATAGAGGAGGGTGCGATCCAGGAGCACCACCTGGCCTATCGCCTGGACGGACTCCACGCCGCCGGAACCAAAGCGGCTGGAATCGAGCCGGCTGAGCGCATCCATTAGCTTCGGCCTGAGGCAGGCGAGGCCCTTGTCCGGACAGACGGGGACCGGTTTGCCAAGAACTCGGAGGCGATACCGCTCCCAAAGAGCCAGAACGTCCTCCGGAGAACGGCCCTGGGCCAGCCAAACGCCAACCAGAACGGCGTAAAGGTCGCGGTTTTGCTGGGCAAAGATAATGTTTCCGGCGCCCACCTTGCTCGCTTTGGCTTCCTCCATGAGAATGGCCTCGCGGAGCATCGATTCGACCGCTTCGGGGTGGCCCAGGGCCAGCTCCAACTGGCCGCGAGCCGCCGCGTAGGCTCTCCGATCGGCTGAGTCGTCCTTGCCCGTCATATCGCTATGCGCCGTATCGAGCATGGCTGCCGCCGAGCCGAAGTCGGCGCGGCTCAGATAGAGATTGGCCATGGCGATTTCGCTGTCGGCGAGGAAGCTCTTGAGAGGCTTGGCGGCTTCGTCGGCGGCCAGTTCGGCCTGCATCTTGCGCAGTTCCTGCTGCGCCTCCGGGACGTCGCCGGCGCGAACGGCGGCAATTGCCAGGTCGAAGCGCTGGGAGGGAATCAAGGCGCGGCTGGGGGTCAGCTCAAGGATGCCCATCACCTCCCGCTGCAGCAGAAGGGCAAGATGGACCCTGGGAGTGGACTTCTCAACCTCCGCGAGCCCGGAGAGGATAGTGAAAGCCCGGAAGGGAGGATAGTCGCCAGCGTAGAAACTGCGGATGGTGCCGAGATAGATCCGCCAGGCGTCCTCGGTATCCCCCGACTCGACCGCCGCTCCACCCAGCAGGTTTCTGGCCCGCATTTCGAGAAGGGCATAGTGATGTTCATGGGCGAGACGCAAGGCGCGGATGAAGGAGGGATTGTCGCTGGTTGCGGCTCCGGGGCCCGTGTCGCAGATGCCCTCCTCGATGAGGTTGAAGATCTGAATCGCCGCTAGGCCCGGATCGCGGTTCAGCAGCGCGTGAGCCGCCTGGTAGCAGCGGTCCTGAAGGGAAAGCCGTTGCAGGGCGTAAACCCGTTCCAGCTCCGCGCGGTCCTCTCCAGCGGCGTTGCCGAGCGAGTGAAACAGCCTGCCGGCCTCCAGGGCCTGCTGCCGAGCTGCGGCGTGGTCGCCCCTGCCGCTGGCATCGAGGGCCTGGGCCAGGGCATGCGTGGCTGCAAAAAACTTTGGATCGAGGGTAGATTCGCTGGGAGGAAGAAGCTGGGCGGGAGGAAGAAGCTGGGTGAGCCAGGGATCTTGATGATTGCGTTCCAGGGAAGCGGCCAGGGCCTGGAGCAGCGTGCGGGCGGCGAGGCAGCTTTCCTGGCACGGGGAACCGCGAGATCTGTCCACTGGCATGGGAAAGGCGGAGTCAAGCAGGCGGGGCAGCAGGAAACCGGAAAGCTCCTCGTCGACGGCAGCCAGGGTGGCGGGATCGGCCGCCAGGGCGCGCATGGCCTGGGGCGAGGCCAGGTGCTGCTCCATCCGGCTCTGATGGCTTTTCAACTGGTTCAGCTTCTGCTCCAGGGCCTGCAGGCGGCGGCGTCCCTCGGCCAGCCAGCGCGGGTCGCGCTCGAAGCGCAGGTAGCGGTTCCAGGTCTCGACGGCGTTCATCACCTGGCCCCGGTCCTCCATGACCACAGCTTCATTGAAGAGCACCACCGGGTCGCCGGGCGCCAGTTCGTCGGCGCGGCGAAGGTATTCAAGAGCGGTGGCGCGGTCGTTTTCGCTGCCGGTGGCGGCGCCGCGCTGGAAGTAAGCGGCCGCATCGTCCACCAGCAGGTCCGCGGTAACGGGTCCGGTGGCCAGCAGGCGGTCAAGAATGTCGATGGCCGGATCGAATCTCTCTTCGAGCAGGTCGGAGCGGGCTTCAAGCTGGAGCCAGTGCGGGTCTTCGGGCGCGCTCTCCAGGTGGCGTTCAATGCGAGCGCGGGCATCCAGCAGGCGGGCCGATTCGCGGCCTGTAGCGCCGCCGCGCAGATGCGCTTGCGGGGTGACCTCGGCAAAACCGGCGCCGGGCATGCGCAGATCGAAGATGCGGGAATCGGTATAGGCTTCCGCCAGCAATCGCTCCGGTGTATTGGCGAGGCGCCACCAGCCGGCGACTCCGGCCGCAACCAGCAGCGAAGCCGCCAAGCCCGCCCCCGCCCACAGATAGACAGACCGCATCCGCATGCGGCCCCGGTCATGGGTCCGGCGAGGAGTGCGCGCAAGCTGAGCGGCCAGACAGCGCTGCCAATCGCGGGAGGAGGACGAAAGCGCGCCGAGTTCAGCGGCCTCTTCCGGCGAGGCGTCCGCAATCAACATGCGCAGGCGTCCGGCGCAGACGGGGCACTCGGCCGCATGGGTCAGCAGATCGTCGATATGGGGGGCATCCGCCGGTTGGGCCTCGCTCACCAGGCCCGTCTTGCCAGTTTCCTCACCGCGCGGCAGGGACCACGCTCCCAGCTCTGCACAAGGTTCCGGCGCGCCGGCCGGCAATGCAGGAGCGTCTTCGCGCGGCGTCTCCGCGCGCGAGCATCGGCCCTCGATCAGCTCCTCCAACGCCTTTTTCAAGGCATCTTCAGGGAGGTTCGAAGGGCGGTCCGGATTCAAATCGTCGTCCATATCTGCACTCTATCTAACGGAATTCTGTGCAACTGTCCTTTCACGAAGCCATTTCCTGCTCTAGCCGGATTCCACCCGGTCCGCGGGATTCCCCCGCTCGACCTCCGCGCGGAGCCAGATGGTCACCCGCCGCAGCGCGCTCTCCACGCCTTTGGCCGTCAATCCGGAGGCTGCCAGGCCGGCGATCTCCTCGGCCGTGAAGCCTTGGCGGTAATAGAGCCAGAAGAAGGCGCGGTCGCGTTCTCCCACCGCCTCAGGCGACGAGCGCAGCTTCCGGTCCAGTTGGGCGAGAAGCGCCGACTGCCGCATTTGCGCAGCCGGCTGGACACTGGCGGCAGGCACGAACGCCCCCTCGTCGGCCAGCGGCATGGTTACCACTTTGCCACCCCTCTTGGCCGAGTACTGGCGGCGGAAATAGTCGTTGGCTACGGAGGCGGAAACCGTGCGTAGCAGACCCAGAAAGGAATCCTCGCCGCGCGGTTCGAAATCCCTCAGAATGCGGCGCTCGCGCTCGCACAGTTTCAGGAAGACCTCCTGCACGATATCGTCCACCGCTGCCGGAGATGGGCCGCTCAGCCACAGCCGTGAGATGCGCAGCGCCACCAGCGAGGCCAGGGGCGAGCAACGGCGCACAAACTCCTCCCATTCCGCGTCATCGGCGGAGCGAGCGCAGACCTTGGCCAGATCGTTCATCGAGGCGCTGGAAACGTTCATCGCACGGGAGTCCAGTTTATCGCACGGACGCGGCAACTGTTATGGGTTTGTGAATTCCAGCCGCGCTTCAAGCGACCTGCCCAAGGCAGAACGTTTTCCGCCTGTGGTAGTATCCCGGCAAGAGTCAACAGCCATTTCCTGAGGAGCCCAGCATGGAAACCAACCTCCGCCCGCTTTCGCTCGGCGAGATACTGGACCGCACCGCCCAGCTTTACCGGAACAACTTTGTCCTCTTTGCGGGGATCGCCTCCGTATACGCCGGGATCGTGCTAGTAGTCGACCTGGTGCAGATTGGAGTGACGGCGCTGCTGACCTCGCTGCACATGACCAAGGAGCTGCCCTTGTTCCTCGGGGGCTGGCTGTTTCTCGTCGTTCCGGTGCTATTCATCTGCGCGGGCGCGGCCATAGCGGCCAACAACCGGGCCGTGGCCTGGGTGTATCTGGGCCAGCAAGCCACCATTCGCGGCGCCTACAAGAGCATTCTGCCGCGGCTGGGGCGCTATCTCTGGCTGATGACCATGGCCACGTTCATCGTCTACCTTCCGTTTGCTCTGATTTTTGCCATCTACCTCGTCTTCATCCTTGGTTACATGGGGTCCAAAGGAATGTTGACCCACGCCGCCGCCGGGGCCGACCCGCAGGCGGCAATCGTCATCGCCGGCGCCACCCTTGTTTTTGTCGTGCTTTGCGTCCCGGCCCTCATCTATGCCATCGTGATGGCTTTGCGGTATTCGCTGGCCGTTCCGGCCTCGGTGGTGGAAGACCTGAAGGCGTGGCAGGCGCTCGGCCGCAGCGTCGTCCTGAGCAAGGGATCGCTGGGACGCATCTTCGTTCTGGGGCTGCTGATCGCCATCATTCAATTCGGGCTGGCGCTGGTTTCGCAGATGTTCTTTGTGGTCGCAGCCTTCAAGGCGGCCGAGCACCACGGCATCCTGCCGCTCTGGGTGCAGGCGGCTCAGCAGATCATAGGCTTCTTCACCAATAGCTTCATCGGTCCCATGTATGCCACCGGCCTGACCCTCTTCTACTACGATCAGAGGGTGCGCAAGGAAGGCTTCGACATCGAGTGGATGATGCAGGCAGCCGGGATGACCGTGCCCGCGCTGGCGGCCGAGCCCCAGCCGCCGTTGGCCCCGGAGAACCCATGGAGCACGCATGGATGAGCCTCTGCGTCCATCGAGCCTGAGCGAGATCCTCGACCGGACCGCGCAGCTTTACCGCTCGCGCTTCCTCGTGTTCCTTGGCATCTCGGTGGTTCCGACCGCGGTGGTGCTGGTTCCTGTCTGCTGCTTCGCGCTCCTCTTCGCCTGGCTGGGCTCCGTCGGCGCGCGTTCCTGGGCTTCGGCGGCCGAAGTTCTGGCGGGACTGCTCGTGATTGGCGCGGCGATGGTGGGCGTACCGGTGCTGCTGGGAGCGACGGCGCTGGCCATGGCTGCGCTTAACCACGCCGTATCCCGCGCCTATATGGGCGAAAGGACGACCATCCGCGATGCCTATAAAGCCGTCTGGCGGCGCGGATGGCACTATGTCTGGCTGCTGATCCTTGAGTGTCTCATCATCGGCGCGGCTCCGATGGCCGTGTGGATTGGGCTGGTGTCCATGACTGCCGTTGCGGCGGCCCTGCTGCAACGAGCCGGTGTGGGCAGCGCCGACACGCTCCTGGGTTTGGCGGTCGTCTTGTCTGCCGTCGTTCTGTTTTGCTACTTTGTCTGGATGCTGCTTCGCCTCTCGCTGGCCTTCCCCGCCTGCGTGATCGAGGAGATTGGCGCCTGGGCAGCCATCAAGCGCAGTAACGCGCTCAGCAAAGGGACCAAGGGCCGCATCTTCGTGCTCTATCTTCTGGCCGCGGTGCTCTCCTGGATACTTTCGATCGCCATCCTGCTCACATTGTCGATCGCCGTGGCCCTGATCCCAGCCCTAAGCGGCCCGCAATACGCGCAAACCGTCGACCTGGTGCTGGGCATTGCCGCTTACGGCATCGGCTTTGCCGTCCAGGCGCTCATCAGGCCCATCTACGGCATCGCGCTCACGCTCTTCTACTACGACCAGCGCATCCGCCTGGAGGGTTACGATATCGAGTGGATGATGCAGCGGGCCGGGCTCATTGCGCCCCCGCCGTCCCAGCCGGAAGCCGCGCCGTGGCTGCCGCCGATTCCGCTCCGGCCGCCGACCCTCTATCCCCAACCGCCGCCAGGCCAGGAGATTCCGCCATCCACAGAACCGCCACCAGCAGTATCCGGAGAGTCCATATGAACGAATCCAATGTTCCTGTTCCGCCCGTCCCGGCCGCTGTTCCTTATTCCCCAACCGCCTCCGGGGCCTCGCCGTTCGGTCCCAAGACCATCGGCCAGGTTCTTGACCGCACTTACCGGCTCACGCGCGGTTACTTCAAGCTGCTGGTGGGCATCGCGGCGATTCCGTCGGGGATCGTCCTTGTGCTCGTGCTGCCGCTGGAGGCGGCCATCTGGATTCCGATGTTCCGCCAGTGGCCCCAGCCGCCCGCGCCCGGAGACATACTTCACGCTTTGTCCCCGGCCATCGTTATCCCGGTCTTCGTTGGCTTCGCTCTGTTGAGCCTGGCGATCTTCTCCATCTATCTGGCCGCGGGGAGCTTCGCCTCCGTGCAGGCGGACTCGGGCATCAAGGTCACGCTGGGCGAGGCTTATGGGCTGGCCTGGCGGCGCGGCGGACGGCACCTGTGGCTGCTTGTGCTTTGCTACCTCTGCGCCTGTCTTCCACTCCTGGCGATCGAGGGGGCGGTTCTGCTCGGGGTAAGCGCGTTTGCCCACGGCGGCGCAACGTCTCCCGCGGCGCTCTTCTTCCTGCTGCCTCTGGTGTTCCTGTTGCACATTGGAGCGCTTGTTTACGCGATCCTGATGGGGCTGCGGCTTTCGCTGGCCTTTCCGGCCTGCGTGGCGGAGGGGCTGACCGCGACGGCCGCCATCAAGCGCAGCTTCCAGCTCTCCCGCGGCGCAATGGGGCGCATCTTCCTGGTCATCCTGGTCATCTATGCCGTCCTTTACGTCGGCATTTTTGTTGTCGAAATTGTGGCGGGGATGGTGGCTGCAGTCGGCGTCTTTGCCGCGGTGGCGGCTGACATTCATCCGGCGGCCCCATGGAGTTATATCGGGCTGGGCCTTTTGGGGATTTGCGGGCTGGCCGTGATGATTCTATTCATCTCGCTGACCTATGCCGCCGTAACGACAGCTCTCGCGGTGGTCTACCACGACCAGCGCCTGCGCAAGGACGGCCCGCCGCCGGTAGCATTGGGAGAGTCCGTATGAACGAAGCGGATGTGCCTGCCCCGTTTGTCCCCGCCCCATTTGTTCCAGAGGCCACCGGGCCTGCGTCCTCCGGCACCAAGACTATCGGCCAGATTCTTGACCGCATTTGCCGGCTCGTGCGCTGTCATTTCGAACTGCTGGTGGGCATTGCGGCGATTCCCGTGGGAGCGCTCTTTCTGCTTGCCGGGCTGATGCTGGCGGTCATGGCGGCTCCTGTCATCCGGCAGTGGCCAAAAGACCTATCGCGCGAGGTAATGGACAGCTATTTCAGGGGCGTCGTCAGCCCGGCGTTCCTCGTTTTCTGCCTGTTGTACATCGCGATCTTCTCGTTCTATCTGGCGGCGGCGAGCTACGCGTCCATACAGGCAGACCTTGGCGTCAGAGTTACTCTTCGCGAAGCCTTTGGTCTGGCCTGGCGGCGCAGGGGACGGTACTTATGGCTTCTGGTGCTCATGCATCTCTGCGCCTTTCTTCCGCTTATAGCGACGTACGCGGCTATTTTGCCCGGCGCAGGCGCGCTCATAAGCCGCGCGATGGCGGCTGCCCCAGCCTTCCTTTCTTTCGCCCCTCTACAGGTCCTCTTCGGCATCGCAATTCTTGTTTACGCCATGCTGGCGATGCTGATGCTCTCGCTCGCCTTTCCTGCCTGCGTGGCGGAGGAGCTGACCGCGACGGCCGCCATCAAGCGCAGCTTCCAGCTCTCCCGCGGCGCAATGGGCCGCATCTTCCTGGTCGTCCTGGTCGTCGATATCATCCTTTATGCGGCCTATGTGGCCCTCTTGATGGTGTCGTTCCTGCTCTTCGGAGCCTGCACTTTTGCGATAGGGGCGCTGCACCTTCATCTGGCTCGCGCGGTGGGCTCTATCTTGGTGAGCGTTTTCTTTCTTTGTGCGGTTGCCGTCATGTTTCTCTACACCGCGCTTCGAAGGGCCGCTCTGACCACCGCTCTCGCAGTGCTCTATCACGACCAGCGCCTGCGCAAGGACGGCCCACCGTCCGTGACGCCGCAGGCGGAAGAAGCTGCGTGACCGCCAACTCTATGCCCCCGGACCGCATCCTTTCTACTATGATCAGCGCATACGGCATGAAGGGTATGACATCGTGAGGATCATGGAAGAGGCCGGCAAGAACGTGCCTTCCGCTCTCCTTGGCGGAGATGGCCCCGTCGTGCCGGTTGAGGGGGATATCCAGCCGTGAAAGTTCGGTCGGTTCTGGCAGGCGTCACTCTCGCAGCCCTTGTGGCCGCTGCGCGGGGCCGCGCCGATGCTCCTCCTGCGGCCACGCCCGCTGCCAAGGCAGCCGCTCCGCCCACCGCCAACCAGGAGCGCGATGCTTCGCTGGAGGAGTACCGCGGCCACCTGCAAGCGCTCGCGGCAATCGTCGATGCCTGCGCCAGGGTCCGGGACGCAAAGACCTGCGATCCCGCGCTGGTTGGAATGGACGATCGTCTTCCTTTTCCCGCGCCATCCCAGCCGGGCGCGATCGCCGGCGGCGAATCCGGACGGCGGCTGGTGAGTTACGCCTGGCTGCGGGCGCTGCTGACCAAGGTGCGCAACCAGGATAAAGCCGCCGCTGAGCGCACTGCGAAGCAAGCTGCCAAGCCGGATGCCAAGCCTGCCGCCCAGCCCGGCGCCCAGCCCGCCGTGAAGTCCGATACCAAGCCCGCAACTGGGGCAAAGGGCTCGCCGGGCGAGGACATCTCGCGCACCCAGGCGCGCGCCAACGCGCAACTGCTGAAGGACGCCGGAACGCGGCTGGCAAAGGACCTGGCCCAGATCGATGCCGCGCCCGCCGCCGCGCCCCTATACACCCAGGAGCGCGAGACGATGCGGCAGGTGCTCACCGACCCCAGCTTCCGCAACCTGGAAGAGGCGCCGGCGCAGGATTCCCTTCTGGACAAGATTGGAAGATGGCTCTGGCGCTGGGTCGGCCGCGCCATCGACCGCATCGTTGCCAGCATCTCCAAGGTCGCCTCCCGCTCGGTGTGGGTCGGCCGCCTCCTGCTGTGGGGACTTATTCTGGGGGTCTGCGTGGGGCTGGTTTGGGGCTTGCTGCAAATGGAGCGAAGTTGGCGCACGCGGCTGGTGCCGGAGGGCGCGTTTCCGGGCGCCGGAGCCGCCTCGGCCCGCGACTGGCAACTGTGGCTGGAAGACGCGCGCCAGGCCGCCGCGGCGGGCCAATGGCGCGAGGCGATTCACTTCCTCTACTGGGCCTCGATCTCGCGCCTCGAATCGCGGTGGCTGTGGCCGGCGGACCGCGCCCGCACTCCCCGCGAATACCTGGCGCTGGTGGCCCCGGAAGACCCGCGCAAGACCGGGCTGGCCACGCTCACCGGCAGCTTCGAGCGCATCTGGTACGGCGGGCGCGCGGCGGCCGAGAGCGATTACCGCCATGCCGAGCAATTGGCGGCGGATTTGATCTCCGCAAGCGGAGCCAGGGGAGGCGCGGCGCGATGAAGCTTCTCTCCTCGCTTTGGGCCTATTGGGAACTGCTGCTCGTGTGTTTCTCGGTAGCCTATCTTGTCTGGCTTCTGGTCTGGCGCCCGCGCCGACCTAAGAGCAAGCGAACTCCTGAGCCGCGCTTCCCATCCTGGTTTCTTCCTTCGCTCGACGCCAAAGATCGCAAGCTGCTGCTCTGGTTCCTGGGCATCGGTCTGGCGCTGGCTGTGGCCGCCGGCGTTCTGCGGCCCAAGGAGAATGACAACGACAATCCGCTGCCCTCGACTTATCTATCCGGCCAGCACGGCGCCCGCGCCGCCTATGAGACGCTGCTGCGCTCCGGCTACCAAGTGGAGCGCTGGGAGCGGCCGCTCGACGAACTGGTTCCCACGGCGGGGCCCGGCACGGTGGTGATCTTTGCCCAACCCTCATCCCACGAACCGGAAGACATGAAGGCGGTGCGGAAGATTCTGGAGCGCGGGGGGCGGGTGCTTTCGACGGGGCTGTGGGGCGGGTCCATTTTGCCCGGCAAGGCCAGCCACGGGCGAAAGGATCTCAACCCTGCCGCCTGTCAACTGCGGCCCGAGGGGCTGGACCCGCTCTCCGACTCCGGCGAGGTGTGGATGAAGCCCGAAGCGACCTGGACGGAGGGCGATCCGGGGCAGCGCGTGGAGTATACCTGCGGGGGGAGGCCGGCGGTGGTGGAGTTTGACTGGGGCAAAGGCCACGCCGTGTGGTGGGCCAACTCCACGCCGCTTGAAAACGGCAGCCTGGCCCGCGCCCACGATCTCGACCTGCTGCTCAACTCGCTGGGTCCGCGCGAGGGCCATCGCTTTTACTGGGACGAGTCGCTGCACGGGGAGATTCGCTCCAACTGGAGCTTCGCCGCCGGACCGGCGCTGACCATGCTTCGGTGGGGCCTGCCGGCGCTGGGCCTGCTGGTAATCTTCAGCTTCAGCAGGCGCAGCGGGCCGGTGCGCGACCTGCCACAGCCCGCGCGAGCCGCGCCCATCGAGTTCCTAGACGCGCTGGGCACGCTCTACCGCAAGGCCGGAGCGGCATCAACGGCGGTGGCGATTGCCTGGGAGCGTTTCCGGCGGCACAGCTTGCGCTTCGCCGGTGCGAATGGCCCCGGTGCGAGCCAGATGGGAGCGGCCGAGCTGGCTGCCGCCATCCGCCGCCGCTTTCCGCGCGCCGGCGCCAGCCTGGAGACGGACCTGGCCGCCTGCGAAGACGCCGCGTGGGGCGAAACAGCCGATCCCCGCCAGGCGCTCAAGCTGGTGCAGGCCTTGCATGACCGCGAGGAAGAGATACTTGCCGCGCAAAGACCCGGCGGTCAGACACCGAAATCTGAGAACATCCATTTCAAGCAGCAGGAAAGGGCCTCATGAGCCAAGAAACGGATCACGAAACGATTCAAGACGCAAATCAGGAGCCGAATGAAGAGCCAGGCGCGGCCGCCGGCGAGGGCCTGACTGCGGAGACCACGCCGCAGCCGGTTCAGGCTATCGACCAGCTTCGCGCCACCAGCCAACTGATCGCCCACGCACGCGCTGAGCTGGGGCGGGTAATCTCCGGCCAGGGAGGGGTGATCGAGGAGGTGCTGATCGCCGTTCTCTGCCAGGGCCATGCGCTGCTGGAGGGCGTGCCGGGCATCGCCAAGACGCTGATCGTGAAAACTCTGGGCCGGCTGCTCGGCCTGGGCTTCCAGCGCGTGCAGGCCACCCCGGACCTGATGCCGGCCGACATTCTGGGCACCACCATCTTCCGCCCCGGCGCCGCCTCCGATGCCCAGAATTTCAGCTTCCACCAGGGCCCGGTCTTCACCGATCTGTTGCTGGTGGATGAGATCAACCGCATGCCTCCGCGCACCCAGGCCGCGCTGCTGGAGTGCATGGAAGAGCGCCAGGTGACCACAGACGGCGTGCGCCGCCCGCTGCCCGCCTGGTTTACCGTCTTCGCCACCCAGAACCCCGTGGACTTCGAGGGCACGTATCCGCTGCCCGAGGCCCAGTTGGACCGGTTTCTCTTGAAGATTCGCGTGGCCTACCCCACGGAACACGAGGAGTTGCAGATCCTTGAGCGCCATCACACGGCGTCGGGCGCGGGGCTGCTGGAGGATGCGTCCATCGCGCCCATTCCCGAGGGCCTGCTCGAGGCCGCCTGCGCCGAGGTCCGCGCCATCCGCATCGAGCCGGAGCTGTACGGCTACGTGCTTTCGCTTGCCCGGCGCACCCGCGAGTGGCCTACGCTGCTGCTGGGCGCAAGCCCCCGCGCCGCCGTGAGCATCATGCGCGTGGCCCAGGCGGCGGCCGCCTTCGATGGCCGCGATTACCTGGTTCCCGACGACGTAAAGCGCGCCGTGCAGCCGGTGCTGAGGCATCGCGTGATGCTGAAGCCCGAGGCCGAGCTGGAGGGCTTCGACGCCGATCGCGTGCTGGCCGACGTGATTGCTGCCGTACCGGTGCCGCGGCAATGAAGGCGGTCTAGCGATTTTGGCTAGAATTATCGAAAGGAGAGTAATACAGTGCCACAAGACTTAGAAATCAGTTGTCCAAAGTGCGGCGAGGTTATTCGGCTTGATGAGACGCTAGCCGGCCCGATGATTTCCCGGATAAAAGCAGAAGCAAGTGAGGCCATCAGGAAGGCCGCTGACGAAGCGGACGCGAAAGTGGCTAGGGCAACAGATCTTGAGGCCACTCTAGCGGCAAAGGAAAAGGAGCTTGCCAAGAAAGAGGCCTCCGTCCAAGCGCAGGTCAACCAGGCGATTGCGGCTCAGCGGCAAGAGATCGCAGCAGCGGAGCGCGAGAACATAAGGAAGGAGCTTTCACCAGAACTTGAGGCAGAGCGAGCAAAGGCTAAGGAACTTCAAGAAGAGCTGACAACATCGCAGGCAGCAGAGCTTCAACTGAGACAGGAAAAGGACGCTATTGATCAAAGGGCTAAGGGCCTTGATCTTGAAGTTGCCCGAAAAGTCGATGAACAGCGGAAGGCGATCCATGAACAAGCCAGTCGGGATGCCGACGAAGCGGCAAGACTACGGCTCGCCGAGAAGGATAAGACGATTTCCGATATGCAGCTGAAGCTAGAGGAAGCGCAGCGTAAGGCGACGCAAGGCTCACAGCAGTTGCAGGGAGATGTCTTGGAGATCGACTTTGAGAGCACACTGAGGAGGATGTTCCCGCAAGACACAATCGAGCCAGTCAAGACAGGGGTCCGAGGCGGAGATATTCTTCAGCGTGTACTTGGCGAGATGGGTCGGCCGGTGGGGACTTTGTTCTGGGAAACAAAGCGAGCGCAAAGCTGGGGCGGCGATTGGACGACGAAAGCAAGACAGGACGCGGCTGATGCCAAGGCTGAAATTGCAATTATTGTAAGCGAGGTCTTGCCGAAAGGCATCAACGCATTTGGGATTTACGAAGGAGTGTGGTGTTCTACTCCGAGACATGCAGTGGTGTTAGCGGTAGCCCTCCGGCAGGGCATCATTTCGACCGCTGAGGCAAGGCAGGGAGCCTTGGGCCGAGAAACAAAGAAAGATAGGCTCTATGACTACATGATTGGACCGGAATTTCGCGCGACCATTGAGGGAATTGCGCTGCCATTTCATGAACTCAATGATGAACTTATGGCTGAGAAGAGAGCCACTATTGCGCGGTGGAAGCGGCAAGAAAGAAGAATCGAGCGCGTTCTTACGAGCGTCGCCTCACTCCAGGGCGACCTTCAAGGCATTGCAGGGAATGAAATGTTACAACTCCCCGGATTCGAACCGGAATCAGGCGACGAAAAAACAGGCGAGTTACCTGATCAGACATAGCTGATCTGAGCGAAAAGAATTGCAGAACCAGCCAAGAATCTGCCTATAAGAGTCTTAAGGAGGTTCGATGAAAAAGAGGATTTCCATTACGCTTTCCACGGATTTGCTGTCTGAGATTGATCGACTGATCGGCCCAAATGGCTCACGCTCCGCGTTCATTGAGAAGGTTTTGAGCGATCATCTCCGGAAACTGGAACGGGAGGAGATTGGCGCAAGAGATTTGATCCTGATCAATGCCAACGCGGACCGATTGAACCGCGAAATGGAAGAGGTGCTGCGTTATCAAGCCGACGTCTTTGCAGATTGGACTCCTACGCAATGATCTCTCCCTCCCTCCATCCCGCCCCGGTCCGCGCCGTCTGCGAACGCCGCCGCCGCTGGGCCTTCGGCCTCACGCCACGGGCCATCGGCCTGCTGGCGGCCGGCTTTCTGTGGCTCATTGCGGGCTTCCGGTTCGGGCGGCTAGCCTACGTCATGCTGGCCTGGGACGCGGTGGTTTTGCTGGCGGCGCTCGTGGACGGCCTGCGCCTGCCGCGCCCCGGGCAACTCATTGCCGGCCGCTCCTGGTCCAACGCTCCGGCCCTCGACAGCCAGACGGAGATCGAGCTGACGGTCGAGAACCAGAGCCGCATGATCGTCGAGTGCCGGCTGGTGGACGATCTGCCGCCGGCCCTTGTTGCCCAGCCCGCCACGCACCGGCTCATGGCCTTCCCCCGCGTCCCCGCCAGCCTGCGTTATCGCGTGGAGCCCCAGGAGCGCGGCGACTGGGAGACGGGCTGGCTCTACGTGCGCTATCGCTCCTCGCTGGGGCTTATCGAGCGCTGGGCTAGAGCGCCGCTCACCCAGGCGGTGCGCGTCTACCCGGCGCTGCGCACTGGCGAGGAGCAGCAGATCTTCCTGGCCCGCAGCCGGCAGATCGATCTGCAACTCCGCCGTGCGGCGCAGCGTGGCCTGGGCCGCGACTTCGAGAGCCTGCGCGAGTACCGCGAGGGCGACGACCTGCGCGATATCTGCTGGACAGCCACGGCGCGGCGCGGCAGCCCCATCACCCGCCAGTACCAGACCGAGCGCAGCCAGCCCGTCTGGATCGTGCTCGACTGCGGGCGGCTGATGCGCTCCCGGGTGGCTTTGGCCTCCGTCTCATCCGCAAGGCCGGTATTGCCGGTTGCTCGGCCGGGCGGGTGCGTTCACTCCAAGCTCGACCACGCCTGCACAACGGCCGTGGCGCTGGCGCAACTGGCCCTGTTCAGCGGCGATCGCGTCGGCCTGCTGGCCTACGGGCAGGGGATTGAGCAGCGGGTTTTGCCCGGCCGCGGCGCGGCCCACCTGCGCCAGTTGATCGAGTCGCTGGCCCAGGTTCACGCCGAATCCGGAGAGGCCGACCACCTGCGGGCCACCGCCGTGCTCAACCGCCTCCAGCCGCGCCGCTCCCTGATTCTGTGGGTGACGGATCTGGCTGAGACCGCCATGCGCCCCGAGGTCATCGACGGCGCGGTGCAACTGCTGCGCCGCCACGTGCTCTTGTTTGTGGCCATGGCCCAGCCGGAGGTCGAATCCATCGCCCAGGCCCGGCCTCGGAATGTGGAGGAGATGTTCCGCGCCGCGGCCGCCCAGGAGATGGCGGGCCGCCGCGAACTGCTGCTCGCCCGCCTCCGCGACCAGGGCGCGCTCACCCTCGACCTCAACCCCGAAGCCCTCACCTCCTCGGTGCTCAATCAGTATCTGATGGTGAAGGAACGGGCGATGGTGTAAGAAACACGGAAGTTTTTCTTGTGAGGAAACTCTGCGCAGGTCCAGGTTGTTCCATGGCACGCAGAGGAACTTGAGCGGGTGTTTCATGGGCAATAAAGTTCCCTTTTCCTGTGCAAGTCCTTGCACATTGCCCATGGTTTCAGGGTTTTCGCTAAATGTGACCTGCATCACATTATGACAGTAAGATCAACAACCTGCGACCTCCGGCGCTGCCGTTTTTCCGCCCCTGGGAGTTTGGCCCGCGAGTTGCAACGAAAGGGGCGCGGCTTCCCCAACCGCCTTTCCTTGAAGCGCAATAAGAACGCTGAGCAAACGACTGCCCAAACTCCTTCTGCAGCGGGCTGAGAAGGCGCGATGAGCCGAAGACTTGGCGGCGTCCTTATCCGGAAGGCGTTACTGCCACCGTCACCGGCCGGGATGCGAGCGCGGGCCGCACCAGTTCCGCCGGCCAGACGTAAATCGCCAGGCGGCGCGAGTAGTGCAATACCGGCTCCTCGTTGGGCAGGGAAAGCCCGATCGCCGACGGCAGGTCGTTTCGCTCGATCTCCGCTTCGGCGTCTTCCAGCGGCCAGGCAACATGGTGGATACTGGCGCGGACCGGCTGACCGGCGCGATTGCGCGTAAACAGGCAATAGCGCTCGGTGAGGAAATGCTCGAGCGTGCCGCTGCGGTATTCGGCCAGCTTGTGCGTCGGCCCCAGCCCCCGATAGCGCGCCTTGAAGATCACCGGCTGGCTCGAGAACCGCCTCCGGCTATAGAACGAAAACTCGCGTTCCGACCGCTGCTCCAGCCGCATCTCGGCCCAGTAATAAGGCAGGTTATAGAAGGCGCGCGCCAGCGTGACGGCCAGCAGGTTGCTGGCGTCCAGCGAAAAGCAATATACGCCCCGCGTTCCGTTGTATTCGTCACGGGCGTAGGTGCGCAGATTCAGATCGGGAAAGCTGCGCGCTCCGGGGATGGGAGGCACGCCGCGGATCTTGATCCGGTCCAGCCAGAACGGCACCACTCCCAGCCAGGCGGAACCCTGAAAGGTGTCCACCTGCAAACCCTCCGGCAGCAACTCCGCCATCTGCGCCACCGGAACCGGCCAGTGGGCAAACAACAGATCGTTCCAGCGCTGGGTCATCTCCCAGCGGCCCGAAGGCAAAGGTCGCGGCCTGTGCGACGTGCGAATCAAATACTCCAGCATAGCCAACTCCCGCTCAGCCCAATCCCGCACCGCCCAATCGCGTTCCCCAGCTCCTCCAATCATACTAACTCTGCGGCGCACCCGCGCCACCCAGGATGCGCAGCCCTATTTGCACCCCAATGCCGTATTCTGGTCCCGAGACCTCTCAAATGTCCAGTGAATCTTTTCTCCCTCCCGGCGCCCATAACCAGACCAGCGTCTTCGCAGTCCACGGAGCCGACCCCGAAGTGCTGGCCTACGCCATGGCCAAGTACTCCCGCTCCGCCCTCTCCATGCGCGAATCGCTCACGGAGATCAGCGCCCAGCGCGCCGAGCAGTTCCTCAATACCTTCTACTTCCAGTACGGTCACCGCTCCATAGCCGACCTGGCCCACATCGCCTTCGCCGTCGAACGCCTCAGCCTGCTGGCCGCCATCGTTCTGGTCGACGAGCAGCGCTGGGACGGACAGGAGCGCTCCACCCGCTACCAGAACTTCCTCAAGTCCGGCTGGTTCTTCCCCGATTTCGGCGGCCACGCCGAACCCGCCCAACTCTACTGCAAGACCATTGAGAACCTCTTCGCCACTTATCAGCGGGCCACCGCCGCCGTCTTCGAGGCCCTGCGCCGCCGCGTGCCCTGCCCCGCCGCCCTCAAGCCCGACGCGTACGAGCGCACCCTCAAAGCCCGCGCCTTCGACGTAGCCCGCTACCTGCTCCCTCTGGCCACCAACACCTCCCTCGGCCAGATCGTCAGCGCCCGCACCCTTGAAACCCAGGTCTCCCGCCTGCTCTCCCACCCCGCCGCCGAACTTCGCGACTTGGGCCTCAAGCTCCGCGATGCCGCCACCGGTCCAGCCTGGAACGTAAACGCCCAGTCCGCCGCGGCCTTTGCCGAAAAGATCGCTGGAGCCAATCCAGAGCTCGCCGCCGAAGCCGCCAGCCTCCTCACCCGCGAGGCCCGCTCCGCTCCCACGCTGGTCAAGTACGCCCAGCCCAACGAATACGCCATCCAGACCCAGGCCGAACTCGCGCAGGCGACCGCCGAGCTCCTCCATGCTCAGGCCATCGCCGCCGCCCCTTTGGTCGATCTCGTCGAGCGCACTGAGACCCTGGAAGTCGAACTTGCCTCCACGCTTCTTTACTCCGCCGCCCACCACCCCTACCGTCAGATTCGCGACCTCGTCGCCCAACTCCCCGCCGCCCGCGTCAGTGAGATCGTCGAGTTGGGCCTGCGCCGCCGCGGACGCCACGACGAAGCGCTCCGCGCCTTCCAGGCCGGCGCAGCCATCCGCTTCGACATACTTATGGACATCGGCGGCTTCCGCGACATGCACCGCCATCGCCGCTGCACCCAGATCATTCAGCCCTTCACCGCCCTCCACGGCTATGAAATCCCCACCTGCGGCGACCTGGGACCTGAGGACCAGGACGGCTATATAGACATCCTCATTGAAGCCTACTGCCGCGGGGATTTCCTCTCCGCCATCGAAGCCGCTCATGCCGCCAGCGCCCGGATTGCAGCCAGCCCAGCCCCCGAAGCCGCCCACTCCGCCTTGTACCTGCTTCCCCTTGCCACGCGCATCCGGTCACTATTCAAGATGGACTTCGCCGAGGCCCAGTACATCATCGAACTTCGCTCCGGCCCCGCCGGCCATTTCAGCTACCGCCGTGTGGCCTGGGAGATGTTCCTGGCCCTCGAACGCCAGCACCCATCCCTCGCCCGGCCTATCCGCGTCACCGACTTCACCAAGCCCATCGACCTGCTGCAGCGCTAACGCCCAAATCGCAATTGCAGAATCAGGCGCGCCCCAAGCGATTTCGCGGCCTTTGAGGCCTGGCTGTGTGCAACGGTGACCTTCCTTTCGCCATCTTCGATGCTTCAATGGGGACAACCGCAGTGGAACTGAATTCGCGGAAGACGGAGTTTCAAGTTCCTCGCGCGGCTGGCCGATAAACGGCACTGGAAGGTGCGCATGGCGACGCAGCTTGTGCCGTCGAAAACCCCCTCGGTTGCGCTGCCGGAGCCGGCGGATGGTCTGCGCTATGTGGCGCGGCAGCCGATCATGGATCTGCGCGGCAGGGTGCACGGCTACGAACTACTGTTCCGGGCCGGGCCGGAGGCTGCTTTTCGCGGAGATGGCGACCTGGCCACCCGCACCATGCTGGACAATACGGTGATCTTCGGGCTGGAGCGGCTGACGGGCGGGCTGCCGGCTTTTGTGAACTGCACGCGGGAGGCGCTGACCGAGGACCTGGTGCATGTTCTGCCGGCCGGCATGACGGTTCTGGAGATACTGGAAAACCTCGAGCCGACGCCCACCCTGATTGCCGCGTGCCGCAAGTTGAAGGCATCCGGCTTCCGGCTGGCGCTGGACGACTTCACCTTCAAGCCGAAGTGGGGCCCGCTGGTGGAGCTGGCCGACTACATCAAGATGGATTTTGCGGTGACCGGCCCCCAGGAGCGGGAGACCATTCTCAAGCGGCTGCGAGCGGTCACGGTGGCGCTGGTTGCCGAGAAGGTGGAGACGCAGGAGGAGCTGAAGCAGGCGCGGGCGGAGGGCTTCACGCTCTTTCAGGGCTACTATTTCTGCCGGCCGGTGCTGATGGAGAACCGCAAGGTGCCGGCCAACCGGCTCTCTCAGATCGAGATTCTGCAACTGCTGCGAGACGAGTCGATCGAGCTGCGCAAGCTCACACAGCTTATCAAGCGCGACGCTGCACTGACCTACCGGCTGCTGCGGGTGGTCAACTCGCCAATGTGCGCCATCCGCCAGGAGGTGAACTCGATCCAGTCGGCCCTCCTGACGGTGGGCGAGGAGGCCTTCCGGCGGATTCTCACCCTGGCCATCACCAGCGAGCTGTGCTCCGGTCAGCCAGCGGAGGTGCTGCGCCTGGCCTTTGTGCGCGGACGATTCTGCGAGCTGGCAGCGGCGCTTTGCTCCCTGGATTCAACCGAGCAGTACCTGCTGGGGATGCTGAGCCTGTTGCCGGCCATGCTGTGCCTGCCCATGGAAGAACTGACTCCGGCGCTGCCGCTGCGCAATGAGATTTGCCGCGCGCTGGAAGGCGCGGCCAATCCGGAGCGCAGTCTCCTGCGATGGCTGGAGTGCCATGAGCGCGCCGACTGGACGGGGTGCGACGCGGCGGTTCTAGCCAATGGCCTGAACGAGGCGCAGGTCGTCCTCTGCTATGCGGAGGCGGTGGCGTGGGCCGAAGATGCGCTTCGCTTCGTCGCTTGATCCGGAACCGCTGCCCAGCTCCAAGCGTATGGGCGCCCCACCCTCGCCGCGTTCTTGTCGTTGCGGCTAGGGTGGGAGACAAGCTACTTGGGCTGAGGCGGGGGCGCGGTATCGCGGGGCACGGTCGGCGGCGGACCCTGAGCGCCCACGGCGTTCACCGCGGTCGCCAGAAAACTTCCATCCTTGACGGCGCCCTCGACGCGGACCGTGTCGCCCACCTGGATGTCGGCCAGCGTGATGGGCTCGCGGCGCTTGCGGAAGGTGGTGTTCTCGTCGGCCACAAAGACGTGGGCGGTGTTGTCGATCGCGCCCATGAGGGTGACTTTGACGCCATCGATGGCCGTGACCTTGCCCATGAGCCAGGTCTTGCCATAGTTGGCCTGCATCTCGCGCATCTCCTTGGCGCGCTCGGGGTCGATCTGCACGACGGCCGTGGCGCCCACCGACTTGGCCGCAGCATCGATCTCGCCCATGGCGACGATGGCGTCGCCCACCTTGATGTCTGTGGGCTTGAGCATCTGCGGAGAATTGCCGCCGCGCTCGCCGCCCCAGGCTCCTTGTCCTCCCTGGGCGCCCTGTCCACTTTGCCCGCCCTGTCCGCCTTGTCCTCCTTGCCCGCTTTCACCGCGCTCGCGCATTCCCGCCGCCTGCTTCAGGATGCGGGTGCTGGCGCTGAGGTGGACGGTGTAAGTTTCGCCGGCGTCGGTCTTAATGGTGTAGTGGTCAGCGGCGACTTCGGTGACGGTCCCGGTGAGGCCGCGGCCCATCATGCCGCCTCCGCCCCAGCCGCCGCGGCCTCCTCCGCGCTGGCCCTGGCCGCCCTGCCAGCCGCCGGGGCCTTGGGATGGCGCCGGGGGTGGGCCGGCCGGTGGAGCGGTGGATGCATCCTGAGCCGAGGCGGCGGCGATCAGCGCGACGCCGAAGACGATGGCGGATAAGAAGCGGGCTTTCATGGCAACTCCAGGTCTGGCGACTGCATGGGGCGATAAGGCGACGCCCCTGCAACATAGACGCGGAAAACGCTGCCGAAGATTGCCCTGGCCGATCTTTTGTGCCGGCGAGACTCCTGGAAGCTGTTTGATTGCCCGATCCGAAATCAGAGAAGGCGCCTGGCGCGCGCGTTGGCGGCGGGCGATTAGGCGGCAGGAGGAAGCCATCATGCCACGAGGCGGCCCGGCCCGCCGCGGCGTGGCCGGTCAACTGCGGCGGATTACCGGTGAGAAGTCGATTGGGAGCCTGACTGGGAGCCGGCCAGGGCATGCGCTCTTATCCCCTCGGCAGCGACCAGCGCCTGAGCGAGCTTCCTATTAGTGATCTCATCGATCTTCTTCAGTGTCGCGCGGTCGTCTTGAGGGTTTAGCACCTTGGCCGCAATCTTCGCCATCTCCTGCCAGTCGTGCCAATCGCCAATTTGCTCCTTGACCTTGGCCAAAGCGTTCACGAACTTCAGGTTTGCATCGCTGGCCAGTTGCAGAACAAAGCGCAGCTCCTTGACCTTGATGCGGAAGGCATGGAGATTCTCCTCGCTGAGCGCGGGCCAGCGGTTGAGCTCATCGATGAGCCTCATCGCCGCCTCCTCGCCCGATCCGCTGGCGGCGGTTCCGGTCATTGCGCCCGGCTTGTCGGCGTGGAACCGCTTTTCGATCTGCCGTGAGAATTGCTTCAGGCTGCGGCGGGCATCGTCGCGTTGCCCGGCAATCGTAGCGAGCAGTTGGCGGGCGCTTTCCGCGCGCATGGAACTCAGATACTCGAGCAGGCAGATCACGGAATGGCTGCGGCGATCCCTGCTGAGGGTGCGCGCCTTGCCGGCCAATACATCCATGTCGCGCACCTCGCCCGCAGCCTTGCGCACTGGCCTGATGGTCTTCAATAGGCGGCGCATCAGCTTCTTGTCGCCGGGCATCAGGGCGGCGGCAATCGCCTCCACGCGGCGCGCGTGGGTGCGCAGATTGTGGACATCTTCGACTGGAGGGTCACGGGTGAGACTCTTCAACGATTTGCGCAATATGCGAACCGGTTTCTGGACGTTGGCGAGTTCCAGTTGCATAGGCCATTAGAATAGAAGCCTCTTGCCGGGTTGGCAAAGGATCGCGGTCAGGCGTGAAAAAGCGGATCCCCTGCGGGGCGGCCGATGGCGCGGCGGCGCAGCGCGCGCCGTGAAAATGCTTTAGTGTGATTGCAGGTGAGCGTGCGCTGACGTGAACGGGCTTCTGGTTATCGACAAGCCGGGCGGCATGACCAGCCACGACGTGGTGGCGCGGGTGCGCCGGATTACCGGCGAGAGGTCAGTCGGCCACTTGGGCACGCTGGACCCCATGGCGACCGGCGTGCTGCCCCTGCTGCTGGGCAAGTTCACGCGCCTGGCGCAGTACTTCTCTTCTGCGGAGAAGAGCTATACGGGGTCGATCCGCTTCGGATTCTCGACGGACACTTATGACGCCGAGGGCGAGCCTGCCGGACCGGACCTTCGGGCAACGCTGAATCCGCCTCTGACGCTCGATCGGGTGCGCGCGGCTGCCAGCCGTTTCCACGGCGAGATGGAGCAGATGCCGCCGGTTTTCTCCGCAAAGAAGATCGCCGGTGCGCCGGCCTACAAGCTGGCGCGCCAGGGCAAGCCGGTGGAACTCAAGCCGGCGAAGGTCCACATTGCCGGCTTTGAGATCACCGCACTGGAGGGCGCCGAGGCCGCCTTCACGATGACCATCAGCGCCGGGGGCTACGTGCGCGCGGTGGCTCACGAACTGGGACAGGATCTGGGTTGCGGCGCGCATCTGAGCAGTTTGCGGCGAACCCAGGCGGGCGCGTTCACGCTCGCCGAGGCCCACACGCTGGAAGAACTGGAAGCGCTGGCCGGGAATGTGGAAGCCATCGAGGAGTTGTGCGTGCATCCGCGCAGCCTGCTGCCGGAGATGCCGTGCGTCACCGGCGATGCGATGGCGCTGGGGCGGCTGCGCGACGGCGCCCAGGCCAATCTGCCTGAGTTCTCCCGCGCGCCGCTGGTAAAGGTCTTTGCCGGGCAGCGGGAGCTGGTAGGCATTGCCAGGCGCGTGGCCGGAACGCTGTTTCAGCCGGTGGTGGTGATGGGGTGAAGACAGTTGTCAGTGATCAGTTGTCAGTGGTCAGTTGGTCCCGCAGGCCCGCCATCCAGCGGAAACCGAGCAGGCAATGGCCCAATACTGACCACTGATCACTGATAACTGACCACTAGTTCTTCCGCAGCAGCGGCGTCAGCGCCGGCAGCAGCGTCCGCGCAATGATCTCGGAGCCTTTGGCGGTGGGATGAATGCCATCCGCCTGGATGGTGCCGGGAACGTGGATGAGATCCTTGTAGATCATGGGCACAAATGGGGTGTGGTGTTTGGCGGCGAGATCGCGGAAGACCTGCTCGAAGGATTGGATATAGTCGCCGCCGTAGTTGGGAGGCAGGGTGATGCCGGCGAGCAGGATCTTGATATGCGCGTTTTCAAGCCCGGTCAGCACGGCGTCGAGGTTGCGGCGGGTCTCGCTGGGAGGCAGGCCGCGCAGGCCGTCGTTGCCGCCGAACTCGACGATCACGACCTCCGGGCGCAGGAGAAGAATGGAATGCAGTTCCGCGACGGCGTCCTTTGTAGTTGCGCCGCTTTCTCCCTGATTGTTCACCTTGTAGTGATAACCGCGGCTGTCCAGGTCCCGCTGCAGCGCGTCGGGATAGGCTTGCCCCGTCTGCAAGCCGTAACCGGCCGTGATGCTGTCGCCGAAGCAGACCAGGACAGGCCGGTCGGCAGCCTGCGCCGGGCCGGCCAGAAGAATCAGCCACAACGAAACAATCAGTGAGCGGCGAACGTACACAGAAACAGTGTAAGGGATTAGGGACTAGGGACTGGGGGACTAGAGATCAGGCGGAGGCTGGCGAGTGATTGAGGTTCGGGACGCGAAGAAGTGGATTCAGAACGGCGCGCGGCGGGTAGAGATTCTTAAGGGTATTTCGCTCGTGATTCCGGCCGGGCAGTTTGTGGCCATCGTGGGCGCCAGCGGCAGCGGGAAGAGCACGCTGCTGGGCCTGCTTGCGGGTCTGGATACGCCCAGTAGCGGCGAGATCTGGCTGGACGGCGTGCCCATCCACAACCTGGCCGAGGCGGAGCTGGCCGCGGTGCGCGGCAGCAAGATCGGGTTTGTCTTCCAGTCCTACCAGCTGATTGCGACGCTTACGGCTCTCGAAAACGTGCTTCTGCCCCATGAGTTGAACGTGGAGGGCAGCGGCCTGAAGCAGGCTCGGCTGCTGCTGGACGAGGTTGGCCTGAAGGAGCGGATGGATCACTACCCGGTGCAGCTTTCCGGCGGCGAACAGCAGCGGGTGGCGCTGGCGCGGGCGTTTGTGGTTGAGCCGCCGATTGTGATGGCCGATGAGCCCACGGGCAACCTGGACTCCGTCAACGGCCGGATGGTGCTGGACCTTTTGCTGGAGCGGAATCGCAAGGCTGGAACGACGCTGGTGCTGGTGACCCACGACCCCGAAGTGGCCAGCCGCGCGGATCGCAAGATCGTGCTGCGGGACGGGCTGATCGTGGAGGACAGCTTGCCCTTCATAGCGCCCGCCGAGGTTGCGGAGCAAGCGTAAAATGGCTAAGCGCGCATTGAGCTGGAAGCGGGCTGGAGCCATTGGCTGGCGCGATTTGAAATCCGCGCCGGGCAAGTTCGGCTTTGTGGTCCTGTCGGTTGCGGTCGGTGTTGCGGCCCTGGTGGGGGTGCGCGGCTTCAGCGATAGCTTCCGGCGGACTCTGGGCGCCGAAGCACGGTCGCTGATGGCCGGAGACCTGAGCGCGCGCATCTTTCACGCGCCCACGGCCGAAGAAAAGGATAAGATCGCGGCCATCGTAAACCGGAGCGGGCAGCCGGGAATCCGCTCCACCTGGACGACGGAGACCGTTTCCATGGCTTCGGTCCCGCCCGGCCCGGTGCCGCTGCTGGACTCGCTCAAGGCTGTGGACCCCGCCGAGTATCCCTACTACGGCACGGCCGAACTGGAGCCGGCGATGAGCCTGGAGCAGGCCCTGAATGGGGATTCGGCCGTGGTGGCGGATGAGTTTCTCATCCGCATGAATGCGCGTGTGGGCCAGACGCTGCGGCTGGGCGGCAGGGACTTCAGGATTGCGGCGGCGCTGAAGCAGGAGCCGGATCGCATGGGCTCGAGCATGGGACTCGGACCGCGAGTGATGATCTCGCAAGCGGCGCTCGGGCGCATCGGGCTGATTGCGCCGGGGAGCCGCGCAAGCTGGCGGCTGCTCATGAAGCTGCCCGAGAGCGCTCCGTCAACACTCTCCGGCAAGACCGCGCCGGCGATCGACCCCGTGGCCATGCGCAAGCAACTGGAGGAGGCGCTGCCCGACGCACAGGTCATCGACTTCCGCGAAGGCAATCCCGCGCTGAGCCGCGGGCTGGACAATGCAACCGCGATTCTGAGCCTGATCTGCCTGGTGGCGATGGTGCTGGGAGCCATCGGCGTGGCCATGGCCATGCACGCTCACCTGGAGCAGCGCATGGATATGCTCGCCATTCTGAAGGCCCTGGGCGCTGGATCGGCCGACCTGCTGCGCATCTTTCTTTTGCAGACGCTGGGACTGGGGCTGGCCGGAGGTGTGCTGGGAGTGGCCGCCGGCGTGGGCGTAATGGCCGCGCTGCCGGCGGTCTTCGGCAAGCTGCTGCCGGTTCATGCTGAGCTCGGATTTCCCTGGCGCTCGGCGCTGGCCGGGCTGGGCACGGGACTGCTGACCACGCTGCTGTTTTGCCTGCCGCCGCTGCTGGACGTGCGCGCGGTGAGGCCGGTGCTGGTGCTGCGGCGTCTGGTGGAGCAGGCGCCGGAAGGCGTTGGCGCGTGGTTTGCCCGCTGGTGGGCGCGACGGCTGCAACTGGGGCTTTCCATGGCGTTGGTTGCGGCGCTGGGGGGAATCGCCTGGGCGCTTTCCGACTCCTTCGAGGTTGGCTGGAGGTTTGCCCTGTACGTGACCATTGCGTTCGTGGTTCTGCTGGCGATGGCCTGGGTGGCGCTGCGGACGCTGCGTTTTCTGCTCAATCGCGTCCGGCTGCGGCTGCCTTCGTTCCTGCGCCACGGGCTGGCCAATCTGTACCGGCCGGGTAACCAGTCGGCGGCCGTTCTGGCGGCGCTGGGCACGGGCGTAATGCTCATCCTGGCCGTCTACTTGATGCAGACAGCGCTGCTCCGCGACCTGCGCGAGACGGCCTCGCCCAGGCTGCCCAACATCTTCCTGGTGGACGTGACCTCGGACGAAGTTGCCGGCGTAAGGGACTTCTTTCAGCACCAGGCGGGAGTGAGCCAGGCGCTGGAGCTGATTCCGATCACGAGGGGGCGGTTCGTATCGTTCAACGGCCAGACGCTGGATCAACTCAAAGAGCAGCATTATCCGCGGCGGATGCTCGAAAACGCCGAGCTGAGCTGGGCCGACGCGCCACCAGCAGGCGACAAGGTGACCCAGGGCAAGTGGTGGACAGCTGAGACTGCCGCGAACGCGGCGGAGCTGGCCGTTGCCGAAGGTTCGGCCAGGCGGCTGCGCCTGGGCGTGGGTTCGGCGGTTGAGCTGGAGGTAGGCGGGACGATACGCAAGCTCAAAGTTGCGGCAGTCTATCGCTCTGACGGCCAGCACCTGGGCGCGCGCATCGAGTTTGTGCTGCCGTCGGGCCTGCTCAAGGACCAGCCCGCCACTTGGTATGGCGGCGCGCATATCGATCCCAGGCAGGTGGCGGCCATGGAGCGGGCGCTGTTTGCGGCTTATCCCAGCGTTTCCGTGATCAATGTGGCCGATGTGCTGGCGCGCATTGAGAGCGTGGTCGATCAGGTCACCTTCGTGGTGCGCTTCCTGGCGGGTTTCTCCATCTTCGCCGGGTTGACGATTCTGGCTTCGAGCATCGCCAGCACGCGTTTCCGGCGGATGCAGGAAGCCGTGGTGCTGAAGACGCTGGGCGCCACGCGGATGCGGATTGTGCGCACCTTCAGCGTGGAGTTCAGCGTGCTCGGCCTGCTGGCCGGCGCTGTGGGCGTGGTCTTCGCCAACCTGCTGACGCGCATGCTGCTGGAATGGGCCAAGGTGGACTACCACATCGAGTGGCAGGCCACGCTGATTGCGCTCCTCGGGACGGCGGTGCTGGCCACGGCTACCGGCTGGATCGCCAGCTACCGGATCCTTGGGCTTCGTCCGCTCGAGGTGCTGCGCGAGGAATAGAGGCCCGCAAAAGCGCGGTGGAAACCCCGTTCTTCCCGGCAAAACATTCTCCGAAGCCTTGTCTTCATTCGGTCGAGATGCGCAGGGATTTCCGCGCGCATGGCGATCACTGCTTCAACCGGGCCTGCGTCTTCCCCTTCGGGATGCCGTGTTGATGGCAATCCGCGCACCGGACCCAATGAATGTTATGCGCGCTGGAGGGGCTGGCATAGGTGGTATCCATCTTCTCCACGTCCAGCCCGCAGTGGGACATCTGGGGATGGCACGTCTTGCAGGACGCCAGCGTGTTTTCGTTGTGGCCGCCGTGGCAGGAGATGCAGCTCAGGCCCTCGTGAACGCCAAGCGGCGTGCGATCGTCGCCCGAGCCCACCTGCGCTCCCCAGCCGTTGGCCGCCGCCACCGTGCCCGCTTCGGGCTGGCGCGGAGCGTGGCATTGGTAGCAGATCGCCTGGCGTGGATCCTGACTCACATTCACCACGCGGGCGCCGTCATGCAGCCGGGGAATGGAAAGCGCCGCCGCGGCAAAGTGCATGGCTTCCCGCCGGTCATAGAGGGCCAGCCAATCGTGAACGGCCGCGCCCGCCACCGAAATGCGCGCGGCAGGCCTCGTTTCCGGCGCGCCTGCCCCGTGAATCCAATGGCATGCCTGGCAGGGAATCGCCGGCTGATCGGCAAGGCCCGGGCGAATCAGATGCCAGGGCCCCACCGTGTTCTGCGGCTGGACCAGGTCGCGCACGGAGCCGTCGAAGTGCATTCCGTGGCAACGCAGGCAGTCCTCCATCAAGTGCTGCCGGGTGTTCTGCTTGGGGTTCAAAAAGATCTGGCCGTAGGTGGCGCTGTGCGGGCCGGCCTGCCAGGCGGCATATTCGTGGCGGTGGCACTTCTCGCAGTTCGGCGTCATCTCCAGCACGTCCGCATCGCGCAGCCGGATGGATTCAGGCATGGGGCCAGCAAGATGAACCCGGATGTGGCGCAGCTTGGCAGCCAGGCTGGCCTCATGGCAATCCATGCAGCCCGTGTTGCGGTGCGGAGCGCCGTGCATGGCGTCCACAAACGTGGCCATCTCATGGCACTTTGCGCAGCCGTTGCCGCTGGGCGAGGTGTAATACCACGACGCGCCAAAGATGCATGCGCCGGCAACGATCGCCAGCGAGACGATAACGATGGCCGCATTGCGCAGGAATCGCTTCATGACCGGAATCCCGTGCCCTTCCAGTTGCGAACCAGCGCATCGGAGGCAAAGTAGGCGATGGCCATGATGGTCAGCACCGGGTTGAAGCCGCCGTTGGTAACATGCACGCTGGAGTCGATCACGAAGAGATTGTCCACGTCGTGAACGCGGCAGTTCCGGTCTACGACCGAGATGCGCGGATCGTTGCCCATGCGGCAGGTGCCGGCCTGGTGCTGGCCGGCCGAAACCATCTCGGCCTTGTAACTCATCAGCGAGGTGTCGATCGCTCCCGCCTCCCTCAGCCACGCTTCAGCGCGCCTGGCCTGCACCTCGCCGATCTCGAAGGTGTGGGGATGCACGTTTCCCGACAGGCGCACCACCGGCAGCCCCCACTTGTCCCGCACGGTCGGATCGAGCGTAACCCGGCCCTCCGCGGTGGGAATCTGCTGTGTCGGTCCCATGATGACGATGCTGCGCTTGTGCCATTCGCGCATGGCCTGCTTGTGGCCCAGGCCCCAGCGCGGCGTCTTTGCGGGCAGCCGGTCGATCGTGTGGATCGGCAGGCGAATGAACTCATTGGCCAGCATCCCTCCGCCGCACAGTCCCGGAGTGCCGTGGTTGTAGTCGGTGATGGCGATGGTGGCCCCTGGACCCACGTCGTCGTAGGTCTCGAAATCGAAGTAGCCCACCGCGCCGGTGTAGTGGTGCCCCTGCAGATGGCGGCCGACCTGGTCGTGGCGATTGCCGAGGCCATCGGGAAACAGGCGGCTTTTGGAATTCAAAAGCAGGCGCGCCGACTCCGTTGCGCAGCCGGAAACCACCACCAGATCGGAAAGCTGTTCCTGAAATCGTCCTTTTGCGTCGAAGTAGGAGACGCCGCGCGCCCGTCCCCGGTCGTCGGTGAGTATCTCGCTTGCCATGCACTCGGTGCGCAACTCGCAGTTGCCGGTGTTGAGCGCGATGGGAATCACCGTGTTCTGCGAGCCGTTCTTGGCGTCCACCTCGCAGGCGAATCCGACGCACCACCGGCAGCGCATGCACGGGCCGCGTCCGTTGTAGGGCACGCTGTTGCGGGCCATGGGAATGTGAAACGGATGCAACCCCAGCCGCTTTGCCGCCGGCTCCAGAATGGAGAACTCGCGGCCGGGCGGCAGCGGCGGCATGGGCAATGGGCGCTTGCGCGGGCCATGGAACGGCGTGCCCGAGTAGTCGCCCGAGATGCCAATCTCGTACTCGGCCTTCTCGTAGAACGGCTCCAGGTCGTCGTAGGAGATGGGCCAGTCTTCCAGGGAGCTGCCTTCCGGCGCGCCGTAGGTCGAGCGCATGCGGAAGTCCTGGGGCAGAAAGCGCCACGCCTGCGCACCGTAGCTCAGCGTTCCGCCGCCCACGCAGGCGGCGTCGTTCTGGTAGCTGCCCTCGCTGGGCAGCACGATGTGCGCCGCTCCCCTCGGATCGACCCAAACGCGCGGATTGCCGTCGTCCTCCGGCCCAAACGCATTGCCCAGCACGGTGGTGCGCTGGTTGCGCAGGTCGTCCTTGCGGCAATCGTTGGCCGTGTACCACTTGCCGCGCTCCAGCAGAACAACGCTCAGGCCAGCAACGGCAAGCTCCTTGGCGACGATGCCGCCCGCGGCTCCGGCTCCGACTACCACCGCATTCACCCGCTTCATGAGGGCGAGCCCTTTCTCAGGTCGTATTGCGCGCGGCCCAGCGGGGGCGGCTCGGGCAGCCCCAGCATCCGCCAGCTCACGGCGTCGCGATTGCCTCCGTGGCGCGGCGAGCCGTAGTAACCCTCGAGGGTATGGCTGCGGACCAGTTCAAGGAAAGCGCGATTCTGCTCGGAAAGGCCGCTGACTATCTCCACCTGCTGCCGCTGCGGCAGCACGGCAAGATCCTGGCCGAATCGCTTCCGGCTCATCGCCTGAGTGTCTTCCAGACCGCTCTTGTAAGCTTCCTGATGGCGCCGGAAGTGGCGGACCAGTTGGCGATCGATGTAAGTGAGCACTCCAGCCTGAGAGGCGCTGGGGAAATCGTCCGCGGGAATGATCTGATCGCAGATCGCGGCCAGCGTCCGGGCCTGGCCTTCGCTCAGGAACTCCCAATTCCCCGCACTTCCAGGCGAGCAGCCGATGGCCACGGCCGCGCCTCCCATGGCGCCGGCGGCCACAAACTGCCGCCGCGTCAGAAGGCCGGCTTTCCTGCTTATGGGCATCGGCATCTCCTTCAGACGGGAATCTCTCTGCGGGCGCTCATCCGCGGAATGGCGCCAGCATTCCGGTCATCGCTCTTGCGGTCCATGCTTGGCGCGCCGCGTCAGGCATGTCTGTGCCGCAAATCACGTTTGGACCTGGAGTTCATGGGATGCGAGATGAACCTGAATGCTCAACCTCGCAGACGTTCGAGCGCCTGGATTGATCGGCGGCAGATCAGGAGCGGGACAGCGCCGAAGACTCCAAAGCTGCAGTCCACGAGCCGCCATCCGATCGGGATGCCGCGGATTTGTCCGGCGATCAAAGCCAGCGGGATGACTCCGGCGCAGGCGATCAGGCCGAAGGTGACGACCCACTTGTTGCGGACGGGATCGATACAGGGACCAACGAATGCGACGGCAATGGTTAGGTGGGCGAATGCCAGCCAGTCGGTGCCGTAGGCGAGGAAGGGATAGCGGGAGTTCGTATCACGAAGTCCCTCGCCGACGCGTTCGACCCACGGGAGCAGGCCAATGAATTGCGCAACCGGCCGCAACGCGCCCGCGTGAAGGAGGCGGACGAGCCAGCCGAGCTCGCTTTGGAGAGGGAAAGCTGTGAGGCCGCTGAGAACCAGGCCGGCGATGAAGACTGCGAGCCAGAAGCGAATGCGGCGAAGATGGTCAGTTTGCGCCATGGAAGAGATCAGAGTAGCTCGTTGCCGGGAGTCGGTGCAATTGCACATGCCTTCCCTCATCGAATTCTCTCCGGCGTCGGCTCGAAAGCTATGACCTGACTTTCACGGGGCGGTGCTACAGACAAGCCGGCAGCGCCGGGTTCTTGCCCGTGTGTTGCTTGCGCGCGGGTCACACGCGAAAGCACGCCCTCCAGCATCGGCGTTGCCAGGGTAAGCTGCCGGGCCCGGATCATCAGATCCCAGAGAGGCTCGAACTTCTTCCAGCCGGAGGCATAGAAGAAGTGTTTCGCCTGGTGCTTCAGCGTACCGTGATGCAGCGCGGCGCGCGCGATGGAACTCCAACTGTAAAACTCGCGATACGCCCAGTCGTACCCCGCTTTCAGGGTTTCGGGCTTGAGTCGCGCCGGACGACAGACGACGTGCCTGGTGTCGTAGAGATTCCAGTCGGCGGTCAGCATGCGCCCTTCGCGCACCATGCGGGCATGCAGCTGCGTGCCGGGATACGGCGTTTGAATATGAAAGGTCGCCGTGGTAATGCCTTGCTCGATGGCCCAGTCCACCGTGCGCCGGAAGACGTCTTCGCCGTCATCATCCATGCCGAAGACAAAGCTGCCGTTGATCATGATGCCCAGCGAATGCAACCGGTCGGCTACAGCCTTGTAGTCGCGGCCCAGGTTCTGGCGCTTGTTGCTGCGCCTCAGGTTCTCCGGGGTGAGGGTTTCAAAGCCGACGAAGATGCTGCGCAGCCCGGCCTCCGCCGCACGCTCGATCAGGTCACCGCGCAAGATGGAATCCACCGTCGCGGCGCCCTGAAACAGCCGCCCCATGCCCTTCATGCCGGCAAACAGCGCCTCGGCAAAACGCTGGTTGCCGAGCAGATGATCGTCGAGAAAATAGAGATGCCGCCCCCGGCAGCCGCTCAATCTCCGCCAGCGCATCGTCCACCCACTGCGTGTAGAACCCCCGCCCGCCCTGAAAGAACGCATCCTTGTAACAGAAGTCGCAATGCTGCGGGCATCCGCGCGTCACCACGATGGAGCTAGGCACGAGATAATAGCTGCGCCGGATAAGATCGCGGCGCACCGGCGGAAGACCCTCCAGCGTGCGGCCCGCCGTTGAAGCATAGACGCGCTGCGGGCGCCCCGCTCGAAAGTCTTTCAGAAACTCCGGGAAGGCCTGTTCTCCGGGCCCCAGAAAAACGGCGTCCGCATGCGCGGCCGCCTCCCCGGGCAGCGATGTAACATGCAGCCCTCCGAGACAGACAAACACGCCTTTGCTGCGGTAATGGTCCGCAATCTTGTACGCGCGGTAGGCGTTGGTGATGTAGACCTGGATGACAACCAGGTCCGGCTCATCCTCTATGGCCAGCGGCTCCACATGTTCGTCCACAATAACCGCCCGGTCATCCGGGGAAAGATATGCGGCCAGCGTGGCCAGCCCCAGCGGCGGGAACAGCGAATACTTGATCGGACGCCAATAAGGGCTGGTCGCTTCAGTCAGGGCGGGCAAGATGAATTTGACTTTGATGGGCCGTCGGCTGGTGAGCAGACGTGAAACTGGAAATATCATCACGCGCCTCCCGCCGACAACGCCGTGGAGAGCAAAGCGGCTTCGGGAACGCCTCCAAAGCGCCGCTCTCTGCGGCTGAATTCTCCCAGCGCGGCATCCAGATCGGCAGCGTCGAAGTCCGGCCACATGCGATCGGTGAATACAAGTTCGGCATACGCCGACTCCCACAGCAGGAAATCCGAAAGACGCCTCTCGCCGCCGGTGCGAATCAGCAGGTCCACATCTCCGCTGTCCGCTGTCAGAGCCTGCGCAAGCATGCGTCCCATCAGCTCGGCAGGTGCTGTTCGTTCCGGTGAGAGCGCTCCGGCAACGCCGGCAGCCGCGCGCGCAATCGCATCCCGCGACGAATAATCGATGGCCACGCGCAGATGGAGGCGGCGCCCTGTGGCTGTCACGCGTTCCGCCCGCTCGATCTCGCGCAGCAGCGGACTCGGCAGCCGGTCGCGCCGTCCGATCACCTCCAGCCTTGCGCCGCGCTGCCTGAGCCTCTCTGTCTCCAAACGCAATGAGGCCCTCAGCAGCCAGAAGATGCTCGTCACCTCGTCGGGCGGCCGGCGCCAGTTATCCGACGAGAACGCGTAGAGGGTCAGCTGCCGGATGCCCGCGTCAGCCGCGTGTTCCACAATCCGCCGCGCAGCGGCCACTCCGGCGCGATGACCAGCCACTCGCGGCAATCCGCGCCGCGTCGCCCAGCGGCCGTTGCCGTCCATGATGATCGCCACATGCAATCCCTGGTGCATCTCACTTTGCATTGCAAAGTTACCTCACAAAGAAACCGAGTCGATGTCTCGGTTGCGGCGTTCTCCCTCCGGCGCAGAGGGTTAGATAACTCTCACTGCCGGAGAGAGGCGCCAAATTACTTTCTCAATCGGAGTGCCAATCCTTCTGACCTGGTTCCTGTCTTACACTGTGCTCTTGGGAACCGGCGGCGCGACCTGCTGTTCGGGACCGCCCGGCGCCGGGAGCGAGCCATACCAGTCGATCCCGCGGGTGAAGTACATAGCGGCCGCAACGGCAAGGAAGCTGGCAATCGCGCCCACCAGCAGTGCGTTGTCCTCGAGCCGCAGCAGCATATAAATCAGCGCATACAGCAAAGTGAAGATGGCCAAGGCCCTGAATCCCTGCAGTCGGCTGGAGAATATCCATCCCGCATTGGCCGAAAGCAGAGTCACCGTGGCGGCGCCGGCAAGCAAAAAGCCAAGGTCGAAGCCGATTCTCTCGGCCAGGGATAACAAGAGAAGATAAAAGATGATCTGAGCTATCCCCACCAGAATGTATTGTGCGGGGTGAACTCGCTTACCGGTGGTTACCTCAAATACGAAATAGGAGAGGAAGAGCAATCCCAGAAACAGAACTACATACTTGAGGGACCGGTTTACGGATTGATAGGGATCGGCCACTTCGATGAAGGAGATGCCGAGCGCCGTTGCGTCCAGCCCGGCGATGGAGTCGCCCGGCCCTTCGGCGCGCACTCCGCGGGCGATGAAGGGTACGGACCACTCCGCCGTGAAGCCATGGGGTGAGACCGTCCGGGAAACGGGCAGGAATCCTCCATCGAATCCCGGGCTCGGCCAGTCGCCCTGCGCGGCGAGGTAAGTTGTCTTGCCATAGGCAAGCACCGCAATCCGCTGAGCGCCGGAGAATCGCAGGGCGGATGTTACATTGAACTGCGCATCCGGCTTTGCGAATCCGCCGGCCTTCGCGCCGAAGAGCGTCAGTTTAATCTGCTGGTTCTGCTCTCCACCGATGGACAGATCCTGGCCGATCGCCGCCGGGACAAGCGTCATCGTTTTTCCGTCCGCTGTCAACGTAGCGTCGGCCAGCGCTCCGCGCGCGTCGCTGACTCCAACGACGATTTCGGCACGGCTCCAGTCGAGTTCCGCGCCCGGCGGCGCCGCGGCCGATACCCCGGTCAAATCGAATGCACCATCGAGTTGCAAGTCTGCCTGGAAGACCGGCACCTTGAAGAGCGATCGGTGCCGCTCTTCCGTAGCGGTCTTCACTACCGCCGAAGCTCGCGCCGGAAATACCAGATACATGCCATGCTTTGCAAAGCCGCTTGGAGATTGCGGCGGAATGTTGTAGGGGATGGCAAAAGTCGGCCCGAGAAAAGTCTGCTGGCCGCCGACATAGCCGCTTATTTCCTTGGCGACATCCGCAGCCCGCGTGGTCCTGTCTTCAACCACTCCTCCAACAAACAGCGCGGGGATAGTCATGAGCAGAGCCAGCCCGCAGACTACGATGAGTTTCACGCCCATCGATCTGGACTTTGTCCTGGCTTGCACGCCCGATTGGAACATCGATAACTCACTCACTTTCATTCCTCCTTGCTCGACGGCGCTTTGCAATGCAAAGTTACCTCGCAAAAAAAGTTCAGGCCCGGGATGGCGCCAGGCCGTGCGCCGGGCCGGATGCCGGCCCTTCCTGAGTTACTCTCGCCGCATCCCGAACCACCTGCTCCAGCGTGGAAAGGTATTCCAGGTAGCGCGCCCTGCCGAAAGAGGTGATGCGGCACAGCGTCAGCGGACGATTGCGGTCGGTCTTCTTCACGATCTCAACCAGCTTCCCGTCTTCCAGCACGCGCAGATGCCGGTTCAGATTGCCGTCCGTCAGAGCGCAAAGCTGTTTGAGATCCCTGAACGCCAATCCCTTCGGATGCGTGACCAGAGAGGTCAGCACGCTGAGGCGCGCGCGTTCGTGAATCACGCGGTCCAGACCTTCATAAGCGAAGCGCCCTTCGCTGCCCGGAACCTTAGATTTCATCTCTGCCCTCCTTGGCGGCAAGAAGCAGAATCCCCGCCACCAGCATCTGGCCCGCTCCATACGGAATGCCCATGGCCCACGGCGAGAGCGCCCGGCTGTCCGCCAGCGAGAGCGAGGCCAGGCCCGTCAGCAGGTACCACGCTCCCGCGACAACCATCGCACGCGGCAGAAAGCGGCACGACGAAAACACGCCCAGGCTGAAGATGATCTGCCAGAGTCCGGGAAGCATCCATAGCGCCGCCGGAGCGTAGCGCGCGAGCACAACCGTCACCAGCGCGCCCGCGCCCGCCGACGGCAGAAACTGCTCCACGGCCATGCGGATCATCGCATCCGCCATCCCCGAATGAACGCGGCGCGTGCGCGCGTACATCTCCGTCCCGATCAAAGCAGCCGACAGAACGGCAGTCCAGATCCAGATGCCCAGGTACACCGGCATATGATTCGCCGGATCGGGCAGCCACAGCGCCTGCGCCCCGGCGGCGGCGAGCGCCAGTACACCCGTGCCGGCAAGAGTTGCCGGGCCGTAGCCGCGGAACTCCGTACTACTAGCCACCTGCCTGCGGATACTGCTGATGTCGCCTAGCGCCTTGTGCAGATCGCTCACGCCGTTCTCACTTTGCATCACAAAGTACACGAAAACCCGGCCTTTGTCAACCATGGGGTCTTGGGACGCTGGCGGAGCCAAACACTACGGCAACCCCAACTCCCGCCTGGCAAACAACCTGAACTCCTCTGAATAGACCAGCTCGCGCGTCGCCCAGGTGTCCTGCACGAAATCCACGCGGCACCACCGCCGGAACAGGCATATCCACCATTGCGCGTGCGGCGAAACCCGGTTGTCCGGAAATGCCAGTTGCGAATCCGTATAGATCGTGTACATAAGGTCCACCAGCGAGACGGCAAACTGCGTCGCATACAGTTCGCTTAGCGGAGGATCCTGCGGCGGCTTCCAATCCACATACGGAAGGTCGGTTTTGTTTCCCTCCTTGTCGGTAATGGGCCTCGTCGGCAGTACACCCGTTTCACGCTGATCGTTCAGCCGCTCCTCCAGCCCAACCAGTTCCTTGCTCTCCCGCAGTTCCTTCAGAATCTCCTCATACCGGCTCACATGGTCGCTATGATACTTCTCCATCTCCGGCGTGCGCGGATACCAGATCGAGTACATCCGGTCGAATAACTCGGGTATCTCCCCGCGTCCTTTGACCTTCGTCTCCCGGGGCGAAAGCGCGGGCTCGATCGCCGTCATTGCGATATGGTGACCCAGCCTCCGATAGGCCTCGAACAGCGTCTCGGTAAACCACTGGTTGGCCGTCGAATCCTGCGGAAACTCCGGACTCTTCAACTGGTGCGCCAGCAAGTCCGCCGGTTCGTCCCCCACCAGCGACGACTTCATGTACACAATCACCCCCGTGTACTCGTCCTCGTCCTCCTTATCAAGGCACTTGCATGCCATCGCCGCCTTCGCTTTGGTCTCGGCTCCGCGCGGCGCGGGATAGCGGATCGTTCCCACCACGCAATGCGCCTTGCTGTAACCCGTATCCTCCTGTATCCGCAAGGGCCGCAAATCCAGGTCGATCTCTGCCCCAAAATCCGCCCTGCACTTGGTGATGGCCCCGCCTATCCCCTCGAACTTCATCTCCGAGTCTTCTTCGGCATCGCAAACCACGATGTATCTGCATCGCCGCCGCACCAACTCATAAAGCCCCATATTCTCAAAGTGGCCGCCGTCGCTCAGATTCACAAAACTCGCGCCGTCGCCCACCGCTCCGAAGAGCTCCTTGACCAGGTGCAAAAGGGCGAACCGGGGCGTTGACCGGCCACTGGCCGCGAGCCACACATCCGTCTTCCGCGGATTCGATATCCACCAACCCAGCCGCACATTGAAAAAGGTCATCAGAAACGCCAGAGCCGGATTGCTGTTATACCCCTGGTTGGGATTGAGCGCCGCCCCCGATATTGCCACCACGGAATCCAGATCGATGCCTCCGCCCCGGTAGGCGTGCTTTTCCGTGGGAACAAAGCCGTTATAACTCACCTTCTTATCCCGCTGCCCGTCCGTCCACCCCACGCTGTAACCCGACAGCAGCGGCGTAAAGGCAAAGCTCGTCCCCTTCCGCTCCTGGGTCGCAAGATCCCCCCCAGTGGTCAGGTTCAACGTGGCGCAGAAGATCGGAAACGGCCCGTCATACTTCCCCTTCTTATCGGGCTCCCCTTTCCTATCGGGCGGCCGTTGGTACCCGACCGGCAGCAGGTCCCGCACGCGCGGCGTAAGCTCCCGCAACTGCTTGTCCCAGCCCATCACTTGAGTGCGATCGTCAAAGCCCGTAAACGGATCGGGCTGCCGCATTCTCGGCACCGTCGCCCCCAGATAACAGCGCGACAGCCGGTTCCGGTAAAACGCGTGCATCGAAAACTCGTTGATGTCCACCCGCCAGCCCAGCAGCAGCGCCACCAGGGCCATCGCCAGCAGGCATAGAACATCCGCGGCCACAAACGGCGGCAGCTTTACGCAGAGTTTCAATGGATGCTCCGCGAACCAGTAAGTCAACTGGTCCACACCCACCGAAGTCCCGAAAGACAGCAGAAGCATCATACTTACAATCGCCAACGGAGCCGCCGCCAGCGCCAGCAGATCCATGGGCTTCAAGCCGAGGAACGCACCCTCCGTCGGCTTCCCATCGGCTTTGCCGCTCCATCCGGCAAGGATGGTTGCCCCGTGGGCCGCCAAAAATGCAATCAGCGACGACCAAATCCAAGCCAGGCCCTTGCCTTCGATGTAGTAACTCACGTACGGCCCCAGCAATACCAGGCCCACCACGCCGGCCCATAACAGCGCATATAACATCGACCACGCCCGCATCCGCGCCAGCCACTCCCGCCGGATACTCCCGTAATCCCGGCCCAGCAATCCCACTGTCAGTTCGATGGCCACGTAGGGCAAGCCCAATAGCAGCGCCGGCAACATCGCCAGCCAAATTCGCCAGGGATCGACCGTCATCCCCGCGGCGCCATCCTTCGCCATACTCATGGCGCCGGTAACATTGGCCGTAACCCCATCGGACACCTGGCTCATCGAAAAGCTCAACGACTGGCTCGCCGCATCCTTCGCGCCCAACGCGGCATGAATCCATTCGCTCAGCGCCGCTGACGCCCACTGCGTTCCCTCGATTACCGCCCAGCCCAGCGCCGCCGCAACCGCGGCAGCCAGCAATCCTCCCGCGGCAAACCCAATCAACGCGCGTGCTGTCCGCATTGGGCCAGCTCCCGGGTGCAGTTTCTCGTACTCCGTCATCGCCCCGCCGGCAAAGATAACAACCTCCGCCATTGCCAGCATAAGGGCGCATAGCACGGCAATCGGCAGCCAGTAACCGGAATCGCCGGCCGCATGCATCAACACCCAGTAACTCACCCAAAGCGAGCATCCCAGCCAGGGCGCAATCACCCACCCCACAACAGCCCCATTCGTCATCAGGTCTCTGACCCGGCCCTTGCCCGTCCGGGATATCTTCTCCTGGAGGCGCAGATTCACCCATAACTTGTAGATGGAGTGAATCGCCAGCGCCAGCAGCAGCACTCCGCTCAGCCACCACCCCCGTCCTCCCGCGGCGCCGCCCGGAAGGAAGGGATGCCAGCCCACGATGGGCGCGGGTACGAGCAGGTGCACAAGAAAGAACCCGCACGCGAACGCGGCCAGAACCGGTATCTGGTTCAGGATCGTGTTGCGCAGCCAGATGGCGAACGCCGTCCACGTGTCCGTGGAAAAGATTCCCCGCCTGGGAGTAAGGTAACTCGCATACCGCTTCAGCCACTTGATCGGCTCCGGCGCCCGCGGCAGGCATCCCGGTTCCGCCTGCGGAATCAGCTCCTTCATCACGGAAGACAGGGTTCCATTGCGCAGAATCCATCCCGCCAGAAACTCATGGATATATCCCCCGCCGGAGACCGATGAAAGATAGTCGATATGCGGCAGAACGCCCAACTGCGCCAACCCCTGCATCACGCCCAGGTTGAAGGTCGCGCTCCGTATGCCACCCCCGGAAAAACAAACCCCGGTCAGCTTCTCTTTCGCCGCAAGCTTGTAAATATCTTCAGACTCAACGTCTTCCACGCCCCTGGCTTGCAGTTCCTGTTCCAGCAGCCACTTGCTTGGCACGTAGGCAGTGCTCACGGCCAACCCCTGCTGCAGCTTTGGATCCGCCGCCAGAACCTTCGGCAATGTTTCCCTGGGATAGAAGGCGCCCTGTATCTCCACGCAGGGGCCGAATAACATCCCGATCATTTCATCGGCGTTCTTGGCGCCGTCTTCCGCTTTCTGCGGATCGAGGCCGAACTTCTTTACGGCCTTTTCACGCAGCTTTCGATCGCTCACCAGCCTTCGGCGCAGGCTTTCCCTGTCGAACCTCTCGCCCTCGATCTCCTGCCTCTCCGGAAAGGAAACCTCCGCCAGCTCCATCAGCCGCTTGCAGTACTTCCTGTTCGCGTCTTCCGGGTCTTCCACAGTCGCAACTTGCAGTCTCTCGCTCATGTCAACTCCAATCTCTTTCCAGTCCCGTTGCGCGGGCTTGCCGCGATTCGCTTTGGCTGAAATTCAGAATGCGCAGTATGAAGTGAGAATAAGTGCGAAACCTGATTCTGTCATCGAGTCCCGGCGCCGGAAGCTATCAAGCGGGAAAGTTCTCGCCGTGCGGAATGAAGGGGAAGCTTCAGTTTGAAGTTGTATACCACAGCTCCCGTTAGCCGTCAACATTACATTTGCACAGATTCAGTAATAGGCTTTCGGTTGCTAAGCTCCGCTGCGACCGGCTGCACGCCATGTTGACCCGGCCCCGTCCCAAAACTGGACGCACCCAAATGAAATTCCGTGGAACCGGATGGCAAGGTCCCCGCCTGAAAAAATGCCCCACCCTGGCGGATGGGGCATCTGTTGCTGCTCTTGCAGGCCGAAAGAAAGAGTCCGCCTGGACGGCCAGTCCTCAGTCGTAGTATTCGAGGCCCAGGTGGGTGATCAGGTCCGCGCCCATGATGTGGCGCAGGGTGTTCTTGAGCTTCATCGACTGGATGAAAAGATCGTGCTCGGGATAAAGTCCGGGGGCCGTTTGCGGCGATTTCAGATAGAAGCTCAGCCACTCCTGAATGCCGATGGAGCGTAGCGACGGCGCGCGCTTGGCCAGGTCGAGGAAGAGCACCAGGTCGAGGGCGATGGGCGCGGCCAGAATCGAATCGCGGCAGAGGAAGTTCACCTTGATCTGCATGGGATAGCCCAGCCAGCCGAAGATGTCGATGTTATCCCAGGCCTCTTTGTCGTCGCCGCGGGGAGGATAGTAGTTGATGCGAATCTTGTGGTAGAGATCCTTGTAGAGATCGGGGTAAAGCTCCGGCTGAAAGATGTAATCGAGCGAACCAAGTTTCGATTCTTCCTTGGTCTTGAAGGACTGGGGATCGTCCAGCACCTCGCCGTCGCGGTTGCCCAGGATATTGGTCGAGAACCAGCCGGAGACGCCCAGCATGCGCGCCTTGAAGGCCGGCGCCAGCACCGTCTTCATGAAGGTCTGGCCGGTCTTGAAGTCCTTGCCGCAGATGGGCGCCGCATTGCGCTTGGAGAGCTCGATCAGCGCCTTGGTATCCACCGTCAGGTTGGGCGCGCCGTTGGCGAAGGGCACGCCCTCGCTCAGCGCCGCGTAAGCATAAATCTGCGAAGGCGCTATGCCGATGTCGTCGTTCTCGAGGCCCCTCTCGAAGGCCTCGATGGACTCATGCACAGCGCTCGGCTCGATGAATATCTCGGTCGAAGCGGCCCAGATCATCACCACCCGGTCCACGGTCTGTTTGAAGGCCCGAATGTCGGCGATGACCTGGTCGGCCAGGTCGCGCTTGTTTCTGCCCTTTTTCACATGCGTGCCGTGGAGACGCTTGACGTAGTACTGGTCGAAGACGGCGGGCAGCGGCTTGATGGTCTCCAGGTAGGGCTTGAGCTGCTCCAGCATCTCGCTGTTCAGCACCTTGGCGTGGGCGGCGGACTCGTAGACGTTGTCCGCGAAGATGTCCCAACCGGTGAAGACCAGATCGTTCAGATCGGCCAGCGGGACGAACTCCTTGATCAGCGGCGAATTGTTGTCGGTGCGCTTGCCCAGGCGTATGGTGCCCATCTGGGTGAGCGATCCGATCGGCTTGGCCAGTCCGCGGCGGACGGCCTCGACGCCGGCAATCATGGTGGTGGCCACGGCGCCCAGGCCGACCACCATCACCCCCAGCTTGCCCGTAGCGGGCGCAATCTTCTGTGCCGCGGCGGACGCGGGGACCCCGGTATTCCGTCCGCCTTGTTCTTCAATTGACATTGCTTCTCCCAACCTTCCTTCGCTGCTCCGGATCTCCGGGCTGCTCCAACTCATCTTCCGGCAAAGGCATCAGTGTACGCCTCGCGGATTGACCTCATCCTATTCGCCGTTCTACGCGGCCTCCACTTGCCGGCCGCGCTTCAGGTGCGTCCAGACAAACCAGACGATCCCCGCCGCCAGCGCGATCTCTATCGTCAGATGAAAGCGGTGGAACACCTGGTAGAAACGCGGGTCCGTGTGCCATCTCTCGCCCAGCTTCATGCCCGCGTAGGCGAGGCAAAAATACCACGGCCAGGAACCCACAGAAGTATAGATGTGAAAGCGCAGTCGCGGCATTTTGGCGATTCCCGCCGGAAAGGCGATAAACGTTTGCACCACCGGCAGCATCCGGGCCAGCAATACGGCGATCGATCCGTACTTATTGAAAAACCAAGTCATGCGGTCCAGATCGTGGCGGCTCATCAAGACCCATCTGCCGTAGCGCTCAACCAGCGGCCGCCCGCCCCGGGCGCCGATCCAGTACGCCACTGCCGAGCCCAGATTGCAGCCCACCATCCCCGCCGTCGCCACCAGAAACAGATTGAACCGCCCCAGATACACCAGATACCCGGAAAACGGCATGATGAGTTCCGAGGGCAGCGGAATGCAGGCTGAATTGATTCCCATCAGCGCGATAATGCCGGCATAGCCGCCCATATCGATGACGCGGGTTACGAACTGCACCAGCAGGGTCAGGATTCTCTCACTCATTCGCCTCTTCAGTATATAGGGCCTGGGCAGGCCGGCATCCGCTTCCCGCATCGCGGCCGGGCAGGCGATCACCCCAACCCCGCCCCCAGCCTTGCTTTGCTACGATGAGGGGTAATCGAAGGAAATATCGAGGTGCCCGTTGGCCGATCTTCCCCCCGTTCCGCTTACCCTTGAAGGCTCGTCGCTGCTGCATCAGTTCTTCCACTTCGACTGGAAGGCATGGCGCGCCACTCCTCCCGGCAGCCGCGAGCGCATCGCCGCTCAGGCCGTTGAAACCCTCAGCCGCCTGGAGCGCGCCGGCCCGGATGCGCCCGTCCGCTCGGCTCTCTTCTCCGAACTCGGCCACAAGGGCGACCTCATTTTGATCCATCTCCGCGACTCTTTTGAGGCGTTGAATCAGGTGGAGCTGGACTTGGCGCAGACGGAGATCTACGACTGCCTGGAGCTGCGCCACTCCTACGTCTCGGTGGTCGAACTCGGCCTCTACGAGTCCACCCGCAAAACCTACGAAGCCGCTCGCGCCAAGGGACTTGAGACCTACTCGCCCGCCTGGCAGGTGGAGATTGCCGCCACGCTCGAGCGGCAATCGGCGGCCATGGCGCCGCGGCTCTTCCCGGCTGTACCCGAGGCCAAGTACCTCTGCTTCTACCCCATGGATCGCAAGCGCGGCGAGAAGGCGAACTGGTACGCCGTGCCCTTTGCGGAGCGCCAGCGCATGATGCGCGAGCACGGCCTGATCGGCCGCCGCTACGCCGACCAGGTGAAGCAGATCATCTCCGGATCGATCGGCATGGACGACTGGGAGTGGGGCGTCGATCTCTTCGCCGGCGATCCGCTGGTCTTCAAGAGGCTGATCTACGAGATGCGCTTCGACGAGGTCAGCGCCGTCTACGCTCTCTTCGGCCCGTTCCAGATTGGAGTACGATTGCCCTTCGAGAAGCTGGGCGACTGGCTGAGCGGGAAGCTTTAAGATCGACCGGGTAGTAGAATAAACCCCATGCAAAAGCCCACGGTTCCAAATACTTGTCCCGAATGCGGCCATCAGTTCAGGGGGAACGGATTCGATGGCATCGATGCACATTGGCGTGCTAGGCATGAACACTTCATGCCCTATTTGGAAGCTTGGCCCTTGATTCGCTCTGGTGCCTATTCACGCCAGACAGGCTCAATCGAAGACTTCTCCGGCTGCCTTGAAACGAAGGGTGGACCGAAGTTTACTATCGAGGAGATCAACGAGATTACCGCCCGCGCCTGGGCTGGGGAACGCTGAGTATTGCTTCAGAATTGAGGGCATAAGCTTGGCCTTGAAGCGGCAGGGCTTCAGTTGTGCCACTTGCGATGTAAGATCAGAGCGGGGTCTAGCCCCTGAGGGGAACGCCTTATCCCATGTGCTGCAAGTTTGATCGGCTCCGCGGCGTCCACGGCTCCGCTCTTGCCCTTCTAAGCTTGCTCGCGTTGGTCGGATGCAAGAAGAACCCGCCTCTGCAAACCCCGGCGCACAGTTCAGTCGCATCGTCTCCAGTTTCCGTTCCGCCGCCGCCAACCCGCCAAATGCAGCAGGATTGCCTTGTTGCCGCGAGAGCGGCCTTAGGCCTTCATGCACAAGTACTGAAATGCGGCGAACTCAATACCCCAGACATACAAGAGGTTGTTGCGGTATTGCCGGCGACGTATCCGCACAGCCGGGGCCCAGATGTGCCGATATGGAAACTGGTCATTCTGCGCCATGAACCGTCGGGCTGGCAGACAGCATTGACCGCTGCGAGGCAGATTCAGAACCAGGAGGGGTACATCGGTATCGAATACATCGACGATTATTTCCGTTTTATGGGCTATCAGTTGGGATTCCGGGACGAAGATCAAGGCCAAGAGAGGACGTTTGGCATCGTCCTGACTTACATCGAAAGGACAGATGGAGGAAGCGATCAAACTTCCACCGAGATTGCATGGAACCCGGCGGTCGGGAGGTATCAGGAGTTGGAATATGGCCAGGATCCGGAAGGCTTCCAGATGGAGATCAAGAATCCGCCGCGCTGGAAACCCGGGGTGAAGCTACCCTCCAAGCCATCCCAGTAAGCCGTTGATGGGCGGCCAATCCGCTATCCTGATCGCAGGCGCTTGAGCGTAAACCCTTCCACGGAGGCAGCAAAATGTCGCGTTTCGCCGAGCCGATGGCGCGGCTCATTGAGGAGTTGAAGAAGCTGCCCGGCGTGGGCACCAAGAGCGCGCAGCGCTTCGCCTTCCATATCCTGCGCTCGACTGACGAGGATGCGGCGGCGCTGGCCGAGGCGGTGCGCGGCCTCAAGGCCAGCTTGCGCCTGTGCTCCATCTGCAACAACGTCACCGACGTCGATCCCTGCGCTTATTGCGCCAGCCCAACCCGCAACCAGCGGCTGGTCTGCGTGGTCGAGGAGCCTACCAGCATTGCCGCCGTGGAGCGGACGCGCGGCTACCAGGGCGTCTACCACGTGCTGCACGGAACCCTCTCGCCCCTGCACGGCGTGGGCCCCGACCAGTTGCGCGCCGGCACGCTCATTGCCCGCGTCGAGCGCGGCGAGGTGGACGAGGTGATCCTGGCCACCAGCCCCACTTTGGAAGGCGAAGCCACCGCCCACTGGCTGGCCGGCGCCCTGCGCCGATTCCCTGTGCGCATCACCCGCATCGCCACCGGAGTCCCCGCGGGCAGCGACATCGAGTACGCCGACGAGGTCACCATGACCCGCGCCATGGAGGGGCGGCGCGAGCTTTAGCCGGGCGCCTCGCCTTCGCGCTTTTTGCGAAGCACGGGAGGAGGGAATCTTACCCGCGCAGCTTCCTCAGCAAGTCCTGGGGACGGACGGGCTTGGCCAGGATCTCGAACTCGTAGCCCCGGGCGCGCGCCTTCTCCAGCAGATCAGCCGTGGCGGCCTGGCCGCTGAAGAGCAGAATCTTGATCCCCGGCAGGAAGGTCTGTAGGCGGATGGCCGCATCGATTCCGTTCAGGCCGGCCATGATCACGTCGGAGATGAGCATATCTGGCCTAAAGGCGTCGGCCAGCTCAAGCGCGCGTTCACCGGAGTAAACGGCGCGGGCCTCAAAGCCGCTCTGGTTCAGGATCATGGCCAGCGTTTCGGCGATCACCGGCTCATCGTCGGCAACCAGAACTTTGGGCTTGGCAGTTCTCTCGGGCAAACGCCCCTTGACGCGCGATAGGGCCAAAACGTATGCGCCTTGGCGCCACCCTTTAGGAATTGTTGAAAAACTCCGGCATGGTGTCAGGGCGCGACTTCAGTCATGCATAACCGATGCACCCGAAATCCGGGCGCAAAGAGAGAAAAAGCCGCACCAAAGTCGGTTTTTTCGGCAGTCTGCCAGATCCCCGCCCGCTTGTTGTGCTAAAGTCGAGTGCCCCGCCCGCGCCGCGTGTCGCCGCGGCGACTCTTTTCGGCTGGGATGGGATGCCGCGGACCTCGCCGGCCCGCCGGCCCGGGTCTCCCGCCTGGGAGTCTTGGCAGGCCGGGAGCGGCAGGCCGCGGTTCAATCCCGGCAACGCACCCGCCCGGCACCAGCCGGATCGGACATGGATTCCCTGATTCTGCGCTGATCGCAGTCGCGGCGCGAAATCCACACCTGGGCTGCACAGAACTTCAAGCCAGCCGTACAATGGCTGCATGAAAAAGGTTCTCTTAATTGCAGCTTTGGCCATCCTGATATCCGGTTTGGCAACCTTCATTGTGTTCAAGGCGATCTCGCACTTTGCCAGCGGAGGCAGCGGTGCGGCGTGGGGGCCGGAAGCTCGCGCGGTCAAGGTTCTTTCCGTGGATGCAATCCCCGCCAGCGTTTTCTATGAGAACGGCGGGAGTGCTTCAAATGACCTCGGGAAGGGTAATCCAGCAAGCTATTTCTACAGAGCCAAGGCGCTCGATGCCGCTTCCGGGGCGAATCTTCGCTGGAAGCTCAGCTGCGCCCAGGAGATCAAGGCGCCGGCGACAATGACCTATACCCCATATGCCGACGATTTCGCGCCCAGCCTGGAGATCCGCCCTGTGGTCGGCGGTCCTTACAAGGACGAGGCGGAGGCCACGGCCAGCCTTGGCGGCAGCCTTCCGGCGGACGAAGAGCTTAAGACTTATCTCGGGGTGGCGGGGGAAGGTCCTCCGATGCAGGGCGTGTACTTGTTGCAGCGCGCCCCGATAGTGGCCGGCAACGACTTTCGCTCCGCCGATCCGGAAACCGATTCGAACACGGGGCAGAGCGTGGTCCGGTTCACTCTGACGGACGAGGCCGGCAACCGCTTCTACGATTACACCAGCAAAAACACCGGCCAGCGCATGGCGGTTGTGCTGGGCGGGAGGGTGCGGGAGGTCGCCACCATTATGAGCGCGATTCGCGACCAGGGCGAAATCCAGGGCAGCTTCTCGCAGGATGAGGTCGCGGCGCTTTCAGGTCTGCTTCGCGGGGGTCGCGCGGACATGCTTCGTGTTGAGAATTACGGCTCCCTGGCCGATGCGAGCAATCCAGGCTCCGGAAACCAGTGCAGTGTTTCCGCCGACCGCTGAGGTGATTCTGTTCCTTGAATCAACCAAAGGGGAGGTTGGTGCACCGCAAGCTAGTCACGACTGTCAGGCCGGGGACTTATCCCCGGCAATACAGCAGCCCATCGGCCCCAGGGGTTTTAACCGCTGGGGTATGCCGGACGCCGACGCCCCATTCCTTCGCGGTCTTGCCGGCGAAGAATGGGGCGCCCGCCAAAACTCCTGACCTACTGCTTCACAACCTCCACCCGCCGGTTCTGCGAGCGGCCCAGCGCGGTGTCGTTGCTGGCCACTGGATGGCTGGCCCCGAATCCCTGGGTTGTCAGCCGCTTCGCATCCACGCCCGCGTTGACCAGATAGGCCTTCACGGAGAGTGCGCGCTCTTCTGAGAGCGTCTGGTTGTGAGCGTCGCCGCCGACATTGTCGGTGTGTCCTTCGATCGCAAAGTTCCACGCCGGCTGGGAGCGGGCTGCGGCCACCAGCTTATCCAGCGTGGGTTTGGATTCGTCCTTAAGGTGGTCGGAATCGGTATCAAACAGAATCCCGTAGAGCCGGGCGCGCCCTTCGCTCTGCAGCTCCTTCATGACCTCGTTGCTTGTTCCCGGCTTCCAGTACGGGCAGGAGCCAATCGTCCGGGAGATTCGCTTGCCATTCCACACTCCACTGTAGATTCCCTTACTGCCTTCACTCCACCAAAATCCGGTAAACGATTGTCCGTCGTCGGAGAAGATCAACATGGCCGGGCCGCCATGGCGTTCACCGGCGACTTCGCCCTCGCTCCAGGTGAACCGCAGCACCCTGCCGTCGAATCCCCCGTTTTCTATCAGCCCGTTATTATGCTCATAACAGCCGTTCACTGCGGCCCCGGCCTGCTGCATATGGAAGTCACTGTAGTCGGAAGAAAACGTGCCGGAGTTGTCGGGCAGCGGCCGTGTAGCCAGTGGTCTGCCATAGGCGTAGACATCCATGATTTCCATGTACTTGTCATCGCCCCAGTTGTTGAGCACCGTCAGCCTCAGATAGCGCCCGGCGGCTGGCGCTTTCAGTACGAACTTCTGGTGATCCATCTCCGGCGCCAGGGACGGTCTGGCGATTTCCGTGAAGCCCCCGTCCTTGCGTTCGGAGATCTCTACTATCAAATCCTTGGCCCCGCGTTCACGGGTTTCCACTTGGGCGGTATCGAAGGCTAGGCTGGTGACTTCGCTCCGGTTCGCCAACTCAAATACGAAGACCTTGGGTGTCAGGTCGCCTGCCGGCGTGGCCCAGCCCGTGCCTGGAAGCTCGTCCAGAAGCGCATCGGGCGACCAATTGCCGCTACTCGAGTAGGACGGCGGCGCTTGCACGATGAGCGCGCCGGCGCCCCATGAGAGCAGGTTCACCGGACTCGTGCCATTCTGGGCCCCAGCCGTGGGAGTTGGTTGAAGCAACAGGATTGCGCAAGAGAATGCGATGCCTGCGATGGAAGAAGTCATGGCCTTTCTCATAAGACCCTCCTGAGCAGGTGAGTTTAGTTTCCCTGATCTCTCAGGTCAAGCCGAATCCGGCCGCTCCATCCATGAGTCGGCGGGGGGGGCGCCGATTCCCCAGGAGGTACGCTTTACCTCGCAGCAGAGGTATCATGGGAAGTCGAAAACTAACGCAGGGGCGGAGAAGCCAATGCCCGATGAGGTGAATCGCAGGAACTTTCTCGAAATGGGCGCAGCGGCCGGCGCGGCATTGATGGCTCCGCGCTGGATGGCGGCGCAGTCGACGCCGGCCGGGCAAGCCGCAACGCCGCAGGACGCCGCGGCGAGCACACCGGTCAAGGCCACCAAACTCTACGACAATCTCTACCTGCTGCAGGGCGTGGGCGGCAACATGGCTCTGCAAACCGGCGCGGACGGCAACCTGCTCATCGACTCGAGCTACGCCCCGGCCGTGCCGCGCATCCGCGAGGCTATCGCCGCCCTCGCTCCGGAATCGGCAAGCGCGCCCGGCATTCTCGTGAACACTCACTGGCACGGCGACCATACTGGCGGCAATGAGGGGATGCACGCCGCCGGCTTCACCATCTTTGCTCATCGCCTCACCCGCGCGCGGCTCTCCACGCCGCAGACCATGAAGCTCTTTCATCGCACCGTGCCCGCCTCGCCGCCCGTCGCGCTGCCACAGGTCGGGCTCGACGCCAGCCTCACGATCTGGCGCAACGGAGACACTCTCGATCTGGCGCATTTCGAACCCGCGCACACCGACGGCGACATCTACATCTACTTCCGCAAGGCCGATGTCCTGCACGTGGGCGACATCTGGTTCAACGGCATTTACCCGTTCATCGACGAGGGCGCCGGCGGATCGATAGGCGGCATGATCCGCGCGGGCGAAAAGGCTCTCGCCGTGGCCGGCGACGGCACCAGGATCATCCCCGGCCATGGGTCCTTGGGAACGAGGGCCGGCTTGCAGAGCTTCCGCGATATGCTCGCGGCCGTGCGCGACAAGGTAGCCGCTTTGAAGGCCGGCGGAGTGAGCGAGCAGGAGGCCGTGGCCAGAAAGCCGACGGCGGAGTTCGACGCAACCTGGGGCCGCGGCTTCATGAGCGGCGACGAGTTTGCCGGCATCGTCTATAGGACTCTTTAGGAAACGGCAGGGAGTTCCGGCCATCCGCGCAAGGAGACGCTACGCCCGTGCCCGTTACGGCGCCGAGGTGAACGGCGAAGCGGGCAGTCCCTCGCCGTTGAAGAGGTTGCACTGCGGACTGTTGGCCCAGCCGTAGCGCACATAGAGCGGCTCGGCAACCGCTGGACTCGCAGCCGCCACCGTCGCGCCTTCCACCGTAGCTGTGGCGGGCGAGAACTTGCCGTCGGCCCCCGCAACCTCGAAACCGCTCACCGCGCCGCCCTTGGCCGCCAGCCCCCTGGCGTGGTCGAACCAGGCGCGAATCGCACTCCCCTCCGGCGTCGCCTGGCGATAGAGCGGCCCCGAGTACTCGATGGCCTCTCCATAGCTGAGGGCGCGCGCCGCCCTCGCCAGCCTCAAGCCCACGTCCAGCTTGTCGGTGGGGTGAACGTTGTCCGGGTCGCCGATGTCGATGGTCACGGCCATGGCCGTGTTGCGGAGCGCAAGGGTCTTCAACTGCTGCTCGCGGATGATGGCCCAGTCCTCGATCGGCGAAGAGGTGAAGTTCGAGATCTGCACGAAGAGGAAGGGAAAGTCGCCTACGCCCCACTGGCGGCGCCAATCCTCAATCAGAGTGCGGAAGATGCGGCCGTACAGCCCCGGGTTGCGATCCAGGATGCTGTTGCTTTCGCCCTGGTACCAGATCACGCCGCGAATGGGGAACGGGGTCAGCGGCGCGATCATGCCGTTGTAAAGCTCGCCGGGGCTCCAACTGGCCAGTTGCGGATGCCAGGGAAATTGCGGCTCCGGCTTGCCCTGCGCTTTGGCCTCGTCCCGCTGCCTCTGCTCATCCTTGTCTCTCAGCAGCGCGTCCGGCTCGCGCTCCGTCATTCTGCCCCAGGAAACAAACAACGGCGCCAAGGCGGCGTCTTCGCCCAGAGCCGCCATGCGCGTCCATGCCTCGGCCACCGTCCCGCCCCAGGTGGAGTCGATCACGCCCACCGGCACATGCTCCCGCTGCTCGATCTCGCGGGCAAAGTACCAGGCAACAGCGGAGAAGTCCCTGGCGGTTTCAGGCGATGAAGCCGTCCATCCCTCGGTATCGGCGTCATCCTGCGGATACTCGACGGCTCGCCTCTTCACCGTCAGAAGCCGGATGCGCGGGTTGGCGGCGCGAGGCAGGTCTTCAGCCGCCGTGGCTGCCTTGCGCATCTCGAACTCCATGTTCGATTGTCCCGAAGCCACCCACACGTCGCCCACCAGAACATCGTCCAGCGTGATGGTCTGTGCGGGCGCGGCATCTCCGGCGCCAGCCGTGGGCGGACCCTTGACGACAAGCTGGAACGGCCCGCCGGCCGCGCCGGGCGGCAGATACACGCTCCAGCGGCCCAATTGCCCGGCCTTCGTCGAGCGGGTCGCGCCGCGGAAGGTCACGCTTACCTCTTCCCCAGCCGGGGCCAACCCCCAGACGTGCACGGGCAGATCCCGCTGGACCACCATGTGGCTGGCAAGAATCTTGGGCAGTGTCACCTGGGCGGAGGCAGTCGCGCCCGGAAGCAGCAGAAGCGGGAGCAGGAATCGCAGGTTCAAGACGGGCCTCACTGGAAGCGCAATCTCCGGAAACCTCCGCGGCAGGAGGAGTGCAGCGGTCTCCGGAAAGATCACGATATCAGAGCAGGCGGTCTCTCCTCATTCCCTGCCGCCGGCCGGCGGTTCCGCCTTTTCCACAGAGTCCGGGCGCAACATCTCCCCGCAATCCGGGTCCAAGCAATAACAAGGAAGGATGGCCGGAGTGTCTCATGGCGGAGATGCGATAAAGCCGGCTCGTGTTTACCGGCATCTCCAAAAAAATGCTGCACTTTCACCGGAATTCCGCCATACTGAAAGAACCAAGATCTACCCGTTTGGGAGGGATCTGTGCTTTTGATGCGCAGCCAACGCACAACTGTACTCATTCTCCTGGCCTTGGCGGTTTTGGCGCCGTGCTCGCCGCGCAGCCGCGCGCAGGCGGCTCTGCTGATGGAGGAGCCTTACGGCGTCTTTGGCGCCCTGAATCCGACCGGGCACGCCGCCATCTACTTTGAACACATCTGCGCCGAGACTCCCGTCCGGCTGCGCCGCTGCGCCCCTGGCGAATTGGGCTCAGTAATCTCGCGCTACCAGGGCATCGACGGATACGACTGGGTGGCGATGCCGCTGGTTCCTTACCTGTATTCGGTCGAAAGCGTCGCGGAAGTCCCGGACCGCGTGAACCCCAAGACCGTGGCCGAGATGCGCGGACGCTATCGCGAGGCCCATCTGCTCTCCCTGGGAGAAAACCTGCCTTCGGGCGGTTTCACGCGCGGCGGCTGGACCCAGCTCGTGGGCGTCGTCTATGAGCGCCGCATTTATGCCTTCCGCTTCCAGACCACCCCCGAACAGGACGACGCCTTCATAGCGAAGATGAACAGCGGCAAGAATCGTTCCCACTTCGAGTTGTTCCTGAACAACTGCGCCGATTTCGCCCGCGTCGTTCTCAACACGTACTTTCCCGGCGTCTTCCGGCGCAACGTCTTTCCGGACGCGGGTGTGACCACCCCCAAGCAGATCGCATACAAACTGGTGAAGTATGCTCGCCGGCGCCCGGAGCTGCAACTGCAAGTGCTTGCCTTTCCGCAGATACCCGGCTATCGCCGCCAGAGCCACGCGAACAAGAGCATCGCCGAGTCGCTGACCACCACCGCGTATGCCGTTCCCATAGCGCTTTTGAACCCCTATATCGCGGGCGGGCTCTTTGTGGACTACCTGGCGCGCGGCCGCTTTCATTCCATTCCCAGGAATCCGCTGGTCGTTGCGCCGGGCAATCTCTCCGCATTGACAGCCTCAGCCCCCGGCGGGCAGAATCCGGAGAGCGTGGGCGCCCAGATCCCCGGCGTCGCTGCGCAATCCTCTGCGGAACCGCGGGTAGCGAACACAGCCAGCTCCGGCCTGCGAGAAATGAAGGTTGGTCATGAGTGAATCCACCTCCCAAAACCTGAAGAACCACGGCCGCCTCGATCCTCCGTATCACATGGTTCTGTTCGGCGTTCTGCTCGTCAATCTGGCTGTCGTCATCACTTACACGGTGATGCATTTCAGCATCTTCAGCGCATGGCTGCTGATCATGTCGATCGCTGTCTTCATCCCCTTCGCCAAGTTGCGCACCTATCCGCTCAAGGTCCAGGATCGCGTCATCCGGCTGGAAGAACGTCTGCGTTTGCAGGCGCTGGCTCCCGCGGAGTGGCACACGCAGATCTACCGCCTCACCGAAGACCAGTTGATCGGCCTGCGGTTTGCCGCGGATGACGAGGTTGTGGAGCTGGCGAAACAGGCGCTGGAGAAGAATCTGACCCGCAAGCAGATCAAGGAACGCATCAAGGACTGGCGCGCCGACGAGTGGCGAATCTGAACGAAAGCCATAGCCCTCCGCGCTTTCGGCAGCGCCGCGGGCTTATTGCGTAACCAGAGTGACTGTATCCCGAAACCGCAACCCTCAAATCGACGCGACCACCAGGGAGCGGCGACCTGGCACTGAATTCGCCAGGGCACACCAACTCTGGTTTCGCACTAGATGGTGGTTGGCCGATTCAGCCGAAGGAAATCCACGCTGATGAATCCGCTCCTCGGTAGAGATTACCTCCCAGCGGGGATTGTGCCGCTCGCTTCCGCGATCGCTACAGTTCCGTAGGCCCTGTGGCGAAGTCGAGCGTCATCCGTGAATCGTACTCTGCTGGAGCGTGTCCTGAATGCTACCGTGCATTCGACGAATGTCGCCGTATCTATCCCGCGCTACGCACGGCCCCACGCGCCGCACTTGTCGCCATTGCGGCGTACGCCTTCAGCGCTTTCGAGACCTTGCGTTCGCGCGCCGCTGGTTTCCATGCGGCAGCGCCCTTAGCCTTCATGGCACTGCGCCGCTGCGCAAGTTCCTCATCGGAGAGTGCCACGCGGAGCATGCGCCGCGGAATGTCGATCTCGATGCCGTCTCCCTCTTCAACCAGCGCCAGCGCTCCGCCCTCCGCGGCCTCGGGCGAGATATGACAGAGGCAAAGCCCCGCGCTGCCGCCGGAGAAGCGGCCATCCGTAATCAGAGCGCAGGCCTTTCCCAATCCCTTTGATTTGAGATAACTGGTCGGATAGAGCATCTCCTGCATTCCCGGACCGCCCTTTGGCCCTTCGTAGCGAATCAGCACCACATCGCCGGGAAACACCTTGTCTCCCAGAATGGCCTCGACCGCCGAGTCCTGGCTCTCGAAGATGCGCGCAGGTCCGGTGAATGTCAGGTGCGCGGGATCGACGCCCGCTGTCTTCACAATGCAACCATCCTCCGCGATATTCCCGAAGAGAACGGCCAGGCCGCCGTCCTTGCTGAAGGCGTGCGCAGCGTCGCGAATCACCCCGCTCTCCCGGTTCAGGTCCAGCTCCGCGTAGCGCGCGCTCTGGCTGAAAGCGATGGTCGTGCGCACCCCGCCGGGCGCGGCTCGATAAAACTCCTCGACCGCTGGAGAAACCGAGCGCTTCACGTCCAGCTTGTCGATGGCCTCGCCTAGCGACGGCGCATGTACGGTGCGCGCCGAGCGATGCAGCAGTCCGGCGCGGTCCAGCTCGGCCAGGATGCCGAAGATTCCGCCGGCGCGATGCACGTCTTCCAGATGCACGGTGGGCGCGGAGGGAGCCACTTTGCAAAGATTCGGTACGCGCCGCGACAGGCGATCGATATCGGCCATCGTGAACGGTACCTCGCCCTCCTGCGCCGCGGCCAGCAGATGGAGAACGGTATTCGTCGAGCCGCCCATGGCAATATCCAGCGTCATCGCATTCTCGAAAGCCTCGAATGTCGCAATGCCGCGCGGAAGCGCTGTGGCGTCGTCCTTTTCGTAATAACGCTTGGCTAGATCGACAATGGTCCGGCCCGCCTGAAGAAACAGCTCCCGCCGGTCCGAGTGGGTGGCCACTATGGTCCCATTGCCGGGCAGCCCCAAGCCCAGCGCCTCCACTAGGCAGTTCATCGAGTTGGCGGTGAACATACCGGAGCACGAGCCGCACGTAGGACAGGCGGAGTGTTCGTACTCATCCACCTCGGCGTCGCTCGCCTTTGGATCGGCCGCCAGAACCATGGCGTCGATCAGGTCCAGCACCATAACGGTATCCCCATGCTGAATCTTGCCCGCTTCCATCGGTCCGCCGGAGACAAAGACTGCCGGAATGTTCAGCCGCAGCGCGGCCATCAGCATCCCCGGCGTAATCTTGTCGCAGTTGGAGATGCACACCAGCGCATCGGCGCAATGAGCATTCGCCATGTACTCGACCGAATCGGCGATCAACTCGCGCGACGGAAGGCTATAGAGCATTCCGTCGTGGCCCATGGCGATGCCGTCGTCGATGGCGATCGTGTTGAATTCCTTGGCCACTCCGCCGGCGCGCGCGATCTCTTCGGCGACCAGTTGGCCGAGGTCCTTCAGGTGAACGTGACCGGGTACAAACTGGGTAAAGGAGTTGGCGACGGCGATGATGGGCTTGCCGAAATCGCCGTCCTGCATCCCGGTAGCGCGCCATAGACTGCGCGCCCCGGCCATATTCCGTCCGTGCGTCGAGGTTCGAGAGCGGTAAGCTGGCATGATCGTCATTTTACGCCTTTCGTTGGCAGTTCAATGGGGAAGCAGAATCTCGGGATTCTGCTAGATCAGCGAATTGAGCGGCTATCAGGCTCTTCTTTGCGGCGGCTGCAAGCAGCCGGTTCGCGCTCCCGCTCATGGAATGCAACAAAGAATTTGAGAGCATATCCCGTGGAGTGCCGGGCAAATCTTGTACCAGCGGGAATGAGACAAACCGGTATGAGAGGAGCCTGGTATGGCACGAGGAAGAAAGCAGCCTAGTCCTGAGCAGATCGTGAGCCTGCTCGGGCAGATTGAAGT